>JGI12635J15846_10002239_pt1 | contig 16945 bp, 13 predicted proteins | sample BlaSpr_A8_OM2_M2_FD_15846 | JGI IMG/M metagenome (IMG submission 15846) | reverse complement strand
AACGACATGCGCGCATGGGCCCGCACGTTGCTGTTCGCCGCGGCCGGCGCTCCCCCGGATCCCGCCTATAACGACCTCGAACTGCTGCCCGAGCCGCTGCGCGAGCTCGCCAGCCGGTGCCTGTCCGGGGGCCCTGACCAGCCCACCGCCCGGTCTGTGGTGATCGAGCTTCTCGGCGACGACGACCCGCCTGCCGGGGTGCTCGCGGAGGGGGCGAGGCGCGCGGCGCCAGCGGCGGCACCGCCGATCCCGGAGGGCGCCCAGGAACCGCCGCGCCAGGACCGGACGCGCAGGACGGTGACGCTCTGGTGGGCGGTCGGCGTGGCCGTCTGCATCGTGGCAATCGCGCTGGTCATCCACGTCCTGCAGAGCAAGAGCGACCACCCCAGCCCGCCGTCCAGCGCTGCCAAGACGGCGAGCCCGCACCCCACGGCCAAGCCCAGCGCCAAGCCGACCCGCACGGTAACGATCCCCGCGTCCCTGGCGGGCACATGGTCGGGCCAGGTCAGCCAGGACAGCTCGTCCGGCACGTTCAGCGTCACCGTCGACGTGAGCCTGGGCTCCGGTGCCACCGCGGGATCGATCCACTACTCAGGCCCGTTCACGTGCTCCGATGACCTCAACCTGGTTTCTGACACCTTCGGCACGCTCACGCTGGACCAGGCAACCGTCAAGGGCCCGTGCCAGCGCGGCGTGGTGACGCTCACCCCCGGCTCGAGCAGCACGCTGCAGTTCAGCTTCAAGGGCAAGGGCGCACCGGCGGCCACGGGCACGCTCACCAAGGCCACGTAGGCCAGGGTTTAGGCAGGCCAGCTCAGGCGTCGCGCTCCGGGTCCGTGCTCGCCAGCAGGTCGTGCAGGTCGCCGAGTAGCGGCGGTGGCGCCGCGAGCGTCATCGACGGGCTCGGCGGCCTGCCGTGCAGCCCGGTGACCTCGGCGCCGGCCTCGGCGGCGATCAGCCCGCCCGCCGCGATGTCCCAGAGGTTGACGCCCCGCTCGTAGTAGGCGTCCACGGTGCCCGAGGCCACCGAGCACAGGTCCACGGCGGCCGACCCGCCGCGCCGGATGTCGCGCACCCGGGGCAGCACGGCCCGCAGCACGTCGCCCTGGACCTGCCGGCGCCCCGCCGCGTACCCGAAGCCGGTTGCCACCAGCGCCTGGGCGAGCGGCACGTCGCGGTTGCAGGCCAGCCTGACCGGAGAGCCAGTGTCCTCGCCACGCCAGTCCAGGGCGCCAGAGCTCAGCCACGCGCCGTGGCCGAGCCTCGCGCTGTACAGCTCATCGCGCCGCGGCACGAACACCGCCCCGGCCACGACGGTGCCGTCCACCTCCGCGGCGACGCTGACCGCCCAGTCGGGGAGCCCGTACAGGTAGTTGACGGTGCCGTCCAGCGGGTCCACGATCCAGCGAACATCACTACGCCCGCCCTGCCCACCCGTCCCGCCCGGCCCGGTCTCGCCACCCTCCTCGCCGAGGATCCGGTCGCCTGGCCGCTTCTCGCCGATCAGGCCCCTGATCAGCGCCTCAGCGGCCTGGTCGGCCTCGGTCACGACGTCGGTCGGGCTCGACTTGGTGGCCACGACCTCCGGGCGGCCGCCGCTGCCGATCAGCAGCCGGCCCGCCGCCACGGCCACCTCGCAGGCCAGGTCGAGCAGGCTCTCGGCCTCTGCCGCGGTCACGCTGAAACCCCCGGCCTGGCCGAGCCCGCGCCACAACACCCGCTGCCGCACACGCCGAGGGTCGGCCCCAGCTCGCCGAGCGCCCGGGGCGGCAGCCCGTCCTGCCGTTCGGACACCAGCTCGGTGATCATGGCGATGAACCGCGGGTCGGTGCTCGGTGTCGCCGCGCGCACCAGCGGCAGGCCCAGCCGCTCGGCGTGCCGCGCCGCCTCCACGTCGAGGTCGAAGACGACCTCCATGTGATCGGAGATGAAGCCGACCGGGACCACCACGACGGCGCTGGAGCCCGCCTCGGCCAGCTCGGTGAGGCACTCGCCGATGTCCGGGCCGAGCCAGGGCACCGACGGGGGCCCACTGCGGCTCTGGTAGGCCAGCCGCCAGGAATCACCGCGCCCGAGCCGCTCGGCCACCAGCCGCGACGCCTCGGCGAGCTGCCTGGGGTACGCACCCCCGGTGGGCCCGCTGGCCCCGGCCATCGCCTCGGGGATGCTGTGCGCGGTGAAGACAAGATCATAAGTGCCCTGAACGGGTAGCGGCAGCGACTCTGCGGCGCTCCGCGCGGCGTCGGCAAACGGCTCAACGAAGCCCGGGTGGTTGAAGTACTGGCGCAGCTTGTCGATCCGCGGGGCGTCCGGCACCGCCNCCCTGGCTCGCTCGATGTCCTCCAGGTACTGCCTGCAACTCGANTAGGANCTGTATGCCGACGTCACGAACGCGATCGCGTGCCGCCTGCCGTCGGCCGCCATGGCCGCCACCGTGTCGGTGAGCAGCGGNTCCCAGTTGCGGTTGCCCCAGTACACGGGCAGGTCGACNCCGCTGGCCGCGAATTCCTTCTCGATCGCGGCGAGCAGGTCCCGGCACTGCTGGTTGATCGGGCTGACCCCGCCGAACTGGTAGTAGTGCTCGGCGACCTGCTCCAGCCGCTCGCGCGGCACGCCGCGGCCGCGGGTGACGTTTTCCAGGAACGGGATCACGTCGTCGCGGCCCTCGGGGCCGCCGAAGGAGATCAGCAGGAACGAGTCATAGGGCGGCATGGCACCATCCAACCAGGCCGGAAACAATGCGGCGGCCGACCTTGGGGGATGCGGGGCAGAGCCCGGAAGGATCACCCGGATCGCCGTCACCTACACCCTGGACACCCCCGACGGGCCGCGCCACACCTTCCCCCGCAGGGGTTAGCCACGCCACACCTTCCCCGCAGGGGTTAGGAGTCCTGGGCGTACTCAGCGGCCAGCGACAGCACTTCGCTGACGTACCAGTTCGCGTGGTTGTAGTCGAAGATGGCGGCGGACAGCGCCGCGCCTCCGGCCGCGGCCCCGTCTGCGCACAGCATCCTCGCGGCCGATGGCACCGCGTCGTACGGGTTCATGATGTTTGGCGGGCCGGTCTGGCCGAAGCCGTCGATGCCCCAGGCCGCCCACGTGGACGGCTCAAACTGCATCGGCCCGAGCGCGCCCGCCGGCGACGGGCCGTCGTTGGTCCCGTCCGCGCTCTCGATCTGGCCGATCGCGGCCAGCACCGTCCAGGACAGGCCGGGACAGTACTTCGCCGCCGAGTCCTGGAACAGCTGCAGGTACGTGGTCGGCAGCTGGTCGGAGCTGACCTTCGTCACCGGGAGCTGCTGCTGGCGCAGGCTGACGATCTTGCCCGATGGCCCGAGCACGGCCTTGACCTCGGTGATCAGCTTGGTCAGGCCGACGCCTGGCGCGCTGATCAGCGCCGCGACGCGGTGCACGAGACCGAGCTCGGCGGACAGCTTGCTGTCCACGAGCAGGTCGACGCCCTCGATGCCCAGCGAGGCAGCCCCGCCGAACCGGACGAGCTGGGTGCTGGCGCCGGTCAGCGGGTAGCTGGCCCCGGCGCGCAGGCCAAGGCTCTTGCGTGCGGTCGTGGCGGCGGCGAACTCCCCGCTCGCCAGGGCCGTCCACAACGGCTGGTCCGAGGCGGTCTGCAGCGGCACCCAGGACCGGAACTGCGCGGGGTTCACGCCGATGACGCTCACCGGCCGGCCGCCCGCCTTGATCTCTGCGCCGTCGAAGGCGATCATGTTCCGCACGCCGCTGATCTTGTTAAGCCTCGTCAGCTGTTGGCTGCTGAGCCCGGCTGGCGAGACGATCAGCAGGTCGGGCAAGATGATCTGCCGGAACGAGGTCGCGGCTGCGTGTGATGACGCCGCCGCTGCCGCCGGTGCCCCACCCGAGCCACCCGATGGGGGCTGGAACATCCCGCTGTAGGCACCGACACCGATCAGGACGAGCGCCCCGCAACCAGCGACGCTCCGGCGCATGAGCGAACTCGTAATGGTGACGCGTTGGGTAAGCCGTCCCATCATCGCGTTACACCCTAACTCGGCCGGTCACCGCTCCGTAATGGACAGTACCGAACTAACTCCAGGCGGCATAGCCGCCGCTGACGGAACGTCATAACCCTGGGATACGGTTCATCACGGAGGTCGGCGAAGGAATGTTGCAGGTCAGGGAGCGGGACGAGCGGCGCGGGAACCCGTTCCTTGAAGTTCTCGCCAGGCCGGGCGCGTGGCGATTTTCGGTCGCGGGTGCCATTGGCCGGATGCCGATGTCCATGTTCGGCCTCGGCACGGTGCTGCTGGTCGCGTCGGTGACCGGCAGCTACGGGCTGGCCGGGATCGTGGCAGCGACGGGCTCCGTCGGCTACGCGGTCTGCGCCCCGCAGGCCGCCAGGCTCGCCGACCGGCTCGGGCAGCGCCGGGTGCTGGTGCCGCTCGCCGCGTTCTTCGCCGCCTGCACCCTGGCGCTCATCGGCTGTGCCGAGCTGCACGCNCCGCTGTGGGCACTGCTGATCACCGGNGGCCTCGCCGGGGCTTCGATGCCGTCGATCGGCTCCATGGTNAGGGCCCGGTGGAGCGCGCTGCTNGGCGACTCGCCGCTGCTGCACACCGCGTTCTCACTCGAGTCCGTCGCCGACGAGACGATCTTCGTGATCGGCCCGGCCGTGGTCACGCTGCTCGCGACCGAGGTGTATCCCGCCGCCGGGGTGGGCGTTGCCATGGTCGCGTGCGTGGCCGGGACGCTGCTGTTCGCCGCGCAGCGCCGCACCGAGCCGCCGGTGGCCAAGGCGGTGCCGCGCCGGGCCGGCGGGTCCGCCATCCCGGCACCGGGCCTGATCACGCTCGCGCCGGTCTACTTCTGCATGGGCGCGATGTTCGCCACGATCGACCTGTCCACCGTGGATTTCGCCCAGGAGCACGGGCACAAGCCGCTGGCCGGGTTCATCCTCGGCGCCTACGCGCTGGGCAGCGCGGCCGGCGGCCTCTGCTACGGATCCAGGTCCTGGGCCACCCCGGCGCACCGCAGGTTCGCGATCGCACTGTGCCTGGTCGCCGCCGGAACGGCGACGTTCTGGGCCATGCCGGGCCTGATCGTTCTCGCCGCGGTCATCTTCTGCTCCGGCCTGTGTATCTCGCCCACGTTCATCACCGGCTTCTCCCTGATCGACCAGCAGGCGCCGGCCGGGCGGCGGACCGAGGGGCTGGCGTGGCTCAGCTCGGCGATCTCGGTCGGCGTCGCCGCCGGATCGGCGGTCGCGGGCCAGATCATCGACGCAGCCGGAGCCCGCTGGGGCTATGTGTTCGCCGCCTGCTGCGGCGCGGTCGCGGTGACCGTGTGCCTGGCCGGGCTGCGCAACCTGCGCGTAGAGCCGCGCCGGGCCGAACCGGCAGAATGGGGCGATGCGGAGATCTGACCAGCCCGCCGCCACGTGGCGGAACTGGGCGGGAAACGAGTCGGCGCGGCCGCACAGGATCGCCGTGCCGCGCTCGACGCACGAGGTGGCCGATGAGGTGCGCAAGGCGGCCGCCGACGGGCTGACCGTGCGGATGGCCGGCACCGGGCATTCGTTCACGCCGGTCGCGGCCACCGACGGCGTGCTGCTCCACCCCGGCGGGATGACCAGCATCAGATCGGTTGATGCGGCGGCCGGCCTGGTCACGGTCGAGGCCGGCTGCCCTCTGAAGGTGCTCAACGCCAGCCTGCTGGCGCGCGGGCTTTCGCTGGCCAACATGGGCGACATCCAGGTGCAGACGGTGGCCGGCGCGACCCAGACCGGGACGCACGGCACTGGCCGCGACATCGGCGGCATGGCCGCCCAGGTCGCGGGCCTGGAGCTGGTCCTGGCCGACGGCAAAATAGTCAGTGTTGGCCCGGGGGGGACGACCCCCCAGGACCCCCCCGCGCGCTCCGCCGACTCGCCTGACGACGGCTTGTTCGACGCTGCCCGGGTGGGCCTGGGCGCACTCGGGGTGGTCACCGCCGTCACGTTCCGGGTAGTCCCTGCGTTTCTTCTCGAGGCGCGGGAAGAACCGATGCAATGGTCCGAGGTGATTTCCCGGCTTGACGAGCTGACCTCGGAAAACGAGCACTTNGAGTTCTACTGGTTCCCGCACACCGAGGGCTGCCTGACNAAGCGGAACAANCGCTCACCCGGGCCGCCCCGGCCGNTGCCCAGGTTCCGGTACCTGCTCGATGACGAGTTCCTGTCCAACACGGTGTTCGGCGNCACCTGCAGGCTGGGGCACGCGGTTCCCGGGGTGATCACGACGGTCAACGGCCTGGCCGGGAAGGCCCTTGGCTCGCGCAGCTACGTCGACGCNGCGTACCGGGTCTTCACCAGCCCGCGGCGGGTCCGCTTCAAGGAGCAGGAGTACGCGATCCCGCGGGAGTCCCTGGCCGACGTGCTCGCCGAGATCAGGGCGCTGTTCGCCCGCCGCGACTGGCGGATCAGCTTCCCGATCGAGGTCCGGGTCACCCCCGGTGACGATCTGTGGCTGTCCACCGCTTATGGCCGCTCCAGCGCCTACATCGCGATCCATGTCTTCCACGCCTCGCCGCATCAGGAGTACTTCCGCGACGTGGAGGCTGTGATGACCGCGGTTGCGGGGCGGCCGCACTGGGGCAAGATGCACACGAGAAGCGCGGAATACCTGCGCCAGGCGTACCCTAAGCACGGGGACTTTGTCGCGCTGCGCGACGAACTCGACCCCGAGCGCCGGTTCGGCAACCCCTACCTGACTCAGGTACTTGGCCCGTGACCGCCGCAAAGACCGGCTGACCTGCCGGAGGAAGCGCTTGCGGGGGCCGCGCGGGAAGGATCACGCTTGATGGAGTCGCGCAGGACTGGCACGGCGGGCGGGACGCGCTAGTGGACGGAAAGGCAGCGCCTCCCGTGGGCTCTCCCGGCGGCGGAACACGCGGAGCGAGCGGTACGAGCGGACCAGGCCGAATCCGGCCCTCGCTCGGTGGCGGCGCGCCGGCGCGGGAACGCGAGCTTGGGCCCCAGGGCCGGCAGACCGTGAAGAAGCTGCTCGAGGCCGGCCTCGCCGAGTTCAACGAGCGTGGTTTCCAGACGGTGCGCGTCGACGACGTGGTCCGCCGGGCGAAGACCTCGCACGGCACCTTCTACCTGTATTTCTCCAGCAAGGATGACCTGTTCCGGACGCTGCTGCGGGACGCGCTGCACGACATGGAGATCATCACCGGCGATTTCCCGGTGGTGACCAGGAACGACGCCGGCCGGGCAGGCGCTGCGGTCCTGGGTGGGGCAGTTCTTCGACACCTACGCGGCGCACGCCCCGGTGCTCCGCATCCTGACCTCGGCCGACGACGTCAACGAGGAGGTCTACGGCGAGGGGCTGCAGGTGATGTTCCGGGTGGCCGAGGCCATGACGCAGGGCATGACCGTGGCCCTGTCGGCCGCGTCGGCCGGGCACGCCGGGCCGGATCAGCCGAATGCGGTCCCGGAGCACGCGGAACTGACCGCCGTCGCCTGCCTGATGATGCTGGAACGGATCAATTACCTGCTCAGCGTGGAGGTCGGGCTGCCCAGGGACGAGATGGTGGACCGGCTCAGCGCGATCATCTACGCGGCCTTCCACCTGACCTGAACCCGCGGGCCTCGGCCCGCTCTGTGTTCGGCACCCCCCGACCGGGGGCAGAATCGGTGACGTGCGATTCCTTACCGAACAGCGACCGTTTCACGACCTCGCCTATAGCGACGTGTTCCTGGTGCCCAGCCGGTCCGCGGTGACCTCCCGGCTCGACGTGAGCCTGGCCACCCGCGACGGCAGCGGCACCACGATCCCGGTGACCGTGGCCAACATGACCGCGGTCGCCGGGCGCAGGATGGCCGAGACCGTGGCCCGCCGCGGNGGCCTGACCGTGCTTCCCCAGGACATACCGGTCGACGTTGTCGCCGAGGTGGTGTCCTGGGTGAAAAGCCGNGACCTGGTGCATGACACCCCGCTCACGCTCGGTCCCGACGCCACNACCGGGCACGCGCTCAGCCTGCTGCCCAAGCGCTCGCACGGAGCCGTGGTCGTGGTCGAGGACGGGCGCCCCGTCGGCGTGGTGACCGAATCCGACTGCAACGGCGTGGACCGGTTCACCCAGCTGCGCCAGGTCATGTCCACGGACCTGTTCACGCTGCCCGCCGGGACCGACCCGGAGCACGCGTTCGGGCTGCTGCACGAGGGCAGGCACCGGCTCGCTCCGGTGGTGGACGGCTCCGGCCGCTGCGTCGGGATCCTGACCCGCACCGGCGCGCTGCGCGCGACCCTGTACCAGCCGGCCATCGACGGCCGCGGGCGGCTGCGGATCGGCGCCGCGATCGGCATCAACGGCGACGTCGCCGGCAAGGCCAAGCTGCTGCTGGACGCGGGCGCCGACCTGCTTGTGGTCGACACCGCGCACGGCCACCAGGACAAGATGGTCCACGCGCTGCGCGCGGTGCGGGAGATCTCCCCTGCGGTGCCGGTCATCGCGGGCAACGTGGTGACCGCGGCGGGCGTCGCCGACCTGATCGAGGCCGGCGCCGACATCGTGAAGGTCGGCGTGGGTCCCGGCGCCATGTGCACCACCCGGATGATGACCGGGGTCGGCCGGCCGCAGTTCAGCGCCGTGCTTGAGTGTGCTGCCGAGGCGCGCCGGCTCGGCGCCCACGTGTGGGCCGACGGCGGCGTGCGCTACCCGAGGGATGTAGCGCTCGCGCTGGCTGCCGGCGCGTCCAACGTCATGATCGGCTCCTGGTTCGCCGGCACGTACGAGTCGCCGGGCGACGTGTTCCGCGACGCCGACGGCCGGCTCTACAAGGAGAGCTTCGGCATGGCCTCGGCCCGGGCGGTGCGGCTGCGCACGGCCGCCGACTCACCGTTCGACCGGGCGCGCAAGGCACTGTTCGAGGAGGGCATCTCCAGCTCGCGGATGTACCTGGACCCGCAGCGTCCCGGCGTCGAGGACCTGATCGACTCGATCACCGCCGGGCTGCGCAGCGCCTGCACCTACGCGGGCGCCTGCGACCTCGACGAGCTGCACCAGCGCGCGGTCGTCGGCCTGCAAGGCGCCGCCGGTTACACCGAGGGCATGCCGCTGCCGTCCGGCTGGTAGGCACACCCGTCCGGCTGGTAGCACGAGATCACCACACACCACATCAGCCACGCCGGCCCCGCGGGCCCCCGGCTGGTAGCGCCAGCCGGGGGCGCTAAGTCAACGGGCCACCGCCCGAGGTGCCCCACATTCACATCAGTCACCCCGGTCGCTCCCATCCCAGGCTGAGGCCCTCACGGGATTCATGAATGTACCGTTCGACGGCCTATTACCCGTCTTTTGGTACATTCATGGGCTTGGGCAGGCGGGGTCAGGGAGTGATCAGGACCGTGCGGGACTCGGTGTAGAAGGCGCGGGCCGCCAGGCCCTGCTCGCGCGGCCCGTAGCTTGACTCCTTCGCGCCGCCGAACGGTGCGTGGAAGTCCACGCCCGACGTCGGCGCGTTCACCCGGACCATCCCGGCGTCCATCTCGTTGGTCAGCCGCAGCGCGTGGCCCAGGTCGGTGGTGAACACGGCGGCGACCAGCCCGAACCTGACATCGTTGGCGATATCGACGGCCTGCTCCGGCGAGTCGGCGCTGAGCAGGGCCGCTACCGGGGCGAAGACCTCCTCCCTGGCCAGCGGGCCGGTCGGGGCGTCCAGCTCGACCAGGGTCGGCGCCAGGTAGTACCCGGGACCGTCCAGCTGCCTGCCGCCGGTGATCACCCGGCCGCCCGAGGCAGCGACGGCGGCCAGCGCACTCTCTCGCGACGCGTTGTCGATCACGGGGCCGACCAGGGTGCCCTCGGAGGTGGGATCCTCGACGCGAAGCGAGTTGATCGCGTCGGCCAGGCGATCGCGGAACTCGCCGTACACCGGCCTCTCGACGATCACCCGGCTCGTCGCCGTGCACTTCTGGCCCGCGTAGCCCATCGCCGCGTACGCGATCGTGCTGGCCGCCCGGTCCAGGTCGGCGTCGGCCAGCACGATCGACGGGTTCTGCCCGCCCATCTCGGCCTGGACCCTGCCGCCCCGGGCGGCCACCCGGCTGGAGATGTCCCTGCCAACGGGCACCGAGCCGGTGAACGACACGGCGGCCACGTCGGGGTTCTCGATCAGCGGGCGGGCGGTGCCGGCGCCGCCGAGGAGCACCTGGAAGACGCCCTCCGGCAGCTCCGGCGCGATGATCTCGTGCAGCAGCAACGCGGTTGCAGCGGCCGCGCTCGACGGCTTCAGGATCGTGGCGTTCCCGTAGGCCAGGCTCGGCGCGGCCTTCCACAGCGGGATCGCCACGGGGAAGTTCCACGGCGTCAGCAGCGCGGCAACCCCGACTGGCCGGTACCGGGCCATCAGCAGCGCGTCCGTGTCGGCGGCCGGCAGCGTCTCGCCGTCGGGCAGCAGTGCGAGCTGCGAATAGTAGCGCAGGATCGACACGGCCCTGGCCACCTCGCCTCGCGCCTCCGAGACCGGCTTGCCCACCTCCCGGACCGTGAGCGCGGTGACCTCGCCGGCCCGGCGCTCGAGCGCGGCTGCCGCCTGGCCGAGCGCGGCCGCCCTGACCGGCCCGGGGGCCCGGCGCCAGGTCTGCGCGCTGCCGGGCACGGTCGACTGCGGCGGCCACGTCGCGCTCGCTGGCCGATTCCCACTCGCCGACCACGTCCGCAGGGTCGTGCGGATTCACGCTGGTGAACGTCATGCGGCCGTCCTTTGTCTGGTGCGGGAGTGCTCGACGCACAATGTTATGGACATGTCGGACGACTGCCGACACCGGGAACCAGAGAAGGGCGGGCGAGCATGACCGGAGCCGAGGTCCTTGCGCGACACGGGGTCACGTTCGAGCCGTCAGCGGCGGCGAGCACGATCAGGTTCCCCGACGGCGCGCACTTCAGGATCGAGATCCCCAGCGTCGAGGGGCCNGCGGTGCTCGCNGCGGTCGTCGAGGCCGCGGCCGCCGCCGGGGTCACCGTCAACCGGGTGTCCCAGGGCAGCGGCGCGATGCTGCTGGCCAAGGCCGAGCTCGCGGAGATGGCGCGGATCGGCGCGGACAACGGGATGGAGGTCTCGCTGTTCGTCGGGCCGCGGGAGGAGTGGGACACCGGCCGGTCCGCGGTTGCGGCCGACGGGCCGTCGCTCGCGGGCCAGCTCCGCGGCACCCGCCAGCTCCGGTACGCGATCGACGACGTGCTTCGCGGGGTCGAGCAGGGCATCCGCGGCTTCCTCGTCGCCGACACCGGGCTGCTGCAGCTGCTGGCCGAGATGCAGGCCGCCGGCCAGATCCCGGCCTCGGTGGTCTGGAAGGTGTCGGCAACGGCGGCCCCGTCCAACCCGGTCAGCCTGCGCCAGTTCGAGCAGCTCGGCGGGTCCACGGTCAACGTGCCGTCCGACGTCACGATCGGCCAGCTCGCCGAGATGCGGGCGGCAGTGTCGGTCCCGATCGACCTCTACGTTGAGGCGCCCGACGGACTCGGCGGCGTCGTCCGTGGCCACGAGGCGGCCGACCTGATCGCGGTCGCCGCCCCGCTGTACGTCAAGTTCGGGCTGCGCAACTCGCGGCCGCTCTACCCAAGCGGCGTGCACCTCGTCGGCGAGGCGGCCGCGATCGCGCGGGAGAAGGTGCACCGCGCCGGGGTCGCGCTGGAGTGGATCGCCAGCAGCGGCCTCGACCTTGTGCAGTCCGGACCCGGCGCCAAGGATCTCGGCGTTCCGCAGCCGTAACGGCCGGGCCGCGGCGCCGGAGCCGAAGCACCGTGAGCGGCGCGGTGCGCTACCTGGGCTCGGAGCCCGGCGGGCGGTGCTATCTGGGTTTGTAAGCCGGCCCGCGCCGCGCTACCCGGGTTCGTAGGCGGGCGCGCGCTCCCCGCCCGGTGCCGGAGCCTGAGCGTGGGCGGCCACGAAGTCCCTGCTGCGGATCAAGAGAACCGCCACGACCGCCGCCACGAGGGCGCCGACGCCGGCCACGATCAGGATCTCGTTCAGCCCGGCCACGAACGCCGACCGGACGGCGTGCCCGGCGATCTGCCTGTCGGCCGCGGGCGCGGCTCCGAGCACCCGCTGGCCCTGCCCCTGGCTGACGGCCGTGGCCAGCGCGTGCGCGTGGCTGGCCAGCGGGGTTGCGCGCAGCCCGCTGACGATGTCGCCGGTGAGCCTGGTGGCGAACAGCGTGCCGTAGATGGCGATCCCGGTGGCGACCCCGACCTGGCGGAAGGTGGTGTTGATGCCCGATGCCATGCCGGCCGCGCGGTGCGGGACCACGCCCACGGCTGTCGAGGCCAGCGCCGGGTTGATCAGGCCCGAGCCCAGGCCGGCCAGGATCATCCCGGGGATCAAGTGAGTCCAGCCGGAGTCGGCCGCGAGCCCGGCCATCAGCAGCAGGCCGGCGCCGGACATGGCCAGGCCCACCCCGATCAGCAGCCGCACGGGAACCCGGGTGCTCAGCCGGCCTGAGGCGATCGCGGCCGGCAGGCTGGCCACCGACATGATCAGCAGGCGGAGCCCGGTCTGCAGCGCGCTGTACCCGAGCAGGTCCTGCAAGTAAAGGACGAGGTACAGCAGCATCGCGTACACGCAGCCGTTGACCGCGAACGCGGCGACCGAGCCGCCCGAGAACGTCGGGACGCGGAACAGCGACAGGTCGAACATGGGCTCGCGGCGCAGCCGCTCGGCCACGACGAACGCCACCAGCAGCACCGCCGCGCTGGCCAGGCAGATCGTCACGCCCGGGTCGCTCCAGCCCTGCTCGCCGGCCCTGATCAGCCCGTAGACGAGCGCGACGAGCGCGCAGGTGAACAGCGTGAACCCGGGCACGTCCACACGGCGCCGGGCCGGGTCGCGGGACTCGGTCACCCGCAAGAGCGTCACCGCCATCGCGATCACGCCGATGGGAATGTTCACGAAGAAGATCCCGCGCCAGCTCCAGCCCGTCGTGATGATCCCGCCGAGCACCGGGCCGACCGCCACGGCCGCCCCCGTCACCGCTCCCCAGACCGCCAGGGCCGTGCCGCGTTCCCGCCCCTGGAACGCCTGCGCGAGCAGCGCGAGCGAGGTGGCGAACATGATCGCGCCGCCGATCCCCTGCCCGGCCCGGGACAGCACCAGGAAGACCGGGTCGTTCGCGAGCGCGCAGAGCAGCGAGCCGACCGTAAAGATCGCCAGGCCGATCGCGAACAGCAGCCTGCGGCCGAAGATGTCGGCCAGCGAGCCCGCCGTGAGCAGCAGCGCCGCGAGCGACAGGGCGTACGCGTCGACCACCCACTGCAGCTGGGCGAAACTCGCGTGCAGGTCGTCCTGGATGCTCGGCAGCGCCACGTTCACGATCGTGACGTCCACCAGCAGCATGAACGTGCCCAGGCAGACCGCCAGCAGGGTCCACCACTTTCGCTCCATGACCGTCCTCACTTCCGGGCCGCCCGTCTGGCTACCCGCTACCAGGGTCGGTGACGAGGAAACAGAACTCCACTAAGGTGGCTATGAGCGCAGGATTCCTCCAAGGCGTTGCGTAAAAGGCGGTTAAATTGTTGGGTCTTGACGAGCTTGACCGGCAAATCATCCATGCCCTGATCATCGATGGGCGAGCGCCGTTCAGCCACATCGCCGCGGTGGTCGGGGTATCCGAGCAGACCATCGCCAGGCGCTACCGGCGGATGCGGTCGGACGGCCTGGTCCGGGTCGTCGGACTGCCGGATTGGCAGCGGCTCGGCATGTCCGACTGGACCGTGCGGCTGCAGTGCGTGCCCGACGCCGCCGCAAGCGTGGCCGAGGCGCTGGCGCGCCGCCCGGACACGTCGTGGGTATCGCTCACCTCGGGCGGGACCGAGATCACCTGCGTGGTGAAGCCGGCCGACCGCCACAGCCGTCACGACCTGCTGCTGCGGCAGCTCCCGTCCAGCCGCCGGATCGTGGCGATCAGCGCGCAGTCGGTGCTGCACATGTTCCGCGGCGGCGCCAGTCACTGGCCCGGAGCCACCCAGGCGCTGACGGCGGAGCAGGCGGCGCGGCTCGCCGTGCCTCCACCGGAGGCCGGCCCCGCCAAGGACCTCGGGCCCGACGACCGGGAACTGCTGGCCGAGCTCGCCCGCGACGGGCGGGCCAGCTACGCCGAGCTCGCCCAGGCGACGCACTGGCACGAATCCACGGTGCGGCGCCGGGTCGAAGAACTCCGCGCCGCCGGCATCCTGTACCTGGACGTGGACGTCGACGACTCGGCGTTCGGCGTCGGCGCGCACGCGAACCTGTACCTGTCCGTTGCGCCCGCGCGGCTGGCCGCGGTCGGCGGCGCGCTCGCCGAGCACCCCGAGGTTCCGTTCGTCGCGGCGACCACGGGGCGGAGCAACCTGATGGCGACCGTGCTGTGCCCGGACGACCACGGCGTCTACCGCTACCTGACCGAGCGCATCGCCAAGCTGGACGGCGTGAACGGAGTCGAGGTCGTCCTGATCATCCGCTCGGTCAAGCGAGCGGCCATGATGGTGCCGCCAACCAGCGCTGAGGCCTAGCCCCGCACGCGCTTCCCGGTCAGGCCACCACATTGGGGCTAGGGCTGGCCGTCAGCGGGATGGCCGCGCGGACCCAGCCACCGAGCCGGTCCAGCAGGGCCGGCATCTCGATCGCACCAGACTCGGCGTGGCCGAAGCCGGGCACGATCCACAGCTCCTTGGGTTCGTGGGCCGCCTGGTACAGCTGCTCCGCGTGATCGACGGGGAAGTAGCTGTCCCGGTCGCCGTGCACGATCAGCAGCGGCGTGGGGGCTACCCGGGCTGCCGCGTCGGCGGGCGGCATCGGCACCGGATCCCACCGGCCCGAGCTGATCCTGGTATGCAGCAGCGTCCGGGTCACCAGCCGGCCGAGCCGGTGCTCCACCGCCCAGTGCACCTTGCGCATCGGCCTGGTGCCACGGAAGTACCACCGGCCCGGGCTGCTGACCGACGCCACCGCATCGGCGCCGCCTATCAGGGCCGCGTGCCGCAGCACGATCGACCCGCCCATCGAGAAACCCACCGTGGCGACCCGCTGGTAGCCGAGCTCGCGTGCGTAGCGGAGCACGATGTCGACGTCGTTGATCTCCTTGTCGCCCAGCGTGGACATCCCACCGGAACGGCCGTGGCCGCGAAAGTCGAAGGTGACCACCCCGGTTCCCCCGCCGGACCTGTTCAGCCGGGTGGCCACCTTCCAGACCGCCCCGTGCTGCCAGTGCAGCGTGAAGCCGTGTGCCAGCACGATCGCCAGATCGTCCTGGCCGGCCAGGTGAACGGCGTCGATAGCGACGCCGTCGTCGGTCACCAGCGTCCGCGCCTTAGGGATGGTCCGAGTCATACTCCCATTCTGCGCGCCGGAGGGGATGGTTGCCGCCATCCCACCAGCAAGTCTGGCCTTCCCAGCCTGGCCGGCCCGCCTCTGGTGCGCGGCCGGCCGGTGCGGCAGGCTAGTGCCGGCAGGATCTTTCCGCTCTTTGCGGGCCAGCTGGGCTGGCCCGCCCGCCCCTTTGCCGACCGGAGGCACGTAATGCCCGTGCTCGACCAACTCATCTCGGCCATCAGGTCCGCGAGCGTAGAGGTGATCGATCTCACCTCGCGCCTTGACGCGTCGACCCCGGTGATCAGGCTGCCCGAGCCGTTCGGGAACACCAAGTCCTTTGCCTTGCACGAGATCAGCAGGTACGACGAGCGCGGCCCGGCGTGGTACTGGAACGACATCACCACCGGCGAGCACACCGGCACGCACTTCGACGCGCCGGTGCACTGGGCCACCGGCCGGGACGGCGAGGACATCTCGCAGGTGCCGGTGACCAGCCTGATCGCGCCCGCCGTGGTGCTCGACTTCAGCGCCGAGGCCGCTGCGGATCCGGACTTCCTGCTGGAGATCGACCACGTCAAGAAGTGGGAGGCGGAGCATGGCGCGCTGCCCGACGGCGGCTGGCTGCTGTACCGGACGGGCTGGGATGCGCGGTCGCACAGCCAGGAGGAGTTCCTGAACGCGAACGAGACCGGCCCGCACACGCCAGGAATCTCGGTGCAGTGCGCGCAGTGGCTGGCGGGCGACACCCCGCTGCTCGGGCTCGGGACGGAGACCGTCGGCACGGACGCCGGCACCGCGCACTCGTTCGACCCGCCGTTCCCCTGCCACGCGTCGCTGCTCGGCGCGGGCAAGTACGGCCTCACCCAGCTTCAGAACCTGGCCAGGCTGCCGGCCACGGGCGCGGTGGTCATCGCTGGCCCGCTGCCGATCGTCGGCGGCTCCGGGAGCCCCTGCCGGGCCATCGCCCTTGTCGAGCGCTCCTGATGCCTGACGCCGAGGTGGTGCCGGCCGGCCAGGGCACGCCGGCCGGTCAGGGCACGCCGACCGGCCAGGGCACGCCGGCTCGCGATGGGACGCCGGCCGAAACGGCGCTGCCGGTCACCGAGGCGGTCGCAGAGGTGCTCACCCGGCTGGGCGCCGACACCGTGTTCGGCGTTGTGGGCAGCGGCAACTTCAAGGTCACCAACGCGCTGATCGCCCGCGGCGCGCGGTATGTGGCGGCGCGGCACGAGGGCGGCGCCGCGGTGATGGCCGACGCGTGGGCCCGGCTGACCGGCAGGCCCGGCCTGGTGTCCGTACACCAGGGCCCGGGGCTGACCAACGCGATGACCGGTATCACCGAGGCCGCCAAGAGCCGAACCCCGCTGGTCGTGCTCGCCGCCGACGTAGCCTCCGCCGCGGTCAGGTCCAACTTCCGTATCGACGTCGCGGCGCTGGCCACGGCGGTGGGCGCGACAGCGTTCCGGCCGCGTTCCGCCGGGTTCGCGGTTGACGAAACCGCGCGCGCCTACCGGGTCGCGGCGACCGAGCGGCGCACCGTGGTCCTGGCGCTGCCGCTGGACGTGCAGGCCGGGGCGTGCACGATGCCGCCCATCGAGCCGCTCGCCCCCCCGCCCGCCGCTGCCGCATCGGCCGCGGCGG
>JGI12635J15846_10002236_pt1 | contig 16954 bp, 12 predicted proteins | sample BlaSpr_A8_OM2_M2_FD_15846 | JGI IMG/M metagenome (IMG submission 15846) | reverse complement strand
TGATGGGGGTGCCCTATTCCGGCCGCTACGCGGGCAAGCTCATGTGGGTGCACCACACGCATGATGCCTCGCTGTGGCCGCCCCAGGGACTGTTCTACAAGATGGCTGTCGAGGGCGCTCAAGGCCCGCAAGACGCCGCTGAGAGATTCCGGCTGCGATGGACGGAAAATGCCGAGCACATCAGCCCGAAAATGGCGCCGAGGCAAGCGGGGCGAGCCGCCTCGACCTGGCTCGTGAGTTATCACGAGATCATCGAGCAGTGCCTGATGGATCTGTGCGATTGGGTGGAGAAAGGCGTCGCGCCCTCCGCAACGAACTTCACCTTCAAGGACGGCAGGGTCATGCTGCCCGACTCGGCGGCGGAGCGCGGGGGCATCCAGCCGGTGGTCAAGGTCAGAGCGAACGGAGAGGTGAGGGCGCATGCGAAAGTGCGCGACTCCGTGGTGCTCCGGGTCGAAGGCGAGGTGCCCCCGAGCGCCGGCGCCGTGGTTCTGGTGGAGTGGGACTTCGATGGTTCAGGCGAGTACCCCGAGCGTCATCGAATCGCCGGCCGAGCCGCGCGCATCGACATGACCACGACGCACGTGTACGAGGAGCCCGGCGTTTATTTCGCCACTGCCCGGGTCACGTCGCACCGTAGCGGAGATCCGGACGCCGAAACTTGCCGATGCGAAAACCTGGCATCGGCTCGCGTGATCGTTTCCTAGCCATTTAGATCGACCGGAGAGAGACCATGAAACACGAACGAACAGCATGCGCATGGGGCGCGTTGGCCACCGCGCTGGCGAGTCTCCATGGATCGCCGCTGCTCGCGGCGAATCTCTGCAGCGTCGAGAGTATCCAGGCTCTTGCGCCTGCGGGCACGACCATCCAATCGGCGGCGCCGACGCCGCTGCCGGTGCCCCATTGCAAGATCGACGGCTCCATCATCACCAACCATCCGGGTCCAAACACGGTCAACTTCCGTCTGCAACTGCCCGACTCGGGCTGGACAGGCCGCTACTACTTCATCGGCATGGGGGGTTCGGCAGGTTACGTGCCGACGGACTCGCAGATCCCGGCGGGCAATCCGCTCAACAAAGGGATCGCGGTCGCCGGCACGGATACCGGCCGCCAGGGAAACATGTTGGATTGGGGATTCTTGGTAGACCCGGCCAAAGCCAAGGACCACATCGATCGCGCAGCGCATGTCACCGCCGTGGCCACACAACAGATCACCAAACGCTATTACAAAACCCAGAAGCTCTACCGCTATTTCTCCGGTTGCTCGGGGGGCGGTCGCATGGCAACCATGGCCATCGAACGCCATCCTGAGGATTTCGACGGCGTTTTGCTCGGCGCTCCCGGGGGGCGCAGCAACGCGACGATGTTGGCTTTCATCTACAACGCACAGCAGCTGAATCGTGAGCCGGGCGCCTGGCTCTCACCGGCGAAGCTGCAGATGCTCGACAAAAAAGTGACCGAACAATGCGATGCATTGGATGGCGCGAAGGACGGCATCATCTGGGATCACACCGCATGCAAGGTCGACTTCGATCAGTTCAAGTGCGCGGGGGGCGACCAGGCGGAATGCCTGACCGAGCCTGAGCTCAAGAGCGTCAAAGCAATCGTTGCGGGTCCGCAGGGACCCAACGGGCCGATCAAGGTCGGCTACCCCGTGTCGAACATCAGCGTCTGGTCCGGTTTTCTGGGCGCCACTCCGCCGCCGTGGTCGGACGATACATCGATGGAGAACATGGCCAAGACCTCCCCCGGCTACGTCATCGGCAGCTCCATGGCGAAGGTCTTCTTCGGTCCTAATTTCAACGTGCTGACGGATTTCAACTTCAGCGATCAGAAGCAGCTTGACGCCTGGTGGGCGGCCACCAACAAGATAGGTTTCGGCGTGCCCTATAGTGCCGACCTGCGCGGCTACGAGAAGAGCGGCGGCAAAGTGATCATGTGGAATGGCGTCAGCGACCCTTGCTGCATCGATACGGAGCTCCTGGGCTACTATCAAGATGCAGCCAAATCGGTGAACGGCGTGAGCCAACTCGATAAATTCGCCAAGCTGTACTTTCTTCCCGGCACTTCGCATTGCGGCGGCGGTACCGGTCCGCAGGACGGACCGGACAAGCTCCTCGAAGCCATGATGGATTGGGTCGAAAAGGGCAAGGCCCCGGGCCCGGTGGTGACGCATCGGGGGAAGGATCGCGCGCAAATGCTGTTCGCGGACGCGAAGTCTGGAACGGTGTCGGGAGTGCTGGTGCCTCCATCGGCCGGTGCGTCGCGGGATTTCCTGCTCTGTCCGTATCCTCAGGTGGCAAAGTTCAACCAGGCGCTGGCCGACAAGGACGGTGCGGTCAACGAGGCGGCCAATTGGTCTTGCCAGTTGCCGCATAAGACGCTGATGTCGCGGCAATAGACCTGCCTATCCGCCGATCAATCACTGCAAGGAAATGCGATGAGCGCAACTCAAGAATCCGCCGCCAAAAAGATCGAGACTTCCTCCTACGGAGTTACCGACAAGTACTTCGGCAAGCCGTACATCGATCGCGATGAATGGCGGGATCGTCCGGTCAGGCACCGAAACATTCACGGCGGATTCGAGGGGACGGCAACGCGATTCACGTTCTACTTCCCGACCCCCGAGCACTACAAGGGACGCATGTTCCAGCCGCTCGAGGGCGCGCATGCCGGTCACGAAGACGCGTTCGCCGGCGCGATGGGCGAAATGCTCGGCGGATTGGAAATGATGGGCCACCGCCTGGGTGGCTACATGGTGGAATCGAACTCGGGTCATATTGGCGACGACATCGATCCTCGCGGCGGCGACGACCCTACGCTGTACGGCTATCGGGCGAGTGTCGAAACGGCGCGCTTCTCCAAGCATGTGGCCGCCCAGGTATATGGGACGGCGCCCAGCTATGCCTATGTCTGGGGCGGCAGCGGCGGAGGCCGCCGCTCCCCCCTCTGCCTCGAGTACGGCGCCGATGTCTATGCCGGCGCGCTTCCCTTCATGGGAGGGGGAAACGTCGAAGAGCACGGAACAAAATCTCGCGTGCGCAGTGAAGCGCCCATCTGCTTCGGCTCGATGTTCAACGTGCAGCGCCTGTTGAGCCGCGATGGAAAGCTGAATGGAGTGATCGACGCCATGCAGCCGGGCGGCAGCGCCAATCCGTTCAATGGACTCACGGCGCACGAGCGCGAGGAACTCGCCAATTTGTACCGCCTGGGCTATCCGCGCGGGGACGAGTTCATGATCGCCCATCCAATGGGTCAAATGTGGCTATGGACCTCGATTGCGGAGCTGTTGCTCGAGGAGGATGCCGATTATTTCAAGGCCTTCTGGACGCGGCCCGGCTACATCGGCCACGATTCTCCAGAGCACGTCAATCAGGATTTGATCGACGTGCGCCGGCCGGTGAGCCGCGTGCTCACCGCGCAGGACTTGCTCACAAATCCGGATTTCACGGCACCGCAATATGCCGCAGTACGCACGATGGCCGGACTCATGGCGGCCACGAGCAATCGCTACGATTTGCCGATCGCCATCGAAGTGAAAGGCGCGGGCGCAGGCTATGGTCAGGGAGCCGGCGTACGCATCGAGAGCGGCAAGGCCGCCGGCCGTCAGCTTTACGCCCTGGAGGTCTGCGGCGATTTGTACTTCTGCGACGGCCGCCGCGAGGCGAACCTCCTGCGCTTCACGGACGTCGCCGCCGGCGACCAGGTGCGCATCGACAATCGCGCCTTCCTGGCCTTTTGCTATGCCTATCGCCATCACATCTCGGCCGATCCGATGTTCGACTTCCTGCGCGTGAGTGGTGAACCGCTGTATCCCCAGCACGGATTGCCGCTGCAGTCGCCGCTCATGGGTGTGCCGTACTCCGGCAGCTATGAGGGCAAGCTCATGTGGGTACACCATACTCACGACTCATCGCTCTGGCCGACGCAAGGCGTGATCTACGGAGAAGCAGTGCGCAAAGCTCAGGGCCAGCAACGGGCCGCGCAGCAATTCTGCATGCGCTGGACCGAGAACGCCGAGCACATATCACCGGCGTTTATGGCATCTTCGCCGACGCGCGCCACCAGCACCTGGCTCATCGACTACATGCCGATCATCGAGCAAAGTCTGGTCGACCTGTGCAACTGGGTGGAAAACGGCGTCCCCCCGGTCGGTACGAAGTTCACGTTTGCGGACGGCCAGGTCACGCTGCCGCCCACGGCGCGCGAGCGCGGCGGAATTCAACCCGTGGTGTCGGTGCGTGCCAACGGCGCAAGCAGAGCGGAGGTTCGCGTCGGTACTGCGGTGACGCTCGAGGTGGAAGGGGAGGTGCCTCCCGACGCCGGAACCATCATCGGCGTCGAGTGGAGCCTGCAGGGCGACGGTCAATTCGCCGCCGAGCCCGGCATCGATGGTAAATCGGCGACCGTCAAACTGAGCAAGACTCATAGCTACGAGAAGCCCGGCGTCTATTTTGCCGCCGCGCGGGTCAGCTCTCATGTGGCGGGCGACGTGCGCGCGCAGCATCGTCGTCTGGTCAACGTCGCCTCGGCGCGCATCGTGGTGACCTAGGGTACGACATAAGAGAGGGCCCATCATAAGAGAGGGCCCATCGCGCTGAGCGCAGCGTGCTATGTCTCGCGCTGCTCGGCCGTCCCGGTCGTTGGACTGTGAGTACAGAACTTCCCATGGACCGCACCTACGCGCCGCTCGATAATCCGGTCGCATAGATCACCGCAAAGGGGCCGACCATGACGACCGAGGCGAACAAGCAGGTCATCCGGGCGTACTTCGAAGCCGTCAATGCCCGCGACAAAGCAGCCATTCTCAGCTTGTTGACGCAGGATTTCGTCTTCAAAGGTATGGGCCGTCACCCTGACTGGATGCGTTATCAATGGGGTCGAGAGGCGTTCGCGGATGCACCGCGCGACATGTCGACGAAGATGAAGAAGCCCCTCGCGTTCAATCTGCGCGGCATGATCGCCGAAGGCGATCGCGTCGCCGTTCAAGCGGATTCCTACGGCGAAATGCTCAATGGAAAGATCTACGACAACGCCTATCACTTCGTCTTCGCGTTTGTCGACGGGAAGATCCGCGAGGTCCTGGAATACTGCTGTACCTACACCGCGTTCTCGGTGTTCGGCGAGTTTGTCGATCCTCCGCCCGCCGCCTCCTGATCGCCCCCCGGCGGCGGTCCGCCCACGACTGTTGCACTACAACAACTAATGGGGAGGCTCTTGCGGCACTTCCCTTCGACGTGTAAGCTCGATCAATAAAATGTATTTTTTGTTCACAAGTACATAGTTAGTGAACAAAGCGCGCGGTGGCAGCAACCGCAAGAAGTGTTTCAGGAGGCTGGCGGGGCATGGGGGCGACCAAATTCCAGATTGTGCATCCCATGGCGCTACGTCCTGTAGGCCGAAATCAAAAGCAACTTCGATCATTCAAGCCGCGAGGGGGATCTTCCATGGCTCCGGGTACACCACATCGATCAGCTCTAACGTCGATTTTTTTGGCGGTTTGCGTTTGTGCAACAACGCCCGCATGGGCGAACCCGGAGGCGACTACCGCCGCGGACACCGCGACCGAGCCTGCGTCCTCCAGCGGAGGCCTGGAGGAGATCGTGGTCACGGCCCGCAAGGCGTCCGAGCCCTTGCAGACGACGCCGGTCGCAGTAACCGCGCTGAGCCACGCGGATTTGCTTCAACAGCAGATCGTCGAAGTCGCCGACCTGCAGAAGGCCACCCCGGACCTGGCCGTCGGCGGCGCCGGCACAGGACCCAGCAGCCTCGTGTATCTGTCGATTCGCGGTGAAGGACAGAACAGCCCGAACTCCACAACCGATTCCACGGTGGGCATCTATATCGACGGCGTGTATCTGGCGCGCGCCATCATCAGCAATCAGGGCCTTCTCGACGTGAGTCAGGCCGAGGTATTGCGCGGACCTCAGGGCACCTTGTTCGGCCGCAATACCATCGGCGGGGCACTCAACGTCACCACCAATCAGCCAACCGACGATTTCGACGGCTACGTCAAGGGAGGCTTCGGCAACTACAACTCGAAGCTCGGCGAGGCGGTCGTGAACCTGCCCATCGTCTCGGGCACTCTCGACTCCCGGCTCGCGGTGCGATTCGACGATCACGGCTCCTACTATCCGAATCCCCTCAATTCCGACTACGACGCCGCCAAGGTCAATGACGACTGGCAGGCGCGTGGGAGCCTCAAGTGGACGCCCTCGGACGTGCCGCTCACGGTCCTTTGGACCTACGACTACGCCATGGAGACGGACACCGGGACGCCGGCGGCTTTGACGGCGATCAACACGGCATCGAACGTCGCCGGTCCGGTTCCGCTCGGTACATTATTGGCCCTCGGCGGCGTGCCGAACCTGAATGCCTATCTGGTCAACCCGAACAGCCAGAACAATCCCAACTACAGGAACGTGTATTTCGGCGTACCCACCAACGCCTACAACCCCGACCCCGATATCAACGTGCCCTTCAACTACAATCGCGCCGAAGGGTTCGCACAGAATCTGGATTACGAGGTCGGCGCGACGCACCTCAAGTCGATCACGGCCTATCGCTGGTCCGACACGGGGGACGGTGAATCGCTGGTGACCCTGCCGATCAATGTGTACGGCTTCACCAGCGAGTACATCGAGCATCAATTCAGCCAGGAGTTTCAGCTCTCCGGCAAAGCCGGCGCGTTCGACTGGATCGGCGGCACGTACTTCTTCCAGGAAGGCGGGTCTGAGCGTTCCGATTCGCAGGCGTTCGGATTCCTCTCACCGATATTCGGTCTTCCCCCCATGCCCGTCAACCGCGACTACTCGACGTTCGAGGCGCGCTCGATCGCGGCATTCGGCCAGACCAACTGGCACATCACCGATACGGTGCGGTTCACCGTAGGCTATCGCTATACCTGGGATCAGCGCGCCATCGACCAGATGGGCCGGAACGACATCCTGGGCGCGAATGTGTGCGCGGTGGGTCCGACGGCGGGCACTCCGCAAGCTGCCGCTCCCTTCGAGTGCTCGCAGAACTATTCGGCGAATTTCAGCTATCCCGCGTGGACGGCCGGATTCGACTGGGAGGTCAGGCCCGATACCTTCGTGTACTTGAAGACCGACAAGGCCTCCATGGCGGGCGGCTTCAATGTGCGGCCGGTCCCGACGACCATCAATCCGGCATTCAAGCCCGAATCGAATATGGACGTGGAATTGGGCGTCAAGGCTGACACCTTGGATCACCACTTGAGAACCAACGTGGCGCTGTTCGCCGGATGGCAAGACGACGTGCAGAACATCGTCAATGCGGTGGTCAACTCGGCCGGAGAAGAGCGCATCACGCAGTACGTGACCAACGCCGGCAATACGCGCACCTACGGTGTCGAGCTCGAAGTGACGGCGCTGCCCTGGACGGGTATGGAAATCCGCGCCTCGGGAGCTTACCTGCATGCGGCCTACGTGGCAGGAACGTTCCATGAAGAACAGATCCTGCCGGACGGCGACCCGGTGACGGTCGATCGGAGCGGCGAGCCGGTACCGCAGGCGCCGAAGTACACCTGGAGCATCGGGGGAACTCAGACCATTCCCGTCGCTTTCGGAAAACTGACGGCGCACATCGATTACGCCTGGAGGGACAAGCTCGTGTACACGTGGGATACGCCGGCGGCGGGGCAGCCGGCTGCCGTCATTGCGGCCTACAACTATCAGAATCTGCTCGGAACGATTCCGTCCTACGGACTACTGGGTGCGCGCATGACGCTGCAGCTCGATCATCCCAACGTCGAGCTCGCGCTGTGGGGCAGGAACCTCCTCAATACCGAATACTACGTGCAGCAGTTCGACAGCTACGCCAGCCTGGGAACGTCCGAGAATTTCCAGGGCGATCCACGCACGTTTGGCGGGACGATCACTTACCGGTTCAAATAATCGGTGCGGGCGTCGACGCATGAATCGCGCGCGGGTCTGACCGGCGCGGAGGCCGCGGGCGCGGAGGCGCCCGGTGTGGAGGCGCCCGGCGCGCGGGCGCTGTTCGAGCGGTTCGGCACGTACATACTGCCGGGCCGGGTGAGCGATCCGTTGCGCGGCCTGTCCGAGGCGACGGAAGCGGAGAGTATCGGGCTGGGATGCGTCTGGATCTCCGAGCGCTATGCCACGAAGGAGCCTGCCGTCCTGAGTGGAGCGATCAGCCAGCTGACACAGCGCGCGCGGATCGCCGGCACGATGTACGCAACGGTGCGCAACCCCGTCGTGACGGCGAGCGTCTGCAATTTGATGCAGGCGCTGAGCGGGGATCGGTTTCGCCTGCTGCTCGCGCGCGGAGTGGCCACGCATCTCGCAACGGTCGGCTCGCCGCCCATCACCTTCGCGCGCCTCAAAGATTTCATTGCCCTGATGCATCGGCTGTGGGCGGGCGAGACGGTGAGTTACGAGGGCATCCTCGGCCGTTTCCCGGCGATGCAGCTCACGGACCGGCATATCGGGGCGCGGCCGCCCATCATATTGACCGCGATCGGTCCCAAGACACTGCAATTCGCGGGCGAGCATTGCGATGGTGTTCTCCTGCATCCATTCATATCGACCGAGGGTGTGCAGAAATCAGCGCGATTGGTGCGCGAGGCTGCGGCAAGGGCGGGCCGCGACCCGAGCTCCGTGCGTGTGTACCACAATGTGATAGCGGCGCCCGATCTCGCCCCGGAAGAAGAGGAAGCGGTGGTCGGCGGACGCGCGATCACCTATTTCCAGGTCCCCGGCTACGGCGAAATGATCACCGAGATCAACGGCTGGGATCCGAGCCCGCTGGCGCTGATGCGCGCCCACCCGCAGCTTGCCGCCCTGGGCGGCAAGCTCGCCGACCAGTCATTCACCCGCATGCAACTCGTCGACGTGAGCCGCACGCTGCCGAGGTGGTGGTACGAAGAGGGCGCCGCCATCGGCACGCCCGAGAAGTGCGCCGCCAAGCTGTGCGAATTCCTGGACGCGGGAGCCGACGAGATCGTGCTGCACGGAAGCGCACCCCGGCAAATGGGCGCTCTCATGGCCGCGCTGCGCAAGCGTCTCGCGCCACCCAACGCTTGAGCTGAACACCCGATCGTCGGCACTCAGCTCACCCGGCCGATCACCTCATCGTCGTCCGCCGCACAGTAGAGTCCCACGGGCATGCGTTGGATCGCGGCGCCGAAATACAGGCTCTTGCGGCCGCTCTTGAGCAATCGCTCATGGAGCACGGGATGGCCCGCGGCGGTGAAGCGGGCCGCAGCCGCCGTGAGGTCCTCGACCATGAACTCGATCGCCGCCAGCGGCATCTCGTATTGCGCAGCCATGGCGCGGGCCGGCCTCGCCACCAGCTTCACGCGATGCGGACCAACCAGCGCCCGCTCGCCGAGTCCAGCCGGATCGGTCGGGACGAACCGCATGCCGAAGAACCTGGTCAAGTCCGCGGCGGCCCGATCGAGGTCGTCGACCACGACGCTCACACAGCCGATCTTCGGCAGCGGCGCGTCGTCGAGCGCCCGAAACGGCCCTTGTGCGCGCATTTCCGCCTCGTTGTCGCCGGCCGTGCAGACCATCAACGGCAACCCGTGAAAATCGCGGCCGAACAGGTACTCGTTGGCAGCCGGCACGGGCAGGAAATTGCTCACGACCGGACGGTAGCCGCCTCGCTCGAGCAGCAGCCGGGTCTCATCGGCGTTTTGCACGTCGATGGCGACCTCGATCAGCCTGCCATCCTTCGCGAACGGCATCTGCGTTTCCAATTCGATGGGCTCGAGACCATGCTCGCCGAACATGACGTGGAAGCCGACGAATTGCTCGTCGAGTTTCGGCCGGACGAAAGGTATCCCGAGAAGGCGCTGCGCCTCCGATACGAACGTCCTCATGTCGTCCACGACGATGGCAATTCTGCAGAATTTAGGAGTGTTCATCAGGCACCATGCTGTTGCCGCGGCTCGGCCACTACACTACGCCATGCGCGGCTTCGCGAAACGAATCGATTGACGGGCGGTCAAGCGCTCGAGATCCCTATCTTTGGGCAGGCGACCGCCGCGGCGAGGATTCGCATGCTTCCCTGACGGCGCCGGGGCCGCCATGAGGATCCAACCATGACCATGAGCTTGAAGGATCTGTCGGACCGCCAGGAGATTCAGGATCTCATGGTCGCCTATTGCTATGCGATCGATCGCAAGCGCTGGGACGAGCTCGATGAGGTGTTCACGCCCGATGCGATCATCGACTACACGGAGATGGTGGGGTTTCGCGGCAACTTGACCGAGACCAAAGCCTTCCTCGTGCAGGGTCTGGCGCAGCTCGCCGCCTATCAGCATTCGATCTCGACCAGCAGCGTTCGCATCGAAGGCGACTCGGCCCATGGCCGCACCTTGTGCTTCAACCCCATGGTGATCGAGGTCAACGGCACGAAGCAGACCATGTTCGTCGGGCTCTGGTATCGCGATACTTTCGTGCGCACCGCCAAGGGTTGGCGCATCCGCGAGCGCTACGAGGAGCGTTGCTTCACCCACAACGTGCCGCCCGGACTGCTGCCCGAGTGAGCGCGGACCCCGTGAATGCTCCGCTGCAATTTACCAGCCGCGCGGAGGAGCTCGATCTCGAGCTCCTGCGCGCCGTGATTCGCACGCGGCATCCGGAAGTCACGCTCCTCGGATTCGATCTACTCGACAGCCGCCGGCGCGGCGAACAGATGGTGTCCACATCCGCCCGTGCGATGCTCCGGCTGCGCTTCGCCGAAGGTGCGGCCGGCGCGGGCGCAGGCGATATTCCAGAACGGGTGGTCTGCAAGCTGGCGCTCGGCGCCGATTCCGTGATGGCGGCGTTTTACGAAAACGAGGTGAACGTCTACTCGCGGCTGCGCCCGGAGCTCCTGGTCGAGGCGCCGCGCTCGCTAGGCGCCCTGTACGATCCGAAGAGCGCCCAGTTCGTACTGATGCTCGAGGACCTCGGGCAGCGCGGCGCGCGGTTTCCCAACGTGACGCAGGACGTCCCTTTGTCCGCGATCGAGGCGCTGCTCGACACCCTGGCGACGCTGCACGCGGGCCACTGGGAGAGCGCCCGCTTCTCGACCGATCTCGCCTGGCTGGAGACGCACCTCGAAGGACGCGTCGCGCACTTGATGAACGAGCTGGCCCCTCCGCTCATCCAGCAGGAGATCGATACACAAGCGTTCAAGCGTGAGCTCGTTCAGAGGCTGCGCAGCACGGGACCGGAGCTCCTGGCCGCTGTCCGGCATCTACAGCGCCACCAAGCGGGTCTGCCGCAGACCCTGCTGCATGGCGATGCGCATTTGGGCAATACCTATTTGCTGCCGCAAGGCGGCGCCGGCCTGCTCGATTGGCAGCTCTGCGTGCGCGGCTACTGCATGCACGATGTGAGCTACCTGATTGCGACGGGTTTGCCGATCGCTCTGCGGCGGGAGAACGAGCGGCGCTTGTTGAGCCATTATCGGGAGCGGCTGCTGGCGCTCGGTGTCGAGACGCCGCCGAGCGCGGAGCAGATCTGGACCGAGTATCGCCGCGCGATGGTGTGGGGAGTTTATATCGGATGGTTGACGACACCCGTCGTCAACTACGGTTGGGAAATCAACGTCGTCAATCACTTGCGGCTCACCACGGCCTACGAGGATCTCGGCACCGCGCGGCTCGTCGCCGAGGTGGCCGCGTGAGCGCGAATGCGCCGTCAGCCGCCCATCTGCGCGATCAATACCTCCGCGGAGCGCTGCATGTGGCTGGCGAGCAATCGGCACGCTCTATCGGAGTCGCGCGCGATCACCGCTTCCATCACTTCGCGCAATTCGCCGATCAAGTCGCGCTCGCCGGGCGCCGGCGGAGGCGAGCGCCCGTGATAGCGCATTTCCTGAATCTGCAGCATTTGCCGCACGCGCGCCAACCACACGCTGTCGCAGCTCGAAACCAGATCATCGAAGAAAGAGTGATGAAGAGCGACGAATCGGCGGTCGAAGCGCCGCTGTGCGCCGTGTGCGAGCGGCGGGGTCCGCGACAGTTGATGGAACGCGGCGATGATGCGCGCCTCCCAGCGAACATCGCCCGCGGCGATGGCGTGGCGCAAGCAGAGCTCTTCGATCTCGATGCGAGCCGCCGTCAAATCGCGCAAATCCTCCGCGGAGATCGGAGTCACCCGAAAGCCCCGCTGCGGGCGCGCCTGGACCAAGCCCTCGGATGTCAAACGAGAGAGCGCCTCACGGATCGCGCCTTGACTCGCCTTGAATTGCTTGCACAGCTCACCGATGCGCAATGGCTCGCCCGGCTCGAAACGGCAGTCGAGCAACGCATCGCGCAGCTCGTTGTAAGCACGTTCCGTCAGGCTGGATTCGCTGCGCGCAGTGGCTCGCTGCAAAGCAGAAGAAGTCGATTGATCGGGCGAAATGGCTAAGTCCTCTGCCTTATGATGCACTCAACCAAAAGTATATATTGAAACAAAAAGTATACAAGAGTAATTTGTGTCCCGCGAAATAGCGATCGATCCTGGTCACGGGGGAGGGCTGATGTTGGACAAACGCCGATTTGGCGATGAACGCGTCGAGGAATTGGTAGCTGTTGCGCAGTCGATGCGACCCTATCTCCTCGAGATGGCGCCGAAGCATGAACGGATGCGGCGGCTGGATCGGAGTGTCATCGAGAAGCTGACCGCCGCCGATATGTTCAAAGTCGCCGTCCCGCGGCGCTGGGGCGGATTGTGCTTCTCGGCCCACGGCATGGCCCAAGTGGCGGTAGAGCTCGCCAAGGGTTGCCCGTCCACCGGCTGGGTCTACTGCATCAGCAACTCCGCGAGTTGGGTCGCGAGTCTCGCCACCGATGCCGTGCAAGAGGACGTGTTTGCCAACGGCGTGCCCATCATGTGCAGCGCCGTCAATCCGCCCGGCAGTTTCACCAAGGTAGAGGGCGGCTATAAAGTGACCGGTGCCTTCCCGTATGCCTCCGGATGCTTCGATTCGAGCTGGGGGATGTTCGCGATCGCCAGCAAGAATGCGGACGGCCGCCTCGTTCCGGCGGGCCAGTTCTACGCGCCGATGTCCGATACCGCGATCAGCGATACCTGGTTCGTATCCGGCTTGAAGGGCACGGGCTCGAACACCGTGGTCTTCGATGACGTGTTCGTTCCCGAGCATCGCGTGGTGCCGCCGGCGCTGCCCGGCCATCCGCCCGGCAAGAAGCACGTCGGTGAACCGTCGGATTATTTCGCGCTGCTGCCGCATCTGCGCTCCGTGATGCTGGGCGTTCTCGTCGGCATGGCCGAAGCGGCGCTCGAGCTGGTGAGCGGCGCAACTTCCAAGCGCGGCATCGTGTACACCACCTACGTGCGTCAGACCGATTCACACGTGGTCCAAAAAGAGATCGGCGAAGCGGCCACCATGATCCACACGGCGCGCTTGCTGATGGATGCAGCCAACAAGCTCATCGATGAGGCGGCACTCGCCGAGCGTCCGATAAGCTACCTGGAGCAAACACGCAACAAGGGCGAGACCGTGTTCGCCACCGAACTCATGGTGAAAGCCGTGGAGAAGCTCATGTACGTGTCGGGCTCCTCCGGATTTTCGGAGAGCACGCCGCTGCAACGCTATTGGCGCGATCTCAACATGGCCGCACGCCACGCGGCGAACGTGCCGCACGTGGGATACGAAATGTACGGGCGCGCGCTGATGGGCGTCGAGCCGAACATCGCGCCGCATCCCTCGTTCATTTGATGGCGAGCGCGCCGCAATCCTTCGGCCGCGCATCTCGCCCGAGCGCGCGCGGCCTCGTCGAGGAGAGCCTGAGCAAGGTAGATCTCAGCGCGCACGACGCGCGAGGCGTTCGACCCGGCCTCGATGCGCTGGCGGACGCGCTGGTGGGCGAGGCCGGTCTCACTCCCGATGGCTTCCAACGCGCCCGCGACGGTATCGACGACTGTCTGCGGCGTCTGGCGGCGATTCGCGCCGATCGACGGCGTTACCCGGACATCGAGCGCGTCACGATCGCGCCGCAGATCTTCATCCTTGGGATGCCCCGTTGCGGGACCAGCATCTTGCACGCGCTGCTCGCGGCGGATCCGCAGTTCCGAGCCCCGCTCATGTGGGAGGTGGCCGCACCTTCACCACCGCCCGATGCGGCGACGTTCGATCACGATCCGCGCGCGCAGGCGTTCGATGACTATGTGCGCGCCGCCTTCGCGGGCGAATGGCAGGATGTGCTCAAGGCGCATCCGGTCGGCGCCCGGGTGCCGCAAGAGTGCGGAATGATGCTCGAGACCGCCTTCTGCAGCGCCAATCCGGCGATGCTGTTTCGAGTGCCCGCGTTCTTCGACTGGTTTCTGGGCGCGGACACGACCTTCGGCTACGAGGTGCACCGGCTGTGGCTCGCGCATTTGCAGTGGCGCAATCCGCGCCCGCGTTGGGTCTTGAAGGTTCAAGAGCACATGTACCACATGCCCGAGCTCACCGCGGCTTATCCGGGTGCGCTGGTGGTGCAGCCGCATCGCGACCCGGTGACCGTCATCGCGTCCATATCGCGCCTGATCCAGGTGATCCGCGGCAACAGCTTTGCCGCGCAGGATCCGGTGGCGCTCGGACGCGAGATGCTCGCGTTGTGGAATCACGGCCAGGAGCGCTTGATGAGGTATCGCGCCGCTCATCCCGAGCTCGACGTGTATGACTTGAGCTACCGAGAGCTCGCGGCCGATCCGGTCAAGGCGGTGCGCGCAATCTACGAGCATTTCGGGCTCGATTTCACTCCGCAGTCCGAATCCGGTATTCGCCGGTGGCTCGCGCAGAACCCCGCGGACAAGCACGGGCGTCACACCTACCGGCTCGAGGATTACGGGCTCAGCGAGCGCGACGTGAAGGACGTATACGGACCTTACATCGAGGCTTATCGCGACTATATGTAGGGTGCATCGGCAAGACAGGCTGGGGGGAGCGATGAAGTCGAGTGGCCGCGCGGCGCAATGGGCCGATTATCTGGAGCTGATGGCGGGTGCCGGAGCTCTGGTGGAGCATTTGCGTGATCCCGAGGATTCGCAGGCGCGCCAGGAGCTGAACAGGCTGTTGTTCCTCAGCCTGGGCACGGGCTTCATGACCACCTTCGCCGACGCCGAGGCGCCGGATTTCGTACCGCCCGTGAGTAGCGTGTTCAATGCGAGCTCCACGAATCCGGATTTTCATTACTTGCAAGCCTCGGTCGACGGCGCGGGCACGTACCGCATCAGCGGCTTTCGGGGAACGACGCTGTTCGTGCACGGCGATATCGTCGCCGGGGGGCTCGGGGTGATGCAGGATCCCGGGCCTTCGGTCGGACAGTTCGATCTGGATGCCCTGAAGATCGAGAGCGACGGCTCGTTCGATTTGCTGCTTTCCGGCGAACGCCCGAAACATCACGCCGGCAATTGGGTGCGGCTCGATCCGCGCGCGAGCGCGATCGTGCTGCGCCAAGCCTCTTACGACTGGGGGCGTGAGATCGACGCGCGCTTCGCGATCGAGCGTGTCGACCAGCCCATGCGGCCGCGGCGTCCGAGCGCGGCGGACATCGAGCGTCGCCTGCGGCGGCTCGCGGAATATCCCCAGCGTTATGCCGCCCTGTGGCTGAAGCACATGGCCGGCATGCGCTCCCGAGGTCTGGTCAATCGATTCGAGGTCGACGACTGGGCCGGCCGCGGAGGCACGAGCGGGCAATACTATTATCAGGGGCTGTTCGAGTTGCAACCGGGTGCGGTGCTGCTGCTGGAGTCAGACGTACCCGACCGCTGCCTGTACTGGAATGTCCAGCTCTCCGATCCTCTGTGGAATTCCATCGATTGGGTCAATCGGCAAAGCAGTCTCAACGCGAAGCAGGCGCGGATCGACGGCGACGCGCGTCTGCGCGCGGTGATCGCGCTCGAGGATCCGGGCGTGCCCAATTGGCTGGACCCGGGTGGCTTCGACAACGGCTCCGTGATGATTCGCTGGAATCGCAGCAGCTCGGGGCCGGTACCGTCGCTGCGTAGCGTTCCGATCGGGGAGTTGCGCCGGCATCTTCCCGTCGACACGCCCGTGGTCACGCCGGCGCAGCGCGACGAGGTGTTGCGCGCCCGCCGCCGCGGCGTGCAATGGCGGCGCCGGTGGTAGTCGCGGAGCAGACCATCGCCGGTGTCGAGGCCGAGGGTGCAACGGCGACCTCATCCGGCGCAGCGCGCGGCAGCTGGTACGCGCTCACCATCATGCTGTTGATCTACAGCTGCAACTTCCTGGACCGGGCGGTGTTGTCGTTGGTGGCCGAACCGGTGCGCCGCGAGTTCGCCTTGAGCGACAGCCAGCTCGGCGTCTTGAATGGTTTCGCCTTCGGCTTGATGTTCGCCATCGTGGGGATCCCGATCGGCCTCTTGGTGGACCGCGTCAATCGTTGCCGGCTGCTGGCATGCATGGTGCTACTGTGGAGCGGCGCCACGGCAGGCTGTGCCCTCGCGCGGAATTACCTGGGACTGTTGATCGGCCGCATGGCCGTCGGGGCGGCCGAGTCCGGCGGCGCACCCACGAGCTTTTCGCTGATATCGGATTATTTTCCGCCGCGCCTGCGCTCTTCAGCGGTGGGGTTTTACTATCTGGGCGGCGCCATCGGTGGTTTGATGTGCTATTTGGTGGGAAGTCAGGTGGCCGCGCACTTTGGCTGGCGGGCCGCCTTGCTGGCCTCGTCGATCCCCGGAGTCATGCTTGCGGTCTTGGGACTCTTGAGTCTGCGCGAGCCCGCCCGCGGCGCCACCGAGCCCGGTCCTCGCACCTCAGGAGGCGGGCAAGTCGTCGGTTTCTTCCCGGCATTGCGCATGATCGCGACGAACCGGGCCCTCGTCTACCTGTTCGGCGCCGCGCCCTTGGTCAGCGCCGCCGCCGCCGCGGCCGGCGCGTGGCTGCCGCCGTTTTTCATGCGCAGTCACGCCATGAGCATCGGCAACGCCAGCCTCATCCTCGGCATTGCGGGCGGCGGATT
>JGI12635J15846_10002231_pt1 | contig 16973 bp, 13 predicted proteins | sample BlaSpr_A8_OM2_M2_FD_15846 | JGI IMG/M metagenome (IMG submission 15846) | reverse complement strand
TCGACCCCCGACGACATGATGATTTACCTGAAATACAACCTCGGACTGCTGGCTACTCCTCTGAATACTCTTTTACCGACGCTGCATACGCCGTCCACCACCGTCACGACGAAGGACGGGGAACAAATCGCACTCGCGTGGTTCCTCGGGACGCTAAAGGGCTCGAGCATTCCGTTCATTTCCAAGAATGGCGAGGTGCCTGCCTTCAGCGCCCAGGTCGACTTCGCGCCGTCGACCAACACGGGCGTCTTTGTAATTACCAATGCAGCCGCAGATCCGGGGGAGACTCCTATCGTCGACGTCCAACTGACCGCATACAAGGTGTTGCAGATTCTCAATGGATTGCTGCCGACTGGCGGCGGTCCCAGCGGCGACCAGCCGTAGATCTCGGACTGGGTCGCGCTGACGCCGACCTCTAGCGCGAGGTGTTGTCCGGGATTTGTCGGGCGCGCGGGGGCCTGCTAATTTGTGCGCATGAAGCTTCGACACACGGCAGCGCTCACGATGGTGGGCTGGTATCTGATGATGCCGCCGAACCTTGCTACAACCTCCTGGACCTGTGCTGGAGGTCTAAAGGGCCGGATAGCTGACGTTTGGTTTGGATCCGCTAAGGTTATGGAAGATTGCACCGGGTGGACCAAGGTTGCTGATATCGGCGCGCCGCTTCCACAGTGGTCCGGGATTGGCACTTTCGATACCTACCCGCTGTGTGAAGCTCAGCGAGGTCAAAATCTTTTGAAGGAAGATAACCCTGTATTCCCGGGTCCGCCGCCGATTCAGCAAAGGTGCTTCGCGACCGGCGATCTCAAGAAAAACTAGACAGCGCGCGTCTGTCAGCTCACTTAGGGTTCAGAGACTTGATCAGCTCCGGGCCTTTCATCGAAATGGTGGTGATGTTCTTCGCATCGAGCCGCATCTTCATCAGGTCCACCGAACGTATCTCGCTGCTCTCATAGGTCCTGAAATAGAACCGTCTCGCCTTTAAATCAGAGGCGCTTGTCCAAATGGTGTGGTCCGCCATGACATTGCCATGCGCGTCCCGATGTTCCTCGCGGCTCGAGCCTTCCGGAATGTCGAAGTTGTTCAAAATGTGAAACGCCTGGAGCACTGCCTCTTTGCCGGTCCTGGATGGCAATACCGAGGTGCTGTACGCTACGGCACGGACAAACCGCGATGGCGGTGTGAAATCTCCCGGCATCCCAAGCATCCCCGTGCCTTGGCCGAACCCGGTCAGCTTGACCCCGCCGACGTCCACTGGCGGCGCATTCACCATCGAAAAGTTCAAATAGTTGCGAAGATTGGACATGTGCCAGTCAAAGGCCGGCGAATTGGTAATCACGCCGATCACGTTGTCGTAAACGTGTAGTTTTCCGTCGACGTATTCGATCACGATGCTTTTGCCTGACGCATCGTGAACCACGTAGTGAGCCGGCGGCACGAATCCCCAATTCTTGAACACCACCTCCGCGACCTCGATTTTTCCGATGTTCTGTTTGACCTCTTCGACCGTCGCAAAATTCTCAAGAATCCACGAACCGACCTCCCACGGTGCGATTGTCCTCGAGGCTTCGGCCGCGTTGTACTTCATGTAGCCAGCGGTGGTGGGGAAATAGAACGTCCCCGCCGCCAAGCCCTTCTCATTGACGCCGTCGAACAGAAACGGCAGACCGACGCCGTTGGCGCCGAGCGACGCATACCTGGAGGTCCATCTGAGCCCATTCTCGCCCTCCGGCGTGGTGCCGCTTCGCGCATAGCCGCGCGGCACCATGATCACGTTGGACTCGAGATCGACGTTGAACTCCAGCGTGCGCGCGTAAACGACGGTCCCGTCTTCAGCAATGAGCCTGATGCCGGTGCATGCCTGTCCCGTCTTTGGCAGGAAGAGTGAACACACGAGGATGGTCAGACAGATCAGCTTGCGATGTCTAACGGCGATGCCGGTGACTTTCATTTTTGGGACACCCTTTTTGTTTACGATGCGATCAGAAGCAACGTGAGCAATAAGAGTACCGTTGCCTGGGATGCGATTCAGGAACGATAAAGCAAGGATTAGTTCCCTCGGGACCGCAGGGGCGCTTTTAACAATCCGAATGAGCGACGAAGTCTTGTCGTAGTGGTGACAATATCATGTCGCCAACAGGACTTGACCGCAGGTCAGCGTCCCGCAGCGGTTTGGGGCTAGAGCGAGGGCAGGGGGATGGTCAGCGCGTCGTAGACGGTGATTCGCGGGCCGTAGGCAGACTGGAAAACTCCTATGCCGGTCGAAGGACGAATCAGATTGATGCGATCGAACAGGTTGAGCAGGATTACCCGGTTTTCGATGTGACCGAGTAGAGGCAGGTCGAGAGACTTGGCGGCGCTTAGGTTGAACTGCCATACCTTCGGCAGCTGGGCCCGATTGTCCAGGCCGCCGCGCAAGCCGCTGCTGAACAGCCCGTCGAAGGTAAACTGCCAGGTCTTCCATTTGTAAGCCGCGCCGCCTGAGCCACCAACCAGCGGCGTGTGGTCGAGTACGATGAAGTGCCGATCGATGTAGTTGAGCTGACTTACCGGAGGAAAGTTGTACTGGCCGGTGGCGACGCCGCGAACCTCTTCGCGCGCCACGTATGACGAGAATCGCAGAGTGAGATTGGGGAGATTGTACGTGAGCGAGTTTTCAAGGCCGGCGCCGTAGCCCCTGACGTAGTTGAAGGGCGCGTCGATCGGGACGAAGCCGAACTGGCCTTCATCTATGTAGTGGCGATCCATCCGGAAGTAGCTGTCTTGCGAGAGTACCAGCTGCGGCGTGATCTGATGTGTGTAGCCAAGGTCCCAGGTGTAGTCGGTCTCCGCGTCGAGGCTAGTGTTCAAGGGTATCCCCGGACCGACACCGCCGGTGGTGTGCTGCAGGGCGGCGATGCCCGGCGAAACGCCCTGGAAGTTCGGGATTTGGAAATTGCGCGCGAAGCCGGCGTGGACGGTTGTATCGCGACGCGGTTTGTACACGAAATTTATCGTCGGACTGAACTGGCTGTCGTTGACGAGGCCGCTTGCCCGATCCCATCGTGAGCCGAAATTCACACTTAGCTTTTCGTTAAGCTGCCAGGTGTCCTGGATATAGACACCGTAGACCAGGTTGATCTTGTTGAGGTCGGCGGTGATGGAGACGGGAACGGTCAGCGGCACGCCACTCTTGAGCGGAAAGACCTGCGAAGTATTGTTTGCCTCGACCCCGTACTCGCCAAAATAGAATCCGCCGCGCAACGTGTGATCGTTCCAGCGATAGGTGAGATTGCCTTGCGCGGAGTTTGAAAAGTCGCTGTCGAATACTTTCGGAGCGATGCCCTGGTAGATGAGATCGCTTATAACATCGGGATTAAAGTTTTCGCGGTCGTAGTGCATCGTATACGCGAGCTGATAGTCGGCATTCGATCCGAGCGCGCCGTTCAAAGCGAGGACGCCGTAGTAGTCCTGCTGGTCGAGGGTCGAATCGATATCAGCAGATGGAAAGTCAGCAGGACTGACGCCGCTCAGCGTGAACTCCGGGGTTTCGCCGGGAACGTTGGGGAACTGATTGTGGGCAACGGTCATTCCCGTGATCAGACTCAGTTGCGTCGTCGGACTTATCGAGTAGGTGAGATAGGCGAATCCCTGCCCCTGGTCGACGCCGTCGTGAATCGGATCAGGGCCTCGAGTTGCGGAGCTGAGGCCCAGATTGGAATGCGTGTAGACGCCGGTCAGGTAGTAACTGAATTTTCCGCCGCAGCCGCCGAGCTGGAAACTTGGCTGTGCGGTATCGCGCTGGCCGCCGTAGATCGTGAACTCGTTGTGCGGGTCATCGCATCCGTTCTTGGTACTGATTTCGACCACGCCTGCGGTGCGATAGCCGTACTCGGCAGGCAGGACGCCATCGATCAGGCTCACGCTCTTGACGAAATACGAATTGAGCAGCTGGGTGAAGGTCGGGTCGTTGTTGGTGTCGAGCGGCAACAAGATCCCGTTCATCTGGTACTGGACGCCCGCATGCTCGCCGCGGATGTGAATCTCCTGGTTCTGGTCGAGCGCGACGCCCGGCATCTGCAACAGTACTTGGTTGAGCGGGGTAGCTTCAGCTTGCGGAAGACCCGTGATGTCGCGGGCAGTGAAGGTATATTTGCTGGCGCCGGTGGCGGTTAGTCCATTCTGCGGGTGGACGCGGATCGCAGTCACGGGAACGGTCAATGCCTGCTCGGACTCCATCACGAGGTGAATGGGAGTTCCGGCTTTGTCGGGGAAGACGAGGATTTCGCTGGCAGGCTTGAATCCGGGCTTCTGAACGATCAGCTCGTAAGTCCCGGGCAGTTGCGTCCGCACCTTGAATTGCCCGCGATCGCCGCTGGTGGTGCGAAGGACGGTGCGACCATCCGCCGATCGCAATATAACGAGAGCATTCGCCACCGGCCTGCCGAGGGCATCCGTAACTCTTCCTGCGGCAGGCTCGACGGCGAGTGAGTCTCCGATAGCCAGCAATATAATCAGAGGCACGAATGCGAGCGCAGCACAGATTTGCACGCAGCATCGCATCGCCCTCGACATCCTCGAAGGTGAAATCGCCACGAAGAAAGTCCTCTCAACTCGGCACACGCCGGCGAATGCACTCTCGTCGCGTAGGTCGACAGTGCTCCTCCGGCTTCGAAGCCGGGGAAATCTCGAAAGGAACGATTTTGAAAGAAGCCTAGATTAGTGCCGGCGGCGGACGGGCTGCGAGCGGCAAGTAGTTCAAATCATGGTTGGCAACTGCAACGACGGTCGTATCGAAGTCCGTTGCTAGATCGCGGACAGGTGCGATTGCGACGCCTGCGAAGGGGCGATCGAAGTGCCAATGCTCGAGGCGATGGGGATCGCTTGCGACGATTGCGGCTTCATTGCCGTGTGCGTCGTAGGCGTGATCGCCGTGACCGAGGGAACGGTGATCCCCGTCGTGATGTTCCTGATGGTGATGGGTTGATTCGTCGGCGCCATCGTGGCGATGGACGTGCGGATAGTTTCCTCCGCTGTGCCGATGATGAATCAAGCTCATGACGGCAGACCGACGCGACTGTCCGATTCCCAATCGCCAATTAGACCAACCGCTCCGCCAAGGCAAGGTTTCCAGCGGCGTGATACCGGAGGGTTTTTCAGACGATCGATTTCGCCGCGGCGGCTGCTTTCAGCAACATGTTTGCGCTGGGGATGCCGGTTAGGGCGAACGATTTCTCGCAGTCGGCGGTGGACGGACCGCGCATGCTGCCTTCCATGTACGCGAGGCCCGGGCAGCGGCTGCATCCGGCAACATGCGAGCAACTCGAACAGACCGGAAGATCGCGCGAACGGATTGAACGAACCTCCTCGAGCTGAGGCGAGTATTTCCAGATGTCGATAAACTTCTGCCGGCGGACGTTTCCGCTGGGCAGCGGGAACTGCACGCATGGATAGACGTCGCCGTAGGGTGAGACGTAGCAGGCGCTGTGGCCGGCGCTGCACGGGATGCTGTCCATCGCGTCCTCGCCGGCTCCAGGAGCGACCGCGATGAATTGATCTTCCGCGTTGGAGACGGTCTTGTCGTTCATTATCTCGCGGAGGTCGTTGCGGTCGATATTCAAACGCAGCAGCGAGCGGTCGCCGTTGATATGCGGCGTGATGGTTGGATCGATCGTAAAAGTAGTCCCGAGTTCGGCCGCCAGCTTCTGCACGCCGGAATAATCGAAGCGGGTCTGTTTCATCACCACGTTGGCGATGGTGACTTTGAGCCCCTGCGAAACCATGAAGCGAATCGCGTCGAGCGATCGATTGAGCGATCCCTTCACCTTCGTGATCTCGTCGTGCACCTCGGGACGATGGGAGTAGATGCTGACCTGTACGGTCTCGACGCCGAGATCGCGAATCAGCGCGGCTTCCGGTTCTCGAATCAGGATGGCGTTGGTTTTGAGCTTGACGTTGAAGGTCATTTCGCGCGCGCGGCGGATAATCGCGAACAGGTCCTTGCGCAGCAGCGGCTCGCCGCCGCTGATGGTCAGAAAGAAGACCCCGGCCTCCGCCATCTGGATCAGCAGGCCCTCGATTTCGTCGTAGGTCATCTCGCCCAGGTCATCGTGATCGAGGTAGCAATGCACGCATCGCTCGTTGCAGCGCCAGGTGACATCGAGATGAACGCTCAGCGGGATGCCCAGCGCGATCGCTCTGGCGTTAACGTTTTCGAGGATGCTGCTCATACACTTTCCTGTTCGATGGGATGGTCGGCCAGCAGCAGTATTCCCTCCTGCGCGAGGCTTTCGACCAGCGCCAGCGCGTCCTGGTAAGCCTCTTCGGCGTCGACCTCGAATTCGTCGACGACTCTGCGCGCGACAATTTCGCGCAGCGGAGTGGAGCCGTCGGCGGCATTCACAATCGCGCTGGCGGTGGCGTTAAGGCTGAAGACGCGCGAGTCCTTGACCAGCATCACGACCATTTCGCCCGCCAGCATTCGCGACGCGATGTTGCGGCTTGGCTTGATATATTTTTCGCTCATTCGATTAAGTTCCACACCTCGGCTTCAGGCTGAAAGGTCAATTCGTAAACCGGCACCTGCAAGACGAACTCGCATGCGGTGCGGAACAAGCGCTCGACCAACGCGCTGTCATCGGCGAAAAACAAAATGTTGCGCAGCAACCGCCGCGCCGCGCCCGCTGACGGTACTAACTCCGCATGGTTGTGCCGTCCTTGCGCGAGCAGGTACAACCCCGCGATTGGCGCCGAGATATTCATTCCGGCCTTATCCAAATCGCCCGCGAACGGCGTACCGAAGGCGCGGTAGCCGTCGCCGGTCCGGCAAACATACGAGATCTCGTCAGTCAGCAGCGTCACGTCCGGCGGCGCCAGGCGCGAAATTGTGGTCTTGCCGGCGCCCGATACGCCCGAGAACAAAAATGCCCGTCGGTTGCGAACCGCGCTGGCTGAGTGCACCAGGAAGCCGCCGCGCTCGGCCAGCACCAGGCTGTGCACGATGCGCATGACGGAGTCGATCGCATAAGGATAGCTGCCTTGGCGCACCGAGCCCCGCATGCTCACGGGATTCCAATTCGCGCGAAAGTCGCCCCGTTCAATCTTCCAGCGGCCATCCACGTAGCGGACTACAAGGTCTTCGTCGTCGCGATCCCCCACCGCCGCGACCACTTCGACGTCCAGGCGGATGCCGCCGTGGGCATGCGTGGCGACGAATCCGGCGTACCGACGCTCGAGCATCGCGATGAAGTCGGGGTCGGCGGAGTGAATATCGATCGGCAAGCCGCCGATCACCACCGACGTCAGATGGCCGCAAACCTCGGTTAGAGGCGGCTTCAAATCTGCGTGCGTGTCCATGAATCGTGGCGGAGTGCGTGTATCTTGAGGGCCACGCGCCGAAGGAAACCCGAGTGACGAATTGCAAACGACAGCATCCTGCCGGTACGCGACGGTGCAATAGAAACTTTACAACCGTCACGAAAGACCGACGTTACCGAGGCGAGGATTTGATCCAACGAGTGCGGTGGATCGTATTTGAGCGCGGCGTCGCCACGCGTGATCAACTGGACGGCGCCCGAGTCAACTACCTGACTTATCAGTCGATGCGTGCACAGGCGATCATCGCGGACGAAGAGCAGCAAGTCGCCTCGCGATGGCTCGGCGGACCCGAGCGGGCGAACCAGCAGTTCGTCGCCAGGCCATAGCGCGGGAACCATGCTGCTGCCGGCCACGCGGACGCGTACTTCATGGCCCGCGCGCAGTGAGGCCGCGACGAGCTCGCTTCCGACGCGATCGTAAGTATCGGTTCCTGCTTCCAATCGACCTCGCCGAGTTGGCCTACAGTCCTGCTTGTGCCGCCTGAATCGCGGTCGCGCCCGTCAGCGTGGAAAAATAAATCTGCGAAGCGCCGCTCGAGGTTCCCGAGTTGTCGATCACGATCCCGCTGGTCCCGCCGGATTCAGTGACTGCGGCGGTGGTTCCGGTAGGCGTCGTCGTGCTGAGTGTGAAAGACATGAGACATCCACTGGCGGCGGGGCAACTGATAGGAGCGGCGGTCTTGCCGTCATTCTGAACGCTTAAGTACGCGCGGTCCGTGGTGCCGTTCAGGAATTCGGTCACCGGCGAACAGGTCGTGGTGCCGGTGGTCAGGACCGGACCTGTGCTCACTGTGCCAAAGACGTTCGAGGCGATCGGAATTCTATACAGCGTCGGGTCTCCGCCCGCATTTCCGCACACGTAGATATTGCCGCTCGGGCTGGGCTCCGTCGATGTGTAGTAAATGTTATCGAAGGCTCCCGAATAGACAGGTGTCGCGGTGGTCGTGGATCCAGTCCCCACCGTAACCTTGCTGCCGCAGTTATCCTCCGCAAATCCCGATGCAAATTGGTAGACAGCACTGTCGGGGGCCGTTTCACTGGGGCACTCCGTCGAAGAACCATGACAACCGTCGTTGGCTATGAAGACGTATGCCGTGCCTTGGGTCCCGGCGCTGGGATCCACCAATGGCGCGTCGAGGACCAATGCAGTCCCGGTAGTAACCGTGGTACCTGCACAGTTGCTACCAGCAGCGGTGGAGTCGCCCAGGATATCCGAGTCAGTCACGGCAGGAGGTGCGGCATTTACAGTGACTTCATGAAGCCTGCCGCCATTGCTAGTGCCGTCGTACGAAGCGTCAACCAGGACCGTTCCCGACACTTCATCGTAAATCGCGCCGCTGAGCTTCTCGACCGCGGAAGTTACCGGGAATCCGCCCGTCGTCACTTCGGCCGGGGTTCCGTTGAAGACGCCGGTGAACTTGTGAATTTTGCCGACGTCATCGCCGACAAAGATCGTGTCCGCGTTGGTTCCAGTGAAAACATAGTAGGGCGATGACTGGGTGTCGTTCGGAGTGCCGCTGAAAGCGATAGTAGTCATGCATGGAGCGGTGCACGTGCGATAGGCAGCGTTGCTCACGGTGGGCGCGACTCCCGGGAGTATCGCGGTTTCGGCGTGAACGGTCGCGGCGATGCCCGTTGCGCTCGCTGTCGCGGCAGTAGCCAAAGTAGCGTGAGTGCTGTTGGTCACCGCCGAGACGGTGTCTCCTGCGGGTATTCCCGTCGCAGTGATCTGTGCTCCGACGTCGGCGGCGGTGAACGTCCCGGCAGTCGCTACAACTGCTGTGGTGCTGTTGAGAGTGAGCGTCAGTGCATGATTGGCCGGAGGTCCGGCGTTCCATTTCAGAAGTACCAGGTTGGCCGTGGTACCGACGGATTGGACGAAGGCCTCCTGGGTACCATCAAAGGAGGGCGTCACCGAAGTCCCGACGGTTCCTCCGGTGTTGTAAGCCCAATCGAGTATAGGAACGGTACCAGTGCATCCACTGTAAATGTTCGTGAAGGAGACGATGCTCGCCTGGGTGGTACTGCCAGCCAGGCTCGTATTGTACACGGCGTAGTCGGTGCAGCTCACGGATCCCGGCGAGGTCAGATAGCTGAACTTTGCCGGGAAGTAGTCCGCGCCGACAGTTGCCCCGGTGCCGCCCAGTGTTTCGCTCCAGTCCTTCTTTACTTTGACTTTCTTGATTTTCGCGGGCTTGGGTTTCTTACTTTTCTTGTCCGGAAGTCCATCGAGCGCGTCTGCCACTCCAAGCGCGTCCTCGGATTGAAGCTGGATGCGCCGAATCTGCTGCAACCAGTAGCGCGGATCCTGCTGAACTTTTTCTTCTGCGTCGGAACCCGGCTCAGGCTTGGAGAAGACAAGATGGCTGGTGCTCCAATCAATCGGGACGCCGACAAAGGTGCTGTGCGCTGCCCGTTCGTAGCCGCTAATTTGAGCATTCAGATCTGTGGCTGCGGAGTCCTGGGCCCGCGCTGACGTCACGAATAACCCGATCAGGACAACGCTGGCAGCAATTTTCAAGGAATTTTTCATTCGATTTCTACTCGACTTCCGGGAGCCGATTGCGAGCGCCGAAACTCTCGCATTGCGGACAACCGGACCCCGCTGTTGTTTCCGGCCGATCACACCGCTGATTACGAATTCTTGCGATTCTGATGGCAGGAGCCCGTCGTGCCCATCTTCCCGCAACTCAGGGCCATCGTCTCAAAGATGCGTTCCTGCTCGAATGAGGGTTTGATGTAGGGCTTTTTGGCCCCTACACGCTTTTGGCCCCTATTGGGAGTGTGCTTAGTCATCGCGCGGCACAATACTGAAAAAGGATGACTAACGCAATAGTAAAGCCTGTCTAATGCGTCAAATTCGCGCGTATAAATTTTACGTAGAGTGATTAAACATCTCTAATCTTCAATCTTCGCAAGCGCAATTGCGCTCAAAGGGTGCCTCATAATGCGACTAATCTGAGCCATAGGACGTACGAATCTGGCTTGGCGCGTTCCCACCGCATCCGCCAAGCTTAATTGCCGGTTGTTATGCTGATGCTGGCTCGATGTTCGAAGCAAGAAGCACGAGGTGTGCGCAATGAGTTTTGTGCAATTCTACCTGCTGCCCTGCACGTGAATCTTGACGCAGAGGAATCGCGCGGTGTCCTAGCGTTTTGGACGTTGGGCGAACGCCTCGTCGAAAGCGGTTTCCAGCCTGGCGTTAGTACCGCGGATTTTATCGACTACGCTCTTCGCCCAATCGAAGTATTGCTGCTTTCGCTTGAGCGTCCACTTGGTTGGAGGATCCTGAACGATATCTCTCAGGTTGCAGGTCTTGTCGGCCAGCTTGACCAGTCGCGCTCGAGGCGAAAGCGATGAAGCGTGTTCTATCTGTCGGCGCTTGCGCTCTTCATCTGGCAGGGTTTTGTCGTCGGTCAGTTCGGCCACCAGGTTTGAAATTGTCGAGCCGAACTCTGCTTTGATTTCATCCGGCGTGGTGCAGGTGTCCTCGACCGTATCGTGCAGGAGCGCTACCGCAATTGTTTTCGGGTCGCGTATTTTGCCAGTTCGAACCAGCAGGTCGGCCAGCGCGATGGGATGGTTGATATACGGAATGTGCTTACTGCCTTTGCGGCGCTGATGACGATGTTTGTAGGCCGCGAACGACAGGGCCTTCAACAATAGTGGTGTATCGAATTGCGGCATGTCGGGACCGTAGTATGCTTCCGATCAACTTCGCAATTGCCGACCGTCTAATCGCTCAGCGGAAGGTTCCGAATGGCGCTGCGAGGCGGATCTCGTCGGCGTGCTCCGCTGCGAGGCGATCTGCCCATTCTGTGCGGCCGGTTTCGCGCAGGCGCTCGAGGTATTCGCTCAGGTGGCCGCGCACGTGCCATGGACCGCCCTCGCGCAGCACCGTCCACAATGGATCGATGCCCGTAGTCGAGCGCATCATCTGCCGCCAATGCCAGTCCTCGAGGGTCGCCAGCGCGCGCGCTGCGAGCTCCGGCTGATCCGGGGCGAGATCGCGAGTCTCATGCGGATCGCGTTTGAGATCGAACAGCATGACGTTGGGCAGAGCGTGATAGCCGTCGTGATAGGTGCGGATACAGATGTAGTCGCCGAAGCGCACACTGCGCTGCGCAGTCCAAGCCCCCTGCGATACGATCAGATGCTCACGACCCGACTCGTTGCCGCGCCGGACTGCGTCCGCGAATCCACTACCATCCCAATTCGACGGAACTCGCGCGCCCAGGAGCTCGAGCACAGTCGCGGCTACATCGATCTGATAGTGCAGGCCGCGATCGACGCGGCCGCCCGCGAGTCCCGGCCACTTCAGTACCATCGGCAAGTGGGTGACGCACTCGTCCGCAGTGTGATGATCGCAGTAAATGCCCAGCTCGCCCAGGGTCTCGCCGTGATCGCCCGAGATCATCACCGCGGTTTCATCGAGCACGCGGATTTCCGCGAGCCGGTTCATGAAGCGGCCGATATGATCGTCGGCATAGCGGATGCCCACGTCGTAGCCGTCGAACATGCGCCGAATCTCGGCCATCGAGGTCGCCTGTTGAGGCTGTCGCGTAAAGCGGTCGGAGACGCCGTGTTCGCCGGGCTTGAAGCCAACTATCTCCTGCGCCGAATGCGGGCCCGGCAGCGTCCAGTGGCGCGCGCGGATCTCTTCGGTCAGCCAGTCGGGCACCGGGTCATTCGCGAAAGGATCGCCGTATGAGGCGGGCGTGCGATAGGGCGTGTGTGGATCCCATAGATGGACGTGCAGGAACCAGTTGTCGCGCGCGCCGTTGCGCTCGAGCCATTCCAGCGCGAGCGGCGCGACCTGGTCGGCGGTTTCGATCCCCATCGTGCCGAGATTGATAACCTCGTTGAAGCCCGCATCCCAGTGATATGCGGAATGACGCTCGCCGAACGTGCTGATAGTCGCCGTATGCATCCCGACCGAGCGCATCCGGCGCGCCCAACTGGTCGCGGCGCCGCGTGACTGGAAGCCACGAGACGCACCCTCGAGAAACGGATCGGCCGCCGTGCCGCCATGACCGACGACGCCGTTGTGAATTCCGAAGCGGCCCGAGATCAACGCGCTGCGCGAGGGACCGCATGGCGTGTCGGACGCATACACGGACTCGAAGCGGATCGCGTCGCGCGCGATGGCGTCGATCGCCGGGCTGGTGTTGCGATGGTAGCCGTAGCAGCCGAGATGGTCGGCGCGCAGGGTATCGATATCGACATAGAGCAATCTCATTTCAATGCTGCCTCCAAAGCCGCGAGGTTCGCCTTGGCGACAGTGTAGATTGTCCACGTCGATCGGGATAACGGCTGACGCGCGGGATAACGGACGGCGCGGCGCGACAGAACCGGCTGATGCATTCAGCTGGAACGGGTTCGCTGACTGCAGACCCCGAAGCTGGACTCGCAGTGTAGCCGGGGCAATCTTCTGAGTCTGTTGATCTTTGCTACGCCGCCTTCGCTAGCGAGTTCTCTTCTGCAGCGCCTGGCAATTCTCCGACCGCTGTGCCCCGCGTCGTCCGTGGCAGCAGACGCGCTGAATTGAGGATAAATGCCAACTCGGACGTCACGTGAATGAAGGCGGCGAGGGTCGGACTGAGCAGGCCAACGGATGCGAGCGCTATGCCGACCATATCGATTCCGAGTGTGCCCGCGAAGTTCCACCAGATGATCCGACGTGTCCACCGCGCAATCGCCAGCGTCTCCGTGAATCTCAGCAAGTCATTGCCGAGCAGCACCACGTCCGCACTCTCGCGCGCGACGTCTGTGCCCGAGCCCATTGCAACGCCAACGCTCGCTTCTGCCAAGGCGGGAGCGTCGTTGATGCCGTCGCCCACCATCGCCACGACGCGGCCGGCGGCCACAAGGCTTTTGATGCGCGCGAGTTTCATCTCCGGTAACAAGTCGGCTTCGACTTCGCTGATTCCGAGATCGTGGGCGACCATCTCTGCGACCGGCTTGGTGTCACCGGTCAGCAGAACGCTCCGAATGCCCATGATATTCAAAGCCTCGATAGCGCGCTTGGCCTCTGGCCGCACGGTGTCGGCGACTACGATCGCGCCGAGCAGGCGTCCGTCTCGCGCCACGAAGACTTCCGACGAAGTATCAGCGCCGGCAGCAAAGTTGCCGGGCACTTCTATCGAGTGACCGCTCAGGAGCGCGCGATTGCCGACGAGGATTGCGACGCCGTCCACCATCGCCGTGATACCGCGGCCGGGCACGTAGTCAAAACACTCAGGCTCACGTGGGGAGCGGTTCTTCGCCGTCGCCAGGTTAATGATCGCTTTGCCCAGCGGATGCTCGGAGCGCATTTCCGCCGATGCCGCTGCATCCAGCACATCGACTTCCGACGCGCCGGCAGTCGGAAGAACCGAGCGCACTTCGGTTCGACCAAAGGTAAGGGTGCCGGTTTTGTCGAGGACGACAGTGTTCACCCTGCCCAAAGTTTCTAAGTAGAGACCGCCTTTGATGATTGCGCCGAGGCGCGCCGACCGGCCGATACCTCCTAAAATGGCCAGCGGCGTGCCTGCAGCTATGCCGCATGCGCCCGCAACGATTATCACGGAAATCGTTGAACGCGCGTCACGCGTGATGATGAATGTGATTGCCGCAGCGGCGAGTGCGAAATAAACGAGGTATCCAGCAAGGCGATCCGCCAACTGCTGCACCGGTGCGCGCGAACGCTCCGCATGCTCAACCGCCTCAATGATCCTGCCGTAGCTTGTATCGCGCCCGATCCGCTCTACTCGGATTTCGAGTGCCCCCGATTGGTTGATTGTCCCGGCGTAGACTAGAGAACCGGGCAGCTTTTCGACCGGCATCGACTCGCCAGTAATGCGGGCCTGATCAACAAAAGAATGGCCGCTGATGACGGTGCCGTCGATTGGCACCAGACCGCCCGGGTTGACAAGAACGGAATCGCCAATTCGGAGTTCGTCGGTCGAAGCCTCGTGTATGCCGCCGGCGCTCCGAACCGTGACCGAGTGCGGAATGAAATCCATCAAATCCCGGATCGCCCGACGGCCGCGGGATACGGTCATTCCCTCCAGCACCTCAGCGACAAGAACGAACAAGGTGATGATGAGAGCCGTAAAGAACTGCGAAATACCAGCCGCCGCGATGATCGCGATGCTCATGGACAACTCCATGGTCATCCGTCGTGCGGCGGCATTCTCGGCCGCCTCTTTGAAGATCGGCCAACCACCGATCAAAACGCCTAATATGCCTATCAGGCTGACTCTCGGTAGCGGTTCCCATACGTGAAACCACACGGCCGCAGCGGCCATTGCGACCAAAATGATCCTTGCAGCTTCAAGTCTGCTCAAGAGATGGTCAGGCTCGTGCTCTTCAGCGGCCGAGGCGAACGTTTCAGCCTGTGCTTGCAGGACCACGGTCGGACTCTCAATTCGTTCACGCTGATCCATTTGAGGGACCCCGGTTATTTCAGGTACGCCTGAACAATGTCGATAAGCTCTTCGGCGCCTCTGGCGCGGGAGCCTCGTTCACGATCCGGATCGACGACATGCTCCCGGATATGGTCCTCAATGATCTCAGCCATCAGGCTGTTCATGGAACCGCGCGCTGTGACTACTAGATGAAGGACCTCGGTGCAGCCCCCTTCTTCCTCGACCGCGCGCTCTAACGCTTCGATTTGGCCGCGGACTCGCTTCACCCGGTTCAGGAGTTTCGCTTTTTTCTTAATTGTATGTGCCATCGACGGTACGGTCTTCCTATAGTGTAGGGGGTACCCTATAACTATGCGACCCGGTTGATGGTGTCCACCACGGTGCGAACGAACTCGTTCAAGCTGCTCGCGGCAGGCNGTGGAACANCTCACGCGCAGCTCGTTTGCTCGNGTGNGGATTCGACCCCGGTCGCTCCACTCATTGCTGATGACAGTTTCGATCGAGTCCTGCGGCGAGATCGCGAGCTTGTCGACATCGATCACGAAGCTTGGGTGCGCTGCCGCTGAACTGAGACGGGGAAGTAGGAGAAGAGACCGTCCGTGCCGGCGAGACCCGAACCACGGTCCCCCCACCGACGAGATTGGCGTCTAGTGCAGCACTTGACACGAGCGAGACTGGTTAGGAAGAATCGCATCACGGCGCCGACCGGTCGCCGAGCTGTGGAACATCCGCCCCAGCCGGGGTTCCATCGGCGAAGGGGAAGCTGCCCTCACGGTTGTCGATGTCCAGGCCATCTCTTAATACCGCGTCGCTGGGGGACGAGGGTGTAAAGAGGAGGCTTGTCCATGACCAGGCACGGCAGTTTCAAGAAGGTTGTCCGGCGCCACGCGCACGACACCGGTCAGCGCTACACCGAAGCGCTCACCGACCTTGAAGGGCTCCAAGCCCGGATGTTTCACCAGCCCGTCGGTGAGCGGCTGGTCGCCCATCTCCGGGATAACTACGGCATCGACGCGGTCGCTGCGACGAAGGCCAGTCAGCACCATGACCACGTCTTTCGCGTTGACCGCCGCGACGGCGACCCGTGGATTGCGCGCGCGTTCTCGCCGGCCCGCCCGCGGGCCGGCGTCGAAGGCGATGCCGCGATCCTGCGGTTCCTGGAGCGGCACGACTACCCGGCGGAGCGGCTCGCGACCGACGACGCGGTGTCGGCGTTCGACGACTCGACCGTCCTCGTCACCCGATTCGTCCCCGGTGGGCCGCTCCCCGTGGCCGTCGGACACGAGGGCAGCGAGAAGTTCGCCATCATGGGTGACCTGCTCGGACGCCTGCATACCCTGCCGTTCGACGAGTCCGTCAGCCGCCCCGGTGGGGCAAGCGGGGATGATCCCAGCCGCGAGGGCAGCCCGCGTCAGGACCTCATGGCGGCCCTCGCGTTCCTCGACGCGGTCCACACGAAGGTCGCTCCGGCCGAGCGCGAGCGATTCGAGCGGCTCCGCGACCAGGTGCGATCGGCCGACGACGGCCAGGGCCTGCCCGAGGCGTTGCTGCACGGCAACCTCCTCCACGCCCCGGATCACGTAATCCTGGGCGAGCCAGGGCCGGTGGCGATCAACTGGAAGGCGGCCGGGCGCGGCCCGCGCCTGGCGGACTTTGCCTGGCTTATGTGGGGCACCTGGGGCAACGCGGACTGGATCAATCTGGCCGTAGGCGCGTACCGCCAGCACGTCGAGTTGACCGACGACGAGCTCGACCGGCTCGAGGCGGTGATGTACATACGGCCGCTGTACCTGGGTTGCTTCAGCTACCGGCGTGATCTGGTCAACGGCCGCCCGCCCAAGGAAGTGTGGGGCTTCGTTAACCCCGAGCACATCGGCGCAATTGCGGCCGCAACCCGAGCCGCCTGGCGCTGATCGCTACTCCCACTGCGCGCGGCGAGTAGATAGGCGCGGGTATGAAGCGAAGCGAAGAGCACTCTATTGAATGTGAAACCCGCGGTGGATTTCACGCTTCCTTCGGCAGGGCTGCGCCCTGCACCCGGTCTTAAGATAGGAGGCGGGACTTCGTCCCTGATAGAACTGGTAAAGGAAAAGAGGTACCCCGGCGATTCAGCGGCCCCCGCCGGTTCATGTGTGCGCGCGAGCAGATCGTTGGGCATGTTCTGTTCCACGGTTGGGTCGCTGCTGAACGGATCGNGCGTCCCGGATGA
>JGI12635J15846_10002229_pt1 | contig 16979 bp, 11 predicted proteins | sample BlaSpr_A8_OM2_M2_FD_15846 | JGI IMG/M metagenome (IMG submission 15846) | reverse complement strand
CAAGGTCGTGATCTTCGGCACCGGCGGCCTGTCGCACCAGATTTCGGGTCCGCGTGCCGGCTTGATCAACAGCAAATGGGACAAAGCGTTCCTCGACAACCTGTCGAAGGATCCGCAAAAGCTCGTGAAGATTCCGCACGTCGATTACATGCGCGAGGCCGGCGCCGAAGGCATCGAGATGGTGATGTGGCTGATCATGCGCGGCGCCCTCGACGAGAAAGTCGACGAGGTTTACCGCTTCTACACGGTCCCGGCCTCCAACACCGCGGTCGGCCACATCATCCTCGCCAATCGCGCGCGGGGCGCAAAGGCGCCAGGAAAGCACAAGCCGGCCGCCGCCAAGCACAAACGTGCCGCCGCGCGGGCGAAGGTTCAGCAGGTTCGCAGCTAGCTCGTCGTTGCGAGGAGCGAAAGCGACGAAGCAATCCAGATCGGCACGAAGTCTGGATTGCTTCGCTTCGCTCGCAATGACGTCCGGTAATTAGGAGAAACGACATGAAAATTTGCGTAGCGGGGCAGGGCGCCTTTGGCCAAAAGCATCTCGATGCGCTCAAGCGCATTCCCGGCGTCGAGATCGCGTCGCTGGTCGGCGGCAATCAGGACGCCACCGCTCAGGTGGCGAAAAAATACGGCATTCCGCATCACACCGGCGAGCTGTCCGAAGGTATCGCGCGCGCCGACGCGGTGATCCTCACCACCCCGACCAAGATGCATTTCCGCCAGGGCGAGCAGGTGATGCGCGCCGGCAAGCACGTGCTGGTCGAAATCCCCATCACCGACAGCGTCGAAGACGCCGAGGCGCTGGCGCGCATTGCCAAGGAAACCGGCGTTGTCGCCATGGCCGGCCATGTGCGGCGCTTTAACCCCAGCCATCAATGGGTGCACAAGCGCATCAAGCAGGGCGAACTAAAAATTCAGCAGATGGATGTGCAGACCTATTTCTTCCGCCGCAAGAACATGAATGCCGCCGGTCAGGCGCGCAGCTGGACCGATCATCTGTTGTGGCATCACGCGGCGCACACCGTCGATCTGTTCCAGTATCAAACCGGCGAGACGATCTCCGATTGCTACGCGGTGCAAGGACCGATCCATTCGGAACTCGGCATCGCCATGGACATGGGGATCGTCGCCAAGGTGCCGTCGGGGTCCATTCTCACGCTGTCTTTGTCATTCAACAATGACGGGCCGATCGGCTCGTTCTTCCGCTACATCTGCGACAACGGCACCTACAAGGCCTATTACGACGACTTGTCCGACGGCAAGGATCAAAAAATCGATCTGTCGAAAGTCGACGTTTCGATGGATGGCATCGAGCTGGAAGACCGCGAATTCGTCGCGGCGATCAAAGAAAAGCGCGAGCCCAACGCAAGTCTCGCCGAAGTGCTGCCGTGCATGCGCGTGCTGGGTAAGCTTGAAAGCATCATCGACCCGCAACGCAAGGCGCACGCTTAAATTACATTTGCCGCCGCGCTTCGTTGTCGAAGTAAAAGCGCATCGCCACCGTCGCTCGCGGCGATAGCGGCGCCTTGGAGTTTGCGGCGAACAACGAGTGTCCCGCCGTCGGCAGGACGTCGGAGCCGTACAACATCAGAAGTCCGAGAGACAACAGCGCCGCGACGCACAAGGCGCCGACAACGCCTGTCGATATTGACATTTCGTCGGCAATGCGGCGCTTTTCCCTGGCCGAAAGGATCTCCTTTTCGGAGATATCATCGAGTTCGTGCTGCATGGCATCCCAACGCCCGGCGGGGGCAAGGGGTTCCGGCGCGCCAACCCATTGGAACCCACACGGCCGCCTCGGTATTGGAACAAGGGCCGGCAGGGCTCGATCTGATTTTAAAAGGCGATTTTGTGGACCAAAGAACAGATACGACCGAAGCCAAGGCGGTGGAGGTCGACACCAAAACGGTTAATTTGGCTCTTCAGGGCGGCGGCAGCCACGGCGCCTTTACCTGGGGCGTACTCGATCGCCTGCTGGAAGACGATCGCATCTCTTTTGAAGGCATCAGCGCCTCGAGCGCCGGTGCGGTCAACGCCGTCTTGCTCGCGCATGGCTTGACCGTCGGGGGGCCCGATGCGGCAAGAGAGGCGCTTCGGCATTTCTGGAAACGCCTGTCGGAAAAAACTTCACACGGCATACTGCAGCCGTCGCCGATCGATAGGATAACCGGAAACTTCGGCCTCGAACATTCGCCCGGTTATCTGTTCGTCAACGTCATGAGTTACTTCACCTCGCCCTATCTTTTTAATCCGCTCAACCTCAATCCGTTGCGCACGGTGCTCGAAGAGGTCGTTGACTTTGAGCGGCTGCGCCGCGAGCCGGCGGTGAAGCTGTTTCTCTGCGCCACCAATGTGCGCACCGGCAAGGTGAAGATCTTCAAGACCGACGAGCTCAGTCCGAACCACGTGCTGGCATCGAGCTGCCTGCCGCTGTTAATGCACACGGTGGAAATCGACGGCGAGGCGTATTGGGACGGCGGGTTTTCCGGAAATCCGGCGATCTTTCCGCTGGTCTACGAATGCAATTCGCGCGACGTGGTCATGGTGCACTTGACCCCGGCCGAGCGTCCGGAAGTGCCGTTCACCTCACATGACATCATGAACCGGATGCAGGAGATCGGTTTTAATGCGGCGCTCATCCGCGAGATGCGCGCCGTTGCCTTCATCAACAAGCGCCTCGGCGAGGGCAAAATGGCCGAAGGCAAGGAAATGCTTATCCACGTCATCGAAGCCGAAGACGTCATTCGTGAATTTCCGGGGTCGAGCCGTTTGAACAATTCCTGGGATTTTCTCAGCCATCTGTACGAGGTCGGGCGCAAACGGGCCGACACCTGGCTGACCGACAATTTCGCTCGGCTCGGCGAAGCCTCGACCGTCGACCTTGAGGAGAAGTATTTTTAGACGGGGCCGCCTCCCGGCCGGAAAGCCTGTCGCGCGGGCTTTTTTGTTGCCGCAAGCATGCTATGTGTGGCCCGCCAACGGCGGGCTTTTTTGATTTATTGCGGCGATGAGTACGGATCAGTCGGCGAGTACGCCAAACACCGAGACCGCGCGACCCGCGGGTGAGAAGGTCATCAACCTCGCTCTTCAGGGTGGCGGCAGCCACGGCGCTTTCACCTGGGGCGTTCTCGATCGGTTGCTCGAAGAGCCGCGGCTGTGCTTCGAGGGCATCACCGCAACCAGCGCCGGCGCCTTTAATGCCGTGGCGCTAGCTGACGGTCTGGCGGCCGGCGGCCGCGAGGGCGCGCGGAAAACGCTGCGCAATTATTGGCAAAAAGTAGCTGACATCTCCTCGCGCGGAATCTTCCGGCCCTCTCCGTTCGACAAAGCCGATCCGGATCACGGGCTCAAACATTCGCCGGGCTACCTCTTTATGGAATCGCTGACGTATTTCGCGTCGCCGTATCAGATGAACCCGTTCAATCTTAATCCGCTCAAGGACTTGCTTGCCGAGACAATCGACTTCAAGCGCGTGCGCGAGCAGCAGTCGGTCAAATTGTTCATTTGCGCGACCAACGTCGAAACCGCCAAGGTAAAGGTCTTCCACGGCGACGAGCTCGACGTCGATCACGTGCTGGCGTCGACCTGTCTGCCGCTGATGATGCAAGCCGTCGATATTGACGGCAGTTGTTATTGGGACGGTAGTTTCACCGGCAACCCCGCGATCTTTCCCCTGATCTACGAATGCCAGGCTCCGGATATTCTGATGGTGCACATCACGCCGGCCGAGCGGCCGGGCGTGCCGAAAACATCGCCGTCGATCATGAACCGGATGCAGGAGATCAGTTTCAATGTTTCACTTATCCGCGAGATGCGCACCATCGCTTACGTCACCCAGCTTGTGGAAACCAACAACTTGCCGGATGTCGTGCGCCGGTACGTCCACCTGATCGAGGCGGAGGATTTGATCCGGGACCTGGCCTGGTCGAGCCGATTGAACGGCGATTGGGATTTCCTGAAGCAGCTTCACGACTCGGGGCGGGCGCGGGCCGATGAATGGCTGGCGGCGAATTTCGAGCACATCGGGGTCAAATCGACCCTCGATCTGCAGGCCAAGTACTTCTGATCAAGTACTTTTCGCCAAGTACTTTTAGGCAAGTACTTTTAATTGCCGGAACAGGGCATACCTAAATCCGTTAACCGGCGTAACATCGCCGGCTAGGAAGTCAGGGCAGGAATTCGCTGAACGGGCGTCACGACCGGCCTGGCGGCTAAACGAACGTCCTCCAGGCAAGGCTTGTCGGATCGACTGGCATGGGCATTGTCCGCTTTGCTCTGAGACTGCCTCACACGTTTTATGTGCTTGCAGTGCTCGTCGTGTTCCTGGGCGTGACCGCGATCGCGTCGATGCCGACCGATATCTTTCCCGAAATCAACATCCCGGTCGTCACCATCATCTGGCAGTATACGGGCTTAAGCACGCCGGAAATGGAGCAGCGGGTTACGACCTACAGCGAGTATTCGCTGTCATCGAGCGTGAACGGCATCCGCGACATCGAGGCGCAAACGCTTAACGGCATTTCAGTTCAGAAGGTTTTCTTTCAACCCGACGTCAATCTCGATCTCGCCATCTCGCAAATCGTGGCTGGAACGAATTCCATCCGCGCGCTGATGCCGGCCGGAATTCAGCCCCCGATCGTGGTCCAGTACAATGCGTCGAGCGTTCCGGTGCTGCAGATCGGATTGTCTTCGGAGACGCTCAACGAGCAGCAGCTTTACGACTACGGCATCTATCGGTTGCGCCAACAGCTTGCGCCGATTCACGGCGTCACGTTTCCGACGCCGGCCGGCGGCAAATACCGCCAGATCATGGTCGACATCGATCCGCTCAAGCTCCAGGCCAAGGGGCTTACGCCGCTCGACGTGGTCAACGCCGTCAATGCGCAAAACCTGACGCTGCCGGCGGGTCTCGCCAAAATCGGCGACACCCAGTTCACCGTTCGCACCAACGCGCTGCCGACGACGATCGAGGACCTCAACAACATCCCGGTCAAGTTTGCCGACGGCGCCACGGTGTTCGTGAAGGACGTCGGACAGGTCCGCGACGCCTATGCGGTGCAGCAAAACATCGTGCGCATCGGCGGGCAGCGCTCGGTGCTGCTGAGCGTCATCAAAAACGGCAACGCGTCGACCACCGCCGTCGTCGATGGCGTGAAGAAGCAGCTGGTGGTGTCGCGGCAGGCGGCGCCCGCCGGCATGCAGATCAGGGAGTTGTTCGATCAGTCGGTCTTCGTCAAGGATGCGCTGCAGGCGCTGCTGCGGGAAGGCGCGATTGCCGCCGCCCTGACCGCCCTGATGATCGTGCTGTTTCTCGGGTCGTGGCGTTCGACCGTCGTCGTCATGGTTGCGATTCCGCTCTCCATTCTGAGCTCGCTGATTGTTCTTTATTTCCTCGGCGAGACCATCAACACTATGACGCTGGGCGGCCTGGCGCTGGCGATCGGCATTCTGGTCGACGATTCCACCGTCACCATCGAGAACACTCACCGGCTGCTGGACGAAGAGCACATGGCGCTGCCGGAGGCGACGCTGCACGGCGCCGCCGGGATTGCCGTGCCGACGCTGGTGTCGACGCTGTCGATCAGCTGCGTGTTCGTCTCGGTCGTGTTCCTTCACGGCCCGGCGAAATTTCTCTTCACGCCGCTCGGCTTCGCCGTGGTGTTCGCCATGCTGGCGTCATACGCCTTTTCGCGCACGCTGACGCCGATCATGATCGGCCTTTTGCTCAAAGGCGAGCAGCACGGCGAGCCGCAGGGCGAGGAGGGCGGCAGGCGCGGCTTGTTCTCCAGAATACACCAGCGCTTTGAGCGCGGCTTCGAGAACATGCGCAACAGTTACACAGCGCTGCTGCATACCTTGCTGACCCGGCGGATCATCGTGCCGATCGGCGCGGCCGTGGTGCTGGCGTTGGGCGGGATTTTGTTCACGTTTGTCGGCCGCGACTTCTTCCCGTTGATCGATGGCGGGCAGATTCAGCTGCACGTGCGCGCGCCGGCCGGCACCCGTATCGAGAAGACCGAGCAGATATTCCAGGCGATCGAGGACAAAATCCGCGACGTGGTTCCCGAGCGCGATCGCGATTTGATCGTCGACAATATCGGGTTGCCGGCGCGCTCTTATAACTACGCTTTCGGCGACGGCACGGCGACCGGGCTCAACGATGGCGTCATTTTGGTCGCGCTCAAGGAGGGCCACGCGCCGACGCAAAGCTACGTCGAGAAATTGCGTCAGGTGCTGCCGGCCGCCTTCCCGGAATCGATCTTTTACTTCCAGGCCGCCGACATGGTGACCCAAATTCTCAATTTCGGCATCCCGGCGCAGATCGACGTGCGCACCGTAGGTTACGACCGGCCGAAGAATCTGCGCATCGCCAAGGAGCTGAGGGCGCGGCTGGCGGCGATTCCTGGCCTCGCCGACGTGCACCTCCAGCAGGAAGTCGACGGGCCGGAATTCTTCGCCCAGATCGATCGGGCGCGCGCCACTCAGTTCGGGCTGACCGCCAACAACATCGCACTGAACCTGAATACCAGCCTGAGTTCGTCCGAGCAGGTGTCGCCGAATTTCTGGACCGATCCGAGCAACGGAACACCTTATTTCCTGGCGGTGCAGACGCCTGAATACCGCGTCGACACGCTCAACGCACTCAAGAACACGCCGGTCGCCACCTTTACCGCGGTGACGTCGTCGGGCCGCAACACGGTGCCCGGGCTCCTCAGCAACGTCGCCACCTTCAAGCGCGATACAGTCCCGACCAACTCCAACCAGGCCAATGTGCAGCCGGTCTACGAAATATTCGCCAACGCCGAAGGCCGCGATCTTGGCTCAGTCTCGGGTGAGATCAACAAGGTCATCGCCGAGTATCAGAAGCAGATGTCGCCGGGTAATCGCATCGAAGTCACCGGCCAGATCATCAGCATGAATGACGCGTTCAAGGACTTGGCAATCGGCATTCTGTTTGCCGCGGTGTTCGTTTATCTGCTGATGGTGGTGAATTATCAGACCTGGGGCGATCCGCTGGTGGTGATCCTGGCGTTGCCGGCGACGTTCTGTGGCATCGTCGCCATGCTCTACATCACCAGCACGACGTTGAACGTGCCCTCGCTGATGGGCGCCATCATGGCGATCGGCGTGGCGTCGGCGAATTCGATCTTGCTGGTGACTTTCGCCCGCGAGCAGCAGCTCGAAGGTAAGCCGGCATTCGAGGCCGCGATCGCCGCCGGCCGCACCCGAATCCGGCCGGTGCTGATGACCGCCGCCGCGATGATCGTCGGCATGATCCCGATGGCGATCGGCGGTCCGGGCGAGGAGCAGAATGCGGCCCTGGCGCGGGCGGTGATCGGCGGCTTATTGTTCGCCACGCCGACCACGCTGTTGGTCGTGCCTTATCTGTTCGCCTGGCTGCGCAAGGGCAACGACAACAAGACCGCCCACGGCGTGTTCAAGGAGGAGCCAACGTGAACGACGTCGAGCGATCTCGCGTGCCAGACTCCCGGGCTGAGCAGCCTGTGGAAGCGCGCGAGGCCCGTAAACCCGAAATCTTCGTGCCGCCGGCGGCGGGCACGACGCATGGCGGCCGGTACTTCTTCATCGGCGTCGCCGTGCTGCTGGTGGGCGCGCTGGCTTTCGGCTTCTGGCGACACTATTCGCTGCACGCGCAAGTGACGTCGACCGCCGAGCAGCGCCGGGATTTCGTGCCGAGCGTTCGAGTTGCGCCGGTGCGGGCCAGCGCCAGCACCGTCTCGATCACTTGGCCCGGCACCACCGAGGCGTTCGCGCAGGCGAACATTTCTGCCCGCGCCTCGGGTTACATTTCCAAGCGCAACGTCGACATCGGCAGCCGGGTCAAGACCGGCGATCTGCTCATCGAGATCACGGCTCCGGAGGTCGAGCATCAGATTGCCCAGGGGGAGGGAACGCTGGCGCAACTGGAGGCGGCACAGGTACAGGCGAAAGCCAATCGCGACCTCGCCCAAGTGACGTGGGACCGCGACGCCCCCCTGGTCAAGGAGGGTTGGGTCACCAAACAGCAAGGCGACACCGATCGGCTGAACCTGGAATCCCGTGAAGCCGCGGTCGCCGTCGCCCAGGCCAACGTCGTTGCGCAACACGCGCAACTGAAAGTCCTCACCCAGCAGAAAGATTATCAAAGTGTGGTGGCGCCGTTTGATGGCGTCATCACCCAGCGCAACGTCGATGTCGGCAGCCTGGTGCAGGCCGATGCGGCGAGCGGCACATTCCTGTTCACGCTAATGAAAAGCGATGTGCTCCGCATCCAGCTCTATGTGCCGCAGGACGAAGCCTTGGGCGTTGCGCCCGGGGTGGAGGCCGTGGTGCGGGTTCCAGAAATTCCCGGCCGCGATTTTCTTGGCACGGTAACGCGCATCGCCGACGCCTTGGCGCCGGGCACGCGGACGTTATTGACCGAGATCGATGTGCCTAATCCCGACCGCGCGCTGTCGCCGGGACTTTATTGCAACGTCGAACTGAAAATCCCGCGCAAGACGCCTTCACTGATCGTGCCGTCGGACGCGGTCGTCTTCAACAGTGCCGGCCTCACCGTCGCCGTCGTGGAAAATGGCGTTGCGCGCTTCCACAAGATCACCGTGGCGCGCGATTTCGGAACGACCGTGGAGGTTACTGCAGGCGTCAAGGAAGGCGACGAGGTCATCCTCAATCCCGCGGTCGATCTGACCGACGGTCAAAAGGTCCAGATCAAGCCCGGCCCGCCCGCGCAGCTGTCTTAAAGCTGAGCGCGGTGCTTAGCTCGGAAACTCGAGCCGGCATTGATTTGCGTTAGCGGGTCCGGCGGCCTTCTCGCCTTCGACCACCGCGCGCACCGTAAAGACGTCGAAAGGATCGTCTTTCGGCGGATGCACTTCGCCGACGAGTATCGGGCTCATCAGCTGGTGATCGGAATTGCGGAAAAAGGTCTTCCCGGTGCCAAGCGCAATATCGGGCGGAAGCGTAAATCCCTGTAGCGCCCGCGCCAGAACGACGGGATCGAGTGATTTCTCCTGGTTGGCGACGGCTGCGAGCGCGCGGACGGCGGCGTATCCAAACCAGTCGCGCGCGCTAGCCGCGCGATTGCTCCGCTTGCGAACGGTGTCGTCGAACGCCTTGACTTGCGGAACGTCCGGCTGGTTCCACCACCATTCCATGGTCCACCATCCAACGCGGGCGGAATCGGACACGCTCAGGATGCTCTCCAGTTCGAACAGCGCCCCGCCGACCGCCATATCCTGGGCCATCCCGAACTGCGCGATCTGATCGAGGCTGCGGGCTTGATCGTCGCCGCCCATGATGTTGATCAGGACTTTCGGACGATACGCACCGGCGTCGAGCAAGAAGCGGGAATAGTCGACGGTGCCAAGCGGAATAAGACTGCCGCCCCATTCGCCGCCATGCTGGCGAAGTTTTTGTTCGAACGCCGCTTGCAACGCGTAGCCGTAGGCGTAATCGGGCGTGAGGAAGTACCATTTCTTGCCGAATTTTTCGATCAGCGTATCGGCGATCGCGTTGGCTTCCATGGTCGCCGACTTGCAGATGCGAAACACGTTCCAGCGGCAGCGCGATCCGGTAATTTCGTCGGTGTGTCCGCCGGTGACGATGTGAAGCTTGCGCCTCTCGTTCGTGACCCGCGCCATGGCCAGCGCCACCGCGGAGTTGACGTTGCCGAGGATGAAGTCGGCTTGGTCGCGATCGATCAGCTCCTTGGTTTTGACAATTCCGGTGTCGGCGTCGTTAGCGGAATCCTCGACCAAGAGCTCGACCTCTCGGCCGAGAATGCCGCCGGCCTGGTTGACCTCTTCGAGCGCTAGCCGCGCGCCGTCGACTTCGGCCGCGGCGAGCTTCGCGTACGCGCCGGTCAGCGGCTCGACCATTCCCAATTTGATCGAGGCTTCGCCGCGGGCGCGAACCGGCAAAGGTGCGGCGATGGTGGCGGCGCTCCAGGCGAGCGCGCCGCCGAGGAGTGTTCGGCGTCTGATCGGCAGTGCGAAGCTGCGGGGCATGTTTTTGATCCCGCAAAGGTTGGCGTTTCCAACCGTGACAATACACCCAATTTCGCGCCCCAGGCATTCAATTAGCCAAGGTCTGAGTTCGCAAAATCGGCCGTGCCGCATGTTATAACGCCGGGCAATGTCGCAAGTTTCGCCCGGCGTGGCCGTTTCTCCCGCGGCCCTGTTCCGCCATCCACCTTTCCTGTTGTTCTTCACCGCCCGCGCGTTTTCGCGATTCTGTTACCAAATCGGCGCGGTCGCGGTCGGCTGGCAGGTCTATGCGCTGACCAACAGCGCGCTCGATCTTGGCCTGATCGGACTGACGCAATTCGTTCCGATGGCGCTGTTGGTGTTTGTCGCCGGTCACGCCGCGGACCGTTTTGACCGCCGCCGCGTTGCCCAGATGTCTCAGATCGTCGCTGCCGTGACAGCAGCGTTTCTGGCCTATGGCAGCTTTGCCGGCTGGCTCGAGGTGCCGGAGATTTTCGCCGCCGTGGCGGTGCTGGGGATGACGGCGGCTTTCGAAAGCCCGACCACCGCGGCCATGCTGCCGCTCGTGGCGCCGGGGGGAATGCTACAACGGGCAACCGCGGTCTCGAGCGCCACTGTTCAGGTCGCGACCATCATCGGACCGGCACTCGGCGGCTTTGCTTATGCGGTGTCGCCCGGCGTGCCCTACGCAATCATCACCGTGGCTTGGCTGATTGCGGCTTTCGTCAACGGCGCGATCACGCTCGCGCCGCAACCGGCGCGGACGGAGCCGCCGACGCTGGCAACGCTGTTCGCCGGCGTCGGGTTTGTTCGTCGCAATCCGCTGATCCTCGGAAGCATATCGCTCGATTTGTTCGCCGTCTTGCTCGGCGGCGTGACGGCGCTGATGCCGATCTACGCGCGCGATATTCTTCACACCGGCCCGTGGGGGCTCGGCATCTTGCGCGGCGCGCCGGCGGTCGGCGCGATGGTGATGGCCGCCGCGCTCGCCCGCACCTCCCTGACGCGCCGTGTCGGGCTGCGGATGTTTCAGGCGGTGATCGTGTTCGGCGTGGCCACGGTGGTCTTCGCCTTATCGCAATGGCTGTGGCTCTCGCTGATCGCGCTGGCCGTCTTAGGCGCCGCCGACATGATCAGCGTCGTCATCCGGCTGTCGCTTGTTCAACTGGCGACGCCCGACGACATGCGGGGCCGCGTTGGCGCGGTTAATTATCTGTTCATCAACGCGTCCGCCCAGCTCGGCGAGTTCGAGAGCGGCATCGCGGCTTTCCTTCTCGGCGCCGTGCCGGCCGCGGTGCTCGGCGGGCTGGGGACGATCGCGGTTGCCCTTCTATGGATGAAATTGTTTCCATCGCTGCGCGCCGTCGAACGCCTGGAGTGATTGACCCCTCCCCCATCGGCGCTCCTTGAAAACCGATGGTTAATTGGGCCTTAACCTCGCCCCACCTATGCTATCGAGGTCGCAGTTGCGGCGGGCAGCCCCGCTGTTGATTGATGTACAGGATGACCCGCCAGGCTTTTGTATCGCCCGTTCGCGCGCTTGATACGCGCTCGCCGTTCGTACGGCTGCGNGAGCTTTTGGCTGACATCGCCCCGGGCAAGCCGGCGATCAGCATGGCGGTCGGCGAGCCTCAGCACCCGATCCCGGATTTCGTCGGACCGATCGTCGCCGCGCATGTCGCCGAATTCGGCCGCTATCCCATGAACAAGGGACTGGACGCTTTCGGCGAAGCCGTCGCCAAATGGCTCAATCGCCGGTACGCGCTCGAACGTCCGGTCGATCCGGCGACCGAAGTGCTGGTGCTTGGCGGCACGCGCGAGGGGCTGTTCCTTGCGGCGCTCGCCGCCAAGCGATGGGTCAAGCCGCGCCCCGGCCGGCCGGCCGTGCTTATTCCGAATCCGTTTTACGCCGCCTACGCCGCGGGCGCGATCGCGGCCGATTGCGAGCCGGTTTATCTGCCGGCGACTTCGGCCACCGGTTTCCTGCCTGATCTCGACGTGCTCGACGAAAACCTGCTGGCGCGCACCGTGGCTTTCTATCTGGCCTCGCCCTCGAACCCGCAAGGCGCCGTGGCCGACCGCGCCTATCTGTCGCGGCTTGCGGCAATGGCGCGCCGCTTCGGCTTTCTGGTGTTCTGCGACGAGTGTTATTGCGAAATTTACAGCGACCGGCCGCCGCCGGGCATGCTGCAAGCGGCCGCGCCCGATTTCGCCAATGCCGTGGTGTTTCACTCGTTATCCAAACGCTCGAGCCTGCCGGGCTTGCGCGTCGGCTTTGCCGCCGGCGATCGGCGCTTTCTCGCGGCCTATCTGGAATTGCGCAACGTGGCCGCGCCGCAGGTGGCGATCCCGATGCAACACGTCGCCATTGCCGCCTACGGCGATGAGACGCATGTCGACGCAAACCGCTGGCTTTATCGCGAGAAATTCGATCTCGCCGACCAGATAATCGGCGACCGCTACGGCTATCGGCGGCCGGCGGGCGGCTTCTTTCTCTGGCTCGACGTTGCCGCGCAAGGCGGCAGCGAAGCCGCCACGCTCGCGCTGTGGCGCGAGGCCGGCGTGCGCGTCGTGCCCGGCCGCTATCTTGCGCGCGAGCAGGCCGACGGCAGCAATCCGGGCGCCGACTATATCCGCGTCGCCATGGTGCAGAACAAAGAGATTACTGCCGAAGGGCTGCATCGCCTCGTTGCGGTGTTGGGCTAGCGCATGATCCCGAAAAGTGGAAACCGGTTTTCGGAAAAGATCGCGCGCCAACTACAGCGCATGATCCCGAAAAGTGGAAGCCGGTTTTCGGAAAAGATCACGCGCCAACTAAAAGAGCAGCGCTAGCGCATGTCAACTGTGGACCGCAGCCTTGATGGAATGGCCTTTCTCTCCGGCCAGGTCGGCGCCGTGCTGCGGCGGCGGCTGCGTGAAGTTGGCGGCATTGTTCTCATCACCTTTGCGCTGATGACGGCGCTCGCGCTCGCCACTTGGTCGGTGGACGATCCGTCGCTCAGCCACGCGACCGACGCGCACGTGCACAACCTGCTTGGCCGTCCAGGCGCCATTGCCGCCGATTTGGTGATGCAGCTTCTCGGGCTCGGCTCGCTAGCGCTGATCCTGCCGCTTTCGGTTTGGGGTTACCGGCTCTTGGGTCATCGCCCGGTCACGCGGCGGCGCATACGGATTCTGTTCTGGGTGTTCGGCGCGGTGTTTACGGCGGCATTTGCGTCCTGCCTGCCGCGCGGCGGCCGGTGGCCGCTGCCCTGCGGCCTCGGCGGCGTTGTCGGCGACGCCATATTGCGCCTGCCGGCGATGCTGTTGCACTCGCCGCATGCCGGCAACAATTTTCTGCTCGCCACCATTTTTGGTTTTGCCGCGCTTTTTGCTTTTGCCGGCGCCGCCGGGCTGATTTGGCGCGGCGCGCCTGATGCGGACGACGAAGTCGAAGAAGCTGACGAATACGATTACGAAGAGGAATACGAGGAACCCGAGGAGCCGAACGAAGACGAGGACGACGAGGAAGCGGCTGCCGACGAGGAAAAGGCCGGAATTTCGCTCGGCCGCCTGATGCACGCCGTGCTCAGTCTACGCGCGCGCATCAGACGAACGTTTCGCGGCGCGCCGGCGCCTAGCGCGGTTTACGCTGAAGGACCGCCGCCGCGGCGGATCGAGCCGCGCTTTGAACGCGGTGCGCGCGGTGGCGAGGAAGACGACGAGTCCGACGAGGAAGCGGCCGAGTTGCAGATTGAACAAGCGGCGCGTAAGCCGAAGGCCGCGCCGCGGCCGGTCCGCCGGTCCGCGAGCGGTTATCAACTGCCCTCGCTCAATCTTCTGGCGGCGCAGCGCACCAGCGAGCGCACCACGCTGAGCGAGGAGGTTATTCAGGCGAATGCCACCGCGCTTGAGGGCGTGTTGTCGGATTTCGGCGTGCGCGGCGAGATCATCAATGCGCGGCCGGGTCCGGTGGTGACGCTCTACGAGCTCGAACCCGCGCCGGGCATCAAATCGTCGCGGGTCATCAGTCTGGCCGACGATATCGCTCGCTCGATGAGCGCGTTGTCGGCTCGCGTCGCGGTGGTCTCGGGCCGCAACGTCATCGGCATTGAATTGCCGAATCCGACCCGCGAGAAAGTGTTCCTGCGCGAGCTGCTGTCGTCACGCGATTATTCCGACACGGCGGCGCGGTTGCCGCTCTGCCTCGGCAAGTCGATCGGCGGCGAAGCCGTGCTGGTCGACCTTGCGCGCATGCCGCACTTGCTGATCGCGGGCACCACCGGTTCGGGCAAGTCGGTCGCCATCAACACCATGATCCTTAGCTTGTTGTATCGGCTGCGGCCGGACCAGTGCCGGTTGATCATGGTCGATCCAAAAATGCTCGAGCTCTCGGTCTATGACGGCATTCCGCACCTCCTCACGCCGGTGGTGACCGATCCGAAGAAAGCGGTGGTGGCGCTCAAATGGGCGGTGCGCGAGATGGAAGAGCGCTACAAAAAAATGTCGAAGCTCGGCGTGCGCAACATCGACGGTTACAACGCGCGCGTCGTCGAAGCGAACGGCAAGGGCGAAAAACTCTCGCGCACGGTGCACACCGGCTACGATCGCGAGTCCGGCGAAGCGGTCTATGAGAAAGAGGAGCTCGATCTCGAGCCGCTGCCCTACATCGTGGTGATTGTCGACGAAATGGCCGACCTGATGATGGTCGCCGGCAAAGACATCGAGGGCGCGGTGCAGCGGCTGGCGCAAATGGCGCGTGCCGCCGGATTGCACGTGGTCCTGGCGACGCAGCGGCCTTCGGTCGACGTCATTACCGGCACGATCAAGGCGAACTTTCCGACCCGCATCTCTTTTCAGGTCACCTCGAAGATCGACAGCCGCACCATTCTAGGCGAGCAGGGCGCCGAACAACTCCTGGGCCAGGGCGACATGCTCTACATGGCGGGCGGCGGCCGGATCAGCCGCGTGCACGGCCCGTTCGTTTCCGACGGTGAAGTCGAAAAGGTTGTGCGGCACTTAAAGACGCAAGGCACTCCGGAATATCTCGAAGCCGTCACCGCCGACGACGCCCAAGACGGCGAGGATCAGGCGGTGTTTGACGCGACCGCGATGGGCGGGTCCGAGGGCGGCGATCTCTATCAGCAAGCCGTACAAGTCGTCACTCGCGACCGCAAAGCCTCGACCAGTTACATCCAGCGCCGGCTGCAAATCGGATATAACCGCGCCGCTTCGCTCATGGAGCGCATGGAGAAAGAAGGAATCGTCGGCCAGCCCAATCACGCCGGTAAGAGGGAAATTCTGGTCGAAGCCGCCGAACAGGATCCCTATTGAGAATCGCGCGCCGGGCGCTTAAGNCAAGTAGTAGCCGCGAATTCGCCATATCGTCCAGTTAGCGGTTTTGCGNNCGGCGCTTGCGGGCCAACAGGAGCGAATTGATGGCGTTTTGGGGAGCGAGATCTATTCTGCTGGCCGTCGGCTGCGTGGCGTTCTTTGNTACCGCGGCCGCAGCCGCCGATGAGGTGCCGCTGCCGATGCCGGCGCCACGGGCGAAGACCGGCGCCGTAGCGCCCGTTCCGGCCACAAGTGCCCCGGCGGTGCCGTCCGGTGCCGCGGCAGCAGCGCCCGCTCCGGAAACCTCGAAACCGACCAATTTCTTTCCGTTCTCATTTTCGCTGGGCAAGCCGTCGAATTCGAACCAGGCGACGGCCTTCGATCCCGCCCAGCGCAAGCTGCTCGACAAGGTCAGCAACTATTTGTCGGGCGTACAAACCATGGTCGGCAATTTCGTTCAGGTCGGTCCCGATGGCCGGCGCGTCGAAGGCACGTTTGCGATCCAAAAGCCCGGAAAAGTTCGCTTCCAGTACAAGCCGCCGAGCCCGATCGATATCATCGCCGACGGCGCCGCAGTCGTGGTCCGCGACCGCTCACTGGAAACCATGGACAATTATCCGCTGTCGCAAACGCCGCTTCGTTATTTGCTCGCCGACCGCATCGATTTGCTTCGCGATACCGACGTCGCCAGCGTCTCGGCCGACGACTCATTCATCACGGTGGTGGTCGAGGAATCTCAGGTCATGATCGGCACCAGCCGCCTGATGATGATGTTTGACTCAAAAACAGTGGCGCTCAAGCAATGGACGGTCACCGATCCGCAGGGCCTTGATACGACCGTCGCGGTTTACGACGTCGACACGGCGAAAAAGCCGGACCCGAATCTTTTCGTCATCAATTACACCAGCAATTTGAAGTGATAGACGTCTTGGTCCGTCATTCCGGGCTCCTCGCGGAGCTTGTCATCGGGCCGGCCACTTCGGGCCGGACCCGTTGGCTCGGCCCCGGAATGACGCACAATTACCGCGGCGCCGTTCCGATCAGCCGCGCGCCGCGCTGGAACGTCAGATAACTCCACAGCCAATTCAGTGCGACCACGAAGCGGTTACGCAAGCCGATCAAAAAATAAACGTGGACCGCGCTCCAGAACACCCAACCGAAAAATCCGGTGAGCTGAAAGACGCCGAGCTTCACGACGGCCGATTTGCGGCCGATGGTGGCGAGGTCGCCCAAATGGCGATAGGCGAACGAAGCCGGCGCCGCCCGGCCGGCGGCTCGCGCGGCAATGACGTTGCCGACGTAGCGTCCCATTTGTTTTGCCGCCGGCGCGATTCCCGGCACCGGTCGGCCATCGGGCTGCACGACCCGGGCGGTATCGCCGACGGCAAAAATCTCTTCGTGGCCGGGAACGCTGAGGTCCGGGTTCACTTTGATGCGTCCGGCGCCATCGTGCGGCGCGTCAATCCACCTAGCCGCCGGTGACGCCACGACGCCCGCGGCCCAAATCACCGTCGCGGCTTCGATATGGCCTCCATCCAAGGTGACGCCATGAGCGTCGCAGCCGGTGACCATGCGGTTAAGCTCGACTTCGACACCCATGGCTTGCAGCGAGCGCCGCGCATAGTCCGATAGCGCTTGCGGAAATGTCGGCAGCAGGCGGGGACCACCCTCGATCAA
>JGI12635J15846_10002228_pt1 | contig 16984 bp, 17 predicted proteins | sample BlaSpr_A8_OM2_M2_FD_15846 | JGI IMG/M metagenome (IMG submission 15846) | reverse complement strand
TCTCCGAGCCACAGCGCAGAGGCCACGACCCAAAAACCGCGAGCACCTCTAGCCGCCTACTCCCAGAAACGCAGCCTGCTGGCGAGCCGGCCTCGGCCAACGGGGGTGAGGAATCGCTTGGCGACCTCGACGGCCACCAGCACCCGGCGACCCTGTGCCGGGGCTGGGTTCTGTAGAAACCCCGACAAATCCTCGCATAGCTGGTCGAGCGCCAAGCGCAGGTCGGGGTCGGAAGTCGCGTCGCGATGCCGCGTCAGCTCTGCCGATACCCGGTCCAGTCCAGTGCGCCGAACCTGAGTTCCTTTCTCCACCTGCTTGAGCAGATCCTTGAGTGGGCGCACGTTCGCAGTCTGCCCCACCTGCGCGCACCCCGCTGCCAGGGGCGGCAGCGGCGCCGTAACCCATACTCAACTTCTGCCTCACCAGTCACAGCGCGGCTCCCTGCGATCCGGCTACCGATCGCCTAATCTGCACAGTTAATGAGCTTCTTACGCACCGCGTCATGCCTGGCAGCAGCAGCTTTCATGCTCGCTGTTCCGGTCGCGCTGCCGACTGCGGTGGCCGAGCCGAGCCCCGGACCCAATGCGGGCCCTGGAGGCTGCCCGTACAAGGTGTCCACCCCGCAGGCGGTGGACTCGTCGGAGGTCCCCAAAGCCGGTGACCCGCCGATACCGCTGGCGGTGCCTCCCAAGCCAGTCGGCGGCGAAGCACTGGGCAGCTGCGGCATCGTCGCCGCACCCGGTACACCGCCGCTACCGAACGACATCTCCGCCGAGGCATGGCTGGTGACCGATCTGGACAGCGGAGCGGTCATCGCCGCCAAAGATCCGCATGGCCGTCACCGTCCGGCCAGCATCATCAAAGTGCTGGTCGCGATGGCGTCCATCAACGCGATCAACCTCAACAAGCCGGTCACCGGAACCGCCGAGGACGCGGCCGCCGAGGGCACCAAGGTCGGCGTCGACGATGGCGGTACTTACACCATCAACCAGCTCCTACACGGGCTGCTGATGCATTCCGGCAACGACGCCGCACACGCGCTGGCCATGCAGCTCGGCGGTATGCAGCAGGCGCTGGAGAAGATCAACGTGCTGGCCGCCAAGCTCGGGGGCCGCGACACCCGGGTGGCGACGCCGTCGGGACTGGACGGGCCCGGCATGAGCACTTCGAGCTACGACATCGGCCTGTTCTACCGGTACGCCTGGCAGAACCCCACCTTCGCCGACATCGTCGCGACCCGGACCTTCGATTTCCCCGGCCACGGCGACCACCCCGGCTACCAAGTGGAAAACGACAACCAGCTGCTGTACAAGTATCAGGGCGCACTGGGCGGTAAAACGGGTTATACCGACGACGCCGGCCAGACCTTCGTCGGCGCGGCCAACCACAATGGGCGACGGCTGATGGTGGTGCTGATGCACGGGACTCGCCAGCCGATTGCGCCATGGGAACAGGCGGCGCACCTGTTGGACTACGGCTTCAGCACCGCCGCTGGCACCCAAATCGGCTCGCTGATCGAACCCGACCCGTCGTTGGTAGCCGTCAAGCCGGACGTTGCGGCTGACCGGCAACCCGGTGCCCAGGCCGCCGGGCTCATGCCTTCGGCCGACGAACTGCCAGTGCGAGTGGGCGTGGCCATCATCGGCACCATCATCGTGTTCGGGTTGATGATGGCCGCGCGCTCCCTGAACCGCCGGCCGCAACACCGTTGACCACCCCAGATTGCTGTGGCACCGTCTCTGAGGTGACCGAAGCCCTTTATGAGGACGCAGGCCTAACGCTCGATGATGATGGAATCACTATCCGCCGCTACTACTTCCCGTTTGCTGCGCCGAAGCGGATCGGTTACAGCCGAATCCAGGGCATCAAGGCTAAGCGGATGGGCCGGGCTTCCGGCAAGGGCCGCTTCTGGGGCACATCAGACCCGCGCTACTGGTTCCCGTTAGACATTCACCGAGGAAGCAAACAGACCCTCCTGGTTTTGTACGTGGGCCGCCGCCGAGTGAGGCCGTGCATCACCCCCGAAGACCCCGCTCGCGTGATCGAGTTGCTGCGCGGCCGGGTTCAGCCCGACTGACCGTAGGTAAGTTGCCGACCTCGTCGCCGCGCGGATTGCCGGTTGGACTCACGGCGGCCAGCGTCGGCGTCATCTACGGTTACGACCTTTCCAGCATCGCCGGGGCACTGCTGTTCATCACCGACCAATTCGGCCTGACCACCCGGCAACAAGAACTGCTGACCACGATGGTGGTAATCGGTGAGATCGCCGGAGCGCTCGGTGGCGGCGCGCTCGCCAATGCGATCGGGAGAAAGAAGTCGATGATCCTGATCACCGTCGGCTATGCGCTGTTCGCACTGCTGGGCGCGATCTCGATTTCGATGCCGATGCTGCTGGCGGCGCGGCTGCTGCTGGGTCTGACTATCGGCGTATCGGTGGTGGTCGTCCCGGTGTACGTGGCCGAGTCGGCGCCGGCCGCAGTGCGCGGGTCGTTGCTGGCCGCCTATCAAGTGGCGACGGTCACCGGGATCATCCTGGGCTANNTCGCCGGCTACCTGTTGGCGGGTACACACAGCTGGCGGTTGATGCTGGGGCTGGCCACCATACCCGCGACGCTNCTGCTGCCGTTGTTGCTGCGCATGCCCGACACCGCTCGCTGGTACCTGCTGAAGGGCCGGGTCGCCGCCGCCCGGCGGGCGCTGCTGCGAGTGGAGCCCGAAGCGAACGTCGAAGCAGAGCTGGCCGAGATCAGCCGCGCTCTGCGCGAACGCAGTTCCAACAGCCCGGTGTCGGAGATGTTGCGACGGCCGTATTTACGGGCCACCATCTTTGTGATCGCCCTCGGCTTTCTGATCCAGATCACCGGCATCAACGCGATCATCTATTACAGCCCGCGACTTTTCGCGGCCATGGGGTTCACTGGTAATTTCGGGCTGCTGGCGCTGCCCGCCCTGGTACAGCTGGCCGGTTTGGCGGCGGTAGGCGCCTCGCTTTTGCTGGTCGACCGGCTGGGTCGGCGACCAATCCTGTTGTCCGGCATCGCCATGATGATCGCCGCCGACGCCGTGCTGATCGCCGTGTTCGCCGGCGGATTCGGCGCGATATTCGGATTCGGCGGCGTGCTGCTGTTCATCATCGGGTTCAGCTTCGGGTTCGGCTCGATGGTATGGGTGTATGCCGGCGAGAGCTTCCCGTCGCGGCTGCGGTCGATAGGGTCGAGCACAATGCTCACCTCCAACCTGGTGGCCAACGCGATCGTCGCCGCCGTCTTCCTGACGATGCTGCATTCGCTCGGCGGCGCAGGAGTTTTCGCGGTGTTCGCGTTTTTCGCGGTGGTCAGCCTCGCCGTTGTCTACCGGTATGCCCCGGAGACCAAGGGTCGCCAGTTAGAGGAGATTCGGCACTTCTGGGAGAACGGCGGTCACTGGCCTGACACAGCGACGGAGACCCGATGACGCTGATCTGCGCGGGCACGGTTGTCATCGATGGGCAGGTCTGCCGACCGGGATGGCTGCAGACATCGGGTCGACAGATCCTCGCCTGCGGAACCGGCGCGCCGCCCCGGCCCGCCGATGTCGATTTTTCCAATTCCATTGTGGTGCCAGGGTTTATCGATATACATGTGCACGGCGGCGGCGGCGCTTCTTACACCGAGGCCAACCCGGCGGATACCGCCCGGGCCGCCGAGTTTCACCTCCGGCACGGCACGACCACCACACTCGCCAGTCTGGTGACCGCGCCACCTGCAGAGCTGGTTGCGGGCGTGCGCGCGCTCGCCGAGCAGACGCGGCAAGGCACCATCGCGGGCATCCACCTGGAGGGGCCCTGGCTGAGCCCGGCACGCTGCGGAGCACACGACCCCATGCGGATGCGTGATCCGGACCCCACCGAGATCGACGCCGTGTTGGCCGCCGGCGGCGACGCGATCCGGATGGTCACGCTGGCACCCGAGCTGCCCGGAAGCCAATGGGCGATACGGCGTTTCGTGGACGCGGGTGTTGTTGTCGCCGTTGGGCATACGGATGCGACATACGGCCAGACCCAGCAAGCCGTCGCCCTGGGCGCGACGGTCGGCACCCATCTTTTCAACGCGATGCCGCCGCTGCACCATCGAGAGCCCGGACCTGCGCTGGCGCTGCTGGAACACCCGCGCGTGACCGTGGAGCTCATCGCAGACGGCGTGCATGTGCACCCCGCCGTTGTGCACGCGGTGATCCAGGCCGCCGGCCCCGGCCGAGTCGCCATGGTCACCGACGCGATCGCCGCTGCCGGATCGGACGATGGAGCGTTTCGACTTGGCGTGGTGCGCATCGACGTGGTGTCCGGCGTGGCGCGGGTGCGCGGAACGTCGACGATCGCGGGCGGCACCGCCACTATGGATCAGCTCTTCCGCACAGTGGCAGGGTTCGCCTCGGACTCCGAGACGGGTTTGGCCNCCGCCGTGCAGATGACCTCGGCGACACCGGCCCGAGCCCTCGGGTTCGACCGCGTAGGGAATCTGCGGCCTGGCNATTATGCCAATCTTGTTGTGCTGGATCGCGATTTGCAGGTCAGNGCCGTGATGGTGCACGGCGATTGGCGAGTTCCGGTAGATCACTAACGGGTCCAGCGGGTCAACCGAGAGAACGCCAGCGCCCCAATGGCTCCCGCGGCGATCGCGGTCAGCGTCTGACGGGTCCGCAGGCCCTCGTCCAGCTGCACTCGCGGGGCGATGATCGCGGGTGCGGGAGGGTCAACGGTCTTCGCGCGCGGATCCTCTGATGCTGTAGCCGCCCACGCGGTGCAGAACAGCACAAGATAAGCGGTGATATAGGCGAACACCATCAAACCCAACACCGGCCCGAACGTGGCGCCCGCCGGGCTGCGTAGGACTACCTGCAGGTAGATCGACGCTACTTGTTTGAACAGTTCGAAGCCGATCGCCGCCATCAACCCGGCCCTCATGGAGGCAACGAGGCTTACCGACTCCCGTGGCAGCCGGCCGATCGTCCAGGTGAACAGCAACCACGCGACCAGCACCGACACCAAAATGGAGATACCCCGAAAGATCCAGTCGAACACCGAAAACTCAGGTATTCCCAGCCATCTGAGTACGGCCTCCATCGGCGCGGTGTGGCCCAGAGCGCTCAGGGCGAGGGTCACCAGGATCACTAAGAACATCCACAGTATGGCCAGGAGATCGGACAACTTGGTGCGCACAAAGCCAGGCGAGTCGACGTGCTGCTTCCACCACATCTCGGTCAACGCTGCCCGCAGATGTGACATCCAGCTCAGACCCGCCCAGGCCGCGGTGGTCAGGCCGATGACACCGACCGACGCCCGCGCCCGAATCGCCGAATTCACCAAGTCGACCAGCTGGCGCCCCAGATCGGTGCCCACCGCCGACCGGATGTGGTCGTCGATCTTGCCCAGCAGCTCCGGCTCCCGAGACAGCGCGAATCCGACCGCCGCGAAACCGACCATTAGCAATGGAAATAGCGCAAAGATCGTGTAGTAGGTCATGCCAGCCGCGAAGAAGCTGCCGTTGCGTTCGTCGAAGCGCTGGTAAGCACGGATGACATGGTCGAGCCACCCGAACCGGGCCCGCAGACGATGGAGGATCCCTGCCTTGGCCGGCTCGCTCATGGTCAAACCTATTCCCGCTGCGGAAGGAACCCTAACCGATCGTAGACCCGCCGAACGGTTTTGCTGGCCACATCGTTGGCGCGCTGGGCTCCGACCGCGAGCACGGTTTCCAATTCCGACAAATCCGCCATGAATTCGTCGACCCGGGCCTTGATCGGACTGACGAACTCGACGACGGCCTCGGCGGTGTCTTTCTTCAGGTCGCCGTAGCCGCGTCCGGCGTATTCGTCGACCAGCTTGTCGATGTCGACCCCGGTGACCGCCGACTGGATGGTCAGTAGGTTGGACACTCCCGGCTTGGCGTCGGTGTCATAGCGGATCTCGCGTTCGCTGTCGGTGACCGCCGAGCGAATCTTCTTGGCGGACACCGCCGGATCGTCGAGCAGGCTGATCAACCCGGCATCGGTATCGGCCGATTTACTCATTTTCGACGTCGGGTCGCCCAGGTCATAAATCTTGGCGGTCACCTTGGGAATGAGCATGTCCGGAACCACGAAGGTGTCCGGGAAACGGCTGTTGAACCGCTGCGCCACGTCGCGCGCCAGCTCCAGGTGCTGCCGCTGGTCCTCGCCCACCGGCACCAGATCAGTGTCGTAGGCCAGCACATCAGCGGCCTGCAAGACCGGGTAGGTGAACAGTCCGACCGTGGTCGAGTCACTGCCTTGACGCGTCGACTTGTCTTTGAACTGTGTCATCCGCGATGCCTGCCCGAAGCCGGTGAAGCAGCCCAACACCCACGCCAACTGAGTGTGCGCGGGTACGTGGCTTTGGACGAACACGGTGCTGCGAGCCGGATCGATACCCAGCGCCAGGTATTGGGCAGCGGTGACCAGGGTGCGCCGGCGCAGCGCCTCGGGATCCTGCGCGATGGTGATGGCGTGCAGGTCGACCACGCAGAAGAAGGCGTCATGGTCGTCCTGCAGCGCGACCCACTGGGTGATTGCGCCCAGCGCGTTACCGAGGTGAAGCGAATCAGAAGTCGGCTGTACGCCGGAGAAAATCCGGCTGGATCCGGTAGCGGTGCTCATGGTGCCCCGATCTTTTCACGCGAGGCTTTTCACATGAGGAGGCCCTTCAAACGCCGGCCGTGACCAGACGCCCATTGTTGCGGTACCGGCGGTATCGCATTTAGTGTCGGCACCATGCGAAGTCGCGCGCCGATCCACCTGGGCTCCGGAGAGCCGGTCCTGCTGCTGCACCCGTTCCTGATGTCGCAGGCGGTATGGGAAATCGTGGCNCAGCAACTGGCNGNCACCGGACGNTACGAGGTATTCGCCCCGACGATGGCCGGCCACCACGGTGGACCGCGCGCCGGCACATGGCTGCTGAGCTCCTCGGCGCTGGCCGACCACGTTGAGCGCCAAATGGACGAACTGGGCTGGGATACCGCCCACATCGTCGGCAATTCGCTGGGCGGCTGGGTCGCATTCGAACTCGAACGGCGCGGGCGGGCACGCACCGTCACCGGCGTCGCCCCGGCGGGCGGCTGGACGCGCTGGAGCCCAATCAAATTCGAGGTGATCGGTAAATTCGTCTCGGGCATGCCGATCTTGGCTTTAACCCGATTGTTGGGCCAACGGACGCTGCGGCTGCCCCTTAGCCGCCAGCTAACCGCCCTGCCGCTGAGCGGATCGCCGGACGGCATCGACGAGCGCCAACTCAGCGGCATTATCGACGACGCCGCGCACTGTCCCGCCTACTTCCAGCTGCTGCTCAAAGTGCTGTTGCTGCCGGGATTGCAGGAACTCGCGCATACCGCGGTACCCGCCCATTTGGTGCTCTGCGAGAAGGATCGCGTGGTTCCCCCGCGCAGGTTCAGCCGGCATTTCACCGACTACCTGCCCGCCGGAACCCGGGTCACCACGCTGGACGGCGTCGGGCACGTTCCCATGTTCGAGGCGCCCGATCGCGTCGCCGAGGTCATCTCCGGCTTCATCGACGAGTACAGCCAGCCGATGCGGGCCGTCAACCCGCCCGCCAGTTAGACGAGCGCCTTCTTCAGGTTGTCGGCGATCGAATTCAGGAATTCCTCGCTCTGCTCCCACTCCTGGTCAGGACCGATGAGCAACGCAAGGTCCTTGGTCATCTTGCCGCTTTCGACCGTGCCGATGACGACCTCTTCCAGCTGCTGAGCGAACTGGATGACCTCCGGCGTGCTGTCCAGCTTGCCGCGGTGTTGCAGGCCACGTGTCCAGGCGAATATCGAGGCGATCGGGTTGGTAGAGGTCGGTTTGCCGGCCTGGTACTGGCGGTAATGCCGGGTCACGGTGCCGTGGGCGGCTTCGGCCTCGACCGTCCCACCGTCGGCCGTCATCAGCACCGACGTCATCAGTCCCAGTGAGCCGTAGCCCTGCGCGACGGTATCCGACTGGACGTCGCCGTCGTAGTTCTTGCATGCCCACACGTAGCCGCCCTCCCACTTGAGGCAGGCGGCGACCATGTCGTCGATCAGCCGATGCTCGTAGGTCAGCCCCTCGGCTTCGAACTTGTCCTTGAATTCCTCGTCGTAGATGCGTTGGAACTCGTCTTTGAACATGCCGTCGTAGGCCTTGAGGATGGTGTTCTTCGTTGACAGGTACACCGGCCATTTGGCATTGAGGCCGTACGCGAACGACGCACGCGCGAAATCCCGGATGGAGTCCTTGAAGTTGTACATCCCCATCACGACACCACCGTGCTCGGGGATGGACACCACCTCGTGCACCATCGGCTCGCTGCCGTCTGCGGGCGTGAAAGTCAATGTGACGGTGCCCGGCTGGTCGACCTTGAAATTCGTCGCCCGGTACTGGTCACCGAAAGCGTGACGGCCGATGACAATCGGCTTCGTCCAGCCCGGAACTAGCCGCGGGACATTCGAAATCACAATCGGCTCGCGGAAAATAGTGCCGCCCAAGATGTTTCGGATCGTCCCGTTGGGCGACAGCCACATCTTCTTCAGATTGAATTCCTGGACGCGAGCCTCGTCGGGGGTTATCGTCGCGCACTTGACACCCACGCCGTGCTTCTTGATGGCATAGGCCGCGTCGATCGTCACCTGATCGTCAGTGCGGTCCCGGTGCTCGATGCCCAGGTCGTAGTAGTCCAGGTTGATATCAAGATGCGGCAGGATCAGCATGTCCTTGATGAGTCTCCAGATGACACGGGTCATCTCGTCACCGTCGAGCTCTACTACCGGACCTTTGACTTTGATCTTGGGTTCATTGGACATGCGCGTCCGAATCCTCCACCCGTGGGAAGCTTGGCCGAGCGGTTGCTCGTCAGGCCAGACTACTAGCAGCCCTCAGTGGCCGATAACGGGCCGGTGATGGCCTGGAACGGGCTGCGAGGCCGTCATAGTTGGCATCGAGTCGCCGCGATGCGATACATTTGAAGTCGGTCATGAGCGCCAGCATTAAGCCCCGGCTTGCTGGCCGGCAACCCTCCAACCGCGGTGGGGTGCCCCGGGTGATGACCAGGTTGAGTAGCCGTCCCCGGCTACAAGGCAAGCGCGGGTCCGTAGTGACGGGCCCCTAAGTAGACAGGGAAACGTGATGCGGACTAATCCGGCTCATTCGCGTCTCTTCGTGTGTCTGTGCTAGCCCCCGGCCACCTGCTGACGTCATCGGAGCTGACGTACAGGGTGGCTGCGCGTATCCAGATACCCGATTCATCCACTCCCAGCAGAAAGCATCGCTCATGAGCGCCGATACCGAATCCGATCCGACCGCGCATTGGTCGTTCGAAACGAAACAGATTCACGCCGGCCAGAGTTCCGACTCGGCCACCAACGCCCGCGCACTGCCGATCTACCAGACCACGTCTTACACCTTCTCCGACACCACCCACGCCGCCGCCCTATTCGGGCTCGAGGTCCCCGGCAACATCTACACCCGGATCGGCAACCCGACCACAGATGTCGTCGAACAGCGCATCGCCGCGCTCGAGGGCGGCGTGGCAGCACTGTTCCTGAGCTCAGGGCAGGCCGCGGAGACATTAGCCATCCTGAACCTCGCGAATGCTGGGGATCACATCGTCTCCAGCCCGCGGCTCTACGGCGGTACTTACAACCTGTTCCACTATTCGCTGCCCAAGCTCGGCATCGAGGTCAGCTTCGTCGAGGATCCCGACGACCTGGATTCTTGGCAGGCTGCGGTACGGCCGAATACCAAGGCGTTCTTCGCCGAGACCATATCCAACCCGCAGATTGACGTGCTGGACACGCCCGGGGTCGCCGGGGTTGCCCATGCCAACGGGGTACCGCTGATCGTCGACAACACCATCGCCACGCCCTACCTGATCCAGCCGTTCACGCAGGGCGCCGACGTCGTGGTGCACTCGGCCACCAAATATCTTGGCGGGCATGGCGCCGCGATCGCCGGGGTCATCGTCGATGGCGGCACTTTCGACTGGACGCAGGGCCGCTTCCCCGGGTTCACCACACCCGACCCCAGCTACCACGGCGTGGTGTATGCCGAGCTGGGACCGCCGGCGTATGCGATCAAGGCGCGGGTGCAGCTGCTGCGCGACTATGGCCCGGCGGCAGCGCCGTTCAACGCGTTCCTGGTGGCCCAAGGCCTGGAGACACTGAGCCTGCGGGTGGAGCGGCACGTCGCCAACGCGCAACGGGTCGCCGAGTTCCTGGCAGGCCACGACGGCGTGCTCTCGGTCAACTATGCGGGGCTACCCAGTTCGCCGTGGCATGAGCAGGCAAAGAAGCTTGCGCCCAAAGGAACCGGGGCCGTGCTGGCGTTCGAACTGGCCGGCGGTATCGAGGCCGGGCAAGCATTCGTGAACGCGCTGAAACTGCACAGTCACGTCGCCAACATCGGCGACGTACGCTCCCTGGTGATTCACCCGGCATCAACCACTCACGCCCAACTGAGCCCCGAGGAGCAGCTGACCACCGGTGTGAGCCCGGGGTTGGTGCGGCTGGCCGTCGGCATCGAGGGCATCGACGACATCCTGGCCGACCTGGAGCTCGGCTTCGCGGCGGCCCGCAAATTCGGTGAACCGGCGANAGATAGCGGCGACCCGCAGGCCGTGGCGGCCTTCTGAGGACTTCCGACATGACAATCTTCGACGTTCCTACTCAAACGCTGCCCNCCGAAGGCGAAGTCGGCTTGGTCGACATCGGCTCTCTGACCACCGAAAGCGGCGAGGTGATCGACGACGTCTGNATCGCCGTCCAGCGCTGGGGCGAGCTGTCGCCGGCACGGGACAACGTGGTGGTGGTACTGCATGCGCTCACCGGTGATTCGCACATCACCGGGCCCGCTGGACCCGGGCATCCCACGCCCGGTTGGTGGGACGGGGTAGCCGGGCCGGGCGCGCCGATCGACACTAACCGCTGGTGCGCGGTGGCCACCAATGTGCTGGGTGGATGCCGCGGCTCGACCGGGCCGAGCTCGCTGGCCCGCGACGGAAAGCCCTGGGGCTCCAGGTTTCCGCTGATTACGGTGCGGGACCAGGTGGAGGCTGACATCGCCGCGCTGGCCGCACTGGGGATCACCGAGGTCGCGGCAGTCGTCGGCGGATCCATGGGCGGCGCACGGGCTTTGGAGTGGATGGTCGGCCACCCCGACCGGGTCCGAGCCGGATTGCTGCTGGCAGTGGGTGCGCGTGCCACCGCCGACCAGATCGGCACCCAGACCACCCAGATCGCGGCCATCAAGGCCGACCCCAACTGGCAGGGCGGCGACTACCACGACACTGGGCGCACACCGGATGCCGGGCTGGTAATCGCACGCCGCTTCGCCCACCTGACCTACCGTGGTGAGGTCGAGCTCGACACTCGGTTCGCCAACGAAGGCCAAGGTGACGAGGACCCGGCGAAGCACGGCCGCTACGCGGTGCAGAGCTACCTGGAACACCAGGGCGACAAGCTGTTGGCCCGCTTTGACGCCGGTAGCTACGTTGTCTTGACCGAGACGCTGAACAGCTACGATGCCGGACGCGGCCGCGGCGGGATCCGCAAAGCATTGCGCGACTGCCGGGTCCCGGTCGTGGTCGGTGGCATCACCAGTGACCGGCTCTACCCGCTGCGCCTGCAGGAGGAGCTGGCCGATCTGCTGCCGGGCTGCACCGGGCTGCACGTCGTCGACTCCATCTGCGGGCACGACGGCTTCCTGGTCGAATCCGAGGCCGTCGGCGACTTGATCCGTCGGACCCTCGAATTGGTCGATAACGAAGGTGCGTGTCGACGGTGACCCGCTGTAGCCGCGACCGCTCCCTGTCATTTGGTTCGGCTGCCGCTGCCTATGAGCGGGGGCGCCCATCGTATCCGCCGGAGGCCATCGACTGGCTGTTGCCGGCCGATGCCCAAAAGGTGCTCGACTTGGGTGCCGGCACCGGCAAGTTGACCACCCGGCTGGTCGAACGCGGCCTGGACGTAGTGGCCGTCGACCCGATCCCCGACATGCTGGAACGACTGCGCGCCGCGCTGCCGGAAACTCGTGCGCTGCTGGGTACCGCGGAAGAGATTCCTTTGGAGGACAACAGCGTTGACGCCGTGCTGGTCGCCCAGGCGTGGCATTGGGTAGATCCGCAGCGAGCGATTCCCGAGGTGGCCCGGGTGCTGCGGCCCGGCGGGCGGTTGGGCCTGGTGTGGAACACCCGCGACGAACGGCTCGGATGGGTGCGCGAGCTGGGTCGGATCATCGGCAGCGATGGCGATCAGGGCCGGTTTGACATGACGCTGCCGGCACCGTTCAGCGAGCCGCAGCGCCATCAGGTCGAGTGGACGAATTACCTTACGCCGCAGGCATTGATCGACCTGGTGGCCTCCCGCAGTTACTGCATCACCTCGCCCACCGAGGTCCGCACCAGAACACTCGACCAGGTACGTGAGTTGCTGGCCACTCATCCGGCGTTGGCAAATTCGACCGGGTTGGCGATGCCCTATGTCACCGTCTGCATCCGGGCGACGCTGGCGGGATAAATCCCCTCGCAGTGTCCTTGACCGTCGGAGCCCGCCAACGCACGATCGCCCGCGAAAAGCTGACTGCACCGTCTAGCGCGCCCGCGGTGTTCTGGCCATTTCTGCGGATGCCGAATCAGGCCGAGCTGGAGGCTTTCGCGGCTGCCAAGGTGAGCCGNGCGATGCGTTTGGCGGTCATCGCCGCGGCCCGCGAGCCGGTGTTCGTTTCGNCAGTGGCCAACGCCCCCTTGTAGAGCACGGTGAGCGCGTCGGCCAGCGCCTGGGAGTCGGCTACCCCGGTGTCTGCGGCGAGTTTGAGGAAGGTCCGGCGTAGCCAGTCGCGGTAGTCCTTCATGGCCAGCTGCTGTTCCTCCCCGGCTGGCGCCTCGGCGGCGGCGTTAGTGAAGGGGCAGCCGCGGTAACCCGGAAGCGACACGTAGTCGGCGATCGCGTCGAAGATCGCCAGGATCTTTTCGTCCGGGTCGTCGGTGCGGGCCTGCGCCGCCTCGACACGCTCGCGCCATGCGTCGTGGCGTTTTCGGAGATACGCGGCCACCAGTTCGTCCTTGCCGCCGAAGATGTAGTACAGCGAGCCTTTTGCTACGCCTGCCTTCTCGATGATGGCGTCGATCCCGGTGGAATGGACGCCGTCGCGGTAGAACAGCTCATCAGACGCAGCGAGCAGCCGCTCCCGCGGTGACGGCCGTTTCGCTGCCTTGGTCACCATCAGAACAGAGTACCAGACAGATTTGTCTGAAGAAGCTGATCCCAGCGGCGCACACCGCCGGCCGAGGCCCCTATTTCGGCCCTTAACCATGGCGTCTCTGATGGGGTGGAACAGCGCAAACACCGCAATGGCGCGGATATATGCGCCAGGGCTTTGGCGGTACCGCCGGCACAGTTATCTCATATTTAGTCGAACCGGTCTGAAAATTAGTCGCGGCGCCGACACCACGTTCTGCCGAAAGGCGAGAGATTGCACCGAAATAACTTGGTATCCACTGCGCTTGAATCGACGTCTCACAAGTTCCGAACGAGCACTTCAACTAGACGATCGTGTCTGATCACGCGGGAATGCTTAGTGCCCGGCGATCCAGGGACGCGAGCGGTCGCAGCGTTGATGCAGTTAAGGCGCCTGATGCGGCAACAAGCTTGCAATTTTAGTCCGATCGGTCTAAGTTTTTGATAGACGGATCAGACAGATCGGTACAAATCATCGAGGAGTGGTCATGGCAAGCCCCACCGTGGTTCGGGATCTGGAAGGCAAGGTCGCACTGGTGACCGGTGCGACGTCGGGGATCGGTAGGGCCGCGGCGGTGCAGCTAGCCGCGCAGGGGGCCACGGTGATCGTGCACGGCCGTGATGTAAGCCGGGGCGTTGCGGTGGTCGCCGAGATCGAAAANGGCGGGGGCACAGCCCGGTTCGTGGGCGCCGACCTGGGCGAACCCGCAGAGGCGCTGCGGCTGGCCGAGGAGGTTGGCGACGTCGACATACTGGTCAACAACGCCGGGTTCGCCTGGTTCGGCCCGTCGGCAGAGCTCGACGCCAAGACGTTGGATCAGTTGTTCGCCGCCAACGTGCAAGCCCCGTACCTGCTGGTGTCGGTACTGGCCCCGAAAATGGTGGCCCGCGGCCACGGCGTGATCATCAACATCGCGAGCAGGGCCGGCACCGTCGGTCAGCCCAACACCGCCGCCTACGGCGCCACCAAAGCAGCACTGGCCTCGTTCGCCCGCTCGTGGGCCGCCGAATACGGACCCGCCGGCATCCGCGTCAACTCCGTCTCACCGGGACCCGTCTACACCAACGCAGCGGCACGGGAACTATTCGATTCCCTCGCTGAGACCACCGTGCTGGGTCGGCCCGGCGAGCCGCAGGAGATCGCCGAGGTCATCGGATTCCTGGCGTCCCCCCGCGCGTCCTACCTCACCGGCACCAACATCGCCGTCGACGGGGGCCGCGCCGGCGCCTAAAACCCGATAGAGGACGGACACGACTTCATGAGCATCTCGATAGTGGCGATCAGCTTCGCCGCCAACGATCCGCCGCCACCGACAGGCCGCCCGGATCCGTCCTGATGNTTCACAAGGTCCCTGAGGGCAAGACCGTCAAGAAGCGCGTGCACTTGGACCTGCGGGCCGCCGATGTGCTGGCCGAGACCGAGCGGCTGACAAGCCCGGGCGCCCAGCAGATCCGCTCGCTGGCCGAGAACAACAACCGCTGGATCAGCTGGCTCGACCCCGAAGGCAACGAGTTCGACCTCGTCGAAGGCGGATGACCTCACCCCACCCTGCTCNGACCACCGATTCACCTACCCGTCCCACCATTCAGAGGAGAAANCCCATGACAGAGACCGAGCAGCTCAACAAGGCGCTGGTGCTCAAGGCGTTCGACACNTTGTTCAACANGCGGGATTACGCTGCCGCGCAACGATTCTGGTCCCCTTATTACATTCAGCACAGCGCCCACATCGAACCGGGACGCGAGGGTCTCTTCGGGCTGGTCCAAGCCGCACCGCCCGACCTGCAATACGAGAACGCGCTGATCACCGCCGACGGCGACTATGTGATGCTGCACGGTCGATTCAGGAATGTCGGGCAACCCGCCAACTGGGTAGTGGCAGACATCGTAAGGATCGAAGACGGTCTGCTCGCTGAACACTGGGACGTCATCCAAGACGAGGCCACCGCCGAGGAGTCGCAAAGCGGGCTGCCCATGTTCGGCGACGCCTTCCCCACCCCGGGACGGCCATGATGAAGTTCTCCGCCCAGTTCCCAATCCCGCGACGCTCCCCCAACCGAGCCGACACGGCATGACTTCGCACCACACCCATTTCCGCACAACGGCACTCGCCGAAGAAACGCGGTATCCGGTTCAACACGTTGAGCCCCGGCCCGATCGACACCCCCATCATGGACCGTCATGCCGAGTCGGTAGAGGCCGCGAACGAGAGGAAAGCACAGATCGCCGCGGCGATACCGCTCAACCGGTACGGCCGCCCGGAAGATACCGCTGCCGCCGCGTTGTTTTTGGCCTCCGATGACAGCAGCTTTGTGGCCGGCGCGGAACTGAGCGTCGATGGCGGCATGGCCCAGGTCTAACGACCGCAGTGGGCGCGCCGCCCGGCGCTGGCAGCACGGTCACTTTCGGTACCTCGGCGAAGACGGCGCGCTTCTACCCCATCGTGAGCAGCATTTCGCGTTCACGCTGGTTGAACCCCCGGCTTTGGGGGGAGCGACGGAGCCGTACTGGGGAGAGTAGGGGGAGCGAGGGAGCCGTACTGGGGACAGTAGGCTTGGATGGCAGCTCCCGTGAAGTAGGCAGCATTAAGCGGTGGCCAGTTGGTGGCGTTGGTGACCTTGGCGATCAGATCCGGGTTGCTGGTGTTGGGGTTGCCGTTAAGGGTGCCGCAGACGACAGTTTTCGCGACCTGGATTGCTCTGTCGGGTGCGCCGTAATTCATGCCGGAGGTGTTGAGGTTGGCTAGGAATGCGTCGTCANTGGTGTCCGCATAGGCTGGCGTGGCCAACCCCACGGCGAGGACCATAAGGGCTATAGCTCTTACCNCCATGACATCCTCCTAGCTGAATTCGGTGGCGGTCCAGTGACCAGCCCTGGGGGCGTCGACAAGATTCCACCGACATTTTAACTAGCATCCGGCATCCGGCGTCCGGCCCCGCCACCGCGGGNAGGTAGGCGATTAGTATCCCTGGGCGGCGCTGTGGATGGACTGGCAGACTCTTTGCGGATCCAATGTAAGCGTCGAGTGGTTCTGCGGCGCGGCTGACGTGTCCAGGTCGGCGGCCATCTCCATGTTGCCGCGCCGGTATGCGGACCTAGAAACAGCCGAGGGCACCGACAAAAAGTGCTATCCAGAAACCACCGAAAACAAAGTTAGACTACTGATTTCGTTAAAGATCTTTACTCGTCGTAACCCAGCGACGACACGAGCGGAATGGAGTCCGCGTGAGCCTGCCGTTGTCATCTGAGCATGAGCCCCATCGACACCGACAGATGGCCGAGTCATTCGGTGTGGACGCCGAGCGGTACAACCGGGTTCGGCCCCGCTACCCCGGCGCCCTCGTGCAGCGGATCATCGCCGCCAGCCCCGGCCTCGACGTCCTCGACGTCGGCTGTGGCCCTGGCGTCGCCGCCCGGCAGTTCCAAGCGGCCGGTTGCACGGTGCTCGGCGTAGAACCCGACCCGCGGATGGCCGAGTTCGCCCGGCGAACCGGCGTCGAGGCTGAAGTGGCGACCTTCGAGGCGTGGGACCCCGCCGGGCGGGCGTTCGACGCGGTCGTCGCCGGCCAGGCCTGGCATTGGGTGGATCCGGTCGCAGGCCCGGCTAAGGCGGCACAGGTGCTGCGGCCTCGCGGCCGGCTGGCGGTGTTCGGTCACGTGTTCGCGCCGCCGCCCCCGGTAGCGGATGCTTTCGCGGCTGCCTACCGGCAGGCAGCGCCCGACTC
>JGI12635J15846_10002224_pt1 | contig 17000 bp, 12 predicted proteins | sample BlaSpr_A8_OM2_M2_FD_15846 | JGI IMG/M metagenome (IMG submission 15846) | reverse complement strand
CTCGGGGAAGGCCGCAAGCAGGTCCTAGCCGCCTCGCCGACTCTCTCACGAGAGTCCGATCTCATACGAATTCCGGAGGCACCATGGCTGCGACACTCCTGACCAAGAGCTGCACAAAGGTAGTTGCACTGTTCCAAGTCTCGCTGGGGTTTCTTGTTCTCGCCTGTCTGGTGGCGCCACTGTTCGCGCAGGACACCTTTACTGCCGGGAGCGGTCTCTGGAGCCAGCCCAATAACTGGTCGCTGAACCGACTGCCAACTTCCAGTGACGACTGTTTGCTTCCCGCAAATTCCGCAGTCAGCGGGGATACCGGCGGATCGTGTGCAAACTTCACACTCGATACCAAGGGCAGCCTGACGGTTACTCCAGGCTATCTGTTCCTCTACTCCACGAGCTTCACAAATCAGGGGACAATTAATGTGGGAAGTGGGAACGGAATCGCCATCTTTTCGGGTACGACAACGACGTTGTCGGGTGGCGGGACGATTAACTTAACCGACCCAAACGACAGACTGGGGGGCGGGAACTCGAGCACCATGGTCAACGTGGACAATGCCATTCATGGCCAGGGCTCGATCGGTCTGGGCGCAATTCAGATCGTTAACCATGCGCTCATCGATGCGAATGGTGGCATCCTTGTCCTGCAAGGGAACGGATCCGGGGTGACAAACACGGGCACGATTCAGGCCAGTAACGGCGGCAACCTGCAACTCACTGCCGGATTTCTTTCGGTCCCTTTCAACAACACGGGCGGGACCATCCANGCGCTCAGCGGTTCGACGGTAACTCTTGCCGGATACACGTACACCGGCGGAACATTCACGACCAGTGGAACGGGGAATTTCCAAATCGTTCCAGCCAACAATGCCATCCTGAACAACCTCACGAACAAGGGTATGTACCAGCTCATCAATGGGGCCAACACGACCTTGCAGGGCACCATCGTCAACAATGGGACTTTCCAGGCACTTCATGGTGGTCTGCTGATCAACGGAACGGTGACTTTGAAGGGCAGCGGCACGGTGATCGGGGGCGATAGCGCGCTCCTCCACGAATACTGCTGCAACCCCGCGAACCTGATTCTCCAGCAGCCGCTTTCTGGGGGCGGAGCGATTGGGGACTCGTCCTTTACACTCACAAACCAGTCCACGGTGGACGCCAATAATCCATCCAACGTGCTGGCGCTTACGGGTAGCCCAGAGATCAACACGGGGACCTTCGAAGCCAGCGGCGGCGGCACGCTGGACATTCAGAATACGGTTAACAACACCGGGGGAACGATTTCGGCGTTGAACGGATCGACGGTGTTACTGAACAACTCCGGCACGGTGAATGGCGGCACATTGACGACCAGCGGAACCGGCAGCTTCCAGACCACGACCGGGACCCTCGATGGCAGCACCAACGCAGTGACGAACGCGGGACTCTTCAATGTTGGCAACGGCGACACTCTTAACTTGAAGGGTGCGATCAGTAACTCCGGCACCTTTGCACTAGCGACTGGAGGTTGCCTGGCGATAAGCGCTCCGACAACTCTGACTGGCGTGGTGGGGACCGTTCAGATGAATGGCAATAGCTGCATCTTTGGGCCGGTCACTAACACCCTGATTAACCAGAGCACTATTATGGGCTCCGGAAGTATTGGCGATTCGAACCCGATGGGTTTCACCAACAGCGGGACGGTCATCGCCAACCAATCTAACCCACTGACGATCGTGTCCGCGGGCTCCGGGTTTTCGAACTCCGGAAGCGTGATCGTCAATGCCGGCAGTACGCTCACCGTCAACGGCCAACTTAAGAACCTGTCTAAGGGTATCTTGACCGGCGGTACGTACTCCGTGGCTGGCACCATGCAACTGGAGAACGCGCAGTACACGACCATCACCACGAACTCGTCCAACCTCACTCTGACCGGTGCTGCCGCCCAGATTTTAAACGGAGTGGGTGGGCCGAGCGCGCTCGCCAGCTTCGCTACAAATGCCGCGAAGGGCGTTTTCTCAGTTCAGAACGGCCAGGGGTTGTCGACCGCCGTCAACTTCACCAACCAGGGAAAATTCACGGTCGGCGCTGGGAGCGGTTTTGGCGTCGGAGGTGCCTACAAGCAGACGGGAGGTACAACTACGGTGGATGGGGTGATTTCCGCGCCGACTGGATTCAACTTAAACAACGGGAAGCTCTTTGGTGCGGGCACGATCGATGGCAGTGTCACTGCCTCCGCCTCAGTAAACACTGGCGATTCGGCCACTAAGGCGGGCGTTCTGTCGGTTAGCAGTTACAGTCAGACATCCACGGGGAGCCTGACCGTACCCATCGCTAGCCAGGTCTTGGGAACAGGTTACGGACAGCTAGCGAGCACTAAGGGTGTGAGCCTCGCTGGGAAGTTGGTTCTAAAGCGAATCAAGGGCTATGTGCCCCCCATAGGCGCCGCCTTCACGATCGTGACCGGCAGCGCCGTCACTGGACAATTTGCATCGCCGATACTGAGCATCAACTTGAAGGAGCATTTCCAGATTAATTACACGCCAACCGCAGTCACGCTCAAGGTCGTGGCAGGACCGTAATCCAGCGTCTAGTTTGCCCCAGCTCTGCTACCGTTGCGCAGAGCGCGGTCACAAAGGACGATAGCGTTCGCAACTTCACGGGGGTTGCCACACAAGTATCCGGCGGGGCTGACGGCGCCGGGACTCGAAATCTGCCGCCAGGCATCTTGGCTTTTCTGGTACCAGTCCCGCGCTTCGATCCAGTGCTGGCGTTGCTGGTCCACCGCAGAATGAACGGCGATCGCTCTTTCTACTTCTCCCATGACGTAGTTGGCATCCGCGCTAACGTACAAAGCCGGAGGATTCTTTGCGGAGGCGAGTGGCTGAATGATGTCAAGAGCCTTCTTCGATGCCGTCGACGCTTCTTGTAAGTCACCAATTCTTGTAAGGGAACTTGCGAGCTTCGTATAACTGCACGCAAGTTCGCCTTGTGTATTGGCGTCCTTCAGGTCGCTAGAACTTTCAAGGACAGCGATCGCCTTCCTGTAGGCTTCCGATGCTTCACGCGGAATGCCTGTTCGAATCGAGACTTCTCCCTGCCACACGTAGGCGAGAGCCAGAACGTGCGGGATGTCCGTATTCGCAGGATCCCCATTGTGTTCTTTTTCTAGAATCGGGATGGCTTTCTCAATCATGGATAAGCCGCCGGCGTACTTGCTGGTATACGCCAGGGCCCGTCCCATCTCCAGATTGCCTCCAGCAACGTCAAGACGAAGCATGGAGTTCTGGGGATCGGCCTTCGCCATCGGCTCGTTGACAGACAAACTTCGGCGATAGTCGCGCAACGCTCCAGCAGCGTCCCCGTCCATCAGTTCAATATCCCCTCGTTTCGCCAATGTGGCCGCCAGTTCACGCGATGCCCTGGCATCGGTCTTTTCGTTCTTGTTGACCGCTTCATAAATTTCTATTCCCGACTGATTGGCCTGGAGAGCTTCCCTGCGCAAACCGAGGCGGGCTAACTCATCTCCCAACTGGACGGTGCCGATGGCAACGCGCTGGCGTATTCTGGGATAGCTGGGATTTGTCTTCAATAGTTCTTCGTTCATCGCCAGGGCCTGTCGATAAGACTCGAGTGCGCTCACCAGATCTCCCGCAGCTTCCTGAGTTCCGGCGAGCACCCCGAATTCAATGGAGCGCTCACTGCGCACCTTAGGATTTGCGCCATCCACTCTCATGAGCCGTTCCGTGATCGCCATCGCCTGCTCAATCTGCTGACGATCATTGCCGCCTGGCGACGAGGCGAACGCCAGAATGCGATGGCCGAAGGCATTCGTCAATTGGTCCGTCACATTGTTTGGATCGGCTTTAGCGACGGACTCGAACAGCGCCGCCGACTTGCGGAAGCTGAGTTTCGCCGCCTCCGTGTCTCCGAGATTNCCCTCGCTCGGGTTGCCCTGCACCAGACCGAGCCGGTGGTAAGCCGACCCCAACTCACGCTGCAATGCAGGGTCGCCNCTCGAATCTCTCGCCAGGCTATCCAAATATTCCACCGCGCGATCNATCACCAGTTTGCGGGCTGGCGTAGCCCCGGGCAGATTTTGAATGGAATCGTGGATTTCGAAAATGAGCGAATTCGCCAGCTTCCGCACGTCGTTGAAGCGCTGCTCGGCTCGGGCGCGCTGCGCACGCGCAACGCGGGCCTCGCAAGGGTAACCAATAGGGCCACCAGCAGAAGGATTGCGAACACTGCAGTCGCGGCAACCCCGGTCTTGTGGCGAATAACGAATTTGGACGCTCGATATACCGCAGTGTCCTGGCGGGCAGTCACCGGAAGGTTTTCCAGGTGTCGCCGAATGTCCTGCGCAAACTGTTCCACCGAGCTGTAGCGCCGCTGCGGCTCCTTGCGCAATGCCATCAGAACGATGTTGTCGAGATCCCCTCTGAGGCGCCGGCTGAGCTTGTTCGAGTCGCCTGCCACGGCAACCGGTACATCTCTCGCCGGCGAGGGAAGGGCAGTCCTCACACGCATGGAGTGCCGGCGAATGGCTGTGCTGGGTTTCTCCGGCTCCAATTCACACACGGCACGGGCCAACTCATGGAGAGTGCGGACGGTGCTGCCATACGGGCTGCAGCCGGTCAGCAACTCATACAGCACGACACCCAGAGAGTAAACATCGCTCGCGGTCGTGATGGGCTCGCCTTTCAGTTGCTCCGGGCTCGCGTATCCAGGAGTGAACGCTCGAAACTGGGTCATGGTCTGTGTGGGCTCGGAGCCCTCAAGCCCGCTCCGGGATCGATGAGTTTTGCGATCCCAAAATCGAGCAGTCTGGGCACTCCATCCGCGGTCACCAGGATGTTGCCGGGCTTGAGATCGCGGTGCACAATCAGTCGCTGATGCGCGAGTTGCACCGCAGAGCAGACTTGCAGGAACAGCGTCAGCCGCTCGGCCGTCGCCAGGTTGTGACCGTTGCAGTAGCGGTCGATCGTCTTGCCCTCAATCAATTCCATGACAAAGTAGGGAACACCTTCTTCGGTCGTGCCCCCATCAAGCAGCCGGGCAATATTTGGGTGATCGAGGCTCGCTAGAATCTGCCGCTCATTCTTGAACCGGTTGATCACAAAAGACGAGTCCTGGCCAGAGCGGACAAGTTTGAGCGCCACTTGCTTGCTGTACTGATCGTCCGCTCGCACCGCTCGATACACTTCCCCCATTCCTCCGACGCCGATCAACTCGACAATCTGGTAGGGTCCGAGTCGACGACCGACTTTCGAATCGCGCCCGGTTATCTCGCTTTGAACAGATCCGGTTGGCGCGGCAAGCGTGTTCAGAAATTCGCTGCCGGCCTGTTCATGGGAGGCGAGAAGAGAGTTCACTTCCCGGTGCAGTTCTGGATCGCTCGCGTCGATCTGAGCGAGATAGACGGAGCGCTCCGAGGGCGGCAGGCGTAAAGCCTTATCCAGGATTTCGCTAACCTGTTCCCATCGCTCACGATTCATCGCACGCCGTCCTGCTGATCTCACGATGCAACCACGCTCGAGCAACAGCCCAGTCGCGCTCCACGGTGGCCGAGGAGACCCCCAAAACTTCTGAGACTTCCCCAATCCGTAAGCCGCCAAAGAACTTCAATTCCACAATGCGGCTCTGCCGGGGACTCATCTTGGCGAGTTCGTTGAGCGCGTCGTCGAGAGCCAGCAGGTCCACGCCCTTTGACCCCGACAATTCCGCCGCCTCATCTAAAGTCAGCCTGTCGCCACCGTCACGTTTCGCAGCACGACGGCCGCGAGCATAGTCCACGAGGATCTCCCGCATTAGCTGCGAGGCTAGAGCGAAGAAATGTTGCCGGCTCTCCAGTTGCAACGATCCCGGCTTCACCAGGCGCAGGTAGGCCTCATGGACCAGTGCTGTGCTCTGCAGCGTGTGATCGGATCTCTCCGCTCTGAGGTGATGACGGGCTAGGCGGCGCAGTTCGTCGTAAACCAACGGCAGCAGGACTCGTGGCGCTTCTTGGTCACCGCGCTTCCACTGCATCAGTAGCTCCGTAACCTGACTCGGCGAGATTTCCGGCAAACAACCCCCTCCAGGGCTAGCAGCCCTTCAGTTGGATGGAGCAGTGACGATCCATTTTAACTACCCTGGACGAGTTGCGGGCAAGAGGTTCGAGGTGCAAGGACGTGTGGTCAAAACACCAATCTCTACGGTCGGTCTTTCCGGATTTCTCCCGAGTGCTATGCCGGGACGAACTCTCAACCACGCCGGCACAACTTCCGTATTGCCGTCACCCGCTCGCAATCGGGTGCGAGCGCCAATGTCAAGCTCGTGCACCGCCGCTCGATGGATGACACGTGTGTGGTAGACTTTTCTTCGCTGCTGCTGATTCCAGTGCGTCAAACGCATCGTGCGGAGAGTTCTGCGATCTGCAAACAGTGAAACCACGTGGCGTCCTCTGGTTTAACCTGCATCCTCAATAGCGCTTCGGGTTGCCACCCGAGTCCGGAACTGCGCCAAAAGCTCTCCCGAATATTTGCTGAGAATGGCACGTCGGCGCGCATTCTCCTCGCCTCCAGCGGCGCCGAAATCCCGGAGTTGGCTCATCGCGCCGTGAAAGAAAATAGCCAAATCATCGTGGCCGGTGGCGGTGACGGCACCGTAAATGCCGTGGCGAACGAGCTCATGGGATCATCCGTCACGCTGGGTGTTCTTCCGCTCGGGACCTTGAATCATTTCGCGAAGGATTTGCACATTCCCCAGGATCTCGAAGGCGCAGCTCGCAATCTCATCAGCGGCCGCGCCATACCCGTGGATGTCGGCGAGGTCAACGGCCGCATTTTCCTCAACAATTCCAGCCTGGGCATCTATCCGCGCATCGTGCGCCACTGCGAGGAGCTGCAGAAGAAGACGAAAGGCCGCAACAAGTGGGTAGCTTTTGCCCAAGCCTCCGTCTCGGTTATGAGGCACTACTCACTTCTTCGCGTTCGCCTGCTCTTGGACGGAAAAGAGCTGGTGCGCAAGACGCCCTTGGTATTCATCGGCAATAATAGATATGAAATGGAGGGTTTGAATATCGGCGAGCGCAGAAGGCTCGATGCGGGCGAGCTCTGCTTGTTTGTGGCAAAGCGCGCGGGTCGTGTTGACCTGCTGCGACTAGCCTTTCGGGCACTTTTTGGACGCTTGCACGAAGCCGGCGATTTCGATGCTTTGATTACGACACAATTCTTGATCGAGACGCGGAGAAGCGGGACAAGCGTTTCCACGGACGGCGAAGTAAATCAAATGAATAGTCCGTTGAATTACCGCACCCATCCTGGCGCTCTGCGCGTGATCGTGCCCATAAGAAACGGCTGACTCACTCTAAGTAATATGCGCACCGTCGCTCACCTATCGGACCCTCACTTCGGTCGCATTGATCGCGCCACTGTACAGGCCTTGATCGCCACCGTCACCGAAGCCAGGCCTGATATCGTTGTCGTTTCCGGCGATCTTACCCAGCGCGCGAAAGGGAGCGAGTTTCAGGAAGCGCGTCAGTTTCTGGAGGCTCTCCCTTCACCGCAAATTGTGGTCCCGGGCAATCACGACGTGCCGTTGTACAACGTTCTCGCCCGCGCTCTAAAACCCCTCCGGAATTACCAGCGCTACATCAGCAAGGAGCTGGAGCCGTTCTACTGCGACGATGAAATCGCGATCGTAGGCATCAATACCGCCCGCTCGCTCACCTTTAAAGGTGGCCGCATTAGCCACCAGCAGGTCGCCCGGAGTTGCACGCGGCTCGAAACGTGCGGCGAGAATCGCACGCGCGTCGTCGTCTCCCATCACCCCTTCGATTTGCCCGAAGCCCACGAGGTTCACGGTTTGGTCGGACGCGCGCGCATGGCGATGACTGGCTTTGCGCGCTGCCGTATCGATCTAATCCTCTCCGGCCATTTGCATATCAGCAGCACCAGCGAAAGCGCAACGCGTTACAAAATTCCAGGCCACTCCGCACTCGTCATCCACGCCGGAACCGCCACCTCAACGCGCGCTCGCGGCGAACTAAATTCATTTAATATCATTCAAGTGGATCGCTCATCCGTTGCCATCCAATGTCTCACTTGGAACCGCGAGCGCAATTCTTTCTTCCCCTCCGTGACCGCGCAGTTCCAGCGCACGCCCGCCGGATGGTCCCGCATCCCGCGCGTGGATGCAGCGGACAAGCCGTGATTCAAAACCGTCGGCCTCTGTTTGCCGCCATCACCGCGCGGCGCTAACTAATTCCCGGGGTTCAGAGGTTATCGTGTGTTTGCCCCCACAACTCCTTGTGCGGGCCAGTGGACGGTTAGGCGGCAACCCTTCCCTTACCGGGATTAGGGAAGGGTTGCACGTAATCGGCTAGCATTCATGGAACTGCCTGTTGGCACCAATCATCGACGGGGGCGCGCTTACGGCTGCACTTCGCCTAGCTGCTTGAGTTTCAGTTGGGCGCTGTCGCGAATTGCATCGCGGCGGGCCTGCGGATCGGTGGTGTCGAGAGCCAAGAGTTCGAGCGCCTTCTTGGCGTTCTGCCGCGCCAGTTCTTTTTGGCCGTTCGCCAAGTAGGCGTCAGNGAGGCTGTCGTAGGCGTTGGGCGATTCCGGAAATGCGGTGACGTTGAGCTTCATGATCTNCAATGCATTCTTAATGTCGCCCGCTTGAAGATGCTCATAGCCAATGAGGTTAACGATCGTTTCCGGAAACACTACTGCCTTGGGATCGCTCCGGCGGGCCTCGGCCAGCTTCCGGGCGGCTTGATCAACTCCGCCTGGCATCTCGATTTGATTTAGGATTTGTGCCGATTGCAATGCCGGCTCACTGCTCTTGTTAGCCGGAGCCCGACCCGGTGTTGCGATCAGGGTGGTCACGTACCAATCCACGATCACACCCCGCAATTCAGGGTGAACGTTGAACATATCGGCTCCGTGTCCTCCGCTGGCGTAGTGCACAAACTTCTTACCGGGGTTGGACGACACACCGAACAGCCAGGGCATGACCTCCACCGTGGGGCGGAATTCGTCGTCGTCGGCCATCGCGAAGAGTGCAGGCGGTGGCGACTCCTGGCGGAGAAACCGAAGGCCAGCCAAGTCGGTCCCGCCCGACAACAGTACCAGCGATTTCACCTCTCCGGGATGACGGTGCGCGGTCTGGATGGAATTGTTGACGCCGCAACTGGCTCCCCCCACGCCGATCACGTCTCGCGTGACGCCTTGCTGTGAGATCAGATATTGAAAGGCCGTTTCAATGTCGCCAGGCCATTTCTCCGCCTCCACCTGTGCCTGCTCCTGGGGCGTCAGCTTGTCAAATGGTGAGCCACCGCTTTCGCCGAAGCCGCGCAGGTCAAAGGTAAGCACGTTGATCCCCGCTGTCGCCAGCTGCCCGGCCAGGTCGTCCCATACCTTCCGCTGCCGGTTGCACTGGTGCAGCAGCAAAACTCCGGGGCCGGACTTGACTGCGGCGAAGTAGGTTGCCTTGAGGATGGCACCGTCGGACGCCTTCAGGTCAAACACCCGTGCCGCAGGCAACTGCTGCGCCGTGGCACCGAGGGGCAGCAGGGATGCAACGAGCAACAGCAGAACAAAGCGATAGCGAATCATGGGTCACCTCGCGCCTATTTTCCGCCCCGTATAAGCAACGGTCAAATGGCAGCGCTCTTCTATTGTGCGGTATCACTTCGTATCAGCAAACTCGCAATTACCCTCTGGTTAGTCGGTCACTCGGAAGCATGGCGAGATCAAGCCGTCGGGACTCGCCCTCGGGGCGGCGGCAGAAGGATCGTGTCAACTCCCGAGTGGTCGCACCACGGAAACTATCCAGTTTTGAAGCTATTCCACCATGACCTGAGGCTGATGATGAACTCTGAATGGGTCAGCGGTGGAGGAAGAAATACATCATCGCGGCGATGATGAGCAATGCCAGCAGGAAGCGGAAGATGGTCCAACTGCTACTCGTCTCGGGAGTGATTGGGGAGTTGTCCATTGCGTCGCCAACGCTGCCTAAGCTCGCGTTTGCTGTTTTCGCGTCACCCAATTTCGCATCTTTGTTGTGACGTCATCGATTTGAATGGTGTGCGAGCCTGCGTTTACAGTGAAGCCCGTCTTTCGGTTCACGAATACCTTAATCTCCCCTGAGCCCTGCGCTGCGAGCGCCTGCGACAGCTCGGGTATGAAGTGTTTTCCCACAAAGGCTATGAGCTTTTCTGCGAAGTGGCTCTCGATCTCTTCATGTGTGGCTCCCTCGATCAGCGGTGCGTCAGGATCCGCAGAATGGATGGCGAAGCCGCCTCCGGGCTTGCGCTCGATATGGAAGGCGAATTTGAGTTGCTGATTTTCGAGCGGGAGCTTCAGGCCCGGGAATTCCGACGCTAGGCCGGCAGCGATGTTTTCCTGGATCTTTCGTTGCAGTTCCTCGCGCGGTGGGGGCCTCGAGCGACGGATAACATCAATTTAGGTGACCGCAACGGAGTAAGGACTCCCATGCAGTGGAATGGTGGTTGGAACGGCGGCTTTTCTAGCGCTGATCCTGAGCGTCTGTATGCCTCCCTGATCCAGGATCCGGTATCGTGATTTTGGATCACGGATGTATCCTAGGTTCCAAGAAGCCTCCTTCTGGTACGGTCGGAGGAATACAAGATAGATGTCCAATGAACCTCAGCCCATCGTTTGGCCTGGCCAACCTTATCCCTTGGGATCAACCTGGGACGGCGAGGGCGTCAATTTCGCGCTCTACTCCGAGCACGCGGAGAAAGTGGACCTTTGCCTGTTCGACAGTTCTGGGAAACGCGAGACTCTTCGTGTCCAGATCCCTGAGCAAACTGACATGGTCTGGCACGGCTATCTGCCGGAACTACGTCCGGGCCAATTGTACGGATACCGGGTGTATGGCCCTTACGCCCCGGAGCAAGGCCATCGTTTTAATCACCACAAGCTCCTGCTTGACCCTTATGGCAAGCAAGTTCAGGGAGCCATCCGGTGGAGCGACGCCCACTTCGGATACAGGGTCGGACACAGGCAGGAGGACCTGTCTTTTGACCGGCGCGATGATGCCATTGGAATGCCCAAGAACCGAGTGATCGACTCCGCTTTCACCTGGGAATCTGATGCGCCACCTAAGATCCCTTGGCACGATACCTTGATCTATGAGCTCCACGTCAAAGGATTCACCATGTGCCACCCCGACGTTCCGGCCCATTTGCGGGGGACGTATCAGGGTCTGGCCACAGCTCCGGTTATCGAATACTTCACGCGCCTGGGAGTGACCGCGATCGAGCTCATGCCCGTGCACAGCTTCATGGACGACCGCCGACTCACGGAACGCGGCCTCCGCAACTACTGGGGTTATAACTCCATCGGATTTCTTGCGCTCGAGCCTCGATACCTGACAACCAACTCAATCTACGAATTCAAGACCATGGTCAAGACCCTGCACTCCGCGGGACTGGAAGTGATTCTTGATGTCGTCTACAACCACACGGTGGAGGGCAATCATCTTGGCCCCACGCTCTCGCTAAAGGGCATCGACAACAGCACCTACTACCGCCTTGTGGCTGATAATTCCCGCTATTACATGGACTACACAGGCACGGGAAACACGCTGAACATGCGGCATCCGCGGGTGCTGCAGCTGATCATGGACAGCCTGCGCTACTGGGTTCTCGAGATGCACGTGGACGGCTTCCGCTTCGACCTGGCTGCCACCCTCGCCCGCGAACTGCACGAGGTTGATCGCCTGGGAGCATTCCTCGACATCATCCATCAGGATCCCGTGCTCTCGCAGGTAAAGCTGATCGCCGAACCCTGGGACCTCGGCGAAGGAGGGTATCAGGTCGGGAACTTCCCGGTGGGGTGGACGGAATGGAACGATCGCTACCGGGATACGGTGCGTGCTTATTGGAAGGGTGACAAAGGACTGCTGGGAGACCTGGCTTATCGCATCACCGGTTCGAGCGACCTTTACGCACACAGCGGCCGGCGTCCCTATGCCAGCATCAATTTCATCACCGCGCATGACGGCTTCACCTTGCAGGATCTGGTCAGTTACAACGAAAAGCACAATGAAGCCAACGGCGAAGAGAATCGGGATGGCAACAACAATAATCTCAGCTGGAATTGCGGAGCAGAGGGTCCCACGGCCGATTCCAGCATCCAGGCTCTGCGCGCCAAGCAAAAGCGGAATTTCCTGGCCATGCTGCTGCTATCCCAGGGCGTACCGATGCTGTACGCGGGTGATGCCATCGGCCATACGCAACTGGGAAACAACAATGCCTACTGCCAAGACAATGCGACAAGCTGGCTGAACTGGAATTTGCAGCCTCAAGATCGCGACTTGCTGGCGTTCGTGCAGCGAATGGTCAGCCTGCGCAAGAGGCATCCCGTATTCCACCGTCGGCGTTTTTTCCAGGGCCGCCCGATCAAAGGTGCAAGTGTAAAAGATGTGTTGTGGCTCGATCCTAGCGGCAATGAGATAGGCGAGGACGAGTGGCGCGATCCTTCGCTACACTGCCTGGGAATGTTTCTCTCCGGGGAGGGAGTGGATGAGACCGATGAACGCGGCCGGAAACTCCGCGACGAAAACTTCCTGGTGCTTCTCAACGCTCACCACGAAGATGTTGGATTCACTTTGCCGGCATTCCGTGCTGGTTCTCGCTGGACCGCATGGATGGACACCTCACGAGAAGGTGGTTTGCGCTCCCTCGAAACGTACGACGCCGGCACCCCCTATCCGCTGCAGGCGCGGTCGATGGTCGTGTTACTGGAACGACGCGGAATCGGCAAAAAGGAAGAGCCGAATGAAGCGCCGCTATAGCNTGCCGTTCGGCGCCGAGTGNCGCGACGACGGAAGCGTGCGCTTTCGTTTGTGGGCCCCGGCCGCACGTCAGGTTGAGCTCTCCCTTGCCGGTGCGAACAGGTCTATGCGGCTTCCTCTGGAGCCATGCGATAAGGGTTGGTTTGAGTTAGCCACCGATGCGGCCAGGCCTGGGACTCAATACCATTTCCGGATCGATGGTGGGCAGGAAGTCTCCGACCCAGCTTCCCGGTTTCAGCCTCGGGACGTCGATGGACCCAGCGAAGTGATCGACCCCGGCGCCTTCGACTGGCAGGATCGCGACTGGCATGGCCGCCGGTGGGAAGAGGCTGTTCTATATGAATTGCACGTCGGAACCTTCACCCCGTCCGGGACGTTCTCCGCCGTGGGCGAGCGGCTCGCCTATCTCGCGGATCTGGGAATCACTGCCGTGGAGTTGATGCCAGTTGCCGACTTTCCCGGCCAGCGCAACTGGGGTTACGACGGCGTCTTCCCCTTCGCTCCCGATAGCACTTACGGCCGACCCGAAGATCTCAAAGAGCTGGTCCAAAGTGCCCATGACCGCGGACTCATGGTTTTGCTGGATGTTGTTTACAACCACTTTGGCCCGGAAGGAAATTATCTCAGGTCCTACGCGCCACAATTCTTTACTGATCGGCACTCGACTCCCTGGGGAGACGGCATCAACTTCGATAGCCTCGACAGCCGAGTCGTGCGGGACTTCTTCATCCACAACGCTCTCTACTGGCTGACCGAATACAATTTCGACGGACTGCGTCTGGACGCGGTTCACGCGATCATCGACGACTCCACACCCCACATCCTCACTGCATTGGCCGATGCCGTCCGGAGTTCCGTCGAGCCGGATCGCCACGTCCACCTAATCCTGGAAAACGACCAAAACCAGGCGCGTTACCTTCAACGTACCGAGCGCTGCCAGCCGCAGGCGTACACCGCCCAATGGAACGACGACGTACACCACGCGTTGCACGTGCTGATCACTGGTGAACGGGACGGTTATTATGCGGACTATTCGCAACGTCCAATCGATCAATTGGGCCGTTGCCTGGCCGACGGATTCGCCTACCAGGGCGAGATTTCACTCCACAGGAATGGCGAAGCGCGTGGTGAACCCACCGAGGGTCTGCCGCCTACTGCATTTGTCTCTTTCCTTCAGAATCATGACCAGGTGGGTAACCGGGCGTTCGGCGAGCGGATCATTCAGATCGCGGATCACCGTGCGGTACGCGCGGCGGCGGCGATCCTCCTGCTCGCGCCTTCCCCACCGTTGCTCTTCATGGGTGAAGAGTTCGGGGCGGAAACACCGTTTCTCTTTTTCTGTGATTTCGAGAAGGATCTGGCTGCTGCTATTACCGNGGGCCGGCGAAATGAGTTCGCTCATTTTGCCAGATTCAATNACCCTGCTGAGCGCGAGCGGATTCCCGATCCCGGCGATACCAGAACCTTTAAGGNCTCNCAGCTCAACTGGAGCGTCATTGTGCAACCGGGCCATCNAGACTGGCTGCGCTTCTATCGCAAATTACTGGGACTACGGCGNGAGCACATTGTCTCCCGTCTTTCAACTGGATGCGCCGTCAACGCGGATTACGAAGTCCACGGAGATCGGGGCCTCACGGCGCGTTGGAAATTTTCAGACCAGTCGGAACTCATTCTGATGGCGAATCTTGGAACCGATTCCCTCTCTGGCCTGATTCCCCCTGCTTCGCAGGTCATCTATGCCAGCGAGCAAGTGAACGCCGATGCTCTGAAGCGAAAGACGCTGCCGGCTTGGTCCGTGGTGTGGTTCTTGGAATCATGAAGCCACGCTCGCACATCCCGCGTGCGACCTATCGACTGCAGCTCAATCGCGACTTTACTTTCGCCCAAGCGACGGCGATAGTTCCCTACCTTTCCACGCTCGGCATCAGTCATTGCTATGTCTCTCCGTGCTTAAAGGCTCGTGCCGGCAGCATGCACGGGTACGACATCGTGGACCACGACTCGTTAAACCCCGAAATCGGGAGCCCCGAAGACTTCGACCGTTTTGTGACTACTCTCCACGAACACGGCATGGGATTGATACTCGACATCGTGCCCAACCACATGGGAGTGATGGGCAGTGACAATTCCTGGTGGCTGGATGTTCTCGAGAACGGCCAATCTTCCGTCTACGCTGGCTTTTTCGATATTGACTGGCATCCGCTAAAGGACGAGCTCCATGGCAAAGTGCTAATTCCAGTGCTCCACGATCATTACGGCGCGGTCCTGGAGAGCGGCGAGCTGAAGCTGGTCTTTCACCATGAGCGCGGCGAGTTCGATGTGTCCTACCGCAATCATCGCTTTCCCGTGGATCCCAGGGAGTACCCTCGCATCCTGCAACACTGTACGGACGCACTAGCAGCCAAACTCGGCGCGCAGAATCCGGACTTACTCGAGTTTCAGAGCCTGATCACCGCCTTCGGTCACCTGCCGGGAAGGCGGGAGGCGAACAGCGATCGCATCGCCGAGCGGAATCGTGACAAGGAAATCGATAAGCGCCGACTGGTCGAGTTGTGTGCGCGATCCCAGGAGATCGCCACCTGCATTCTTGGAGCCGTCGACCTGATCAACGGTAAACCTGCCGACCCCGCAAGCTTCGAAGAACTCCACGAACTCATTAAAGCGCAAACCTTTCGCCTGGCTAACTGGAGGGTCGCCTCCGACGACATCAACTACCGGCGTTTTTTCGACACTAACGATCTAGCAGGTATCTGCGTGGAGAATGAGACAGTCTTTCAAGCGACGCACCGGCTGGTTCTTGGTCTGATGGCAGACGGCAAAGTGGATGGCTTGCGCATTGACCATCCTGATGGCTTGTACAATCCACGTCAATACTTCGAACGCCTGAACAGTAGCATCGCACTCGCCGCAAAGAATTCCGGAAACCGGTCCCACTATGTGGTCATCGAGAAAATCCTCACGGGTGCGGAACGGCTGCCCGCCGAGTGGCCCGTGTGCGGTACCACGGGCTACGACTTCGCAAATCTCGTGAATGGAGTGTTTGTAGAGCCAGGCGCGGCCATGAGTTTGAATCGCACTTACCGAACCTTTATCGATGAAGAAATCGATATTGATGACCTCGCCTATCGGTGCCGAAAACTGATCATCCGGGTTGCCCTGGTCAGTGAACTTAACGTGCTTGCCAATCAAATCGCCAAGATCGCTCTTTCCAAACGGCACACCTGCGACTTCACCCTCAACAGCTTGCGCGACGCGCTGACGGAGGTGGTCGCCAGCTTCCCTGTGTACCGCACCTACGTCACCTCCTCCGGTGTTTCGGATACGGACGTACGCTACATCCGCAGCGCCATCGCCTCGGCCAAATGGAGAAGTCCGGCCGCTGACGCCAGCATCTTCGACTTCGTCGGCGAGGTGCTTCTGACTCGCATCGCCGAAGGACAAGATCCCACGTACCAAAATGCAGTGACAACCTTCGCCATGAAATTCCAGCAGTTCACCAGCCCTGTGATGGCCAAGGGCCTGGAAGACACCGCCTTTTATCGTTATAACCGCCTGGTCTCGTTGAATGACGTCGGAAGCGATCTTCACCGGTTCGGAACCACGACGCTGGAGTTTCACCTCGCCAATCAGGAGCGCCTCGGCTCTTGGCCTCACACCATGGTGGCTACCAGCACGCACGACTCCAAGCGCTCCGAGGATGTGCGCGCCCGGATCAATGTGCTCTCGGAGATATCGGGACAATGGAAGGCTCGGGTACGGGAGTGGAAGCGCTTCAACCGCAACCACAGGCGCCTTGTCAACAACAAACCCGCACCCTCGCCGAATGATGAATACTTGCTCTATCAGACGTTGGTGGGCGCTTGGCCATCAGAGCCTCTGAACGATACGGACGACTGGAAGATTTTCTGTGAACGGATAGAAAACTACGTGCTGAAGGCTATCCGTGAAGCCAAGCAGAACACCAGTTGGATCAATCGAAACACGGAATACGAAACCGCAGTTTCATCGTTCGTAGGGACCTTGCTGAATCCGAGCGCCGGGCATCGGTTCCTCGACGACTTTGTGCCCTTCCAATGCCGTGTCGCCCGGATTGGCCTATGGAATAGCCTGTCGCAGACGCTGCTCAAACTGACGTGCCCGGGCGTTCCCGACATCTACCAAGGCAATGACTTGTGGGATTTCAGTCTGGTCGACCCAGACAACCGGCGTCC
>JGI12635J15846_10002222_pt1 | contig 17009 bp, 18 predicted proteins | sample BlaSpr_A8_OM2_M2_FD_15846 | JGI IMG/M metagenome (IMG submission 15846) | reverse complement strand
GTTGAGATTTGGATTTTCGCCGGGCTGGGAGTGATGGTCCTTCTGTTCCTGATGAGCGGAATGGCCAGGCTATATCGCAAAGCTGGGCCGCACGAGGCGCTCATCGTGTACGGCCTTGGTGGGACGCGCGTGGTGCAGGGACACGGCACCCTCGTGCTTCCCATGGTGCAGGTCTGTCGCGATCTGTCTTTGGAACTCATGTCGTTTGACGTTGCGCCGCAGCAAGATTTGTACACCAAGCAAGGCGTAGCCGTGACCGTAGAAGCTGTCGCGCAAATCAAGGTTAAGTCCGACCGCGAATCCGTGCTTACGGCCGCCGAGCAGTTCCTCACCAAAAGCGATCAGGAGCGCGAAGCGTTGATCCGCTTGGTGATGGAGGGCCATCTGCGCGGCATCATCGGCCAGCTCACGGTGGAAGAAATCGTCAAGCAGCCGGAGATGGTTTCCGACCGCATGCGCGGCACTTGTGCGGAGGACATGAACAAGATGGGCCTCGAAGTGATCTCGTTCACCATCAAGGAAGTTCGCGACAAGAACGAGTACATCACCAACATGGGCAAGCCGGACGTTGCCCGCATCAAGCGCGACGCCGACGTTGCCACCGCCGAAGCTGATCGCGACACGGCGATCAAACGCGCGGCATTGCAACGGGAATCCGCGGTAGCCAAGGCGCAGGCCGATCAGGAGCGCGTCCTGGCGGAGACGTTGTCGCTCGCCAAACAAGCCGAGTCGCAGCGCGATCTCGAAGTGAAGAAAGCGCAATTCCTGGAAGTCACAAAACGCCAGCAGGCGCAAGCCGATAAGGCGTATGACATCCAGACCAACATCATGCAGCAGCAAGTTATCGCCGAACAGGTGAAGGTGCAGCAGATCGAGAAAGAGCAACAGGTCAAGGTTCAGGAAGCCGAGATCAATCGCCGCGAGAAAGAGCTGATCGCAACCGTGCTGAAGGGAGCAGAGATCGAGCGTCAGCGGATCGAGACGCTGGCCGCCGCCGAAAAGCAGCGCCTGATCGCGGAAGCCGAGGGCCATGCTTCGTCGATACGTGCGCAGGGCGAAGCCGAAGCCGAGATCATTTTCAAGAAAGGCGAATCCGAAGCCAAGGCCATGAACGTGAAAGCCGAGGCCTATCAGGAATACAACCAGGCGGCCGTGATCGATCGGCTGTTCACCTCCATGCCGGAGATCGTGAAGGCGCTGGCCAGCCCGCTGGCCAATGTCGACAAGATCACCATTGTCTCTACCGGAAACGGCGACGCCTCCGGCATGAACAAAATCACCGGAGACATCGCCAAGATGGCGGCGCAGGTGCCCGCGTTGTTCGAGACGCTCTCCGGCATGCCGCTCTCGGAGTTGCTGGGCAAGGTGCGTCAGCTCGCCGACAAGTCACCCAAGCCGCCAGCAGTTGACGGCAAGTAGCTCAGGTGGGGACGGACCCGTAGCTTGCCCTGAGCGGAGCCGAAGGGTCAGTCCCCCGAGCGCGGCGAGGCGAAAGAATCGAGTAGAGGATATGACAAGCAAACCGAAAGGAATGGGCTTAGGAATCGCGTCAGGCGCAGCGCTGGGCATCGTACTAGGAGTGATGGCGGGCCACATCGCGCTGTGGCTGGGAGTCGGCTTGGCGATTGGCATCGCAATCGGCAGCACGCTGCGCCGCACAACATGCGCCCGCTGCGAAGCGGCGAAACGAAATGAAGAGCTAGAAGCTAGAAGCCAGAAGCTAGAAGCTTAAAAAAACAAGGAGTCCACCATGGCATTACTAGAGCGTGTTTCCACATTAGTACGGGCCAACCTCAACGACCTGATCGATAAGGCCGAGGAGCCCGAGAAGATGATCAAGCAGGTAATTCTCGACATGCAGAACCAGTTGCTTCAGGTCAAGACGCAGGTGGCGATCGCCATCGCCGACCAGCACTTGCTCGAGAGAAAGAAAAAAGAGAACGAAGAAAAAGTAGCGGAGTGGATGCGCAAGGCCGAACTATCCGTAGACAAGAAACAGGACGACTTGGCGCGCGCATCGTTGCAGCGGGTTGAGAGTTTTCGCGAGCTGAGTGAAAACTTCTCGCAGCAAGTGACCGACCAGAAAGCGCAAGTGGAGAATCTGAAGTCCGCGCTGCGCGGTCTGGAACAGAAGTTGACTGAGGCCCAAGCCAAGGCCGATCTGCTGATCGCGCAACATCGCCGCGCCCGCGCGGTAGGCAAGGCCAGCGATGCCCGCCTGGCCGCGGGCGATGGCTCGAAAGCCGCAGCCTTCGACCGCATGAAACGGAAAGTGGCGCACTCGGAAGCCCTGGGCCAAGCCAAGTCAGAAATTGCCGGAGACAACATGGAGGACCGTCTGGCCGCGCTTGAGAAAGAGGACCGCATCGAGCAGCTGCTGGCCGAGCTGAAGGGAAAGCGCGGAGCGTAATTTGCGTTCGAGGAGAACTGAAATGCGAGTCAGGATTGGGCAAATGCAATCCCGGTTAAGGGCAGTTTGTTCTCTCCTAACGTTCGTCCTGGCGATGTGCCTGGCGGTTCCAGCCCAGCAAAAACCTGAGCAGCTTGCGCAACCGTCGGCGAAGTCGTGGCTGGCATTGGTGGATTCCGGGAATTATGGCGAGAGTTGGGACGAGGCCGCGGCGGTTTTCAAGGCAGACGTCACCAGCGAGCAGTGGCAAAGGGCGCTGCGGGCAACCCGCGACCCCTTGGGGAAAACGCTGTCCCGCAAGCTGAAGAGTGCCCACTATACAAAAACTTTGCCCGGCGCCCCGGATGGGGAGTACGCCGTCATTCAGTACGACAGCAGCTTCGAGCACAAACAGTCGGCGGTGGAGAGGGTTACTCCAACGCTCGATAAAGATGGAAAGTGGAGGGTTTCCGGGTATTACATCAAATAGCCGGGTGCCCCACTTCTCGCGCGTTTTCTGCGCGAGAAGTGGGATTCGCGCAGCGAACCCGACTTCGACTCACATTGCCGCTTCGCGCCCCGAGACCGCCGCACTGGCCATGAAGGTCGAACCCCGACCCGCCTCGGAGCCGCCTCCCTTACATCCATTGACCGCTCTCGGCGCATCTCTGTAGTCTTGCGGTACAATTTCTGCGTACCATTCCAGATCTCAAGGACACTTCATGAAGGCAGTTGCAATCCTGTTGCTGGCCGCGTTTGTGTTGAACGGTTGCGGCAGCGGCAACGCGGTTTCGACCTCCTCGAACGACATATGGGGAGCGGTGATGGCAGGGGGAGCACACACGTCCTCCGGGTTTAGCTTTAATACCGAGTTCACCGTCGCTAGCGACGGCACGCTGACGGTTTCGAGCTTTCAATTCCTGAACTCGGGCACTTGTTTTGGGTCGTCCACCATCACCAAGGAGCCGACTGGAAAGTTGTTAGTGACATTCAATTCAGACGACCAGGTAACCGGCACGTTTTCGTTCACCATAACCTCGTCGGCGGGCGACGCCATCACACTCACCGGCACGTCCGTCACAGGAACGGTGAATCCCAACAACAACTTTATCCTCAGCGGCGGCTCCATCATCGGTACCTGGGCGCTGGTTCCCGGCAGTAGCAGCAGTTGCGTGGCCGTCACCGACGGCAGTTTCACCATGACGCAGACCACCACCTGAGGCATTCCAGGTTTTCAGAACCAGTCGCTGCGGTAGGCGACCCACCATGCGATGAATACGATGGGAATGGTCGCGGCTACACCCCACCAAATGGGCAGCAGGAAATCCGCCAGCAAACCGAGCGTCATAAAGACGATCCAGAAGATTTTGCGTTCCATGGGACGATTGTAGGTTGTAACTGCTCCTCTGAGGAAGTTCAATAGAGTGCACGGCTTGTAGTATCCTCGGCGAGTCGATATTCTGGTGCACGGATCGCGCCACTCATTCCACAATCCATGAACCCTAAACTTTTCTCTTCATCCTTCGGGCTGTGTTTACTGCTGGGAAGTGCAACCGCCTTCGGTCAAGCTCCGGTTGCGGCGCTTACGGCTCAGGCGAGCCCCCAATATTCGGTCCAGGGTAGCGCCGACTCCGCGCCCGCGCAAGGCGGACCGGTTTCTTATGCGTCGGTGACCCAGCTGAACGGGCTGTTGGCGCAACTCGAGGCAACGTCGAAGAATACGCAGGTCGATCTGGCAAAACTGCGGATTGAACGCTGGAAGACCGATGCTTCCACGAAAAAACAGTCCTTGGCTGACGCGGATTCCGTCCAGCGAAATTTGCAGAGCGCGCTGCCGGAGATGATTGAGCCATTGCGCAACTCGCCGGAAGACATGCCCGCGACCTTCAAGCTCTACCGCAATCTGGATGCTCTCTATGACGTGCTGGGCGGAGTCGTCGAATCCGCGGGAGCATTCGGCTCGAAAGACGATTTTCAATCGCTGTCGAACGATTTGCAAAGCTTTGAAGGAACCCGAAAGCAGCTGGCCGACCGCATGAATCACCTGGCGACTTCAAAGGAACAGGAGATCCTCCGCTTGCGCACGGATCTGAAAACGGCGCAGGCTGCAATTTCCGCGGCGCCTCCGAAAAAAATTGTGGTCGACGATACCGAGCCCCCGAAAAAGCCCGTAGTCAAGAAGAAACCGGCGCCGAAAAAGCCGGCAACCAACCCTCCGGCGGCAAGCACGCCCGGGCAGGCCACCCCGCCGGCAACTCCGGCGCAGTCGAAACCTCCGTCTCAATAAGGAGAGCGCCTTGGGGAGAGCGCTTCGTCGGGCCTGGGGGAAAATCGCGGCGTCTTTTTAAACGTTCGCTGGCCCCGGGGTGGCGGGTGCTTCGAATCTGATACCCTTTACCCTTCTTTCGCATCAAGATTGCCACTGAGCATTCCCGCATGAGCTTTCACGTGAGCATCCCCGCGATCATCTTTGGCGTCGTCATCATCCTCGTGGTGCTGCTCGATGCCTTCGAGACCGTGGTGTTGCCCCGGCGAGTGACGCGGCAATTCAAGCTGACCGCGTGGTTCTACCGGCGAACCTGGATTCCGTGGAGAAATGTCGCCGGCCGTATCCGGAATTTTACCCGGCAGCAAAGTTTTCTCGGATACTTTGGGCCGTTGTCGCTGATCATGCTGCTGGCCTTTTGGGCCGCGAGCCTGATCTTCGGTTTTGGCCTGCTGCAATATGGCATTGGCGGTCACGAACTACTGGCCAACGAACCGATTACATTTGGCCGGATCATTTACCACAGCGGCGAAACCTTCTTCACGCTGGGTTATGGCGATATTGTGCCGACATCGAGTTTGGCGCGCGCACTTTCGGTGTTCGAAGCCGGCATGGGTTTCGCGTTTCTCGGGGTGGTGATCGGCTACCTGCCGGTGGTGTACGCGTCGTTCTCGCGGCGCGAGATCCAGATCTCCATGCTCGACGCCCGCGCCGGATCGCCGCCGACAGCGGCCGAGTTGCTGGTTCGGCTGGCGGGAAGTTCGGAGAATCCGGCCATCGACCAAATCGTCCTCGACGCGGTTTTGCGCGACTGGGAGCGCTGGTGCGGGGAACTGCTGGAGAGTCACATTTCTTATCCGGTATTGAGTTTCTTTCGTTCGCAGCACAGCAATGAGTCGTGGCTGGGAGCGCTTCAGACCATGCTGGATGTGACTTCACTGATAATCACCGGCATCGAAGGCATCCATCCCGGGCAGGCCAAGCTGACCTTCGCCATGGCGCGCCACGCGGCCGTGGATCTGGCCCAGGTGGTGAATGCCCGCTACGATCCGCAGGCCGCCAAACGGCTTACGGACGCCGATTTCAATGCACTGCGGGAGAGGCTGGCCGCGGCGGGATTGAAATTGCGCAGCACCGATGAAGCGCGTCAGAAACTGACGAAACTGTGTTGCATGTACGAACCATACATCCAATCGACAGCCCGACATCTGATGGTTGCGCTGCCCCCTTGGCAGCATCCCGCAAAAATGCGAGACAACTGGCAGGGTGGTCCATGGGATCGCGCGATTCAAGCCAAAGGCCTTGCCATACTTGGTCAAAAGCCAGCCCACCCGCAAGCCGTCGAAGACCATTTCTGATTCCTTAAGGAGTGCTTCATGAATCGATGTCGGGCGGGGCTTCGCAATCTGAGTAGAATACGGCGCCGCATTCTGCGGAATGCAAGATGGCGCATTCGATTTGGGGCGGCGAGCGCTTCCCCGCTGAATAACCAGCTTTCTTGGATTGTCGGCTTTACAGGCTGCGGAAAAAGTCCGATCGGAGTGCTGTTTTGAAGGGGCGCGGCTTCGAGCCCCGCGGCCACTACCTCAAAATCATAGCTGGCTTTATCCGCTGAGGGAATTTAGAAACGCGCTAACGTCATTGGTCAAGCACTACAGCGCGCGCGTGCTAGCATTCTTCTTCCCGTTCTTCATTGCATGAAAAACATTGGCGAGAACGTAGTGCGTATCGAGGCCGAAGCGTTACGCGCGCTGGCCGACCGCATCGGCGGGCCGATGGCGGGGGCTTTTCAGAGCGCAGTCGAGTTGATGTTCAGCTGCGCGGGGCGCGTGGTTGTGACCGGGATGGGAAAGAGCGGATTAATCGCGCGCAAAATTGCCGCCACGCTCAGTTCGACAGGAACACCCGCTTTGTACCTGCATCCGGTAGAGGCGTTGCACGGCGACTTGGGTATGGTGGTTCGCGGGGACGTGGTGCTGGCGCTCTCGGCGTCTGGCGAGACGGAGGAGATACTGGCGTTATTGGCCACCATCAAGCGCCTTCAAGTCCCGCTGATCGCCATGACCGGAGATAAGATTTGTGTGGCGCGGGCACTCCTGCCCGCGAATGCCGGCGGCAATAAAAATAAAAACGTTGCGCTAGGCAAGTCTGATTCAAGACGAACCGCAAGTATGATCGCGTCAAACGCCAAGTCAAAATCCGCCGGTGCCCGCGCCATACCCGCTTCAACTTTAGCCGCCGCCGCCGAGGTCGCTCTCGATTGTTCGATCGACGAGGAGGCTTGCTCGCTGGGGCTCGCTCCTACGGCTTCGACGACGACAATGCTAGCGTTGGGCGACGCACTCGCGGTTACGCTCAGCGAAAAGCGCGGGTTCAAGGAAGAAGATTTTGCCAACCTCCATCCTGGGGGCAAGTTGGGTAAGCGGCTGGCGCGAGTAGAAACACTGATGCACTCCGGCGACGCGCTGCCCCGCGTGGCGCCGCACACGAAGATGCCGGACGTGATTTACGAAATGTCGCGCAAAAAATTGGGCGTCACGGCGGTGGTGGAAGTCGATAGTCTCGTGGGCATCATCAGCGACGGAGATTTGCGGCGGCTACTCGAGAAACGCGGCAAAGATGTGCTCGATCTGACGGCGGCGGAGTGCATGACGAAGACCCCGCGCACGATTGCGCCCGGCGAGTTTGCGGCGACCGCATTGGCTCTGATGGAAGAAAAGAAGATCACATCGCTGATGGTGGTGAATGATGGTGGGAAACTCAAAGGGGTTGTGCATCTGCACGATCTGTGGACCACGAAACTTGTGTAGCGCCGCCATCCCGGCGGCTCCCCGGGGCGCTTCCGACTGCCGGCGGGACGCCGGCGCTACAATACGTGCATGTACCACTACGATCCAAGTACCGCTCTCGAAGAACTCACGGAAGACGCAACCCTGCCCAACCCGGTGCACATTCGCGACATGATTCTGCGCAAGCACCCGTCGACCGATAAAGCGCTGGAGCTGAATCGGCTGTTCGTCGAGTACCAGAAATGTTTCGGTGAGACCCAGAAGCTGGGGAAAGAAATTCTGCGGCAATTGGTGGAGTCGTTGTCACTAAATCGGAACTCGATCTAGCGCCACGATGAACTGGATGCCTTCCACGCGTTTGCCTTGAAGGTGATTGTCATGGGTCACGAAAAGATCGACCCCGGCCTCGGCGGCGCAAGCAAGTTGTACGGCGTCCGCCCCTTTTATCGACGTACTGCTGCGAACCGCAGCATAGCGACGGGCCACTTTCAGATCGAAAGGAACGATCACCGCGGTACTAGCCAGAATCCGCTCGTAACGGCGGCAAAGCGCTTCGTCCCCCATTGAAGTTGGCTTGACTAGAATCTCTCCCACGGTAAGGGCCGAGGTTAGGAGTTGGTCTCGACGCTCGAGTATCTTCTTCCATAAATCTTCAACCCTCTGGGCAAAGTCGAGATTGTTCTCGAAGATGTAGATAAAGAGATGGCTGTCCCAGAAAATGCGGCTCATTCCCAACCCTCGCGCTAGCGGCGGATGTATTCATCGGCATGTTCGTCTGCCCAGATGTGTTTGCCTGAGCCGCGTAACCCCAGCAGCGGGTCACTCTTGATTCTGTCCTCTGCATTGTCCTTATTCCATTCGCGATACCAATCCAGCAGATTGGCATAGTTCAATGGAATATCCTCCCGGGCCGGGACGGTCTTGGCGCCTTCGCGATTGGGGTGTAACGGTCTCCCGTGCGGAACAGGCGGCGACGACCGGGGGTGGTTTCGAAAAGCATGCGGTAGCGGCCGCGGTTCGGCGGGCGATTCGCGACGCAATGCTGGACAATGTGAACGTAGACCCCGGGCCGCAATTCTTCGCTTCCTGATGCCTCCGCGGCCCTCCTCCTGATCTCGGTGAAAGTTCTACCTCTTCGAGTTGCCTTAGTACGAATACTCCAAGTCAAGGGAGGCGACCAGGGTTTCGTCGTCGGTAGGAATTGGCTCTTTAATGCTTTCTTAAGCTCTTGATGTAGCTCGCGATCGCGCCCTGGGCCATCTTTCGAGCTTCGGCCAGGGTTCGCCCGTAAGTAAATACAGCTGGGCAAAGCGGGCACGATGGCGGTGAATCCGCCTTCCGGTTCGGGCCTGAGCATAATGTTGAAATGATACCGTGCCTTAGCCATATGTCTGCATCGAGTCTGGTATCGGCATGGCGACGAAGTCAAAAGTGACGCTGCTACAATAATGAATTCCCCTCAGGGATCAGCGAGCGTCCTTCACTCTGAACTCGCAACTCGGTACTAGGTACTTAAACTCTATGCATCGTTGGTCACAACTCTTCATCCCCACTCTGCGCGAAGCCCCGTCGGATGCCGAAGTCGCCAGCCACAAGTTTCTGGTGCGGGCGGGCTACATCCGCCAGCTCGGGGCGGGAATCTACTCCTACCTTCTTCTCGGGAACCGGTCGTTCAACAAGATCATGGCCATTGTCCGCGAGGAAATGGACAAGATCGGGCAGGAATTCTACCTGCCGGTTCTGCATCCGCGGGAGATTTGGGAGGCCAGCGGCCGCTGGGATTTGATGGGCGACAACCTCTTTCGCCTGAAAGACCGCAAGGGCGCCGACCTGTGCCTGGGCATGACCGAAGAAGAAGTCATGACTTCCATCGCTTTGAAAGAGTTGCGCAGCTACAAGCAGCTGCCGCAGATCTGGTACCAGATCGCGCCCAAGTTTCGCGACGAGCCGCGCCCCAAGGCCGGCCTGCTGCGCGTGCGCCAGTTTATCATGAAGGACGCATACTCCTTCGACATCGACGGCGCAGGCCTGGATGTTTCCTACAAGAAACACTACGACACCTATTGCCGCATCTTCGACCGTTGCGGATTGAAATACATGGTGGTCGAAGCCGATTCTGGTGCGATGGGCGGGAAGGAATCGCATGAGTTCATGGTGCGCACGCCCGCGGGAGAAGACCAAATCGTGAGCTGCGACGGCTGCAACTACGCCGCGAACATGGAGAAAGCAACGTCGAAGCTGGACGCTGTGGAAGATTTAAAGGCCGAGGGGGATGGCAAACCGCTGGAGGTGCATACTCCAGGACAGAAGACAATCGAAGATGTGGCGCGGTTTCTCGGGGTCTCGCCGAAGAACAAGATCAAGACGCTGGCGCTGATGGCGGAAGAAAAAGACGAAAAGACCGGCAAGACGAAGACGCGAGCCATTGTGGTCCTGATGCGGGGCGATCATCAGTTGAACGAAGCCAAGCTCAACGGGGCGGTGGCAACTGCGACCCGCTCCATGGAGGAAGGTGAGATCAAAGCTCTATTCAAGTCTCCAGCAGGTTATCTGGGCCCAATGGGAATCGATTGGGCAAAAAGTCTTGATGATGAGCCTCGTCCCTACCTACTTGTCGACAAAGCACTGGAATCCCGCACGAATCTGATTGCCGGAGCCAACAAAGAGAACTACCACGTCAAGAACCTAACGCCCGGCAAAGACTTCCATCCGGCGGCGTATGTCGATCTGCGCGCGGTGAAGGCGGGTGAAGCTTGTCCGAATTGCGGGAGCCCTTTACGCATCGATACCGCAGTCGAGATCGGCCACATCTTCAAACTCGGTTACCGGTACTCGGAATCGATGGGCGCGCGCGTGCTCGACAAGAATGGCAAGGAAGTCATGCCCATCATGGGCTGCTACGGTATCGGCATTGAGCGCATTCTTACCGCGGCCGTCGAGCAAAGCAACGACGAAAATGGATTCTGGCTACCGCCCTCGATTGCGCCGTTCGAAATTGTGGTCACTCCAGTCAATGTGAAAGATGAAAGCCTCTTGAAGGCCGCCATTGACATAGGCGCCAGTTTAGAAGCCGCAGGTTTTGATGTAATCCTTGACGATCGCGATGAACGGCCGGGAGTAAAGTTCAAGGACGCCGACTTGGTCGGTATCCCCTTTAGAATCACGGTCGGAAAGAAGGTTACCGAAGGTACTGTCGAAGTTGTTCTACGCTCGACTCGCGAGGTGCGCGATGTTACGATCTCGGCGGTAGTGGAATATTTTCAAGGAGTGTTGCGGGCCCAAGCCTGAAGTTTTGTGCCTTGGTTTCGCGGCCTGAACGTAGACGCAGACTATGGGGATCATCAAAGCAATTATCGGATTTCTTGTAATCGCAGCCGTGGTTGTCTGTCTCTTTCAGGTGGTCCCGCACCTGTTAGCCAATTACGGTTTTTCCGACGACCTCAAGACCGTCTGTCTGATGGACACCACTAATCTTCAAAAGACCGACGACGACATTCGTAACGATGTGATGAAGAAAGTCAGAGAACACGACCTACCGATCGAACCCAAGCAGATAACCGTCCAGCACATAAATTCCCCCGGTCTTACTGCGATTTATTTATCGGTGGATTATTCGGTCACGGTCAGCCTGCCGGGCTATTCCTTCGATATGCACTTCAATCCGACAACGGGCAATAAAGGCTTCTAGCCAGTCGCACCGACCAGCCCTCTGAAGCCGTTCCACTTTCAACTTCCCAGAGAGCGGCTCAGTCTCGAAAGGGCATCTTTGGCCGTCCGCTATCCGATATTGCCCCGGCTCATCGACGGTTTGTGCCAGTGACGTTCGTAACGTTGCCATAGCGTTACCCTCCTCCTAATATCGGCAAAGGGTGACGTCTTCTCATGGGCTTTGCAGCCAACGGCGCGCCCCAGTCACAGAAGTTCAGCCGAAATTCAGGTCAGGGATATGTCCAGGATTACGCCCGACCGAGTCACGCTCAAGCGGAGGCAGTTTCATGACGATGCGAGTTCGAGCCAGTTTAATGCTGATCGTGGCGGCAATGCTGGGCCTGGCCAGTTGCGATCATTACAACTGCAACAGCGGCCCCAGCCTTGGGTCCAGTTGCGCAGCTTCCGGGTCGCCCTCGCCCTCAACCGGGGGTTCCACAAGCACGGCAGCCACTGCATATGCCTACGACATCGTGCAGACCGGTGCAGTCAACGGCATCGCATTCACAAACACAGGTTCAACGCTGGCAAACATCAGTGGTTTTACGGCGCCTACAGTGCCCACCAGCGATCCCAGTTCGGAGTTGGTCGTCGCGCAAAAGCAGTATCTTTATGGGATATTCCCCGATAGCCAATTACTCTACGGGTGGACGATCGACGCCAGTACCGGAGACCTTACCGCCGTGACCGACAGCCCATTCAGCGTTGTCGCGCTGGGCGGAATGGTCGTGAATTCGACCGGTGTAAACCTGACCAGCGTTGTCGTCAACCCTGCGGGAACCTTGCTATTCGTCGCGGATGCGGAAAACGGGGAGATTCTTAGCTACCTGATTGGCACCGGTGGTGCTCTCACCCCTGGCCCGACCATCTCCACGGTCGGCGCAGTGCAGCCCTGGAACCTGGCAATTGACGGGCTGGGCAAATATCTCTACGTTACGTCAGGAACTGAGGGCAACGGGGGACACGTAGCGGCGTACTCGATCAACCAAACTACTGGCGCACTTACGCTGGTGGCGCCCGCGCTGCCCTACAACATCTGGCAATTACAGGGTGAGCCCACTGGTCAGTACATGATCGGAATCAGCGGCAATTCACCTGCCCTTACGCAACTGTCGGACCCCAATATTTATGTTTTCAGCATTCAGCAGAGCGGGACAGCCGCAGGGACACTGTCCGAAGTCTCTGGTTCGCCCTTCCCCACCAGTTCTGGGAACTCGCCCGCAAACATCGCAGTTCAGCCCAGCTCCAGCAACGGGAGTTATGTGTACTCATTCAGCCTGAGTTCTCTGGGGTACAATCCGATCGAAGGCTATGCGCTGCATGTCAATTCTGGCGTCGTCACGTTGACAGCGGTTACGGGCTCGCCCTTCAGTGGATTAATGACCTCGCCGTGGGGTCAATTTGATCAAAGCGGTGACTACCTGTTTGTCTACAGCAACCTCGGCGATACCGCCCCCGAGTTGGGTGTCCTCAACGTCACCGCCGGCACAGGAGTGCTGACCCAATCGGCGACCACTTTACCGCTTGCGACTGGTGGATATTTCGCCGTCACCGATCCCCAGTGAAAGGTCTTCTCCCCGCGCCCGAACGATAAGTAGTTTAAGCAGGACCCGGCTTGGGCTAAGTTGACACATCAGAGACTCGCATGAACCGCGGGTCTCTTTTTGTTGGCGGTCGCGGCGGTACAATGAACCTACAAGACCGTGTCAGTCGATTCTTCTAGAGGTAGGCGATGGACCGAGAGGGTGAACAGATGGCGTTTCAAACCTTTTCATTCGGCCCGCCGTCTGACCAGTAGGAAGTTTTTCCCGGTACGTGTTCAAATCAACCAGCGACTATCAAGATAGTGACTATCAAGATTAAGATTCCGAAAAGCGAAAGCGAAGCTAAAGGCCGCAAACCACGCCTGGGGTGGCCGCGCGACCCCCTCGTCCGGGCCGCGCTCATCGTATTCCTGGTGGCGGCGGTTGTCCTGGGTGGTTCTTTTTCCTATTTCTACATCAAGTATGACCGGATTATCACGCAGCGCTTCCGCACTCCGGTTTTCACCAATTCCGCCAAGATCTACGCCCTCCCTCGCACGATTCACGACGGCGACAAGGCGAGCGCCAAGGAAATTGCCGCAGCGCTGGAACGCGCCGGATACTCTGACAAAGAGGGCCAGTCTCCCCTCGGTAGCTTTCAGTTGGTGAGTGGAGGCATCGAGATCACGCCGGGCCTGGAGTCCTATCACAGTCCCGAAGAGGCGCTCGTCACCATTCAGGATGGACAAGTCGAGCGCATCATCAGCAAAGGCAACGATCTTTCAGCCTACGAGCTGGAACCGCAATTGGTGACGGCTTTATTCGACTCCGAGCAGCGCTCGAAACGCCAGGTCGTGAAATACAACGACATCCCCAAAGTCATGGTGGAGGCCGTCATGGCCATCGAAGACCGGCGCTTCTTCGAGCACAGCGGAGTCAACTTTACCCGCATGTTCGAAGCGGTGTGGATCGACCTGGTGCGGCAACGGCACGAGCAGGGCGGTTCGACCATCACCATGCAGCTTTCCCGTGGTTTCTTTCTCACGCCGGAAAAAACTATTCGCCGGAAATTGACCGAAATGCTGATTGCCGAAGAATTGGAGCAGAAATTCAGCAAGCAGCAGATTTTCGAGTTCTACGGCAACTGGGTGAATCTCGGCCAGCGCGGCTCCTTCGCCATCAGCGGATTTGCCGAGGCGTCGCGCGCCTATTTCAACAAGGACTTGAAAGATATCACTCTGCCGGAAGCCGCTCTGCTGGCCGGAATCATCCAGGGACCCAGCCGCCTGTCGCCTTACCGCCATCCCGAACGCGCCCTCGAGCGGCGCAATCTCGTGCTCGATTCCATGGTCGATACCCATGCCATCACCCGCGAGCAGGCTGAGAAAGCCAAGGCCGCCCCGCTGAAGTTGGCGCCTCCCAACGTGGAGGCCAGCGACGCGCCCTATTTTGTCGACATGGTGCGCGACACGCTGATCAACAAATTCAGCGAACATGATTTGAACGATGAGTCCTACCGCATTTACACCACGCTCGATCCCGATCTCCAGAAGGCTGCGGCGCAAGCCGTCGAGTCAGGAATCAAGCTGGTAGACGAGCAAGTCGCTAAGCTGCGTACCAAGCGAGTGAAGGTTGGCAAAAAGGTGGAAACCCACGTTGCCCCCGGCCCACAAGCACAGGTTGCAATGGTTGTGCTTGATCCGCATACGGGAGCGGTGCTTGCTCTGGTCGGTGGTCGCGACTACGGCTTCAGCCAGTTGAACCACGTACTTTCGAAGCGCCCCACGGGCTCCATTTTCAAGCCTTTCGTTTACGCAGCCGCCATGAACACGGCTCTCGACGGCTCTCAAACTGTGATCACACCGGCTTCGACGGTGACTGACGCGCCCTCCAGTTTCGCCTACGGCGATCAAATTTATGAGCCCCGCAATTACAAAGAGGAGTACCACGGCGACGTAACTCTTCGCTACGCGCTCGCCATGTCGCTCAACAACGCCACCGTAAAGCTAGCGGAAGAAGTGGGCTATGACAAAGTAGCCGACCTGGCAAAATCCGCGGGAATTACTTCGGTGAAGCCGACTCCTGCCATGGCGCTGGGTTCGTACGATGCCACGCCAATGGACATGGCCGGAGCGTACACCTCGTTTGCCAATAATGGCGAGCGGCTCTCGCCCGTGCTGGTGAACTCGGTGCGCAACGCCAAGGGTGACGTGATCGCCAACTTCAAGACGGACCAGCGCCAGGTCCTTGACCCCCGCATCGCCTACATCATGACCAACATGATGGAAGGTGTGATCAATAACGGCCTCGGATATACCGCGGTCCGCCTGCGCGGCTTTACCCTGCCTGCCGCCGGCAAGACCGGCAGTTCGCACGATGGCTGGTTTGCGGGATACACTTCGAACTTACTGTGTATTGTCTGGGTAGGCTACGACGACTATAGCGATCTGCGCATCACCGGAGCGATGACAGCCGCGCCCATCTGGACCGAATTCATGAAGAAGGCCGCTGCGCTGCCGCAATACAGCGATATGAAGCCTTTCAATCAGCCTACGGGCGTAGTTGACGTACAACTCGACAAAGCCACAAACCGCCTGGCCACGCCCACCTGTCCCGACGACTACGTGGCCGCCTTCGTGGCCGGAACCGAGCCCCGCGACACCTGCGACCAGCAGAGCGGCGTGGCCGGTCTGTTCTCTCGATTTTTTGGGAGTGGCGAGAAGCCCTTGCCCCCTCCGCCCGACGCTGCCAATGCTCAGAATGGCCAGGTGCCCCCAAAGAAGAAAGGCCTCTTCGGTAAAATCGCCGGCATCTTCAAGGAGGACAAATCCTCCGCCCCACCCCCCAACCCTCCAGACACCGCCCCGCCCGCGCCCCACTGATCCATTTCATCGCGTGCCATCTTCGAACGACCGGGTCATCCCGACCGGGAAGCCGGATTTTGGGTGGCGCAGCGCTTTCAGCGCTGCGATCACCTCCCCCCTTTTCCTTAGTAGTCGAGGCCGTGACGGTCTGAGAACGCCTAAAAGCGCCTCGCTCTAAGCCACTTGTTCTCTAGATTGTGACCTCTAAACCCTTTTAAAACCGTATTTTGCGGGGAATTTCTTGCCCACCTGATCATTCCAATAGACCCCAGGGGGAGGGGATACCTCAATTTCAAGCTCCCGCGAAGACAAACCATCCACTTCCGGGAACGCCGCCCAAACCTTACTTCAAGGAGATATCTCTAACCTCCAGCTTTAAATTTTCCAGCCACCGGACGAAAACTGTGGCAGAATGGGCTCGTTGGGAATTGGTCGCTTTTGGGGGTTTGTATGTCCTACCGGAAAGCTTGCCTGGTTGTTCTCCTGATTTCTTCCACCGCCGCCTTCACCCAAGTTTCACATTCCGAGCAGGTGCAGATTGCGCCTCCGATGGTTCGGGCCGTCGAGCCTCCCGCACCCGACGCCACCGTCGCCAATCTCGAACAGCAAGGCGATCGGCTTCGCTCGGAGAAGCTCTATCTCGATGCCCTGGACTACTACCACGCCGCCTTGAACAAGGAACCGAAAGATGCGCGCCTGTATAACAAGATCGGCATCACCGAACTCCTTATGCAGCGCTTCAAGGAAGCGCGAAAATCCTTTGAGGTCTCCATTCGAACCGACCGGCACTTCGCCGATGCCTACAACAATCTCGGCGTAATCTTCTACGAGACCAAGAAGTACGGAGCAGCCGTCAAGCAGTATGAGAAAGCAATTGCGGTGGATAACGGCTCGGCTTCGTTCTATAGCAATCTGGGCGCGGCTTATTTCTCCAAACGCTCATTCGAACCCGCCATAGCTGCTTACCAACACGCGCTCGAACTGGATCCGGATGTTTTTGAGCGCACCTCGCGAACCGGCGTGCAGGCTCAACTACCCAGCCCTGAGGACCGCGCCCGTTACGACTACACCGTGGCGAAGTTGTACGCCAAGATGGGTTTGTCAGATCAATCGCTCGAATACTTGAGGAAGGCCATGGAGGCCGGCTACAAGGATCTGAAGAATGTGTACAAGGACGCCGAATTCGCCCAGCTGCGAAAGAGTCCTCGTTTCACCGAACTGATGGCAACAAACACGCCGGTGATCGTGAATTAAGATCGCGAATTAAGAGTGCAAATGAATCAAACCAGCTACACGAATTACAAGCAGCAATGTTTCGAGACGATGAAGTTACAAAGTTTTACAAAATTAGACGTAACTTGGTCGAGTTCTGAGGTTTAATGATTTCACATACTCCTGAAAACAACAGGGTGAGTAAGGAGAAACGGTACCCATCGGATGCTGACCCGAGCACGCCCCAAGCAAGCATCC
>JGI12635J15846_10002219_pt1 | contig 17014 bp, 19 predicted proteins | sample BlaSpr_A8_OM2_M2_FD_15846 | JGI IMG/M metagenome (IMG submission 15846) | reverse complement strand
AGCGCAGCGGAGCCCTCGGGACGTAATTGGTGAAACAGACGCCGAGTATCAGCGTCTGGCAGAGCAGCACCGGCAGTACGATGCACAACTTCAGCAACTCTTCCGATCACCCTACCTGAACAGTGAAGACCTCATCGAAGAAATCAGACTGAAAAAGTTAAAGCTCCACGTGAAGGATGAAATGGAGCGCATTGCCGCACGCGTTCACAGTGCGCGTGCTCGACATTCGCAGTAACCTGTCCGGAACCACGCCCCAGGAAAATCTGTCGTAGAATGGCCAAGGTGCTCCCGCGAGCAGCGTTCGCGCCGGGGTTAGGGAGACTATGGTCAAAGAGGGATACTGGTTTGGGCTTCCGCCGCTGGCGATTGGCGGGGTGCTGCTCGGGTTAGGGACTACTCTGTGCATAACGATTGGAGCGGTGCTGGTATTTCTCGCGCTTTTTGTTTTCTCCTTTTTCCGCAATCCTGACCGCAAAATTCCGATGGATCCTGGCGTGGTGGTGTCTCCGGCGGATGGCCGCGTTGTCGTCGTGAAAGACGAGGAGAACGCGGGGCGTCCGGGGAAGAGGATCAGTATTTTTCTGGCCATTTGGAATGTGCACGTGAATCGCTCGCCTGCGGCGGGAACGATCACGCGGCTGGAGTACAAGCCGGGGAAATTTCTGGCGGCGTGGGCGGAGAGCGCTTCACTAGAAAACGAGCAGAATGTCTTCACGCTTTCGAGCGAATACGGGGAAATAGTTTTCAAGCAGATTGCCGGGTGGGTGGCGCGGCGCGTCGTCTCGTGGAAAAAAACTGGCGATCCGGTGGGGCGAGGCGAGCTTGTTGGATTGGTGCGATTCGGCTCGCGTGTGGATCTTTGGCTGCCGGAGGGCGCGGAGATCGCGGTGAAGGTGGGCGACAACGTGAAGGGTGGCTCCAGCGTCGTTGCGCGGATGGTGGCCGGAGCGGGAATCTCGCCGAAGCGGGGTGGAGATCCAAGCGCTATGCAGAAAATCAAGGAATCGGAGCACGGCGCGTAGTACTCTGTTGCCGAGCACGGGATGGGACATGACTGAGTCTGAACAGCACGAAATGCCTTTTGTAGCGCGGCCATCGAGGCGCGCCAGGCTGCGCCGCGGCATCTTTTTGATCCCCAGTTTATTCACCGTGGCGAACCTGCTCTGCGGCTATTACGCATCGATCGCCGCGCTGGTGGGCGGGAGAGAGGATTTCGACCACGCCGCGAAAGCCCTGGGAATCGCCATTTTGTTTGATTCGCTGGACGGGCGGATTGCCCGGATGACCGGCACAAACACGGAATTTGGCGTGCAACTCGATTCTCTGGCGGACGTGGTGAGTTTTGGCATTGCACCGGCGATTCTTGCTTACGCCTGGGGCTTTCGCTACGCCTTCGGCACAAACGGAGAATTTCATCAGTTGGGCGAGTTTGCGTGGATCTGCTGCCTGGCGTTCTTGATCTGCTCGGCCTGGCGCCTGGCGCGGTTCAATGTGAAGGGCATGGAACCCGGCGGGAACAAAAATTTCGTGGGCATGCCGACACCCGCGGCCGCCGGCGTGGTTGCGGCGATTGTCCACTCGCGGCATTACTTCGCGCCGATCAACGACAAGAATTGGGCGATCGCGTGGTTCGTGCTCTTGGTGGTTTTGGGCGGACTGATGACCAGTACGGTGCGTTATTACAGTTTCAAAGATATCCCGTGGACCCGCAAACAACCGTCCATCGCCATTATTTTATTGTGCCTGCTGGTGGCGATTGTCTGGAGGTATTCGGAAGCGGCTCTGGTGATTATTGCGGGAACCTACGCAATCACGGGATTAATTCTCCACATCGTGCGGTTTTTGCGGCACCGTCTTGTGACCAGGACGGCTTGATTCATGTCCGCGGATCGAAATTCCCAGAAAATCGTGATTGCCGGCGCATCTTCGTTGCTTGGCGGTGAGTTGAAAACGCTGATGGAGGAGAGCCGCTTTGCTGGATGGGATTTGCGGCTGGTGGATGAGGAAAACGTAGCCGGCACGCTGACCGAAGCAGGCGGGGAAGCGGCGGTGATTCAGCGCGTGGAAGAAGATACGTTTCGCGGCGCGCGGTATGCGTTTCTGGCGGGATCAACGGCATTTGGGAAACTATGTCTGGGGCCCGCACGCGAGGCCGGGGCAACGATCATTGATTTTACGCACGCCACACTGTCTGACCCGGACGCTACACCGTGGTTTCCGAAGATCGACGCGCTCACCGGCAAGAGCGTCGCAAAAAATTCGAAGACGTTCAGCGTGTTCTCCGCGGGAGGCACGGCGGCGGCGAGCCTGGCGCTGGTGCTGCAGAAGTTTGGCTTGCAAAGACTGGTGCTGGTGATGTTCCGCCCCGTTTCGGATACGGGCAGGAAGGGGATTGAGGAGTTGGAAACGCAGACGTCGCAACTGTTGTCGTTTCAGAGTATCGGCAGCCCAGTGTTTGGAACGCAGACGGCGTTTAACCTTCTGACGAGATTTGGGGCTGAGAGCAAAGAGGATTTGCCGCGTGAGGGGCTGGAAATCCGCGCGGAGGTGGCAGCGGCGGTGGGGGACGTGAACGAGGATGCGAAGATTTCTCTGAACCTGATTCATGCGCCGGTATTTTATGGAATGACGTTCAGCGCTTGCGCGGATTTGGGGGAGGGAGTTGACTCGGCCAAGCTGATCGCCGCGTGCAAGGAAGCGGGCTGGGTGGTAACGGGAGACGCGGAGCCCGGGCCGAGCAACGTGAGCGTGGCGGGCGAGAGCCAATTGTTTATGGGCGAGCCGCGGGCGGATTTGTCGCGGGCGGGGGCTTGGTGGTTCTGGGGCGCGGGAGATAATCTGCGGCTGCCGGCGGCGAGCGGGATCAAGCTGGCGGATTGGTTGGAAGGATGAGGCGCGGGCGTTTTCTAAACTTGATGGTGTTGCTGAGTGCAGCGGTGAGTTTTGCAGGGTGCGGTTATCACACCGCCGGGCATTTCAGCACGATGCCGAAGAACGTGCACGTGATTGCCGTGCCTGCGATGGAAAACAAGACGTCGACGTACCGGGTGGAGCAGAAGCTTACGGCGGCGACGATTCACGAGTTTCTGGCAAAGACAAATTACCGCGTGGTGTCCGATGCGAATGGCGGGGACGCGGTTTTGACCGGAAAAGTGTTGAAGATGGAAGTGGTGCCGCTGCTGTTCCAGACGACGTCCACGGCGACGACCAGCACGGCGCAGGCGACGGCGATGCTGGTGACGATGACGTGCGAGGTGACTTTGAAGGACCGCGCGACGGAGAAAGTGCTCTACCACAACGAGAGTTTTCTTTTCCGGAACGAGTATGAGTTGTCCACGGACGTGCGGAATTTCTTTCAGGAAGGCGACCCGGCGCTGGACCGCATGGCGCAGGACTTTGCGGCGCGGCTGGTGGCCGCGGTGACGGAGAATTTCTGATGGCGCGGCTGAGCACCGAGGAATTTCTGGAGCGGTTGCAGAAGGGAAAACCTGTGCCGGCGGTGCTGTTGCTGGGCGACGAGCCGTATTTGCGCGATGAGTGCCGGAAACAGTTGATTGAGAAATATGTGCCAGAGGCGGCGCGGACCTGGGCGATTTCGCGTTTTTCGGCGGATAACGGGGAGACGCAGGCGGCGGTGGATCAAGCGCAGACGATGCCGATGCTTTCGCCGCAGCAGGTGGTGTTCCTGGAAGATGGGGAAGCGATCGAGAAGTTGGGGGAGAAGTCTCGCGACGAAGCGGTAAAAACGCTGGAGGCGTACCTAGAGAATCCCGCGCCGTTTACCGTGCTGGTGATTGAGGCTTCGGGGCTCGACCAGAGAATGAGGCTCGCGAAATTGTTGCAGGAGAAGGCGCTGGTGGTGGCGGTGGGGCTGGGCGAGAACCAGGACGAGCGCGTGGCGGCTGCGGCGGTGCTGGCGAAATCGCTGGCGAAAGAGCAGGGAATCGAATTCGAGAAGGGCGCGGCGGAGGATCTGGCGGAGTTTGTCGGAGGGGACCTGATGCGGTTGAAGACGGAAGTGGAGAAGCTGGCTACGTTTGCGGCCGAGCGGAAGAGCGTGCGGCGGCAGGACGTGGCGGCGCTGGTGATTTCGGAGAAGGGCGCGACGATCTGGGAAGTGGCGGATTTTCTGGCCGCGCGGCAGCCGCAGAAGGCGCTGGAGTTTTTTGCGCGATTGCTGCGCGAGGGTGAAGAGCCGGTGGCGATGCTTGGGGCGATGGCGTGGATGTACCGGAAATTGATCGAGGCGACGGAAGTGCGCGGGGCTACGAACGGTTACCAAGCGGCTCGGGCGTTGGGAATGCGGCCGGAGCAGGCGGAGCTGGCGCTTCAGTGTGCGCGGAAGATTTCGAAGGAAAGATTGTTGGATGGGTTGAGGGCGCTGCGCGAGGCGGATGACCGGTTGAAGGGCGGGACGAAGGATCCGCATTCGGTGATGGAGTTTTTGGTGTGGAAGTTGAGCGGCGCGAAAGCATAGAAATTCGAAAATGGAAAATCGAAAATGGGGAAGAAGCAGAAGAGCTTAACGCAGAGACGCCCCGACCGGGTCGGGGTGAACGCCGTACGCGGAGATTCCGCAGAGAAGAAAAAGACTACGAAGCGCAAGATTGCACGGGCGCAGCGGCTTGTGCGAAAGCATCTGAAGCCGGGTACGTCCCTGGTGGACGAATTGATTGCCGAACGCCACGAGGCCGCGCGGAATGAGTAAGGCTGTTCTGGAATTAGAAAACAGAGATTGGAAAAGGGAGAAGAGTAAGACCCCACCCTTGCAAACCCCGCAAGCATGGGCCACCCGTCGGCACCCGGCGAATCCAAGTAATAACTGAGTCTGGTTCACCGAAAGTCAGGGATCTTGTCAGGTTGTCGTCCGAGGCTGCAGGTACACGAATCTTTTGGGCAAGCCCAAATCCATTCATTCTTTGCCAAGTCTACGCTTGACACAAACAGGTGTGCGGGCGGGTTGTATGGGCATAACCTCGAGAACTTGCCAATGCGCTGAATTCTGAGTCTGGGGGAACCGTCGGGGTTCTCTTGCGAGGGATCGATATCGACAAAGAAGTATCCGATGTGGCGCGAATGCTTCAAATGACATAGGTCGTCGGCGCATCGGAAATACCAGCGGTCTTGTACGGCACCATCCAAGTGGACATACCTGATGCCGACCTCGCTGGGAATCATCCGCGAGTGGTGTGACGGACAGAGAGGTAAGCCGGAGTCAGGATGCATCGGCGCTTCAGTATATCTCGAGTGACCAATTTTAAATGTCCAACAGGCGCACCCGGCACCCAGGTCGTTTTTCGGAATTAAGGCGCGGCCACCCGCCGACCATCTGTAACTACTGAAAGAAGTCACCATCGACGACAAGAACTCGGGACAGCCTCCGAAACAGCCTTCTTGAATGCATTACTCGAAGCGAAACGCTTCTGATCCAATGCACTGTTGAGAAGCCGGTCATAGTGTGAATTGATGCGGTCCCGGAATATTCTTAGTTCGGCCAAGACGGTTTCGAGAAATACCGGAAGCTCCGATTCGGTTACCAAATCGATTTGTGCACCCACTGCTTGGCCATTGAGAGTGCAAGAGTGGTGAAGCTGAATGTGGTTTACTGCTTCCAGCTTTGGCTTATCTTGTTCTTCAACTACACGATAGATTGGGCCTTGAAAAACCACCACCGGATAACTAATTTGAACCTGGATGTTTTGAAGTTGGAGGCCACCCATTCCTTCGCAGTCAAGAGTAGCCATTAGAGCGAGGTTGGAAAAGCTCTTCGAATACCTGTCATTTGGTTCAGCTTTCCATTTTTTCCCATTGGTCCGCGTGAACGTGCAAAACTGCGTTGCGACTTCAGATGCTTGGCAATAATGATGCCAGTCCTTCATTTCGAGCAATTTGTGGAGCGGAACATGGATATTGGTTACATGATCCAAGCTGAACGATGGGTACCCACCGTACTTTATCCAATTGTCGTTTAATTCAGTAATTTCCTGGGGCTGAACAAAAAAGGCGACCGGCTGGTCATTGTTCTTACATTCAGTTATTACGGATGCAGTGACCATGCTCATGTTCTCGTGATTCACCAATTCACCGCGCCGTCCGACCACGTCAACTTCAATCGGCTTGGTTGCGTCATTGGGGTTAGTACAAAAAATATTTCGCTGGACGAAGAACGCTTGATTAGCTAGGACGCGCGCTACACGCGCTTCGATCAGATAACCTGACGATGTGATGGCTGCCGCCATTTCTTCGGGCGTTGCTTGACCGGGATTGGAATGCGGCGTGGGGTCTACCATCTGCGTAGGTTACCTCCTCCGATGACTAACCAGCAACAGTTGTGGGCTCGGGGGGATCGGGGACGGGATCGGGGGCAGACGGGATGTTTCTTTGTCTACTGGTCTGCGAAGCGCATGTGAGGCGTTTTAAGTGAATGTGAGGCGTCCGCGCGGGGCGGGGATGGGCGGCCGAGTTGTTTGGCGGTTTCGAGCCATTCCTGAATGATGATTTCTACGTTGGCGAGAGCTTCCTTGTAGGTCTTTCCGTCGGCGGCGCAGCTGGGAAGTTCGGGGACTTCGGCGATAAACGCTTCGTCGGCCTGACTCCAATAGATGATGATTTCGTATCTAGGCATCGGGTTCTCCCGCCAAACGGTAGTTGATTATAGATGCGGTGGTAGGAATTGCGAGAGGTCCCCTCAAGTGAGGTAGGACATTTCGTGTTGCCACGGTCCCTCCGCTCCGTGGCCGGCGCGCCAAAATTCGGCGCGGAAGAAAAAGCCGGCCACTCCGGTCGGGATGACGGAGCGGGGAAAAAGCGAAGCGCAACCCAAGAGGGCGGGGCAAGCCCCGCCCCTACAAAAGACGGGTTAGATGTAGAGGAGCCAGTTGTGGGTATCGGGGGCGCGGCCGGTTTGGATGTTGGTTAGAGTGGTGCGGAGATTGTGGGCTAGGCCTGTGGTTGAGCCGGTGGGAATTTCGTGGTCTTTGCCGCGGTGGCCGATTGCGGCTATGGGGGCGATTATGGCGGCGGTGCCGATGCCGAAGGCTTCGAGCAGCGTGGTGTTGGAATGAGCGGCCAGGACTTCGTCGACGGAGACGGGGCGCTCTTCTAGTTTTACTTTCATTTCGCGGAGGAGGGTTAGGACGGAGTCGCGGGTGACGCCGGGGAGAATGGTGCCGGAGAGGGCGGGGGTGATGGCGGTGCCGCTGATGTTGAACATGATGTTCATTACGCCGGATTCTTCGATGAAGCGGCGGTCTTTGCCGTCGAGCCACATGACGTTGTGATAGCCCTTGGCTTGGGCTAGTTTTGCGGCGAGTAGACCGCCGCCGTAGTTGCCGGCGGTTTTTGCGTCGCCGGTGCCGCCGGGAAAGGCGCGGACGTAGGTTTCTTCGGCGAGCAGGCGGATGGGTTGCGCGAAATAGGGTCCGCCGGGGGAAGTGATGATCACGAAACGATAGCGGCTGGCGGGGCGGACCATCAGGCTGTCGTCGGTGCCGAAATAGACGGGGCGGACGTAGAGCGAGCCGCCTTCGCGGTTGGGAACCCAATCTTTATCCACGCGGATTAATTCGAGAAGGCCTTCGCGGAAAATTTCTTCGGGAATTTCGGGCATGGCGAGACGCGCGGCGGTGCGATTGAGGCGGGCGTGATTGGCCATGGGACGGAAGAGGGCTACGCGGCCGTCGGCGGTGCGGTGGGCTTTGAATCCTTCGAAGAGGGACTGGCCGTAGTGCAGGGCTGTGGTGGCGGGGGAGAGTTGCATCGGGCCGAAGGGAATGATGCGCGGGTCTTGCCATTTGCCGTCGGCGTAGTCGGCGACGAACATGTGGTCGCTGTAGTTGGTGCCGAAGGGCGAGTTTTCGCGGAGATCTTCGGTGAGGCGGGATTGCGGGGTACGGGTGAGGGAGATTGTGTCGATCATGGTTGACCTCAGGTCCAAGAGCCGGAAATTCGAATCCTGACGTGAAGTAAGAATCTATCAATTTCGGGGCGCGATGGAAGAGCCAATGTGGTACGGGTGATGGGAGGGGAAGGAAAATCCGCACCCTGAAAACCGCAGGGTGCGGCACCCACTAAAACGCTGGAACTTCGGCGAACGTTACTTGGCGGCTTTGGCTTTTACCTGGTTGAAGGCGAGAGAGAGGCGGGACTTGTAGCGGTTTGCGGTGTTTTCGTGGAGAACGCCCTTGGTAATCGCCTGATCGATCGCGGAAAGCGTGGGATTCAGAAGATTGGTCGCCGCGGTGACATCGCCGGCGGTAATGGCGGTGCGCAGACGCCGCATGGCGGTGCGAACGCGCGTGCGGTTGGCGCGGTTGACTTCGGCCCGTTGGCGAGATTGCGCCGCGCGCTTTAAAACGGACTTTTTCTTCTTCTTTATTTTGGTAGCCTGACCTTGAGCCATCTATTGCTCCTTAAGCATTTAATTCAAACTATTAGTTTGAGGCGAGGCACACCGCTTTGTCAAACGAAGTAAAACCACCGCTGAGGCCTTTGCAGGCACCGGCCATGCCGAGCGCCGGAGCTATTGGCGTGGCGTTGAGTGCGAAACGCGAGGAGTTGGCGCTACTGGTGAATTCCCGTAATCCGATTGTGACCGTGGAGACGAGCGAGGAGCAGCGGCTTTCGGGCTTGCTGGAGCGGGTGGCGGAGGAACTTGGGATTCCGCTGTATGTTTGGAGCGTCACCACGGGGTTGGGTAGATTCGGCGGGGCGGCTTTGTACAACTCCGACCAACCGGAGCAGGCGCTGACGACTATCGCGTCGATTCAGGGCGACGGGATTTTTCTGTTGAAAGATTTTTGCCGGTATTGCGACAACGATCGGATCAGCCGGCGATTGCGGGATTTGGCGGACGGATTTCGAACGGGGCGACGCTCTATTGTGTTACTGGGCGCGGCGATTCAACTGCCGCCGGAGCTGGATGCGGATGCGGTGTCGTTTCAACTCGGGCTGCCTTCGGTGGATGAATTGTTGAGCGGGGTGAAGGCGACATTGGCGGAGCTGAATCGTTCGCAGGGAATTGCAACGTCGCTGGATGCGGTTGGCGTGGGGCAGCTGGCGAAGAATCTGGCGGGCCTTTCGGAAGACGATGCGATGCGGGTTTTGCGCCAATCTGTGCTGGCGCGGCGGAGAGCGGACGCGGGGCTCCTGGACGATGTGCTGGAAGCGAAGCGGCAGGCGATGCACACGGGCGGCTTGCTGGAAACTATCAAGCGCGATACGTCGTTCGCGGACGTGGCCGGGTTGCAGAGATTGCGCGAGTGGATCGGGAAGCGGAAAAGCGCGCTGACGCCAGAAGGGCAGCGGTTCGGGCTGGTGCCGCCAAAGGGAGTGCTGATTACCGGCGTGCAGGGTTGCGGGAAGAGCCTGGCGGCGAGGGCCATTGCCGGGGAATGGGGCTACGAACTGGCGCGGCTGGATGCGGGCGCGCTGTACGACAAGTTTGTGGGGGAGAGCGAGAAGCGGCTGAAGAAGGCGCTGGACCTGGCGCAGAAAATTTCGCCGGTGGTGCTGTGGATTGACGAGATTGAGAAGGCGTTTGCTTCGGCGGGATCGAGCGGCGACGCCGATGCGGGGCTGTCGCAAAGGTTGCTGGCGACGCTGCTGACGTGGATGCAGGACCGGGAGAGCGGGGTGTTTCTGGCGGCGACGTCGAACAACATCACGATTCTGCCGCCGGAGATGTTGCGGAAGGGAAGGTTTGACGAGATTTTTTTCGTGGACCTGCCGAACGTTGCGTCGCGCACGGCGCTTTTTGCGCTGCATATCTGGAAACGAGGGAGGGATGCGGCGGGATTTGATTTGGCGAAACTCGCCGGGGCGAGCGACGGTTTTTCCGGAGCGGAAATTGAACAGGTGATCGCGGCGGGATTGTATACGGCTTTCAGCCTGAAGCAGCAATTGTCCACGGAGATTCTGCTGGCGGAGATTCACTCCACGCAACCGTTGAGCGTGACGCGCGCGGAAGAGATAAGTGCTATTCGGAACTGGGCGAAGAGCCGTGCTGCGCTCGCCGATTAGGTTTGGCGAATAACAAACTTGAGGAGCAAAGGCCCGGCGTGGGGAATCGCCGGGCCTTTGCTTGTCTGTGAGGAGTTTATTTTTTATTCGAAGGAAAACGGGAAATCGAAGACGAGGTCGCCGACGGAAATTCTCAGGGAAAGTTCGTGCGCTTTCGCGTCGCGGACGTACCAGAGTTCACCGGAGGTTTTCTGGCCCGGGGCGAGATTGGCGGGTTTGAGGGCCACGGCGCGTACGGAGGCGGATTCGTCGCTAAGGCCGAGGTAGTCATCCACGGACGTGTTGCGGTATGACACCGTGGAAACCTGCGGGGCAGAACGCTTGTGCAATACGATCGCGCTTGGCGGCGGCACGGCTATGTATTCACTGTGCATAAGCTGGTGATTGACTTCGTTGCGGGCCAGCTTGGCGGGATTTTCTTCGCGCAAGTTGCGCAGGCTGGGAGTCAGTTCATCGAGCGTGATGAGTGAGGGATGCACGTAGACCTGTGCGCTGGTCTCGTTCGAGACGGCGACGCTGGCACGCAACTTCCAGCCGGTGTCCTGCAGGGAGACTTGGACGGTGATGCCGTTGGCAGTGGCGGATTCCACCTGGCGGCCGCGGCCGGTGAATTGTTGGCATCCACGGGCGCCGGCGTTCCAGCGGACGATGCCGTTGACGGGCGTGGCACTGGTGGCAGGGGCTGGCGTATCAAGGTCGAGCGTTGGCTCGGTGATGGGCGTCGCGGTGGTGAGATACATGCGCGCGACATAGCCGTCTTTGCCATCGGAGGTGCGGATGTGCGCGGTGTAGCCTTCGTTATCCGCGAGGACAGCGACCTGTTGGCCGCAGGAGAGCGTGGCGATCTGGCGCATGGGCAGGGCCTGCTCCTCATCCGAGGTCATCGGGACATTGGAGATGCCGGGGCAGGTCACGAAGGCGCGGGGCGGAGCGGCGACGCCAGAATTGGCCGCCGTCTCCGTTGCGAAGAGCGGAGAACCCGAAAGGACCAGGGCCGCGCCGAACATCATTTGTTTTGCAGTCAGAGACATAAGCAAACCTCCCTCAGGAATCCAATTAAGAAATTCTCATTCGAGCGTGAGTGAAGTTTTGCGAAACCCGAAGTTTTCGTCCATAGGACGCAGGTACCAAAGGACAGGTAATTCGAATGCCAATAGGGACAGGTGCTGGTGGAGTAAGAAGTTAAAAGTTGAAAGTTGAAAAGAAGGTTAAGGATGACGCAGAGACGCTGAGAACGCGGAGATGCGCTGAGGGGAGGAGAATCGGGAAAGGAGAAGAGGACGCAGAGAGGAGGACGTAGAGAAGGGGGAGCGGAGAAGAGGCGCTGCGAGTGCGATGGAATTTTACAGGGGTGTAACTTGACCGGAGGGCGTGGCTGCGCTAGGTTGTTTGTAGTTTCTCCGTGTTCGGGCTTAGATGCAGCCGGAAATTCGCAGGAGGAATCCCATCGGGCACCCCTTACGTTCGGCGGAAGTACCTTCCAAGTGGATGAAGCGCACCATACACATTACCGGAAAAATTGAACCCTTCTTTGGCACTCTGGACGAGAACATCCGTTCGCTGGAGGACTTTCTCCGTGTGCGTACCCATTTGCACGACACGCGGCTGACCGTCGAAGGCGATCAGGAAAGCGTCGACCAGGCGGTGCGCATTGTGGAGGAATATAACCACCTGACGCGGCACGGGCGAGAGCTTTCGAGCGCGGAGGTGAAGTCGCTGCTGCGCGTGGCGACAGAAGAGCCGCATGAATCGCCGCGGGGGATGTTTGAGCATGGGCGGACGCGTTCGTTCGGCAAGAAGGTAGTTACGCCGAAGACGGCTACGCAGCGGCGGTACATGGAAGAGATCGAGTCGCACGACATGACGTTTGGGATCGGCCCGGGCGGCACGGGGAAGACCTATTTGGCCGTGGCGATGGCGGTGAGCGCGCTGCTGACCAAGCAGATGAACCGCATCATCCTGGCGCGCCCTGCGGTGGAAGCGGGGGAGCGGCTGGGGTTTCTGCCGGGGACACTGCAGCAGAAGATCGATCCGTACATGCGGCCGCTGTACGACGCGCTGTACGACATGCTGGATGCGGACAAATTGGAGCGGTTCCTGGAGAAAGGAATCATCGAGGTTGCGCCGCTGGCGTTCATGCGAGGGCGGACATTGAATGATTCGTTCGTGATTCTCGACGAAGCGCAGAACACCACCAGCGAGCAGATGAAGATGTTTTTGACGCGGCTCGGATTTAATTCGAAGGCGGTGATTACCGGGGACATTACGCAGATTGATTTGCCGAGCGGGAAGAAGAGCGGGTTGATCGAGTCCATGGAAATCTGCGGGCGGATTCCCGGAATCAGCACGGTGCAGTTTGGCGAGAAGGACGTGGTGCGGCACAATCTGGTGCAGCAGATTATCCGGGCGTATGAAGAGCATGACGCGGCGCAGCCGCGGCGCGGGGGCGGCGAAAGAGCGCAGAGCGTGAATAAAGAGGCGGCGAAGCCCGAGATACCCCGCAATTAGTAGAGAATGAAACGCAAACGACGCGAAGCCAGGCCCGGGGTTTCAGGAGAGGGCTTCCCTGCGATTGAAAATCACCAGCGCATAGTTCGGGTGAATTTGCCTGCCCTTGAGCGGTTCCTCCAGCAAGTGAAAACAGAGATAGGTTTGGGGAAGGATTGCGTGGCGATCCGGTTGATTGGCAATCCGGAAATGGCGCGGTTGAATGAGACATATCGCAAAAAGAATGGCGTCACCGATGTGCTGTCGTTTCCTGTGGCTGCGGATTCTGCGAAGCCTGGCACATTGAGGCAGCAGGTCCAGAAAGCGCGCGGGGGATTCCTGGGCGACATCGCGATTGCGCCGAAGGTTGCGCGGCGAAATGCAAAGTCGCTCGGACGGCAACTTCCGGAGGAATTGAAGGTGCTGATTCTGCATGGCGTCCTACACCTTTTGGGATACGATCATGAAACCGACCGGGGCGAGATGGAACGCATCGAGATGCGATTGCGGCGAAAGCTGGGAATTGCGTAATGCTGGGAACCTGGGCATTTGTCGGCAGCATCCTGATATTGGCTTTGGGGCTGCCCATTTTTTCTTACCTGACGCTGATCTATCGCGAGTTGGGGCGCATGACCACGGGCCGCGTCCATGAGCACCTGGAAATATTCGAAGCCGAGATTGAACCCAAGCTAAAAATCAACCGGAGGAGCGGAGGGCGAACGTTCCGCATCCTCGGACATTTCTGGTTGGCGTTTGTGGTGCTGGAGACGACACGCGCGGTTGTCTATCTGGTGCCGAACCGGTTGGAAGCGGGAGTGCAGTTCCTGGTGTTTCTCTCGCTGGAAGTTGTGATCGCCATGCACTTCGTTCCGGACATGCTGCTGTACCGGACGGAGGGGCGCTGGCTGGTGCCGTTGCTGCCGCTGGTCCGGTTGGCGATGCTGCTGGTTTGGCCAGTCCGGGTTTTTCTGGAAGGCGCGGAATCGCTGGCGCGAATTTCGGAGCAAGATGCGGAGCGCACGCAGGGGCAGCGCGCGGAAGAGGGAATTGAAGCGCTGGTGGAAGCGGCGGAAGAGGAAGGCATCATTGAGCCGTCGCAAGCCGACCTGATCGAGCAGGTGGTGGAGTTCAGCGACAAGCGGGTGCGCGAGGTGATGACGCCGCGGCCGGACGTGGTGGCGATGCAGGCGGACGCGACGCTGGAAGAGATGCACACGCGATTTGTGGAGACGAAATTCGCGAAGATGCCCGTGTATGGAAAATCGCTGGACGATATTTTGGGCGTGGTGCACGCGCAAGACCTGCTGCAGATTGCGGATACGGATTTGCCGAAACGCAAGGTGCGGGAATTGATGCGTGCGGTGCTGTTTGTGCCGGAGACGAAGCTGGGGTCGGAGTTGCTGAAGGAGATGCGGCAGAAGGGGCAGTCGATGGCGGTGGTGATTGATGAATACGGATCGGTGGCGGGGATCGCTACGGTGGAGGATTTGCTGGAAGAGATTGTTGGCGAAAAAGGCGCCGGGGAGATGAAGCCAGCGCCGGATGCGGTGCGCGAGCCGGATGGCAGCCTGGTGCTGCGGGGCAGCATGGATATCGAAGATGTGGAAGAGCTGCTGGGGATTCACTTCGGAGAAAATTCCGACGAAACGGTGATGACGATCGCGGGATTGTTGAGCCATGTTTCGGGAAAAGTGCCGGCGCCGGGCGACAAGGTGGACATTGCGGGATACCGGTTCGAGGTGTTGGAAGCGAACCAGCGGAAGGTGCTGCGGCTCCGGGCACGGCATCTGCCGGCGACGGGGCAAACCGCTCCCCGCTAGTTCTTTCGAAACCCCAGGTTCAAGTAGAGTGGGTCAGTTTCCGATTATCCGACTTCCATGATAGGTCTTTGCCAAGAGGGCAAAAGCTAAGGGCCGGGAACCCCAGGGGGTCCCGGCCCTATTCTTTTTAACGCCCGTGATCGCGATCGTGATCCTTACCAAGCTCATGGACTTTGTAGTGCTGGCTAAATTGGCCCTTGTCGCCATATTCCCAAACGTCGCCACTGCGGGAATCAAAGAACGCGTGGTTGCCCCCGCTATACGAGAATTGGATACGAGCGAAGTCTCGATCGTCCGCCATGGTGGCCTGGGGTTGAAAGATTGGTTTCAGTACGATTACAGCAAGAAGCAAAGCGATGATTGTCAGGATAGTCTTCGTGTAAAGGTCAATGCGCATGTGAGCGCCTCCTAGTTTCCGCAGATTGCCGGACGTCTCAAATTCAGCATCTTTGAGCCCAATAGCACCGAATCGTTCTGAGCCGGGGAGCGGGCTGACCGTCGAGGTCCACCCGCGTTCATTTCCGAATCGCAGCGCGGCCCTGAGGGGACGCACGCCACGTTGGAAATGCCCAATCGTGACGTAGTCTTACCAAACGCCTGTTATCGAAACTGTTCAATTTTACACACACCGTGCGGTGGCCCGAGCGACGAGCAGGAGCGGCAACAGGTAGGCCACAGGGGTCATGCAATCGGCATGCGACGGGGGGTGCCGGGCGGCACGGCGAAGTCTGCGTAGCTGGGAGGTGGTGGAGACGCGCCCTTGGCAGATGTCCGGTTGAGCTCGCAGCGCTTACCGGTAACTGGCTTTGGCTTGCCCAAAACCAAAGGTTAAGGAAACGCTTGTTCTGACATCTCCCCGATCCCGCGCTATACTCGGAGCACTCGACATTCATGTCGACATCGGCGTTTTTGCCGAGAAGGAGGTGATCCAGTGAGGTACGGTTTACGTTGACGCAGTAGAGGAGGCGCTTGTGAGGTTGCCGAGCGCCTCTCTCCTTTTGTCCCGCCCGTCCGAATTCCCTGTGATTTGATGAATTTATTTGGCGTATTGTCGCTAGCCTGGCCTGATCAACGCGCTTGCCGGAGAAGTTGGTCCCGGTACTCTAAGGCCAGTTCGGCAGCATGTTCACGATTGCTGGTTCAAACTGCGCCTGTGGTCCTAAGACCACCTGATTGTTTTCCACCGAGAAGGGCAGACTAATGCTCAGCGGTTGCACACTCGGCCCAGAAATTGTCAGGAGTAAGCATCTTGGTTGATTCTCCGCCGCCAGCTTTCCCCACCAATATGAGTCCAATTCTCCCGCCACGTCCTGCTCACGAGCCGTGTTGATCGTGATGATCGCGATCGCATTTTTGTTCCTCGCACGCTCGACGATGGCCCCATAGACGGCATCCAATTCGGTCTCGTCGTCAAATTCAGCCTCTTCGTAATAACGGCCTTCCGGCGTTATGACGACCACGATTGCACAGGAGTATTCCTGTTTCTCCTCAAGTAGATATTTCTTTTCGATTTCCAGTAGGCTCAACGCGAGTTTTGTTAGGTCTTCCACACGGAGTATTCCATCTCAGGTGAACCTCAATTGTCCAGACGTTTTGGTGATCCCCCTATGCTGAACCACATGCCTGATTAACGCGGAAATCCGCAACTAAGCCACTCTCCAGTTTCCGTGCGCGTTTGAGTGATTCCCGCGATACTATTAACGAGGCGGCTTGGATTTACGCGTGGCGAGAGATGACTGTGTGCGGCGGAGCTTGCGGAGACTAAATGAGCGAGGGTATGGGACAGAAAAAAGCGGAAGCGAAGAAGGGATTTAAGGCGGGATTTGTGGCCATTATTGGGAGGCCGAACGCGGGGAAGTCCACGCTGGTGAACCGGCTGGTGGGGCAGAAGGTGGCGATTGTTACTTCGAAGCCGCAGACGACGCGAAACCGGATTCAGGGAATTGTGACGAAGCCGGAGGGGCAGATTGTGTTTATTGATACGCCGGGGTTGCATGAGGGCACCACGGCTTTGAACCGGCAGATGATGCGCGAGGTGGCGGCGGCGCTGGAAGAGATTGATGTGCTGCTGTTGATGGTGGATGCGAGCCGGACTATGCCTCATGCCGACTCGCTGCTGCTGGACAGGGCGCAGCGTTATCAGAGCAAGACTATTTTGGCCTTGAACAAGACTGACCGCGTGCCGAAGCCGAAGCTGTTGCCGCTGCTGGATGCGTTTGGCAAGGCGTTTCCGTTTGCGGCGCTGGTGCCGATTTCGGCGCTGAAGGGGGATGGTTGCGACGCGCTGGTTAAGGAAATTTTCAAGGCGCTGCCGGAGGGCGAGGCTTATTTCCCGGAGGACCAGATTACGGACCAGCCGGAGCGATTCCTGGCTGGCGAATTGATTCGCGAGAAGGCGATTCAATTGACGTATCACGAAGTGCCGCACGCGCTGGCGGTGATTATTGACAAGTATGAAGAGGGGCCGACGCTGCTGAAGATTCACGCTACGTTGCATGTGGAGCGGGATTCGCAGAAGAAGATTTTAATCGGCCATAAGGGAGACATGCTGAAGCGAGTCGGGACCGAAGCTCGCAAGGAGCTTGAGAAGTTGCTGGGAACGAAGATTTATTTGGCTATGTTTGTGAAGGTGGTGCCGGACTGGCGGGAGAATCCGGGGAAGGTGCGGGAGTTGGATTGGCATTCGC
>JGI12635J15846_10002216_pt1 | contig 17021 bp, 13 predicted proteins | sample BlaSpr_A8_OM2_M2_FD_15846 | JGI IMG/M metagenome (IMG submission 15846) | reverse complement strand
CTTGAAAACTAAGCGAGCCTAATCACGACGTGAAACGCGGGCCCCCCGATCAGATCGGGGGGCCCGCCTGCGTTTAAGATCAGACGTGGCAAAATAGGTGGATGCTGATCCGGCCTGCAGCCGAGGGAGACGCAAGCGCGATCTGGGCGATCATGGAGCCGATCATCCACGCGGGCGAGACTTATACCCTGCCACGCGACATGGACAAAGAGAGCGCACTCGCATACTGGTTTTCGGCTGGGCGAGAGGTCTTTGTGGCTGAAGAAAGCAGCGAAATTGTTGGCACCTATTTTCTGCAAGCAAATCAGCACGGTGGCGGGGCTCACGTCGCCAATTGCGGCTACATGACGGCGGTTTCCGCGACCGGCCGCGGCATTGCCAGAGCGATGTGCACTCATTCACTGGACCGCGCGCGTGCGTGCGGATTTCGCGCGATGCAATTCAATTTCGTGATCGGCACCAACGAGCGCGCCGTGCGGCTCTGGCAAAGCTTCGGCTTTGAGATTGTCGGGCGCCTCCCCGGAGCATTCCGACATCCGGCACGGGGTTACGTCGACGCCTACATTATGTATCGTGATCTCTAGCGCGTTTGCGCTGATGCGCACGGCTATGCTACACATGCTGCATGCCTGATTTTGCTGCTCCCGTCGAACGACTCATCGACGAACTGAAACATCTCCCCGGAATTGGCCAGAAGACCGCACAGCGCCTGGCTTTTCATCTGTTGCGGGCGGCGCCTGAGGATGCGCTTGCGCTGGCGGAGGCGATTCGCGACGCCAAAGAGAAAATCCGCGCGTGCTCCGTTTGCCACAACATCACGGATTCCGATCCCTGCTTGTACTGTGTGGGACCGACGCGCAGCAAGAAGACGATTTGTGTGGTCGAAGAAGCGCACAACATCATGGCGGTTGAAAAAACGCGAACGTACAGCGGGATGTATCACGTGCTGGGCGGATCGCTGTCACCACTTTCGGGGCGCGGACCTGAGCAACTTCATATCAAAACGCTGATCGAGAGGTTAAAAGGCGGCGGTGTCGAGGAGATCATCATCGCGACGAATCCCACGGCGGAAGGCGAAGCCACAGCCGTTTACCTTTCGAAGTTGTTGAAGCCCCTGGGTGTGCGGGTCACACGAATTGGAGTCGGAATTCCCGTGGGCGCGGACCTGGAATATGCCGACGAAGTGACCATGCTGAAGGCCATGGAAGGTCGGCGGGATTTATAGGATTCTTCGATCGTGCAGCGCGGAAAACGCGCCGTCCTCGCTTCGCAATCTCTGGCCTCGTTTGCGACCGCAATGGGCTTGCAGCAGCATGACTCTTAGTACGTTCAGGACGCTCTAGCCAATCCTCCCATTTGGGTATAGAGTTTGGTTCCCACGGTGGCTGTCCTCCCACCAAACCTACGGCAGCCGCGAATAGGCTGACAGGAGGTGCGCTAATGCCGAGTCTGGCGCACTACATGACGCAGTACGATCACGAGCACGAATCCGACTGGAATAAATTCCTGCACGGTGTTGGCATCCCGATGATTTTTGCCGGGATCGTCCTTCTCATCCTCATGAAATGGGCCTGGGGAGCGGGATTTTTTGTGGGCGGATGGTTGTTTCTGTTTCTCGGCCACCGGATCGAAGGAAATCATCCGGCGTTTTTCCAAGGACCGATCTATTTGCTGGTTGGGCCGATCTGGGTCGCAAAAGAAGCTTGGATGTTCCTGACGGGAACGCACCGCAAGCCGGCCTCGGAAGGTACTCCGCAAAGTGATGTGATGAAGTAGCCGCGGCGGTTTCACTCGCGGACGCAAAATCTGAACACACTGAGGGATGGCGGCGGTCTCCATGAACGATTCAGGCGGCAATTTTGCCGGTGAGACAACTGAAATGGTGTCCGATAGTGTTAACAGCGCAAGCACGGAGCTAAGAAAGCGCCGCAGCACGCGGATCGTACAGGCGGTACCTCTCTCCGTGACGGGCGTCGATGCGTTGGGGCGTCCGTTCGTGGAACGAACGTCATCGCTGATTATCAATTGCCACGGCTGCCGCTACCAGTCGAAACATTACGTCCTGAAAAACATGTGGGTGACGATGGAAATCCCGCACGTGGAAACGGGGCAGCCGCCCCGCACGGTGCGCGGTCGCGTGGCTTGGATTCAACGGCCTCGAACAGTGCGGCAACTTTTTCAGGTGGCGCTGGAGCTGGAAGTTTCCGGCAACGTATGGGGCATTGCCTTTCCGCCGGAAGATTGGACCGCATTCCCCGAGTTGGCACAGGTCGTGATGAAGTTGGATGCGGCACCGGAGACGTCGCCACTGCCGCCACCCTTGGCGGAGGCGGAGGTGACTTTGCATCTGGGAGCAGCCGACCTTGCGCCGGCGGCTGGAGCGGACAATCTCCGGGCGTTCCCTTCTCCAACGAGCACGACGGATGCGTCGCTACAGTTGGCGCGGCAAGTGGCGCGGCTGGTGGCCGATGCCAAGCAGCAGATTCAGGCGGCGACGCGCGAAGCGGCTTCACACGCAGTGTCGGCAGAGCGGCGGCTGTCATTCGAGCAATGGGAGCAGAAGTTTGCCGCAGGACGCGCGGAAATCGGGAACGAGACCAACCATGCCATTGAAAAATTCCAGCAGAAAGCGGATGAGCATTCGCGGACGGCCCATGCGGCGGCGGCCGAGGCGCTGCGAACGGAATTGCCGCGGTGGCTGGCGCCACAACTCGAGCAACTCACTCGTGAACTGACGGCGAGTCTCTTGCAAGAAGGCGCGGCCCAGCGCAACAAGCACACCCAGCGGCTGGAGGCCACGGCCGAGACTTTGCGAACCGTTTGCCGCGAGGCAGAGGAAACGGCCGCGCGGTTGAAGACCCAGTCGGAGCAGTCGGAAGCACAAATCATCGCGCGCTCGGAGGCAGCCACCCGGGCGATCGAGGAAGCGGCGAAGCAACGGGAAGAAACGGCAACGGCGCAGCGCGAGGCGCTGAGCGCGGCTGCCAATGAGATTCAACAACGGGTAACAGCGGCGCTCTCGTCCGCGCATTCGTCCTCGCACGGGCAGCTTGCGAACGAACTGGAAGCAGCGCAATCAAGCTGGCGGGCAGCGATCGAAAACACGCTTGCTGAAATGCAGGATCGCGCCGCTGGCGGATTGAACGAGCACACGCGCGCGCTGCTGACTCAGTTGCAGGAGGAGTTGGCGCGTCACGGCACGGCGGCACGCGAAACGGCGACGAGTGCGCTAACGGAAGCGGAACAGCGAATAATTGCGTTGCGGGATACTTTGCAGGGACAGACGCAACGGCTGGAGTCGGCGCTCGCGCAAGCCGGGGAGACCAGCCAACGGCTCGAGCAACATTCGGCGCAGCTTGAAAACGTGCGGCAGCAGGTGCTGGCCGGATTCCAATCGCAGCTCGAAAATGTATTGAGCCCGCACCGCGAAGAAATCCAGCGGCGGTCCGAAACAATTCTTGAAGAGATCAACGCGAAAACTCGGGCAACATTCGAAGAGGCGAGCCGCCAGGCAGTAGCCCAGTTTGAGCGGCAAATCGCGGAGACGGTGCAGCCGCACGTCACTAGCGCCGAAGAGGCGATTCACCGTCTGGCAGGAGGACGGTCCCTGTTGGATGCGGCACTGACTCTGCAGCAGGACCGTATCCGCATCTCCGCGGACGAAGCCTTCGCGGAATCACTGGCGCGCTTCCGGGATAATCTGGGCAGCGTCGAGCAAATCCTGCAGGACTCTTCGCAAACGATCACCGGGCGTCACCTGGCGGAACTGGAAGGCAAAGCCGGCGACGTGATGCACCAGACCATTGAAGAGCTCCTAAAATCGGCGGAATGGTACGAAAAGAAGGCGCAAACACAGATTCAGAATCTGACGGAAAGAACCATCGAGCACGCTGGAAACCAATTGCGCGAGAGAGCGGGAGAAATTTCCAGCGTCTTCGCCAGTGAGCTTGATCATGGAAGCCGCAGCTTCGTAGGACACACGCAGACGCAGATGGAAGAGGTGGTGCGGGATTCGTTCGAACGCGCGCGCGCTCTCTTCGCGGAAGCCGCGGACACCACCGCCGCCGCGTTCACGGATGAGGTTCAGCGCGCCGGCCGGCATGAGCTCGAGGGATTCAATGAAGAGGTGCGGCGCTCCGCGGCTGGGGCGCGGCTGCAACTGGACGCGGCACGGATGGAGCTGGCAGAACAGACCACCGCCGAACAGGAAGCTTTCCTGCGGCGCTTCCAATCCACCATGGGTGGAGCGCTCGAAGCGGGCGTGGCCGAGGCGCAGAAGAAAGTCTCCGAAGGATTTGGGCCACTGTTGGATTCCTGGAAAGCAATGACCGTCGCCCATCAGCAAGAGATGCAAGGCATCTACGGGCAAATAGGCGAACACGCCGCGGAGCAATACAAGAACCGGCTGGAAAATGTTTCAAATCAGTGGATGCTGGCGACAGTGGCGTCGCTGGATCACCAGTCGCGGGAGATGATTTCGGGAATTGCCGCCACGGCGGAAGAAAAGCTTCGCGAAGCGTGCGCCCAGGTATTTGAAGGCGTAGGAGAGACCCTGCGCGATCGTCTGCGGGAGATGGCGCATAGTTTTACGCTGCTGACGGACCCTCCCGGGCGCGCAAAGAGCGCCAGCACAGGAAACTAAGAACCAGGGTCCGTGCCGCCAGGAATAGCTGTGTCACGGCAACCTTGTTTCTCGTCCTCCGCCGGCTGATTCGCTACTTCCCTCTCGGCCCGGTATAATCACAGGGGTTTCAACCCCCATGGCCAACCATGCTTACCTGCGCGTGTGGACGCGCGATTTTTCACTGGAAACGATGCTCGCCGAATTCGCGCGGTTTCTGACGACCGCACCGCTCTCGGCGACGCAGAATTCTTTTAGCGAACTGATCGTACAGGCTGTGGATCCGACGGAGATACCGGTGGCGGAGTGGGACCTGCGTCCACTTAAATCCGGACCTGCGGAGGTTGCGGCGCTGGCAGTGCAGAACCTGAATACGGACACGGCATACATCGCGAGCGCAAAATGGGACTTGTGGGGCTTCGATATCGAGAGCCTGAAGTGGCAGCACAAGCCCGAGCCGCTCGTGCTAACGTGCCACGGGCTGCAGTATGACGACGGCCTTGCCGCCACGGCGGGACACTTCATGGGTGACTTGGGCTTCGAGCACTTTTTCACCGGGCATGGCGGGCTGCTTGCGCCGGGAGCAGCGTCGAATCCCTTCAACTCGTCGGATCATCCGATGGAGCATACCTTCCGGCAGTGGATGTCAGCGACCGGCAACCTGAAGGAATATCACGCCAAGACGCGTGAAAACATCCAACAATTATTCCATTGGGTGGAAGCGGTTGAGCAGGCGCTGCCGGTGGAGCGCAGCGAGGTATGGTCCGAAGGCGAAGAAAACTTTGAAGCGCGGCTGGATGCGATTGTGGCGCAGCGGTAGCGCATTCAATTCTTGGGCAAGCCCGATTCGCGGAGTCCTTCCACGAAGGACAGCCAACAGCTAGAATTGCTGTAGCAGGCGTTCGATAGAGCGGGTCCGGATGTGCCGCAGTTGACGGAAGCGCCCCGCAGACCGGAGAAAGGTGGATAGCCCGGGCGAGTGGTAGAAATCACGCCTACGGCGGCAGATCTCTGATGGGGAAAACTTCGCAAAGCGACTGTTCGTGTGCTAACGAGGCGGGCATCGGTCCGTCCTTCCTCAGAGAGGGCCGCGGTGTTGGTGCGGCCCGCAGGTGGAGAATCCCCCTGAAATTTTCACTGAGCCTTCTGTCCCTGGCTATTTTTCTGGGCGGGTGCGGCGCAGATGCGCCCAAGCCTGCGGCGCAGGCGGAAACCAAACCCGCGGAGTCCGTCGTGCCTGAAGAAATTCAGTTGGCGGCAAAGTCACTGCTGGGGAGCGAGTCGCAGGTGCTGGTATTTGGAGACCTGGCCAAGAACGGGAAGCAGGAATTTCTTGCGGCGAACGTCGTGCCAAAAACGCCCACTAACAATTTGCCGGGGACGATCGTGACGCGCGTCGTCGTGGCCGAAAATACCGACGGGAAATGGGCGGAAGTCCTGCGTTGTGATGAACACCTGAAAAACCCAAAGGGTTTTCTGGGTTTGACGCCGCTGGCCCCCGTGACCGGCTGGCGATTGCAGTACGAGCAAAGCGAGGAAAAGGGCCTGCAACTTTATTTCACGCCGCTGAAAGGCACGACCGACCCGCACGTGTTGCCGATCGGTGTGCGATGGAATCCCGCGACTAAACGATATCAATCGCTGGACCGCACGTACGAACATTTCCTGCTCGAATCGCCAACGATGCAGGATGCGAGGTCGACGCTGCGATGAGCGGGGTCTCACCAGCCACCGGTAAGCAAACCTCCAAGAACAGCGGGGGATCTCCTCCCAATAAGGACTTGCGCGGCCTGATGCCGTATCTGCGGCGCTACCCCGGGGGCATTGTTTTCGGCCTGCTCACGGTCGTGCTAATGGGGATCGTCGGCAACGTGCTCCCGCTCGCCACCGGGGTAATGACGGACACGTTAGCCGGCAATGCGGTCCCTTTTGAGCACTCCACGCAGACTGGAAATCCGCTTGTCCTCGGCTTGAAGGCATCGAGGCTCAGCAGTTCCATTCCTTACTATGCGCCAAGCAGCCGCCGCACCCTGGGCATCTACTGCCTTATTGTCGTTGTCTGCGTCGCGATCAAGGGCCTTCTTTCTTTCTCTGCGCGCTGGACGCTCATCGGTGTCTCCCGCGACATCGAATTCGACATTCGCAACGATCTCCTGAAGCGCCTGCTGATCCTCGAGCCCGAATTTTACGTCCGCAATCGCACCGGCGAGCTGATGTCCCGTGCCACCAACGATCTGAACGCCGTCCGCATGGTCCTCGGCCCCGGCATCATGTACAGCGCAACGACCATCATCACCATGATCTTCGCCATCCTGGTCATGGTCACGCTTTCGCCTTCCCTCACGCTCTGGGTTCTGCTTCCCGCTCCGGTAGTGGCCGTTGCCGTCTGGTTCTTCGGCAAAACGATTCACGACCTCTACGAACAAATCCAGGCTGCTCTCGCCACGCTCACCGCCCGAGTCCAGGAAAATCTAGCCGGCGTGCGCGTCGTGCGCGCTTACGCGCAGGAAGAATCGGAAATCCGCGGCTTCGACGAGCCCAACCGCGAGTATGTCTCGCGCAACATCAAACTCATTCGCACCTGGAGCATGTTCATGCCCTCGCTTCAGGCGCTCATCGGCACGACCTTCTTGATCGTCCTGTGGCAGGGCGGACATCAACTTTTCCGCGGCCAGATTTCCCTGGGCGCTCTCATTGCCTTCAGCGGTTATCTCACTTTACTCGTCTGGCCCATGATCGCCCTGGGATGGGTCACGAATATTTTTCAACGCGGCGCCGCTTCCATGGGCCGCCTGAATTACATCCTCACCGCCAAGCCAAATATTGACGATCGCAATGCGAAAATCCCCGAAGGAACCAAGCCGGTAGGCGAAATCGAATTCCGTCATCTTACCTTCACCTATCCGACCACTCTCTCCGGAAACGGTTCGAACGGCGCCTCCAACTCCAGCGGCAACGCTTCGCATCCCGTGCTTCGCGATATTCATCTGAAAGTCCCTGCCGGCTCGACACTCGCTATCGTCGGCCCCACGGGTTGTGGCAAAACGACGCTCGCTGCTCTCATTGCACGCCTCTGGGAAGCGCCGGATGATTCGGTCTTGATCGACGGCCGTCCGATACGCGAGTGGCCTCTCACCACCCTACGCCAGGCCATCGGTTATGTGCCGCAGGACACTTACCTATTCGGCGAGACCATCGGCGGCAACATCGCTTTCGGCTTGCCCGAATATGATGATCAACGAGTCCGCGAAGCAGCCGAAATTGCCAGCCTCCACGGCGACGTCCAGGATTTCGGCAAGGCCTACGAAACCATGGTCGGCGAGCGTGGCATCACTCTCTCCGGCGGACAGAAGCAGCGCGCCGCGATTGCGCGCGCCGTCGTCCGCGATCCGCGAATTTTGATTCTCGACGATTCGCTTTCTGCCGTGGACACGCAAACCGAGGAGCGCATCCTCAACGGACTGCGGGGAATGATGGAAGGGCGTACGACGATTCTGATCTCACACCGCACCTCCACGGTCCGCGACGCCGACCAAATCGTTGTCTTGATCGACGGCGCCATCGCCGAGTGCGGAACGCACGACGAACTGCTCGCTCGCGGCGGTTATTACGCGGATTTGTATCAAAAGCAGCTACTAGAAGAAGAGCTCGAACGCGCATGAGCAACTTGCACGAAGAAGAGGCCCTCGGCAAAGCGTATGATTCGCACTTGATGCGCCGGCTTCTGCAATACATGAAGCCGTACAAATGGCGCGTAGCGCTTGCACTCGTCATGGTGGCCATCGTCACTCCCCTCGAGCTCGCCCCGCCGCTCATTTTTCGCAAGGGCATCGACAGCTACTTTGTTCCCGAACTGAAGGGCGCAATCACAGAAGCGACTGCCTGGACGGGCATTGGCTGGCTTAGCCTTATTTTACTAGCCGTACTGGTGTTCGACTTTCTCGCGCAATACATCCAGATTCGCATCATGCAGCGCGTCGGCCAGCAAACCATGTATGACATGCGCGGCGAGATATTCGCCCGTATGCAGCGTTTGCCGATGAGCTACTTTGACCGTAATCCCGTCGGCCGGCTGGTCACCCGCGTGACCACTGACGTCGATGCCCTCAACGACCTGTTCGCCGCCGGCGTCGTTACCATGATCAACGACTTCTTTCTCCTCGTGGTCATGGCGGGGCTGCTCTTCAAGATCGATCGCCGCCTGGCGCTCGACACACTTGCCGTTCTGCCGGGCATCCTCATCGTCACCATGATTTTTCGCAAGTTCGTCCGCGACGCCAATCGCCGCATTCGCACGGCCATTGCGCGGATTAACGCATTCCTCCAGGAATACATTTCCGGAATGAGCGTTGTGCAGCTCTTCAACCGCGAACGTAAGGCCTTGGACGAATTCGAGAGGCGCAATCGCGACAATATGCTCGCCTGGCGCGACGCCATCCTCGCTTACGCTCTTTTCTATCCGGCGGTCGAATTTCTGAGCTTCGCCACCATCGCCCTGATCTTTTGGTCCGGCGGAATTCGTATTCTCTCCGGCGGGCTCACTCTTGGCGTCCTTACCGCGTTCACCATGTTTGCGCAGCGCTTCTTCCGCCCCATTCAGGATCTCAGCGAGAAATTCAATATCCTCCAGTCCGCCATGGCGGCATCCGAGCGCATCTTCAAGCTTCTCGATGAGCCGGTGCTGGTCGAATCCGATCCCAACGCCGTTCCTCTCGACCATCCGCGCGGCGAAATCGAATTCCGCAACGTGTGGTTCAGTTATCGCAACGTCGCCGAGCCAGCCGAGGAAGATTGGGTCTTGCGAGATGTCTCGTTTCGCGTGGAGCCCGGGCAGACCATCGCCATCGTGGGACATACGGGCGCGGGAAAGACCACGCTGATTTCCTTATTGCTGCGCTTTTACGACGTTCAGCGCGGACAAATCCTCCTCGACGGCAAGGACATTCGACTCATCGATTTGCAAGACCTACGCCGCCAATTCGGAATCGTCCTCCAGGATCCGTTCCTTTTCACAGGCACCATCGAAACGAACATCCGCCTCGGCACGCCCGGCATCGACCGCGCCACGGTCGAACACGCCATCGACGAAATTGGGCTTGGGGAATTCATTCGCTCGCTGCCCGAGGGAGTGGGCAGCAACGTAAACGAGCGCGGNTCAACTCTTTCGGTCGGCCAGCGCCAGCTCATCAGTTTTGCGCGCGCCTTGGCGCACAATCCGCGCTTCCTGATTCTGGACGAAGCAACCTCGAGCGTGGACACGAAGACAGAACTGCTAATTCGCGAAGCGTTGAACCGTTTGCTCTCCGGGCGAACTGCTCTCGTCATCGCGCACCGCCTTAGCACGATTCAGCANGCGGACCGTATCCTCGTGTTTCACAAAGGCCGCTTGCGCGAGCAGGGCGCGCATCAGGAGCTTCTCGCGCAGCGAGGCATTTACTACCGACTTTACCAGCTGCAATACAAGGAGCAGGAGCTGCACCTTCCGATCGATTCAAACCGCTCGGCCGAATCCTCGGTGTTACCGGCCAGCGACTGATCCCTGCGCCATCCAGACATGCCACCCATATCGCTCCTTCTCTCCGCCGGCGAAGCTTCCGGAGACATGTACGCCGCGCGGCTAGCGACCGCGCTGAAGCAGCGCCTCGACGTCGCGATTTTCGGAATGGGCGGGCCGCAGATGCGTGCCGCGGGGGTCGAGATCATCACCGATTATTCCGAAGTTTCCGTGGTGGGAATTACAGAGGTGCTGAAGCGGTTGCCATCGTTGTTCCGCGCCATGAGACGGCTCGTGGACGAAGCAGAGCGCCGCCGGCCGCCGCTTGCGATTCTCACGGACTTCCCCGGTTTTCATCTGCGGCTGGCGCGCAAGCTGCGCCCCAAGGGCATTCGAAACATCTATTATATCTGCCCGCAATTCTGGGCCTGGCGGCCATGGCGCGTGAATTTGGTGCGGCGTCGGTTCGCAGAGGCGCTGTGCATTTTCCATTTCGAAGAAAAATTTTACGCCGACGCCGGTGTGCCCGTGAAATTCATCGGCCATCCGCTGGTGGGAAATGTGAAGGCCTCCCTGACGCGGGAATTATTTTGCCGGAAATACGGTCTGAAAGAAGGAGATCCCATCATCACAGTCCTGCCGGGCAGCCGGGGAGGTGAAATCGCCCACCATGTTCCGGTACTGGTGGAGGCGCTTGCGGAGATGGAGCGGACCCGGTCCGGCAGTCTTGGCGTTGTGGTCGCCGTGGCGCCCGGGCTGGACTCGGAAAAATGGAAGTCCGAGTTTCCAGAAGAGTGGCAGGTCAAATTCATTGAGGATGACACCTACAACGCGCTAGCCGCCGCGGACATCGCCATCGTCTCCAGCGGCACGGCAACGGTGGAGACTGCGCTTCTCGGTAAGCCAATGATTGTTGTCTACCGGCTCTCTCCGCTGACGGCGCGGCTGGCAAAACCCCTGGTGAGAACCAAGTTTTTCAGCATGGTAAACCTGATCGCCGGGCGCGCCGTCGTGCCTGAATTGATCCAGGACGACTTCACGCCGCAACGGGTCGTCGCAGAAGCGGAAATGCTGCTTTCTCCCTCGCAAGAAGGCCAGAACCGAGTGGAAGAGATGCGCTGCGGGTTGGAAGAAGTGCGCAGGCTCCTGGGACCCCCAGGAGCGGTCGAAAGGGCGGCGGATGAGATTGAAAAGCTGTTGAACGCTCACCGAAGCAACGCGAAGTGATGTGTTTGGTATCCTATACATGTACATTGGAGCAGAATTGAAGACATTTGAAAGGGGTCCGATGGCCCTTCGCCGAAGAGCTTCCGCTACATTTTTCTTCTTTACACTGATGTTTCTGTCTTGCGCGGCCGCGCCGCTGCAGGCGCAGGCTCCCCGGCCCGTGAATTTCCTAGCCGAACACTACGACGTCTCCGCCTCGCTGGATGCCATTGGACAATCGATCTCAGCGACCGCAAGAATTGATTTCAAGGCCATCGAAGCCTCCAGCAGTGTGCGCGTCGAGCTGCACCCGAATCTGATTGTAAAAGAGGTAAAAGGAGCCGACGGCAAGCCGCTGACCTTCGAGCGCGACAATCAGAACCCGCTCGTCGTTGTCGTGCAGTTGCCCACTCCCGTAGCCACTGCCGGCCACCTCACCCTGACCTATACGTATGCAGGGCTGCTCGTAAATGAAGAGAACAGCCCCGTACCGGGCGTGCGTGCCGCGCTGATCAACAAAGACGGCGCTTATCTACTTCTCCCGGCACGCTGGTTCCCGCTCACAAATTTTCCGTCGAACCGTTATACCGCGACATTCCGGCTGAACGTTCCAGACATCTTTGCCGTTGCCGGGACGGGCAGAGCGTCCGCTCCGACACCGATGCCCGGCAAAAACGCCGTAGAAGGCGGGCGGCTACTCTACATCTTCGAGTGCAAGAATCTCGCGTCGCATGGCACGTTCGTAGCGGGCAATCTCCAGCTCAATCCAAAGCAGGCGGAAGGAATCAACGTTGCGGTTTACGCTCCCCGGGCAGCGTCCGCGAATGCCGAGGAATTTGCGGCCAGTGTGGCGCGCTCGGCGATTATTTTTTCAGACATGTTCGGACCCATACCGGATCCCACTTTCACGTTGATCCAGATTCCCGACGGCACCTTCCGCGATTACGCAGCCCCTGGAGTTTTGCTTCTGAGCCAGCGCATCTGGGACCCCAAAGCCGGCGACCGGACGATTGCGCGCCTGGTAGCCTCGCAATGGTGGGGAATTCAAGTATTGCCGGCTACGCCGGGCGACGTCTGGATCAGCGATGGACTGGCGCGTTATTCCGAAGCGCTCTACGCGGAGCAAAATGCGGGTAAGGAAGCGGGACTCCGCGCCGTGGACGAATTCGCGGTTGGCGCCCTGATGTATGAAGATTCTGCGCCAATTGCGCAAGCGGCGCGCCTGACCCCCTACTCCCCCGACTACCGTTCCGTGGTGCTGAATAAAGGGGCGATGCTCTTTCACATGTTGCGTGCGCAAATGGGCGACGTAGCCTTCAAAGCCACTTTGCGCGACTTCTACTTTCAGTTCGCGGAGAGGAGCGCACGCATTGAGGATTTTGAAAACATCGCGCAACGCCGCGCGCAGGCTGCCGCGAAGCCGGGCCAAGACCCGCTGAACCTGCGGGCCTTTTTCGCCCAGTGGCTGAATTCAACGGGCGTGCCGGAGTTCTCTCTGGAATACGTCGTTTACCGTACGCCAAAGGGATTTCGCGTCGTTGGCAAGATCAAGCAGCCTCTGGACACGTTTCGCATGCCGGTGGATTTACGCATCGATACCGAAGGAAATCCGGAGCAGAAAACTGTCGACGTGATCGGCACGGAATCGGGTTTCACGGTCGAAACGTTTGGCAGGCCCAAGCCCGGCGGAATCAAAATTGATCCCAACAATCTCATCCTGAAGGGCAGCACTTCTCTGCGTGCTCGCGCGGCCATTGCACGCGGCGAGGATCTCGCCGAACAAGGCCGGTTTTACGATGCGGTGACGCAATATCAGCGCGCACTTTCGATTCAGCCGGGCCGGCCGCTGGCGAATTTCCGCATGGGTGAGGCGTTCTTCTACCAAAAAAACTATCAGGCATCCGCGAACGCCTTTCGCGAAGCCTTGCAGACCGTTCCTGAACCATCGGAAAAGTGGACGGAAGTCTGGAGCCACATCTACCTCGGAAAAGTTTTTGACATGTTGGGGCAGCGCGAACGCGCCGTCAACGAATACAGCAAAGCCAAGCAAACCAACGACGATACCGGCAACGCGCAGCAGGTCGCGGAAGGATTCCTGAAAAAAGCTTACTCCGAAGGCGGAACCTCTGTCGCCGCTCCCGCAGCGAGCGAACCCGCAAAACCCGCGGTAGTAATCTCCCCGCCCGCCTCCGGCGAGAAGCCCGTCTTGAAAAAGCCCAATCCTCCTCAGCGATAGGAATTGTTTTGCAGGGGTAGGCAGCGTTCCGCTTCAGGGAAGAATTGCTCACGGTGCAACGAACCGTAAGTGAGGCGCCGTCCCACTGACAGGCAAAAACTCCTTAACTTTCTGTATTTCATTTGATAAACTACTGTTTAGGTAAGAGTGCGGTGCTTCTCGGCCGCTTTTCTTATTTCCGGCACCGCAATTTCTGGTCAAGTCTCTTGGTTCCCCTCCCTTACCTACTTTCTCTCACCGGAAGCTCTCCTCCAATCAAGCAATTTAGAATCAAGACTTGTGAAGGTGTCCGATAAAATCTACCGTAACTCCCTTTAGAATGAACATTTATGAAAAAGGCGGGGAGGTGTACCGGCTATTGTAAGCCAGAAATCCTCGGCGCAATCCCCGCCAAGCCCGTCAATGGCAACGCAGAAACGCCTTTTCGATGGATGAGGACTTGGAATCGTTCCCCCATCCCTTCAGGGTGAATCAGCGTCTTGAGTTGCAGCCGCGCTTTCGTGCGCTCCGCCTCGTTTTGTCCTTCATCGTACAGGTCTGAAAATTCATTTCCCTGCCCGAGCGCCAGCAGAAAAGCCGTCTGCGAAGTAAACCCCACCGTCTCCAGGCCCGATCGTTTTCCCCAGGACTCGATCGCCGTGAAGTTGACGTGCGCTGTCAAATCCTGCTCGCCCGGTGAGGCGTAATAATCTTCGCTAGCGCGATGGTTATAATAAGCAAGCAGCGTGCCGCGCATGTGGTGATCGTCAAACAGATCCGCCGCAGGATGCCCATAGTCGATCGTAAGCACGTAACCGCGTTCGAGGCGACGGCCGATTTCACTGATCCAGTCGCACGCTTCCAACCCTGCCTCGGCGTGCTGGCCCTCGCATAGAGTGATGCCTTGCACGGCAAAATACTCGGAGATGGCGCAAGTCGAGAGCGGCGCCTGAACATCCATAAATTGCCCGTCGCGGAAGCCTACGAGAATCTCTTTCAGCAAGCCGCTATCCATCACCACCCGGTGCACAGGCAGCGCATCCACCAATTCATTGGAAAACAAGCAGCCCGCAGCGATGTGCGCCGGAACCTCGGCCAAACCTATGAAATGCCCGCCGTCTGCATGGCGCCGGGCGTGAATCGTGGCCTGTTCGCGCCGCGAAGCAGAACGCTCCACGGCGACGTACCGCAGGACCTCATAAAAAGCGGGAATCATTGCTTCACAAAAATCAAGAACCTGGACAGCGAACCGCCCGGCACCCGCGCCCGCCTCCACCAGGGTNAAGTCCGCCGGGTGGCCGAGGCATTCCCACATCTCCAGGAATTGTCGCGCCAGAAGCCGCGCAAAGATCGCATGCACGTCCACGCTCGTGTAGAAGTCGGCGAAACGCTTGAATTCCGCTTTGCTGTAATAGCCATGGAGTGGATGGTAGAGGCATTCGCGCATGTAGTCCGCGAACGTGATGGCGCCGAAACGGCGAATGCGATCGGCAAGTAATTCCGCGAGCGGTGTCACGCGCCCTTGGCTCCGGCAGAATCGGAAGCGGGCTCGGCCTGGATTTTTCTCCAGGCTCGCTCAAAAATTCCTTGTGCGGCTTCGTCGAAAAGCACGAAATAGACCTTTTCGAGAGAAGTTTCGCCCCTCAAGTGTTGTGCGGCCTCGCGCAGCATGATCTCCGCGCAGTCTTTCAAGGGGAATCCCGCGATCCCGGTGCCAACCGCCGGAAACGCGATGGTTTTCAGGCCGCGCTCCTTGGCGATTCTCAGGGAATGCGCCGCGGAATGCCGCAGCGAGTCAGCATCCGTCTTTCCGCCAAGTGGCATGCTGGCCGCATGAATCACGAATCGCGCCTTCAGTTTCCCGCCCGTGGTAATGGCCGCATACCCGACCGGGATGCTGCCGATTGCATCGCATTCGCGCTGGATCTCTTCTCCGCCTTTGCGCCGGATGGCTCCTGCAACCCCCGCGCCCATGATCAAATCATTGTTGGCCGCGTTGACGATGGCGTCCGTATCCATCTCCGTCAGGTCGCCCTGCTGGATGACAATTTTTTCCGCGAGTGAGTTCATGATGGAATCTTTCCATTCTCTCCGGCGCGATTATGTTTTCTTCTCCTCGGCTTTTTGTGGCGTGTAATCATAAACGCCGCGTCCGCTCTTGCGGCCAAGCCGTCCTTCTTTCACGTACTTCCGCAATAAAGAATTGGGCCGGTACTTTTCGCCAAGGGTTTGATGGAGATACTCAAGAATTTTGAGCCGCACGTCGAGGCCAACGAGATCGACCAACTCAAACGGGCCCATCGGGTGATTCAGCCCGAGCTTCAGTGCCTTGTCGATATCTTCCGCCGTGGCGATGCCGGCTTCCAGCATGTTGAACGCTTCGTTGCCGATCAGGGCGTTCACGCGCGTGGTGATGAAACCGGGAGCCTCGTTGACGATCACCACTTCCTTGCCCATGCGACCGGCCACTTCGCGGCAGGTGGCCACGGTTTCATCGGAAGTATGAGGCGTCCTCACCAATTCGATGAGTTTCATTTTCGGCACGGGGTTGAAGAAATGCATGCCTACGCAGCGATCCCGCGAAACAGTGACGTCCGTGAAATCGGTGATCGAAAGAGAAGAGGTGTTGCTTGCGAAAATGGCGCCGGTCTTGGCGAACTTGTCGAAGATGGTGAAGAGTTCCAGCTTCATCTCCAATTCTTCCGGGACGGCTTCGATGATGAGCTCGGCGTCGCGGATGGCGTCTTCAACGTTGCTGGCAGTCGAAATCAGCGAGAGCGCCCTGTCACGGACGCTGGCCTCGACCTTGCCGCGCGCAACTCCTTCCTCGAAGGATTGCCGAATCCAGGCAACACCCTGTTCGAGCACGGGGCGCGAAACGTCCTCAAGGACAGTGTTGTAACCGCCGAAAGCAGCGGCGTATGCAATTCCCCGTCCCATTGTGCCCGCGCCAATCACGGCGATCGTCTTCACATCCATCCGTTAGTCTCCGATCGACGGAACATCACTTCAAGAGTTTCCGATAAGCCTCTTCGTCAAATCCGAGCATCATCTGCGATCCTCGGATGACCACCGGCCTGCGAATGAGATTCGGCTCCTTCGCCATGAGCTGGATGGCCTCCGCGCGCGAGGGCGGATGCTCTTTCATTTTCCGCCTGCGATAGAGTTCATTTCGCGTATTCAGGAACGCTTTGTAATCGCGGTTGCCGATCAGTTCTTCCAGCTCTGCCTCGGCCAATCGCTGCTTATCCAAATCGCGTGATTCAAGTTCCGCGCCCATCTCCAGCAAGAGACCTCTTGCTTTGCGGCACGTGCTTCACGTGGGTTTCTGAAGAAATTTGATTCTCACCTTGGGCACGATAAATCCTCCGCGTGGGACGCAGCATGCTGCGCTCCTACAAAGAAAGCGTTCTCTAATATCGAGGAACTTTCGGATCGACCTCAAGCGACCAGCGCTCAATTCCGCCGGCCAATGATTTCGCTTT
>JGI12635J15846_10002215_pt1 | contig 17024 bp, 13 predicted proteins | sample BlaSpr_A8_OM2_M2_FD_15846 | JGI IMG/M metagenome (IMG submission 15846) | reverse complement strand
CCGATGCTGGCGATCGCTGAGTTGATGAAGAACGGCGGGAAGTCGCCCGACAGTACGTCCTGGAATTCCATCAGAGTGGGTACGAAGAAGACGGTCGGCGGGGAGCTGGCCGCCTGCGGTTCCGTCTTCAAAGCTTCCAGCCACATCCACAGGACAGGGAAGAAGAAGATGAACACCACCAGCCAACCAACCACCGACCACAAGACCTTTGAAGTCGGGAAGCTGCTGGCGCGCCTGGTGTTGCCGCGCATCGCGTTGGCGCTCATCGCCTGGCCTCCACCTGGAAGATCGAGAACAGCGTGCGCAGCCCGATGGTCGCCACGACTGTGGTGAGGATCACCGCGACCACGCCAATCGCGGACGCCTGCCCGATGTCGAAACCCTGGAAGGCAACTTTGTACAGCAGGAAAGGAACATTGGTCGTGTCTTCACCCGGACCGCCATAGGTCAGCATGTAAATCGAGTCAAACGTCTGCACGACGAAAAGCGATCCCAGCAGCGCACCTAGCTCTATGAAAGGCCGGACCAGGGGCAGCGTGATGCGGCGAAAAGCCTGAAAGGCGTTGGCTCCATCGACGCGCGCCGCCTCCAGGACCTCTGGGTTCTGTGACTGCAGGCCGGCCAGGATGATCAGCATCATGAACGGCGTCCAACGCCAGACCTCCACGGCCACAACCATCGCCATGGGGTGCTGATTGACCAGGTCCGCGCGGCCGAGACCGAACGGGGTCAACAGATAAGGCAGGAGCCCGAACAATGGGTTGAGGAGCGTGTCCTTCCAGATCAGGGCCGCGGCCGTGGGCATGATGAGAAAGGGCGCGATCATCAGCGTCCGCATGACGCCCTTGCCGAAAACTTCTGAGTTCAGCAGCGAGGCAATCGCTAGACCGAGGGCGATCGAGATCCCGATCACGGAGACGGTCAACACCACGGTGTTCAGCACCGCTGTCCGGATGTGCTCGTCGGTCAGGAGCGCCGCGTAGTTGTCCAGCCCGGAGAAGCGGAAGCTACCTGGCTTGAGCAGGTTCCACGAGTGGAAGCTGTAGTAGATCGTCAGCACAAACGGAATCTGGGTCACGAGGACGACGTAGACAAAGGCCGGCAGCAGCGGCAGCCGCCGCAGCCAGGCGTCCCGGCGGGCGACGGAGGCGGCGGTTCGTACCCGCACGCCTCCGCTGCTTGCGACCGAGCCCATTCGAGAAAGCTAGCTGCTAATGCTGGTAGATCTTGCCGACAACAGTTGCGAGCGCCTGCGCTTTTTGCAGCGCAACATCGACTGATTCATTGCCCGCGATTACCTTGGCGAACTCTTGAGAAACGTCGTCGCCGAGCTTCTGGAACTCGTCGATGTCGACGTACTGGACGCCAATGTAGGGGACGGGATCCACAGTCGGGTGATTGACGTCTGCGTGCGCGATCGAATCAAGCGTCACCTGGGCGAAGGCGCCGGCGGCTTGCTGATACTCGGGGATGGAATAGGTCGAGGTGCGCGTTCCTGGCGACACGCGGGCCCAACCCAACTTGGTCCCGACCAGCTTGGCGTAGTCCTTGGAGGTGGCCCAGTCAGCGAAGGTCCACGCGGCGTCCTTCTTTTTGCTGCTGGAGGGCATGCCGAGCGACCACGCCCACAACCAACCCGACCAGTCCTTGACCTTGGTGGGCGCATAGGCGTACCCCGAGTTCTTCGCTGCATCCCCGGTGAAGAAGCTCGCTGCCACGGTGGCGTCGTACCACATCGCGACCTTGCCGGCGTTGTAGGCCTGGAGGCACTCGGTGAATCCGGCGTTGGGGGCCCCCGGCTCGCCTGCCGTCTTGAGCAGGTTCACATAGAAGGTCAAGGCTGACTTCCACTGCGGAGAGTTCAGCGTTGCGTTCCACTGCGGATCAAACCAGCGTCCACCGAACGTGTTGACCACAGTGTCCAGCGGCGCGAGCTGCTCGCCCCAGCTGGGCAGGCCGCGCAAACAGATCCCGTTGAGGCCCGCGCCTGGGTTGTTGACCGCGTTAGCGATCGCGGCCACCTGGTCCCAAGTTGGATGATCGGGCATGGTCTGCCCCTTGGCCGCAAGCAGGTCCTTGCGGTACATGAGCATGGAGCTTTCGCCGTAGAAAGGCACTGCGTAGAGATTGCTGTTGTAGCTGAGGGCTCCCCTGATTCCGGGAATCAGGTCGTCTGGAGCGTAAGACGGATCCTTGGCGATGTATGGGCTGAGATTTTCGATCCACCCCTTCTTGGCCCACAGGGGCACCTCGTAGGTGCCAATCGTGAACAGGTCGTACTTCCCGCTGTTCGCCGCCACGTCCTGGGTCACCTGCTGCCGGAGGTCGCCCTCGGGCAGGGTCACGATCTTGACCGTGATATTCGAGTGAGCGCTCTGGAAGTCGCCGACGAGCTTCTTCAGGTCGGCCATGGACGGATTGTCGACCGCCGCAAGCGTGATCGTGGTCGTGCCCGCGCCACCACCGCCGCCGCCGGCTCCCGAACATGCGCCGGCCGCCAGCGCGATCACGATCCCCATGATCGCGAGCACGTGGCGCCGGTCCGGTGATCGAAGTCTTCCATCGCTCATTTGAGGTTCCCCCATCTATTCGTTAGCCGGCTCAGAGCTAAGCTGACAACGTTGTCAAAAGACAACGTTGTCTTTTGTAACACAGATCCGGTTAGACTGCAACAAGAGATTTACGGAGTGCTCTGGGAGCCCGCCGTTCAGGCCCAGGAGGCCAACGTTGACATCTGAGGCAGCCGACAGATCAAGGCCGACCATGAGGGAGGTCGCGGCGCTGGCCAAGGTGAGCATCAAGACCGTTTCGCGGGTGGTGAACGGCGAACCCGGTGTGTCGCCCAGGCTCGCGAGGCGGGTCCTGGCAGCGTCTGAACGGCTGAACTACCGCCACAACCTGACGGCCAGCAGCCTGCGCAGGTCAGACGGCAGGAGCGCCACGATCGGCGTGGTCCTGGAAGACGTGGCCAACCCCTTCTCCTCCGCGCTCAACCGATCGATCGAAGACGTGGCCGTCCAGCGGGGGGTGCTCGTCCTGGCCGGCAGCTCAGACGAAGACGAAGATCGCGAGCGAAAGCTAGTCTCGGCCTTTGCGTCCCGACGGGTTGACGGCCTGATCATCCAGCCTTCGAGTCACGACCACAGCTACCTGGTGACGGAACGCAATGCGGGCACGGCGATCGTGTTCGTGGACCGCCCGCCGGCCTTTTTCGACGCGGACACCGTGCTCACCGACAACGCCGCCGGGGTCAGGCGTGGCATTCGGCACCTGGTCGAGCACGGCCACCGCCGGATCGGGTACCTGGGCGACCTGCACAAGATCGCCACGGCCGCGGAACGGCACCGGGGCTACCTGGAAGAGCTCGGCGTCCAGGGGATCGAGGCTGACGAGAGACTCGTGCGGCTCGACTTGAGGGGAATCGACAGGGCGGAGGCGGCCGCGATTGAATTACTCGGCATGCCGGATCCTCCCACGGCGCTGCTCACCGGACAGAACCTGATCACCATCGGGGCCTTTAAAGCGCTTCGACGATTGGAGCTTCACCAGCGTGTTGCGCTGATCGGCTTCGACGACATCTTGCTGGCCGACCTGCTGCAGCCGGGGATCACGGTCATCGCGCAGGATCCGGCGGCGATCGGACGCACCGCCGCCGAGATGCTCTTCCGCCGCCTCGATGGAGATCGTTCGCCATCGGAACACCGAGTCGTCCTCACGCGAATGATCAGCAGAGGCTCAGGCGAGATCGCTCCGTGGTCGTAGTTTGTGGAGAGGCGCTGGTCGACCGGATCCACAACGGGGATGGCACCCAGAGGGCAGTGCCGGGCGGAGGACCGTTCAACACCGCCCGAGCGCTCGCCCGGTTAGAGGTGCCGACCGCGTTTCTGGGGCGTCTCTCGGAGGACGTCTTTGGACGGCAGATGGCCGGCTTGCTGGTCTCCGAAGGAGCCAGCCTCGAGCTGGCGAGCATCGGTCCCGAACCCACGACGATCGCCATCGCGGACGTGGACAGCGAAGGCCTCGCCGAATACCAGTTCCTGGTCGAGGGAACGTCCGCGCCCAACCTGACGGTTGACATGCTCCCCGAACACTTCGGTCCCGACGTGAACGCTCTCTATCTGGGGACGCTGGGGCTGGTGCTCGAGCCGATGGCATCCACGCTCGCCGAGCTGGTCACTCGAGAGCGCGGCCGGCGCTTGGTGATGCTCGACCCCAACGTCCGCCTGGGACTCATCCCTGAGGCCGACTATCGCGAACGCCTACAGTTCGCGATCTCGCACAGCGCGATCGTCAAGGCGAGCGAGGCCGACCTGGCCTGGATCTGTCCGGGGCTCGACCATGAGCAAGCGGCGACTCAGATTCTTCGCGACGGCGTGAGCCTGGTTGTCGTGACGCTGGGTGCTCGGGGTGCGTTCGGCGCGCATCGGGACGTCCGGATGCACGTGGCCGCCCCGCGCGTCGAGGTCGTCGACACCATCGGAGCCGGCGACGCCTTCGGCGCCGCCCTCTTGGCATGGCTTCACGATCACGGATGCATCCAACCGGATCTCAGCCTCTCTGAGGAGGAGCTCAAGGCCGCCCTCGACTATGCCTGCCTGGGCGGCGCGCTGACGTGTACCCGCGCCGGCGCCGACCCACCCTGGAAAAGGGAGATGCAGGCCCGGCTGTCCGGATAGGGCCGGATTACGTCGAGCGTTCCACCTTCGCCCGCAAACCCTGCAGGTCATAGGTGAGGCTCCCTGAGCGATAGCGTTCGCGGGCCTCGTCCTCGTTTGCCACTCGCAGCGCGGCGGATTTGAGCGCCGCCTCCTGATCCGCGGCTGGGACGACGACCCCGCCGTCTGCGTCCAGCACGACGATGTCTCCCGGGTTGATCTTGATCTCGCCCACTGTCACCGTCTCGTTGATGGACCCGACCGAATCCTTCGTCGCACCCGAGGCGCGGATCCACCTGGCCCAGATGGGAAGTCCGATCGTCACCAGCTCCTCGACGTCCCTAACCGCTGCGTCGACGAGGATTGCGGCCACGTGCCGATAAGCAGCCTGGATCGCGATCAGCTCTCCAACGAGGGAGACCGGCGCCGGTTCCGGCATCGTCAGCACGAGGATCTCGCCCGGCAGCACCTTGCTCAGAGCCGCGTGCACCATCAGGTTGTCGTTCTGTCCACACCTCACCGTGCGAGCGGGGCCTGCGGCGCGACTGCCTGGCACGATCTGGATCAGCGGAATGGCGATGATGCCCCGTCTGCCCATCGCCTCGTGGACGGTGGCCACTCCGTAGCGAGCGAAGTCGCTCATCGAGCTCATGTGGTCCTTCTCCGAAAGAGCGAACGAATGACCATCACGGTGCGATTCTATGGTGGAGCGCCTAGCCTGGAGGCCATTCGAATCAACTGCAGTCTGCAAGGAGTCTGAGCCGCATGGAATGCAAAGTCCGCGACATCAACATGCAGTACGACGAAGCCGGCGCCGGGAGGCCGCTGCTGGTCCTTGACGGCTGGGGCTACAGCGGTCACATCACTATGGTTGCGTCCGAGCCGGTTTTCGAAGGTCGAGCTGGCTGGCGGCGCCTTTACCCGGAGCTGCCCGGACATGGCAAGACTCCGTTGCCGGATTGGCTGCGGTCCCCGGAAGACATGCTGGACGTGTTGCTCGAATTCATGGAGGCGGTGGCGCCGGGCGAGCGATTCGCCGTGACAGGGGCCTCCTGGGGAGCCTATATGGCCCTCGGCCTTGTCCATCAGCGACCGAATCAGTTGGACGGCGTGATGCTGGACATCCCAGGACTATCGCTAGTGATGGGCGCATTCGATCTGCCAGCACAGCGGGCGATACGTCGCGAACCAGAGTTCGCCGCTGCGCTGCAGCCGGGAGAGGAATGGATGCAGTACACGCTGGTCGTGCAAACCCGTGCGATGATCGACAAGCTGCGGGCCATGATGGCGTACTGGACACCGCCGGACCCTGAATTCGCCCCGCGGCTGCAGGGAAAGCCATTCTCGTTCGAGGCCAACGTCCTCGCGGAACCCTTTCTTGCGCCGACCTTGTTCGTCATGGGGCGCCAGGATCACTTAGTCGGCTACAAGGCCGCGTGGTCGATCCTCGACAGCTTTCCGCGTGGCACTTTCGCGGTGCTCGATCGCGCCGGACATCTGCTCGATCTTGAGCAGCCCGTGCTGCAGAAAGCGCTCATCAACGAGTGGCTGGATCGCATCGAGGAATACAAGACGCCCGGATCACTGGCGCCAGAGCTGGAGACACAGGAGGAAAACACGTCGACACTCCAGCCAGACCAGATCGTCGAGGCGCTGCCCACAAACTTTGTGCCCGAGATGGCCGGCGCCACCAACGCGCTCGTCCAGTTCGACCTATCGGGGAACGCCGGCGGCAAGTGGTGGGTGAAGATCCACGACGGCATTGCTGAGTCCGGGAAGGGAGAGCTGACGGAGGTCGCGAACCTTACCTTTTCCGCCGACGCCAACGACTGGGTGAGGATCATGACGGGTCAGCTCGACGGCAGGACCGCATACATGCAGGGCAAGCTCAAGATCAAGGGCGACGCGGGGCTGGCAATGAAATTTCAGACACTCTTCAAGACACCCAGCTAGGCGAAAGCATCGGCGGCCGGTGTAGCGTTGGCGGCATGCCGCGCCGCAAACGAAAAGCAATGGGACCTCAACCAACGGCGAAGCCACAGACCAGCGACCAGGCTCCTGGCGAGGAGGTGGTCCAGGTCAACGATCAGTACGCGGGTGGGGGCCCCGCGCCCGACTCCGAACCCTCGGAACCCTCAGAGCACGCCCAACACCAGACCGGCGGATAGACAATCCGGGCCGGTGACCGGACGCCCTTGGCCGACTTGACGCCGAGCCCGGACGAGCAGCCGGCCACTGAGATTCCCAACCGCGTCGTCTGGGCGCTGCTCGCGCTGGGCCTCCTGGTGCTCTTCTTCGTTCTGCCGCATCGCATCGAAGGGGACGGCCTGTTGCGATACGACGCGCTCCAGGGGTGGCTGGCAGGCCACGGGATACCCGACACGAAGTATCCCCTCATCGGATCAGTTCCTTCGATCCCGCTGATGCTCCTGGGGCACCTCATCGCGTCATCCGAATGGTGGGTGTCTCGCTACAACGTCGTCGTCTACGCCGCGGGCGTTGGCGGACTGTACGTGCTGCTGCGCGGACGCTTGCCCAACGAGGTGCTCGCGGCCTTCTTGTTGCTGCTCGGAACGACTGCCATGCTTCCAAGCTCGCTGACCGGCTTCGGCGCAGAGACCTTCAGCGCGATGACGGTCGGAGTCGGTCTGGCGGCCTGGTCGGCAGGCCGCTGGAAGACCGGTGCGGTGCTGCTTGGCGTCGGGGTCGCGAACCTGCCCGCGAGCTTTGTGGGCCTTGCTTTCGCCATGGGTTGGTGGGCATCGCGGGAGAAGCGAATCAGGGCGCTGGCGCCGCTTGTCCTGAGCGCGGGCGTCTGGTTGCTCGAGAGCACGGTGCGCCGCAAGTCGGCCCTCTCCACCGGCTACGAGAACGACCACGGATTTCAGACGCTCCTGCCCTATTCGGGGCTGCCCGGCTTCAGCTATCCGACGTTCTTTGGCGTGCTTTCGCTGTTGTTGTCTTTCGGCAAGGGTCTCCTTTTCTTCGCACCTGGATTGTTCCTGGTCTTCGGACGGGGCCTCGAGGCGCTGCGATCCGTGTCGCAAGTCCTGGTCCTGTGGATGCTGTATCTGGCTGGCATGGTGCTGGCTTACGGCAGCTGGTGGGCCTGGTATGGCGGCTTCACATGGGGCCCGCGATTTCTGACGTTCGCCTCGCTGCCGGCCGCGCTGCTGCTGGCGGCTCAGGTCCGTCGCCCACCGCGAACGCTTCTCGCGCTTACCGTCGTGCTTTCAGCTCTACTGCTCTCGGTTTGGGTCGGGATCGACGGGCAGGCGTTTGGCCGCTTCGCTCAGGAGCCGTGCGCGGCGAACCACTACTCCCTGGAGGCGCTCTGCTGGTACGTGCCGGAATTCAGCGTGCTCTGGACGCCATTTGTATTCGTCGCACATCCNTCATGGGCGGATTTCCTGCTGATCGCCTACGCGCTCGGCGTGACCGGCTACGTCGCTTATCCACTGCTCCGACAGTGGACGGTTACCGCGTACCGTGGTCTGGGACTCGCGTGGGCTGCTTATGGCCGTCGAGCACCCTGGAGGTTTTGATTCAGGGTTTCGCGGCGAGCGCGCGTCAGAGTGTTGCGGATGTTGTTACGGCCGGCGAGTCAGGCTGGGATCAGTTGAATGTCACACGAAATCCGCACCCTCAATCGTCATCTCGTCCCTGAAACGCGACCGACCCGTCGCCAGTTCTTGAAAGCGGTCGGCATCGGAGGCGCCGTCGTTGGCGCAGGTGGTCTCGGGCTGGTGTCGTGGCGCGCGACTGACCAGGGCGTGTTTGGCGCTGGAATGGGGCCCGCTTACGACGCGTGGGGAGAGTGGGATCGTGGGAGCGGGCCGATCACTCTGGTCCGGGCCGCGATCCTTTCGGCCAACCCACACAACAGTCAGCCCTGGCGTTTTCAAGTTTCCAGTTCTGCGATCGACATGTATGCCGACGTCAGCCGGAACATCGGCGCCATGGATCCGTATCTGAGAGAACTGCACATCGGGTTGGGCTGCTCGCTAGAAAACCTCATTATCGCCGCGAAGGCCAAGGGTTATCAACCGGTGCTGACTGTATTGCCCAACGTCAACGATCCAACTTTGATCGCGCACGTCGAGCTAGGCCAGGGGATCAAGTCGGAGGAGGCTCTCTATCAGGCGATCCCGCAGCGACACACTCACCGCGCCCCTTTCGATACCTCTCGGTCACTCTCGCCCGCGGCGCTGGCCGGCCTGGACCAACAACTCGCCGGCCTCGCGCACGCCGAAATCCTCTGGATCACCAGCGATACCCTCAAGAACCAGATCGGCCAGCTGATCGTCGAAGGAGCACAGGCTATCGCCGGCGACCGACAGCAGAGCTCGGACAGCTTCCGCTGGTGGCGTGACAGCCGGAGTGACATCGAGCAATACAAAGATGGGATGACCGTCGACGCGGCCGGCCTCTCACCATTGATTACAGCACTTGCCAAAGTCCTGCCCGCACAGTCGCGAGAGCAGAACGATCAGGCCTGGATCCAGCAGACTCGCGACAACTACGTCAAGACGGCGGCCGCCTTCGGAGTCATAGTCGTGCGGGACCCCAACGACAACCTTCAGAGGATCAACGGGGGTCGCCTCTACCAGCGCCTGCACCTGGCAGCCACGACGCAAGGCATGGCCATGCAGCCACTGAACACGCTGACCGAACGGATCGACCGCGAGCGCGTGCTGGGAGTGGCGCCGAGATTCACCCAGGCTGTCCCCGAACTGCTGGGAGCTCCGGTCATGCAGGCCCTCATGTCCTTTCGGATCGGTTACCCGACCATGAAGACGCTCCCGAGCCCGAGACGTCCCGCCGAATCTGTGGGTGGTAAGGCTTGAAAACCATCCGCGCGTTGACGCTCTCGGAACGCCTGGCCGCTCTGGCCGGCATCGTGGCCGCCATCGCTTCCATCGCCGGCTTCATCCCCGGCCTCTACCGTGACCGGCCGGTGATCATCGCCCAGTCGCATGGCTTTGACCTCGGAAACCTGATTGCCGTCGTGATCCTTGGAATTGGTGTCGCCTGGTCGGCACGCGGATCAGCGCGTGGACGCGTAGTGACGATCGGCGCTCTTGGCTATCTGCTTTACAGCTATGTCACCTATGCCTTCGTCATCGTCCTCAATCCGGCGACGCTCCTCTACATCGCGGTGCTTGGCCTGGGTGGCTGGTCGTTCTTCACGGGACTGGCCCGGCTCGACGCCCAAGAGGCCGAGACGATGGTTGCCAGCCGTCTTCTCCGGCGCGTAACGGCCGGTTTCCTGCTCGTGATCGCAGCCCTGTTTGCTCTTAACTGGCTGCGCGAAATACTCGCCTCGGTGGTCAGTGGCCAGCTGCCGCCTGCCCTTGTCGCCGCAGGCTGGCCGATGAATCCGCCATACGTCCTTGATCTCGGGTTTGTGATTCCGATCGCAGTGCTCGCGGGCGTACGCCTCCTCCGGCGCCAGGTAGGTGGCGCATGGCTGGCCGTGTCCCTGCTCGTCTTCCTGCCGGTGTTGTCGTTGAGCGTGCTGCTGATGACGGTCTTCATGGCCATCGATGGGCAGGCCCTGCAGCTGCCGCTGGTCGCCGTGTTCGGGGCTGTCATCGCGGTGAGCACAGCACTCGCCTGGCTCGCGCTCCGGAATCGGCCGCACCGATCGCCGAGCGGCGTACGTATTGCAGTCACCTGAACTAAGCAGCGGGGCCAAGGCTCTGCGAATCGCGCATATCGCGATCGCCCTGGCCGGGCTCAGCAGCCTTGCCTACATCTGGTTTTGCGCGCTGACTGGTCGACGCGACCGCGTCCTTGGTGCGGCGTTGGTGACCCTGTCGGCGCAGGGTGTTGCGCTGCTCATAGGGCGCGGTAACTGTCCGCTCGGACCCTTGCAGCACCGACTGGGTGATCCCGATCCGTTGTTCGAGCTGCTGCTCCCTCCGCGCGCAGCCAAGGCCGCGATCCCAGTTCTGTTTGCCGTCGCGCTCGGCGGCATCGCGATCCTCGCTTTGCGCCGCATGTAACGGCGGTTGGTTGCCATCGGGGTTGGGTGGACCATCGTCACCTCACCGACTCGGATGCTGGCAGTGTGGTCATTAGTGCTGTCGGAGGAAGGACTGCTGCCAAGGATCAGCCTGTTGACGAATCTCGCTTATTTCGACGTAAAGACGCGACAAATTCCGCCTAAGCTCCGGCCTGTGTTCGATGCAGCCTGGCGCCTGGTGCGAGATCGCCGGACGTATCTCCGGATCTTCTATCTGCTGTTGGCGTTCCCTTTGGGAACCCTGTACTTCGTGGTCATCGTCACTGGACTCTCAACCGGGGTGGGTCTCGCGATCGTCATGGTTGGGTTTCCGATTCTGCTCGTGACGCTTCTCGGTTGGCTGCTGTTCGGACGGATCGAGCGCGAGCTCGCGATACATCTCCTCGGAGCCCAGATCAGACCGATGTCCCTTCCCGATTCGGTCAGGCGTTCAGGATGGCAGCGCCTGCTTAAGACCTTGGGTGATTCCGTCACCTGGAAAACCCTGGTGTACCTCTTGCTCGAGTTTCCGTTCGGCGTGTTCTCGTTCACGCTCGCCGTCGTTCTCATCACACTTTCGATCTCTCTCATCCTTTATCCCGCCGAATACGCAATCACCACCGCGATTTACCAGCAATACCCGGACCAATTGCGAGGAACGATGTGGCCGGGCGTGACCATCAACGGGCATTTCGATCGAAACACCGCGGTCGCGTTCCTGGGCGTGAGCGCGTTTGGCATCCTGTTTGCGCTTGCCTCGCTCGGACTCTTGAACGGAATTGGGTGGCTTTGGGCCCGCTTTGCCGAGCTCATGCTCGGAGTCGATGAGAGTCGCCTGGAGCTCGCAGCCGCTCAAGCCGAAGCAAAGACCCAGCAGGTGCGCGCCGAGCGCGCGGATCAGAGTCGGCGGGAGCTCATCGTCAACGCGTCTCACGAACTCAGAACTCCCGTCGCCAGCATCAGCGCGCATGTCGAATCCCTGCTCAAACCCGGCCGCGAGATGGACACAGAGACGCGCAAGTACCTGTCTGTCGTGGCCGCGGAGACAGACCGGCTGGGATCGCTCGTCGACGATGTGCTTGCGCTGGCCAGAGCTGATGCGGATGAGCTCCGGCTCGACATCCAACCGGTGGACGTCCCCTCGGTGATCGACCAGGTCTGCGAGACGCTCGCCCCACTGGCCAGACGCGAACGCAACCTGAGCCTCGTGCACTCGAGCGCAACGGGAATACCGAGGGCAATGGCCGACCGCGATCGACTGGCGCAGGTGCTCACGAACCTGGTCAGGAACGCGGTGAACAACACGCTTGACGGCGGGATCATCTCCGTTGAGGCCGACCTGGCCGGCGATCGCGTCGCCATCACGGTCTCCGACACCGGAATCGGAATGGAGCCGTCGGATCTGAAGCGGATCTTCGATCGCTTTTACCGTACCGACCAGTCACGAGCGCGGGACACCGGCGGGTCCGGTCTCGGTCTGGCCATTGTGCGAGACCTTGTGGCGGCAATGGGTGGATCAGTCGGCGCCGAGAGCGTGCCTGGGCGAGGCAGCGTGTTTCACGTTTGGCTGGCGCGCGAGGCAGCGTGACCGATGGCTTCGATCCTCGTGGTGGAAGACGAGACAGCGATGAACGATCTCATCCGCGCTGAGTTGGAAGCGGAAGGACACGTCGTCCGCCAGGCGCATGATGGGCCGACCGCTCTCAAGCTGGTGCGTGAGCAGGTGCCGCAGCTCGTGATCCTGGACTGGATGCTGCCCGGGCTCGACGGGCTGTCGGTCTGCCGCCAGCTCCGCCAGGACTACCTGATGCCGATCATCATGCTCACCGCGCGTTCAGAGGAGGTCGATCGCGTGCTCGGCCTCGAGGTGGGCGCGGATGACTACCTGGTCAAGCCGTTCGGGGTACGCGAGCTGCTGGCGCGGGCCCGCGCAGCCCTTCGCCGAGTTGAGCTCGAGGCACGGCGCGGCCAGCCCAACGGGGGCGAGGAAGAAGCCATAGTCCACGGCCCGCTGCGCGTCGAGCCCGGCTCGCATCGCGCAACTTTGAATGGGACCGAGCTTGCCCTGACTCCAAAGGAGTTCGAGCTGCTGCACCTGTTTGCCGCCAACCCCGGGCGGGCTTTCAACCGGGAATTCCTTATCGAGCGGGTGTGGGGCGGGGACTACGAAGGCTTCGATCGCGCCGTGGACAACCACATCCGGCGGCTTCGCCAGAAGCTCGGCGACTTCGGGGAGAAGATCGCGACCGTTTGGGGCGTGGGCTACCGCTTCATCGCTTAACCTTCCGCCGCAATTTCGCGACGAATTCGTGGGGGATCCGGCAAAGGCGCGCGACATTTGCCCGCCAACCTTGCTTCCAGCACCTGGCCGAAGCCGGGGCGAGGAGGAAGGATGTTCGATCGATGGGGACGCTTTGTTTATCGGTTTCGTTGGGCGACGCTCGCGGGCGGCGTCGTGGTTCTGGGCCTCTCGATCGCCGGCATATTCTCCGTTGGCAACGTCGGCGGCAACCAGCCGTCCACAACGACCGAATCCGACCGGGCGGCTAACTTGGTCCAAGCCGAGCTTCCACAGGTCGTCGGGAGTGGCAGCTCGTTCATCTTGCTGTTCAGCAGCTCAGACCTCGCGGTTTCCGATCCCAACTACCAGACTGCCCTCGAAAGCGCTGTGGCCCCGCTGCAGAGCGATCCCCGCGTCACGTCGGTGGTGACCCCTTACGGCCAGTCGAGCAACGGCCTCGTGTCGCGCGACAGCCATCAGGCGATTGTCGTCGTGCATGTGAAGGACCGCTCGAGCGTCGCCGCAGGCTACTTGTCGGCGCTTCGATCGAAGGTCCACGCCGGCCCGCTGCACGTGGTGCTCACCGGCAACGTGCCGATCAACTCCGCGTTCAACAAGACCCTTGAAGCGGACCTCCAGCGAGCGGAGCTGGTGGCGCTTCCGATCGCCCTGCTCCTGCTCGTGCTCATCTTCCGGAGCGCCGTGGCGGCTTTGCTGCCGATTGGCGTGGCGCTGGTGACCATCGCGGGCGGAGTGGCGGCGACGGTGATCCTCTCGAATTACGTGTTCGTCTCCCAGTACGCCTTCAACATCGTGACGCTGGTCGGCCTCGGTGTCTCGATCGACTACTCGCTGATGTTCGTTTCGCGTTTTCGTGAGGAGCTGGCCACTGGTTCTTCGCGCGAAGATGCCGTGGCGAAAGCCATGACAACCGCGGGCCGAGCGGTGGCTTTCTCGGGAATTGCCGTCGCCATCGGACTTTCGTCGCTGCTCTTCTTCCAGGGGACCTTCCTCGCCTCGATGGGAATCGCCGGCGCCATAGTCGTGGGACTCGCCCTCCTGTACGCCCTCACCGTGCTTCCGGCAGGGCTGGCTGTGATCGGCGGTGGGGTCGACCGGCTCCGGGTGCCATGGCAGCGATCCACCACGGGCAGCACCTTCTGGCACTCGACCGCCACTCGGGTGATGCGCCGTCCGCTCCTGGTGCTCGTGCCGTGCCTCGCGATCCTGATCGCGGCAGGTACGCCATTCGTGCACCTGCGCCTTGCCGGCAGCGGGGTCGATGCGCTGCCGCCGGGAAACGAGGCGCGCCAGGGCTACGACACCCTGGTCAGGGACTTCGCCGGCTACGACAACAGCGAGATATCCGTGGTCGCCTACTTCCCGAACGCCGACCCGTCCACGGGTGCCGCCGCGGTGGCCGTCGCTGATCTTGGGCGCCGGCTGCAGGCCATGCCAGGGGTGGTTCGAGTGCTGGCTCCCGTGACCGGCGCGCACATCGCCCTGCTCACCGCGGTCTCCAATCTGGACCCGTCCAGTGATGCGGCACGCGCAGCCGTCAGCTCGATTCGCGCTCACGAAACGCTCGCCGCCGGCGGTCAGTTGCTCGTCGACGGCCAGACTGCCGGCGACCTCGACGTCATCGCATTCATCCGATCACACATGATCGGCGCGCTGGCGTTCGTGCTGGTCGTCACCTACATCGTGCTGTTTCTGATGACCGGTTCGCTGGTGCTTCCGCTCAAGGCCGTGCTCACCAACCTGCTTTCGATATCGGCTTCTTTTGGCGCACTGGTGTGGATCTTCCAGGATGGCCACCTGAGCGGTTGGCTGCACTTCACTGCCCAATCGATCGACCCGTCGGTGCCGGTGATCTTGTTCGCGCTTGTCTTTGGATTGTCGATGGATTACGAGGTGCTGCTGCTGGCGCGAATTCAGGAACGCTGGCGTGCTACCGGGGACAACACAAGGGCCGTGGCGGAAGGGCTCGAGCGCAGCGGGCGCTTGATCACTGGAGCAGCGGCGATCATGGTGGCGACGTTTCTCGCCTTCGGACTTGCGGACGTCGTGCTGATCAAGTCGATCGGCATCGGGATCGCCATCGCCATCGCCATCGACGCCACCATCGTTCGAGCACTGATGGTTCCATCGATCATGCGGCTCCTCGGCACGCGTAACTGGTGGGCTCCCCAATCGCTGGTTCGTCTCCATCGCCGCTCAAGGTTTGGCGAGCTGGCAGCTAATCCGGAGGCAGTCTGACCACGACCTGACCGGGCAAGACGTCGAGTTGGACAAACCCTGGCTCCGAGCGCGTCTCCCCGGGTGTCCAACGCACCGGATGAGTGAACGCTGGGCCCCGGAACGCGAAGGAGTGGTATTCACCGTTCTCGCCGCAAGGGTCAGCCTGGGTGGTAGCTATGTCGTCTGGAAAGCGCTCGTCGATGACCCGGCCGAGCCAAGAAGGATCCAATCGACTCAGGTCAACGCAAGTGATGACCGCTCGACCGCCGGTCTGGACAAACTCATTTACCAGTTGAGCCGGCGCTTCGCCCCAGATCGGCTCGACATGCTCGAGGCCTGCGGCCTTAACTCGGTCCTCAAACCAGGCGCGTACATCGGCAAGGTGGATATCGCCGAATACGACCCCAGCAAAACCCTCGGACCGCAGCGCACCGAGCTCCGCAGCCAGCCGCCCATCCATATCCGGCCAACTGGTGCCGATCGCTCGGAGGTCAATCCCGGCGGCGTCTGCCTGCGCCTGAATCATGTTCACGCGGGTCGCATGAAACCGCACTCGACCCGTGACAGGATCATGGAAGTTGATCAGCCGCGTTACGTGCATGCCAGCCGCGGTAGCGCGCTGCAGTGCGAGCGCACTGTCTTTGCCTCCGGACCACATCAAGGCGTACCTGGCGTTCACCTCTTCCGGGCTGAAATCGTAAGCCGTGTTCGGTCCGAACTTGGCTGTCGTTGAGGTTCATGGTTCGATCTTCTGCGAGCACCACCATGGAGCTCAGCGGCCCTGCGTCACCAAGCTTTACCTCCGGCTAGGCATTTGCGTTACTGAGCGCCAGCTGTGCCGACTTGTCTCCAGGTCAATCCACCGTCAACGGTCTTGTAAAAGCTCCAGTCAGATGTGCCCGGACCCTGACCAGCGCTCAGGAATCCGCTGCTTGTGTCAAGAAAGACGAGCGCGCCGGCCGAAGGGATTGCGGCCGACCGCGACCATTTGCGGCCGCCATCGCTCGTCGCATAGAGATACAGGTCAGTCTGTGGGTCGGCGGCCTCGTTCACGATGCACCACCCATGCGTCTGATCGAGAAAAGTGCAACCGAATGTTCGATTCGGGCGCGTCTCTGAACTTACCCACGTGAGACCCCCATCCGATGTGACAGCGATCGAATCTGACCCGATCATCACCCCATGGCCTGAATCGAAGAAATACGGGGGAGTGGGGTACGCGACAGGTTCCTGCTCAACCGACCACGTGGTTCCACCATCACGTGTGACCAGCAAAGCGTTCGGAGAGCTGAGGCAGTAAAGCGCTATCCAACCCGTTGTCGACGTAGAGAAGCTCATTCCGTCGCCGACGCTGCACGGCGTCCCGAGCCTCTTGAGGGCTGACGCTCCAGGATTCGAGCTGACCCGACTCCACTGAAGCCCCCCATCGCTGGTTCGATACAGCGCTTCGACATTCCAAAGGGGGGCCATGATGCTTGCCGGGCCAGATGCGATCAGCAACACGCCATTCTGGGCATCGATGAAGCAGATCCAGTTCACGGATCCGGAGGCCTCCCAGATCACATCCGTAGACGCTGCCGGCGTGATCCGAAGCGGAGCTGATTGCTGCCAGGTCGTGCCCGCATCCGAGGTGCTGAAAACGACTACGTGATCGGCGGTCGCCTTTGGTGAACCCGCAGCCTTGGCTACCCAAGCATGGTTTGCATCGAGAAAGAACTCCGTCTCACCGCCGGCAGACTCGTTCGGGATAGTTGGTGGCGCAACTTTGGTCCAGTGGTCGCCTCCATCGATCGTGTGATATGGCCCGTAGGCCCATCCACTACTCGCGCTGAGCATGTCG
>JGI12635J15846_10002213_pt1 | contig 17030 bp, 13 predicted proteins | sample BlaSpr_A8_OM2_M2_FD_15846 | JGI IMG/M metagenome (IMG submission 15846) | reverse complement strand
TGGCGCGATATTATCGCTGAAGGCTTTACCTTTGCGAACGCGCGCATTGTGGCCAAGGCCATCGCACGCTATGTGGTGCGATGCGAGGACGCACGCAAGGGCGTGCTTGTGGGCTACGACCACCGCTTTGCGTCCGACAGCGTGGCGGCAGCGGTCGCTGAAGTGATTGCCTCGACCGGCACACCCACCTGGCTGGCCGACAAGCCCTGTCCGACTCCCACAATCAGCCTGCTCGTGCGCCAGCGCGGAGCGGCAGGGGGCATCCTCATCACCGCAAGCCACAATCCTTATCAATGGAACGGCATCAAGTACAAAGCGAGCTACGGCAGCAGCGCTCTCCCATCGATCATCGCGCAAATCGAAATCGAACTCGCCGAAGTTCAAAAGAACGCCGTAACGCCGCTCCCTCCCCGGAAAGAACTGATTCAATCGCTCGAGCCGCGCGCTCCCTATCTCGATACCATCGAGAAACTGATTGACTGGCAGCGGCTGCGCGACGCAAAGCTACGGTTTGTCTCCGACCCCATGCATGGCTCCGCTACCGGTCTGCTTCCCGCTCTCTTCGCGCGCAATGGAATCGCTTGCGACGAAATTCGGGCCACGCGCGACCCGCGCTTCGGCGGCATGCACCCGGAACCCATTCCGCCGCACATTGCGCCACTTCAGGAGGCCGTGCTCGCGGGCAAATATGACGCTGGCCTGTGCGCGGACGGAGATGGAGACCGCATCGGCGCGGTCGATCGCGACGGCTCGTTCGTCAACCCCCACCAGATCTTTGCTCTACTTGTGTGGCACCTTGCAGGCACTCGGAATCTCCCCGGCGACATCGCAAAAACTTTTTCCGTCACCAAGCTGATCGACAAACTGGCCGCCAAATTCGGCCGCAAGCTCCATGAAGTCCCCATCGGCTTTAAATACATTTGCGAGCTGATGCTTGAGCAAAATATCCTGATCGGCGGCGAAGAAAGCGGCGGCATCGGCACGAGCCTCTACCTGCCCGAGCGCGACGCCACGGTTTGCGCGCTATTCCTCGCAGAGCTGATGGCCTGGCACGGCAAGTCTCTGGGCGACATGCTCCGCACGCTCTATGCCGAATTCGGCGAATTCCACTACGGCCGCGTGGATCTCGACGTCACGCCGGATCAGAAACAAAAAGCCGTCGCGTACTTCTCCGACAGCAAGCTAACCCGCTTTTTGGACTGGCCCATCCCGCGCCGCGAAAATATGGACGGCATCAAAATATATCTCGGAGAAATTGGCTGGCTGCTGGTTCGCGCATCCGGCACGGAAAATCTGCTTCGCGTTTATTGTGAGACTTCGAATCAGGAAGCAACGCAGCGCGTGCTTGATGCCGTAACCAAACTTGTCCAGACTTTGTAGGCGCAAACATGGAAACGATCAACTTGAAAGACAAATTTAGCCGCTTCGCCGACTACTGCAACCCCCGCGTGATTGGCGAGGTAAACGACTGCCACGTGAAAGCAGTAAAGCTAAAAGGCGAATTTATCTGGCATCATCACGACAACGAAGACGAGTTGTTCCTCGTCGTCAAAGGAACGTTGCGCATGAAGTTCCGCGATCGCGAAGCTGTCGTTCACGAGGGCGAGTTCGTCATCGTCCCGCGCGGCGTGGAGCACTGCCCCGCCGCGGACGAAGAGGTGCACATCGTTTTGATTGAACCGAAGTCCACACTCAATACTGGAAACATCACCAACGAAAGGACCGTCGCGCAGCTCGAGCAAATCTGATTCCCGAACCCGCTCCGGCCACGGCTCAAAATCCAATGGAACACCGCTTTCACACCCTCGACGTCTTTACCACCACGCGATTCCAAGGCAATCCCCTCGCCGTCTTCACCGACGGCGACAGCCTTTCGAACGATCAGATGCAAGCCATCGCGCGCGAAATGAATCTCGCGGAAACGGTCTTCGTTCAAAAGCCGACCGATGAACGCGCACTGGCTCGCTTACGCATCTTCACCACGCGTGAAGAGCTGAAACTTGCCGGCCACCCCGTCGTTGGCACGTGGTTTCTTCTCGCTGAGCTGGGCGTCGTTCCGGCGCAAGAAGGCGGCGTGCATGTGATGCAGGAGACGGGTGCCGGCGTCCTTCCCGTCGAAATTCGTTTCAAGGACGGCCGTCCGCAGCGCGTCACCATGACGCAGACGGAAGCGGCATTCCGTCCTATCAAGTTTAAAAAAACTGCTCTGGCCAAATCGCTGGGCCTGGCCCCGAAAGATTTCGATCCCCATCTCGATCCCGAGTACGTTTCGACCGGCATCTTCAATCTCATGGTGCCACTCAGGAATCGCGCCGCGCTCGGAAAAATCGGCATGAACATGTTCGAGCTCCGCAAACTGCTCGGCAAAAATGCCACCATGGCCTACTGCTTCGCGTCCGGAGGCAACGGCAAGGTTTTCTCTCGGGGCATGCTCCCCTGGGAGATTTACGAAGACCCCGCCACGGGTTCCGCCGCCGGCTCGCTCGGCGCGTACCTGGTGCGTCATAACAAACTCGCGGCCGGCCACACACTTACCATCCTGCAAGGCGAAGAAATGGGCCGCCCGAGCCACATCGAAGTGGAAGTCACGCAACGCGGTAAAAAATTGGTGCCGCGCGTCAGCGGCGCCGCTGTCAAAGTATTCGAAGGCACTATCCACGTCTGATTCCAGCGCGCGCAGCCAGTCCGAAGCAGAATCAAGTCTCTGCTTGCCCCATTTTCAATTAGTTTCGAATCTATTTTGCCGCGATATTCTTGTGGACAGCGTCGAGAATGCCGTTGACGAACGACCCAGCTTCTTCTGAAGAGAATTTCTTGGCGAGATCGACCGCCTCGTTCAGGATCACTTTCGGGGGAGTATCCGTTGTCCGCAACTCGTAAATCGCCAGCCGCAGAATCGCGCGGTCAATCACTGCGAGCCGCTCAAGCCGCCAATTCTCCGCCTGCTTGACGATCAGTTCGTCGATCGCCGCAGTATCTTTCACGGCCCCTTCAAATAATCTATTCGCAAACGCGCGCGTGGACTCTGTCGCTTTCGCTGCTCGCCAGAATTTTGCCTCCAACTTCGCGGGCTCCTGCTCGCTCATGTCCCATTGAAAAAGCATCTGCATCGCGAACTCACGGGATTTTGTGCGTAGCGACACGTTACTTGCGCCGCGGCTTTCCGCTAGCGGACGGTTTCGCTTTCGCTCCGCGCAATTCCCGGGACAAATTCGCCATCTCAATCGCCGACAGCCCCGCTTCGAATCCTTTGTTGCCGCCCTTCAACCCCGCGCGGTCGATGGCCTGCTCCAAAGTGTCGCAAGTCAGCACGCAAAACATGATTGGCACACCCGAATCCATCTGTGCGAGCTGCAACCCGCGCGCCGTCTCCGAGCAAACGTAATCGTAATGCGAAGTTTCGCCCCGAATGATGCAACCAATGGCGATCAGCGCGTCGTAGCGCCCTGTCACAGCAAGTTTTTTCGCTGTCAGCGGCAATTCGAACGAGCCCGGTACTCGCACCACGTCTACGTCCTTGCTCGCCGCGCCAGCCCGCCCCAGCGCATCCGCCGCCGCCGACAGAAGCCGCTCAGTAATAAAACTATTGAATCGGCTCACGACAATTCCAAAACGCAAACTCGTCGCGCTTAATCCGCCGTCAATTTTTCCAGGCTGTAATTTTTCCGCCATCTCTAGTCGGCGCCGCTCCCTCTTTCTCAATTTCCTCGAATCACGTCACTTCCCAACAAATTTTACCGGGCGCTTCTCCAAAAACGCCTTAGTCCCCTCGCGCATGTCTTCCGTCGCACAAGCCAGGCCAAAAAGCGTGGCTTCGAGGAACAGCCCTTCCTCCTGCGGCATTTCCACGCCGCGTTCGACCGCTTCCATTGCGTAACGCACGGCAACCGGAGCGTTCGCAATAATTTTCTTTGCCAAAGCTTCCGCCGCAGGCAAAAGTTCTGCTGGCTCATAAACATGATTCACGAGTCCGATGCGAAGCGCTTCTTCCGCACTAATCATCTCGCCCGCCAGACAAAGTTCATGCGCCACGCCCTTACCGCAAAGGCGAGCCAGCCGCTGTGTTCCGCCGTATCCTGGCAGAATGCCCAGTTTCACTTCTGGCTGCCCCAGCTTCGCCGTCTTGCTGGCAATGCGAATCGTGCACGCAAGCGCAATCTCGCACCCGCCTCCCAGCGCAAACCCATTGACCGCGCAAATGGATGGCTTGCCCATCGTCTCCAGCAGGTGAATCACTCCCTGCCCAAACAACGAAAACTCTTTTCCGTTCACCGGCGTCTGCTGCGAAAGCTCGCCGATGTCCGCTCCCGCAACAAATGACTTTTCTCCCGCGCCAGTCAGAATCAACACGCGCACCGCGTCATCTCCGCGCGCATCCAAAAGCACTTGCTGCAACTCCTCCATCGTCTTGCGGTTCAACGCATTCAAAACCTTCGGCCGGTTGAAAGTAACAAACGCGATCCCATCTCTCTTCTCGTAAATCAGATTCTCGTAAGCCATCTTTTTCTCTTCTCTGTGTCCTCTGTGAACTCTGTGTTAAGAGAAACCTTCTGCCCTGCCTCAGATGTGCACCGCTGAGCGCTAAAACTTCATCGCCTTCGGTTTCGCGGGATCGGCGTAATCATAGAATCCACGTCCCGACTTCCGCCCATTCCATCCCGCCAGCACCATCCGCTTCAAAAGCGGCGGCGACGCAAATCGCCGCTCATGAAACTCCTCAAACATAATCTGCGAAATGTAATACGTGGTATCCAAACCCACAAAATCCAGCAAAGTCAGCGGCCCCATCGGATGCCCGCAACCCAGCTTCATCGAATTATCGATGTCCTCGATCGAGCCCACGCCTTCTTCCAGCGCGCGAATGGCATCCAGTAAGTACGGCACCAGCAGCCGGTTCACAATAAATCCCGTCGAATCGTGCGCGCGCACCGCCGTTTTTCCGAGCTTCGCCCCAAACCCCACCATCTCTTCATACACGCCCGCGTCCGTGGCGATCGTCCGTACTACTTCCACTAGCTTCATCACCGGAACGGGATTGAAAAAATGCAAACCTACAAAGCGCTGCGGCCGCTTCGTCGCCGTGGCAATTTCCGTAATCGTCAAAGACGAAGTGTTACTCGCAAAAATCGTGGCAGGAGGGCAGAACGCATCCAGCGCCGAAAAAAGCTCGCGCTTCGCCAGCAACTGTTCGATGATCGCCTCGACAATTACATCACAATCCTTCAAATCCTCGAGCAACGTCGTCCCGCGCAACCGCCCGCGAATTTCACCTTGGGCTGCGGCTGTGATCGTTCCCTTCTCCACAAGCCGCGCCAAATTCTTCTCAATACTCTTGAGCCCCTTCTCGACAACTTCCGGGCTGACTTCCCGCACCACCGTCGCAAATCCCGCTGCCGCGCACACCTGCGCGATCCCCGACCCCATCAACCCACACCCCACGACTCCCACTTTTTGAATCGCCATTCTTTATCCTCGCTGAATTTACAGGTGACTGTGACAAACCGTGCGTGGAGCGAAACGCAAGTCTAGCAGAAAGTGCCGCTTCCGGACTCTCCTCTGCGTTCCTCTGCGCCTCTGCGCTATCTTTTCTCTTCTTTTCTGGATATATTCCCCTCGCAACTGGTCGTTACGTCGTTACTTCTTTAGTTCATTCAGTTCATCGCCTCAACAATCATTGCAATCCCCTGCCCGCCCCCAATACAAGCCGTCGTCAATCCATACCGCAAATTATTGCGCCGCAATTCATTCAGAATCGTAATCAGCAGCCGCGTCCCGCTCGCGCCCAGCGGATGCCCCAGCGCAATCGCTCCTCCGTTCACATTCGTCTTGTCTCGGTTCAACCCCAGCGCCTTCTCCACCGCCAGATACTGCGCCGCGAACGCTTCATTCACCTCGACACGGTCCATCTGCTCCACTGTAAGCCCTGCCAGCTTCAACGCTTTTTGCGAAGAAGGCACCGGCCCAATCCCCATAATGCTCGGATCGACTCCCGCCGTCGCCCACGCCACGATTCTTCCCAACGGCTTCAGCCCGCGCTCTTTCGCCGTCTTTTCTCGCGTCACCACCACCGCCGCCGCGCCATCCACAATCCCGCTAGCGTTCCCCGCCGTTACAATTCCATCTTTCTTGAACGAAGGCGGAAGTTTCTCCAGCGTCTCCATCGTCGTTTCCGGCCGCCGGTGGTCGTCTTCACTGAACACCATCGTCTTCTTCCCCTGCTTCACTTCCACCGCTACAAGTTCTTCCCTGATCCGGCACGCTTTGTACGCCGCGTCCGCCGCCTGCTGGCTTCGCAACGCGTACGCATCCGCATCTTTGCGAGTGATTCCATGCTGCTCCGCCAATTTTTCCGCGGTCATCGCCATCGGCAATCCGCAATAACTGTCCGTCAGCCCGACAAACAACGAATCCTCGAGCGCCCCGCCGCCCAGCTTCAATCCAGTTCGCGCTCCCCGAATCACAAAGGGAGCCTGCGTCATGTTCTCCATCCCGCCTGCAAGCACCATCGTCGCTTCACTCAACAGCAACCGCTGCGCCGCCTGCGACACCGCTTCGATGCCCGACCCGCACAATCGATTAACGGTCACCGCCGGCGTTTCAGTTTTGAGTCCGGCTTTCAATCCCACATGCCGCGCGCCATAAATCGCGTCCGCGCTCGTCTGCATCACGTTGCCAAAAATCGCATGGTCGAACTCTGCCGGGTCCACGCCAGAACGCCGAATCGCCTCTTTCGAAGCATGCACCGCCAAATCAATCGCGCTCACCTCCGAAAACGCCCCGGTATACCGCGCCATCGGCGTCCGCGCACCCGCCACAATCACCACATCCGTTGGAAACATACGCGCCTCACTTTTTTAGAAACTGCCGTCCAATAGTTTACCGCTCCGCCCCAAAACACGGAAACGCACGAAGGTCCGACCCGCAAAGTATCGATGTTTGGGAATATCTTGAATGGCCTCGGCACTTGTACTACACTGTAGTGCATGAAGACCGAAGTCTACAGTTGGCGCGTATCCAGCGAACTCAAATCCGATCTCGAACGCGAAGCTCGTTATCGCAAGGTTTCGGTTTCTTCCCTGCTGGACGAAGCCGCCCGTAGATGGCTCAAGGAGAGCGCGGCAACAGTTTCCGATGACAAGGCTCAGCGAAAACTACACGCTGCCGTCGAACCCTACATTGGTGCTCTCTCCGGTGGCCACCCCGGCGACGCCAAGTCCGTTCGCAAAGTAATCCGGCGCCGCCTTGGGCGTCGCTATGGACGCTAACGCGCTGATCGATACTGGCGCCATTATCGCCATTCTCGATAAAACCGACTCTTGGCATCGAGCCTGCCGAGACGCGTTTCGTCAGATGCATATGCCTTTGCTTACTTCTGAGGCGGTCCTCACCGAGCTCTTTCATCTCGTTGGCGATTCGCGCTCGGACATGGAAGCCACCTGGAAATTCGTTCGGTCGGGCGCGCTAGTTTTGGGAGAGATCGAACATCAGGAATTGTCCGAGATTTATTCTCTCATGTCGCGCTACTGGGATCGCCCGATGGACTTCGCCGACGCTACTCTCGTTTATCTAGCAAAGCGCGAGTCCATCTCCGTCATCCTCACTATCGATCACGCCGACTTCTCCACCTATCGCATCGAAGGCAAACGTCAGTTCAAGGTCCTGCCGCTCGACAGGCCTCGTTAGGCCGACCACGGGATTCGATTCTTCAAACCTTCGGCGTCTCCAGCGTCACCACCGTATCCCCGCCCTTTTTCCGCGCTTCTTCCACAGAAAATTCCGCGCGATTGATCAAATCCGTCACGATGTCTTCGCTGTCGTATTCATGCTTCGCCACTGCTTCGACGATTCCCGCGCTCAACGTGATCTGCGTCGCGTCCCATGGCGGCCGCAAACCGGAAGCTGCGCGGCGCAATTTGTCAGCAAGATTCTGCGCGCCGGCCAGCGTCGTATCCGGCAAAATAAACGCCAGCGACCACGACGTATATTTCACCGCCACGTCGTTCTGCCGCACGATCGGTTGCAGCGACCGCGCCAGTTGCTCCAAAAACCGCTCCAGCGGCGATTCACCCTGCTGCCTCAGAATTTCCGCGCCCCGGTCGATTTGCAAAATGGCCAGCGCCAGCGGCGTGCCCTGGCTGCGCGCCCGGTCCGCTTCCGTCAGCAGGCAGCTCTGATACGAGCTGCGGCTAAGCAAGCCCGTGCGCTCATCGGAGACGCCCATGCGTCGCACTAGCGAGCGCAGCCGCGTGTGGCTCACGCTCATCAGCATTTGGTCGCCAATCGCCTGCAAAAAATAAGCTTCGTTCGGCTTCCACTTATGCGGCTCCACTTGACCCACGATCAGCATTCCCGCCGGCGCTTGCGTTTCTTTATCCGTAATCATCACGCCAAGCGCCGTCGCCAGTCCCAATTCCGTGACTATCGATCCCTCCGTGGCGTCAACAACCAAACCGCCCAGTTCGTCCGGCTCCGCCTTCTCCATCTGCGCGAGTAGCAGGACGACCTGCGCTCCGGGCGCAGGCTTGCTCGTCTGATCGCAAAACTCCGCAGACATCTCGGGAGGGCGTCCCGGGGCGCCAACGACGGCGATACAGCGGGTAGCGCGCAGGTGCGATCCCACTTCGCTCACTGCCGTGTTCAGCATCGCCCGCGGCGTCTGTTGCCGGAAAATCTTCTGATTGATTTCGGAAATCTTCGAGAGATCGCGCAGCGTCTCCGCGCTATACACACCCGTGCGCGTGGTGATTTGGACCGGCTGCGCCTCGACGACCGGCGCTGGTGCCGGTGCCGGTGCTGGAGATGCGGCTGGTTCCTGCTTGGGTTTTGCTGCGCCAGGTGGCCACCAATTCGCCATCTGATACAGGTTTTGCAAACGCGCGTTGCGCTCTTCTTCCCCGGGAAACATAATCGCGATCTTTTGCAGCCGTTCCAGCGCCTTCGCCTGTAATGAATACTGCAGGAAAATCTCCGTTTGTACGATTAAGTCTTCGAGCGCTTGCGCATGGCGCCCCTCTTCCGTACTTGGCGGTGCCTGCGAGACGCTCGCGCCTGCGCCTGCGTTGGACGGCGGCGGGGGAGACGTACTCATGGATTTAGCCAGTCGGCCACCCACTCGTTTCAAGAATGCTTCGTCAACGTGTCCGCGAAGCTTTTCCATACGCTCTTGATTGCGGTAGTCGTAGGCATCGATGTCCACGAGCCGCTCGAGCGAATCGCAGGCTTTCCGGAAATCGCCCGCATTGAAATACACATCGAAGAGTTTTACGAGGATTTCGAAATACTGCGATTCGCGATTCAGCTCGTTGTAAACCGTGGCCCAGAACTCCATCATGCCCTGCGAATGAGGGTGTTTCGAAGCCACGGCATCCAAGTGCGTGGCAAAATCATTTTGACGCTTGTCCGCGAACATGCGGCGCTTCAGCGTCTGCAGCACGTCCACGCCTTTCGTGGTCTGCGCGGAGGCTGCGTAGGCATCGGCAAGCTCGAAAAGCCGCTCCGCGCCAGCGTTTTTTTCGCGCAAGAGCTTTTCAAGAATCTCGCGCGCCCGATCGAGATTTCCTCCGCGTATTAAGGCGTCGCCGAACGTCTCGAGAAAGACCGTGTCGCTCTCTGTTCCTGCGAACGGCTCGAGCAGGGCGGCCGCTTCCGCGGCTTCATCGCTACGTAGTTTTGCTTGCGCGTAGAGCAGCGCGACGCTCCGCTCCTGGGGCGCAAGCTTGTAAGCCCGGCCTAGCAGTTTGAGCGCATCAGCTTGGGCTCCCCCCGCCGAGGCGAGCTGCCCCGCGCGAAGGAAAGTCCGCGCTGCCAGCGCGTTCTTCCCGATGCTCTCCGCCGCTTCGGCCAGCCGCAGCTGCCGGCTGAGATTCTCCGGATCAAGCTGCGCGATGCGCTCCCAGCAAAAAAGCGCGTCTTCATGGCGTCCCGCGCCCGCGAAGAGTTCCCCGGCCTTGGAGTATTGATCGATGGCTTCTTCGGGATGATTCTGTTTTTGCTGGAGAAACGCATACCGGGCAATGCGCTCCGGCGGCTGGGCGTTGGAACCACTTCTCAGAAAACGATTGTAGATGGCCAGCGCTTTGGTTTCGTCGCGCGGATCGATCAACAGATCGAAAAGGAGCCCGTAATAAACGGCGGCGCGCTCCGGTTGATCCATCCGTGCGTACAGATCTCCCAGCGCCTGCGTCGCTTCCTGGTGCTGAGGCGCGTCATCGAGCACCGCCAGATAGGCCTCGATCGCGTCCTCGACGCGGTTCTTTTCGAGGAATCGCTTGGCGCGGTCCAAATGCTTGCTGACGTCTGCGGCCATCCGTCTGGGTTGCCTTTGCTTTGCCTGTCGGCTGACTAGAAAATCTCGTGCCAGGTCGCGCGCGATGAGAGGTGCGAACGCCCTCGTTCAACTATATACCCCGACTGCTAGACCAGCAAAACTCGCGCAATCGCGCCTTGTGGTATCCGGCACGCCCAGCCTCACCAAATCCGTGGAACCTTTTGCCGTTTCGTCCGTCTCCTATGCATGTCACCGCCGACCTGCCTTTCATCGGCGGCCAGGAGCGCCTTCTTATGCGTAACCTCTTCTCCGACCTTCAACTCGGCTTTCGCATTCTCCTTCGCAACCCGGGCTTCACCGTCACGGCCATCCTCCTGCTCGCTCTGGGCATTGGCGCCAACACCGCGATTTTCTCCGTGGTGAACGCCGTTCTCTTACGCCCCCTGCCCTACCAGGACTCCTCCCGCATCATGCAGATTTGGCACGTTCCTCCCGCAAAGAGCTTCCCGGGAATGACCCTCTTCTCCGTCTCACCCGCCAACTATCTCGACTGGCGGACCATGAACCATTCCTTTGAAGACATGGCCGCTTTCGGCGGCGCGCGCTTCAACGTCGGCGGCAAGGAACGCCCGGAAGCCATTCAAGCAGCCCCGGTCGCTCCAGGCTTCTTTTCGATCCTTCGCGTTCAACCTATTCTCGGCCGCGGATTTACGCCCGAGGATGACCGCCCCGGCCAGGGTCACGTCGTGGTCCTCGGCAACGCCCTTTGGCGCGACCGCTTTGGCGCCGATCCTGGAATTGTCGGCCGGAACATAGTTCTCGACGGCGAAACCTACAACGTCATCGGGGTCATGCCTCCAACATTCAAGTTTCCAAGCTGGGCTCAGCTTTGGACTCCGCTGGCCTGGACTGACGAAAGGCGTGCTGTCCGCGGCAATCACAATTACTTGGTCATCGGCCGCTTGAAACCCGGCGTGGATGTCCGCGCTGCGCAAGCCGAACTCAGTGCCATTTCCACCCGGCTCGAGCAGCTCTATCCCGAGGACGACAAAGGGTGGGGCGCCACGATTCGTCCTTTGCGCGAGCAGCTTGTTGGCGATGTCCGACCGGCGCTGCTTGTCTTGCTGGGCGCCGTGGCTTTCGTCCTTTTGATCGCCTGCGCCAACGTTGCCAACCTTGTACTCGGCAAAATTCTCGCGCGAAAAAAAGAAATCGCTATTCGCACGGCGTTGGGAGCAACCCGCTTTGCCATCCTGCGCCAAATCCTGGCGGAAACGGTACTTCTTTCCCTCGCCGGCGGCGCACTGGGCTTGTTTCTCGCCAGGTTTGGCACGACTCTGATCGTCAAATTCCTTGCCGACCGGCTCCCGCGTTTCACGCAAATCACTCTCGATGCTCCGGTGCTGGCCTTCACTGCATTTCTCGCCCTCTTCGCAGGCATCATCGCTGGTCTTCTCCCAGCGCTGCGGTTTACCAAAACGGATGTGAACGAAGCTCTCAAGCAAGGTCAGAGCCGAGGCAGCTCCGATTCGGGTGGAAGCAAGACCCGCGGTTTGCTGGTAGTCTGCGAAGTTGCCCTCTCACTGGTTCTGCTGATCGGTGCCGGCCTCATGGTCCGCACCTTGTGGCAGCTGAGCAACATCCAACCCGGCTTCGATCCCAACGGCGTGCTCACGATGAACATCTCTGTTCCTGCCAACAAATTCACCACGCCAAATGCGCAAATCGCCTTTTTCGAGCGCGTGCTTCAGCAGGTTCGGACGACCCCAGGTGTAGAGTCGGCCGGCGTAATCGATGACCTTCCCATGGGCAACGGCGGCTCGCACCAACCCGTGGCTATCGAGGGCCAACCTGTCGTGCCGATGGCGGACCAGCCAGAAGTGGATGTTCGTCTCGTAAGTCCGGGTTACCTTCGCACCATGCGCGTGCCGCTCTTGCGAGGCCGTGACCTGACAGACTCCGACGTGGCGGGCAGAACGCCCACGGTGCTCGTCAGCGAGTCCATGGCCAAGCGCTTTTGGCCTAACGAAAACCCGCTAGGCAAACATCTCACTCTGACGTTTTACCCGAATGCGGTTCGGGAAATTGTGGGAGTCGTGGGCGATGTTAAATTGGATTCTTTGGACGAGACTCGGCCGGTGGCAACGGTCTACTGGCCGCTGGATCAGATCTTCGCGCCTCCTTCCGAACGCTGGCGCTCCTTCGGGATGAGCCTTACCGTGCGGACCAGCACNGATCCCATGAGCGCCGTCTCTGCGGTGACCAGCGCCGTNCACCAAGTGGACCCGGAAGCGCCCGTCATCGACGTGATGAGCATGAATGAATTGATNTCCAGNTCTTTGTCNCCNCAGCGCTCCAATATGCTNTTGCTGGCCGCATTCGCTGGGCTCGCGCTGGTGCTCACCGCAGTTGGCATTTATAGTGTGCTCTCCTACGCCGTTCGCCGCCGCGTTCGCGAGATTGGCATTCGCATGGCGTTGGGCGCGTCGCACTCCGACGTATTGAGGATGGTTGTTGCCGATGGCATGAAGCCCATTCTCCTCGGTGTCGGCATCGGCTTCGCCGTTGCGTTAGCGCTGGGACGCGTCGTGTCGTCTCTCATCTTCGGTGTGCGAGCGACCGATCCGCTCACCTTCGCAATGGTTGCATTGCTTCTTGTCGCGGTCGGCCTTCTCGCCACGGCCGTGCCGGCTTACCGCGCTACCCGCGTCGAACCCATCCGCATTCTCCGAGACGAGTGAACTGCAAAAACTGGCAGGTTATTGTTCCCGGGCTGTGCACTACGCGTTCCTTAATGGCCGCACGACCCTCCTATGTCTATCGGCTGGGCTGGCTGCGCCGCGCTGTGATTTGTGGCAAACTGAATGATTACACGGCATGGTTTCGAGCGACGTGTGGCTTCCCTGCCCCGGAGCGATAGCCCGCCGTCGATAACCCAACTGGCAAAAAACTACAGGCGGTAGCGGACCCGAATGGACCCGAAGTTCATACGCAATTTTTGTATCATCGCGCACATCGATCATGGCAAGTCCACGCTCGCGGACCGGCTGCTCGAGATGACCGGCGCGCTTACGCAGCGCGAAATGCACGAACAGGTGCTCGACTCGATGGATCTCGAGCGCGAGCGCGGCATCACTATCAAAGCGAAAAGCATCCGGCTGCATTACACCGCGAAAGATGGAAACACCTACCAGCTCAATTTGATCGACACTCCGGGACATGTCGATTTCTCTTACGAAGTGTCGCGAGCCCTCTCCGCGTGCGAAGGCGCGTTGCTCGTGGTCGATGCCAGCCAGGGCGTCGAAGCGCAAACTGTTGCAAACACCTTTCTCGCTGCGGGCAATAATTTGACGATCGTTCCCGTCATCAACAAAATTGATTTGCCCGCCGCGCAAACGGATTTCGTCAAAGAACAAATTGAAAGCGTGCTCGCGATTCCCGCCGGGGACGCTTTGCTGATCAGCGCAAAAAGCGGGCTCGGCGTTGAGGACGTTCTCGAGGCGATTGTGAAACGCATTCCTGCGCCGAAAGGCAGCTCGGAAAATCCGCTGCAGGCGCTGATCTTCGATTCCTGGTTCGACATTTACCGCGGAGCCGTTGTCCTCGTGCGCGTGATGGAAGGCCGCGTCACCAAACATACGAAAATCCGGCTCTGCTACAGCAACGAAGTGCACGAAGTCGAAACTCTCGGCACGCTCACTCCAAAACCAATCGCGCTCGAGGAACTTGGCGCGGGCGACGTGGGCTTCATCGTCGCGAATATCAAACGCGTGGCGGATGCGCGCATGGGCGATACCGTCACGGAAGCTGCGCGACCTGCGGCGCCGCTGCCTGGATTTGAAGCCATCAAACCGATGGTGTTCGCCGGACTTTTTCCCGTGCTCGCCGACGACTACGAACCGTTGCGCGACGCGCTTGGGAAATTACAGCTGAACGACGCGGCATTTTTTTACGAGCCGGAAAATTCCGTCGCGTTGGGCTTCGGATTTCGCTGCGGCTTCCTTGGCTTGCTGCACATGGAAATTGTGCAGGAGCGGCTGGAACGCGAATTCGGGATTAACCTCATTACGACGGCGCCCAGCGTGCGTTACCGCATCACTCGCGTCAGCGGTGAAGTGATCGAAGTCGATAGCCCGGCGAAATTTCCGAATCCCAGCGACATCGAAAAAATCGAAGAGCCAATCATCACCGCGATGATCATCACTAACGGAGAATCCGTCGGCGGAATTCTGCAGCTCTGCCAGGAAAAGCGTGGCACGCAGAAAAATCTCGAGTATCTCTCGCCGACTCGCGTGATGCTCACCTACGAACTGCCGCTCAACGAAATCGTGCTCGACTTTTACGACCGGCTGAAAAGCGTTTCACGCGGCTACGCTTCGTTGGACTACCATCTGGCCGGGTACAGCGAATCCGATCTGATCAAACTGGATGTGCTCGTCGCCGGCGAACCAGTGGACGCGCTGGCGCTGATCATCCATCGCGATTTCGCGGCGGAACGCGGCCGCGAATTGGTGACGCGCTTGCGTAAGCTGATTCCGCGCCAAATGTTTGAAGTGCCTATCCAGGCGGCCATCGGCAGCCGCGTCATTGCGCGCGAAACCGTGGCCGCTATCCGCAAAAACGTTCTCGCCAAGTGCTACGGCGGAGACATTTCGCGCAAGCGCAAACTCCTCGAAAAGCAAAAAGAAGGCAAGCGCCGCATGAAGCGCGTCGGTCAAGTCGATATTCCGCAAGAGGCCTTCCTCGCTGTCCTCAAAGTTGCCTCTTCTTCCGACGACGATTAAAGGCGCGGGTCAGTGAGCCGTGGCGTTCGTCACTTGCGACTCAGCTGTCGTTCAAATCTGCTTTCTTGCTGTGCGCGGCTACGCTAGACTTCAGATAAGGCCACAGCATGAAAGAACCAACGCAATTCATCACAAATGAAAAGGGCGAAAGAATCGCAGTCATCGTCAGCATCGAAGACTACGAAGAGATGATCGAGACTATCGAAGACCTCCTGGACATCCGTGCGATCGATGAAGCAAGAGCCTCTGGTGAGGTTCCTATCCCTCTTGAGCAAGCGATGGCGGAAAATCGTCGCAACCGCAAGTGAGCTTGCCGCTTCATGTTGTCGGCCACTTAGCTGGGCTCTGCTTTCTGACTTCTCTCATTCTTTTGCTCCCCTTCTGTTTGGCGAGTCGGTTCGCGGTTGAGTCCTTCCGATAGGTCTCACGAAGCAAAGCCTCCAACTCTCTAATCTCTTCCTCGCGAATGTTCTCCCAGACTACAAACATTGAGAAGAGTCCATTCCGAGCCCTTTCGCCTGCTATTGAAGCAGACATACCCACGTACACGACGTCGTAATGCTGTGACTTCTTGTCATGCAAGGAATATACGCCTCTTACACCGATAGGGACTTTTGCCAGGTCTTTCTTAGCTTGCCATTGGGTGCACCACTTTACTAGGCGAAGAGGACTGACTACCTGAGTAGATTGTGTCATTAGTGGGAGCCTTCATCTTTCTTGGTGACTTCGGTGGTGAGGCGGCCGCGGTGGAGTTGGATGGCTACTGTGTCGCCGACATTGACTTGGGCGGCGTCGCGGAGGAGCGCGCCGGAGGCGTCGGTGGCGATAGCGTAGCCGCGTTCGAGGATTTTGAGTGGGCTGCGTTCCTGCAGCTGCAAGGTTAGGCGCTCGAAGCGTTCGCGTTTGGTGCGCAGGAGGCGTTCGACGCGGACGCCGAGGTCGGCGCTGCGTTTTTCGAGGCGCAGGCGGAACGCGGAAATTTTCACGCGAAAATCGAAGGTGGCGATGCGCAAGTGCAGCGCGGTGAAGCGTTTGCGCGATTGTTCGAGGCGCGCGCGCAGACCCAACGCGAGGCGCGAGGTCATTTCGTCGGCGCGCTGGCGCTGCTGGCGGAGGAGATCGAGAGGGCGGCGGAAGCCGCGGCGGGCGGAAAGTTCGTGGACGCGCTTGCTCAAATCCAGGAGGCGGTAACGGACCAGGCTGGCGAGCGTCTCGCGTAGATCGGCGATGTGCTTGTCGAATTCGCGCCGTGTTTGGACGACGAGTTCGGCGGCGGCGGATGGAGTGGAAGCGCGAACGTCAGCGACAAAGTCAGCGATGGTGAAATCGGTTTCGTGGCCGATGCCGGAGATGACGGCGATTTCCGAGGCGAAGATGGCGCGCGCGACAATTTCTTCGTTGAAGGCCCAGAGATCTTCCAGGGAGCCGCCGCCCCGGGCAAGGATTAAGACGTCGACGAGATTTCTCTGATTGAAGAATTTCAGCGCTTTGACGATTTCCGCAGCGGCGCCTTCGCCTTGGACACGCACGGGATAAACCGTCAAATGCATGTTGTGAAAGCGGCGGCGCAGGATGCGTACCACGTCGCGGACGGCGGCTCCGCGCGGGGAGGTGATCAAGCCGATGCGGCTGGGGAGCATGGGTAGTGGCTTTTTGCGCTCGGCGGCGAAGAGTCCTTCTGCTTCGAGGCGTTTTTTGAGTTGTTCAAACGCGAGCTGCAGCGCTCCTAGACCGACGGGGTCAATGTTCTCGACGTAGATCTGGTATTCGCCGCGGGCTTCATAGACGCTGATCGAGCCGCGAACGGTGACGTGCAGGCCGTCCTCGGGACGGAACTTGATGCCGCGCTGCTGCTGCTTGAAGAAGACGCAGCGAACCTGGGAGCGGTCATCCTTGAGGGTGAAATAGATGTGGCCGGACTGCGCTTCGCGGCAGTTGGAAATCTCGCCTTCGACCCAGATGTCCGTGAAATTCTTGCC
>JGI12635J15846_10002211_pt1 | contig 17037 bp, 15 predicted proteins | sample BlaSpr_A8_OM2_M2_FD_15846 | JGI IMG/M metagenome (IMG submission 15846) | reverse complement strand
GGCCGACACAGCTGCCTCCGTCGGCGCTTGGTCCTTCGCGCCACTCTCGAGGTAAAGCAGCGTCAGCGGCCCGTTCCTGTAGTGCGCCTCCGCCTTCCCCGGTGCGACCGACTGGAATTGATAGCCAGCTGGCAGCCAGATCTTCAGCGAGTCGGTTACGGCCGGGCTAATCGGGTAGGTCGTCGTGTAGCGCCCGATCAGCCAACCGTCCCGCCCGTCACTTAGGCGAATTCGATACCAGACGCCATCGGGTTTGCCCTGTTCCTCCTGGATGCTCACCTGCGTGCCGGTCGCCAACGTCGTCAGGCGGGTCGCTGAAGACGAGGGGGTGGCCCGAACATTGACCCCGTCCGAAGCATGGATCCAGGCGCTCCGCGGGATCGTCTGGACTTGTTCGACCCTGCGGACCGCGACGTCTGGACACTTGCCACTAGTGGAGGGCGTGACCTGGGGGCTCGCGCCCGGCGACGGTGCGCCGTTGTCCGGGCCGATGCTCGACGTGTGCAAGCCGGATAGCGACAGGGCGACATGATGGTCCCAGGGCCGGAACACGGCGAGCCCGACCTCAGCACCTAAGACAGCGATCACCAGGCCCCATGCGGCCAGCTCGAGCTTTCTCACGATCCTAAGCGCGTCCCGGGTTGTCAGGCGTCGCCGTGACGGTGGCGGCGTTTGACTGCTGGGCGGATACGCTATCGATCGAGCACGTCGCGGTGGTGGTCGCGTTGTACTTGACGTCCGGCACGACCTGCGTCTGGCAACTTCCGACCACTTGTCGAGCGGCCGTGTCCGTCATGGTGAAGGTGATGGTGGATGGCGCCTGGGCATGGATGAGCCCGCCGAGATTCTTGAGCAGGGCCGAGACAACGCACGGGGAGCCGCATCCCGAGGTGTCGACTGAGACGACCGTGTAGATCGGCGGCAGCGTCGTGAGGTTCGAGAAATCAATCACATCGGCAGGCGCCGAGATCTTGAAGTCGCTGTTGTAATTGACGAACCGAAGGTCGGCGTCGCGAATGCCGTCAACAACAACCCCGTGTTTCAGGCGCACGCGTAGCACCCGATAGGGCGCCTGCGCGGTGATGAACACATCTCCGCGTGCGCCGGAAAGCTCGACCGCATCGATTCCATCCACCGACACGTGGTCGGTGCGCTGCGTGACCGCCTGCCCGAGGAACGTCGACTTGAAGGCATTGCCGTCGGTCAGGTCCGTCAGCTGGGGGACGTGGCCGGCCGAGCCCTTCCACCAACCATTTCCCGCTGACTTGACAAAGCTTCGAGAGACAAGATCGCTGCCCATATGCGCAGACAGAAACTGCTGCCCGCGAAAATAGGCGTCGGTGCCAAGGGTGATCGCCTCGAGCTTGACATCGGACGTCGTGACAGTGACGTGCTCGGCGTTTTGCCGGCCCAGCTGCAGGTCGATCGACCACTGGTTGCTTCCTTCGCTGTACGACCCGGTGATCTCGAAGCTGTCGGCCGCGATCAGGGTGCCGGTGGCCCCACTCTCCAGGCTGCGCGTCGTGGCTAGGTCGAGACCGAACGGAGGACCACAGGCCGAAAGCGCGGCGACCACAACGGCTCCGACCAACCCGGTCCGCGCTCGGTACGACGCCTGTGATAGGGAGCGAAATGCTAACAAGGGCCTGACGGTGTAACGGGTTGAGTATTCCAACCGTTACTCAACCGTGAGCGCCAACCGCCGGACTGTTCGCCTGTTCGGCCGGGAATACGCAGTCATCCTCCCCAGCATCCGCGATCCCCGGATGCATGTCGCCGCGGTGCTGGTGACGCTCCAGGTGCTGGGCCAGACGGTGCTCGGCTTCCGGCTGTCGGTGGCGCAGATCCTCATCTGTCTTGCGACCGGCGCCCTGATCGAATTCGTCGTCACCTTCTTCAAGGACACGGCGATCATGTGGCCGGCAAGCGGATTGCTGACCGGCAACAGCACGGCCTTCATCCTTCGAACTCCCGGCACGCTGCACGGCCAATGGTGGAGCACGCATGGGATCTGGATCTTTATCGGCGTGGTCGCCATCTCGATGGCGTCGAAGTACCTGATCCGCTGGCGTGGGCGCCACATCTTCAACCCCTCGAACCTTGGCCTGGTCATCGCCTTCGTCGCGCTGGGTCCCAAGTTAACGGAGCCGCAGGATCTGTGGTGGATCCCGCCCGGGCCGTGGTTGATTGTGACTTATGCGGTCCTGGTGGTCGGGGGGCTGTTGATCGCGTGGGAGCTGCGATTGCTCGGCCTCGAGCTGGCCTTCATGGCTGGGTTTGCTGCCTTTACTGCCGTGGCGCTAGCGTTGGTCCCGGACCATTGCATGGTCGCCAGCTGGCACGTAGCCCCGATGTGCGGACGTGAACTCTGGCAGATCCTGGTCACCTCGCCCGAACTCCTGGTCTTCGGCCTCTTCATGGTTCCGGACCCGAGGACTGTTCCCGACGGCCCTGTGGCCCGAGTGGCGTTCGGCATTATCGTGGCCATTCTGGCGGTTCTGTTGATCGGCCCGACCACGCTCGAGTTCTGGACCAAGACCGCGATCCTGGCAAGCCTGGTTATCGCCTGTGCACTCCGCTTTGCGTTGGCGCGGTTTCTGTCCCCACTCGAGGTCCGGGACCGGCAGAGGGCTGGGAGGCGCCGCCTGACCTGGCGCCTGCCGGCTGCGCTCGCCGTCGCTCTGCTATTTGTTGGCACCCTCCCGGTGGCGGCCGATCTATCCACCCACACTCCTGAGCCGGCCGCCGGACTCGCCGATGGGTCGACGCCAACCCTCGCGCTCACCGTTGGTGCCGGGCCGGCCATTGGCGGTTGGGTTTCGAGCTCGGCGGCCGCCGCCCTGCCGCCGCCAACAAATTCAGGACCGGTTTCCGCATCGGCACTTCTGTGGATCCTGCCGACGATTCCGACGGTGACCATCGCGCCGAGCGTGGTCGCCTTCGATCAGTCAGCACCCCACAACGCTGACAAGTGGGCGCATGACGTCGTGCTGGACCTCATCATCGAATCGGAGGCGCGTCGTGCCCACGATTTCCAGCTGGCAGAAAGCGGCGCCACGGGCGACGCGCTCAAGGAATTCACCGACGTCATCAAGGACGACGTTGGCGCCGGGAAGATCATCCAAAAGACATACAGTTTCGACAAGGTCAGCCTGAACCTCTTCCTCCCGAAGTTCAGCAGCCAGGCATCGCGGCTAGTCGGGGTCACTCTAAAGGGGACGAGCACCTTTATCACAAGAGACGCGTCCGGCAACGTCCTTTCCCAGCAAACGACGCCGTACTCGAAGAGTTGGGGTCTTGATACCTCTTCAAGCGGTAGCCACCAGGTCATCATCAACGACTACACCGACCTGGCTCCGGCCCCCTAATCCGTCGCTTATTGCCGGACGATCGCCGGGGCGCGACCGCGCAGGACGAACTTCTGGATCTTCCCGGTTGCGGTCTTCGGGAGCTCTTCGACGAAGGTGAACCACTGCGGGACTTTGAAGTGGGCGAGTCGGGCTCGCGCGAACTCTCGGAGCTCCGTCTCGGTCGCCATCTGACCGCTCTTTAAGACCACGAAGGCGCAGGGCGCCTCGCCCCAGCGCTCGTGCGGTAGACCGACGACCGCGACCTCCTGAACCGCCGGGTGACGCAGTAAGCAGCCTTCGACCTCGACCGAGGAAATATTCTCGCCGCCGCTGATGATGACGTCCTTGAGCCGGTCGCGGATCTCGGCATAGCCGTCGGGGTGCACGACCGCCGCGTCGCCGGTGTGGAACCAGCCGTTTCGGATCGCCTTCTCCGTTGCTTCGGGGTCCCGGTAATAACCCTTGAGGACGACGTTGCCGCGGACCACGATCTCGCCGATCGTGCTCCCGTCGTGCGGCACTTCCTGATCAGTCTCCGTATCGACGACACGAAGGTCGCCGGAGGTGATCAGCTCCACGCCTTGCCGCGCCTTGATCGTGGCGCGTTCCGACGCCGATAGCGTGGCATGCTCGGGCAACGGATCGCAGACGGAGATGAATGGGGAGGTTTCGGTCAGGCCGTAGACCTGGGTGACCTCCCAGCCCAGCTCACCCTCGAGCCGCTCGATCGTGGCCGCCGCCGGTGGCGCACCTGCCGTCGCGACGTGCACACCGCGGGGAACATCGCGGCGGAGATCGGCGGGGGCGTTAGCGAGACTGATCAGCACCGTTGGCGCCGCGCAGAGCCAGGTCACGCGCTCATCGCGGATCAGCCGGAAGACCTCACCCGGATCGGGCCGGGGGAGACAGATGTGGGTGGCTGCGGCGGCGGTCACGGTCCAGACGAACGTCCATCCATTGGCATGGAACATCGGCAGGGTCCAGAGATACCGGTCGCCGATTCCCAGCCGCAGGTGAAGCAGCGTTCCCACCGTGTTCATGTAGGCGTTGCGGTGGGTGATCATGACGCCCTTCGGCCGCGCCGTTGTGCCGCTGGTGTAGTTGATGGTGAGGAGATCGCCCTCGCTGATTTCGGGCCGCGCGACGTCGGGGGATTGGGTCGTGAGCATGCTCTCGTAGTCCAGCCATCCTTTGCGTGAGCCCGTCAGCGCGATGAACTGCTTCACCCCTCCAATGCGGTCACGAATGCTGTCCACGTTTTCGAGGTAGTCCTCGCTGGCGCAGACGACGGTTGCTCCGGAGTGGTCGATGATGTACGCGAAGTCGTCGGCCGTCAGCCGGTAGTTGACCGGCACCAGGACAGCGCCGGTCTGCGGCACGGCGTAAAAGGACTCGAGTTGCTGGCGGACATTCGGCGCGATGTAGGCGACCCGGTCACCCTGCCGGACACCCATCCGCTGGAGCGCCGTGGACCAGCGGTCGCAGCGGTCGAAGAACTGCTCGTAAGTGAGCCGGAGGTCGCCCTCGACGACGGCCTCGCGTTGCGGGTGCAACCGCCGAGTCCGTCGCATGAACTCGAGTGGCGTAAGCGGCGTCTCCATCGAGCCCTTCCTCCTCCCGCTGCCCAGCGTTTGCTGCCGAGTTTAGTCCGGGTGGAGTCCAAGGGCAAGACCGAGTCGGGGGCTGGTGGCTCAGAAGCTGAGCACCAGCCCCGCGTGTTGGCCCCAGCCCTACTCAGTTGTGGCGGTTGTTATTGTTGCTGTCGCCCTCGTTGTCGTCGTGCGGCAACGCGAGTTTCCAGACCGTGCCGCCCTGGGCGCAGAATCCCTGGCCTCCCGTCGCCGGACAGACGGCGCCGGCGCTGAAGTAGAGATTGCCGTCGGGTCCCATCACGTCCATGTTCGGGAAGGTAAGTCCACCGGCGATGACCGATGACGTTCCCTCGTCCGCATTGAACTTCACGATGTCGCCGCTGAATGGGCTCGGCGGGCCAAAGGTGGTCCACATATTGACGAAGTAGACGTTGTCTTGCTGATCAGCCGTGCAGCCGGTGACGTGCTTCAAGAGATCGTTGGGGACCAGCGTCGCCGAGGTCCCGTGGATCCGAAAGAGGTGGCCCGCAAGCGTGGCGACCCAAAGTCCCCCGCCAGTCTTCGCGATGCATGTAGGCACCTCATCGGTTGGGAAGGCGCCGGGGGTCGTGTCGTCGCGCCATGGGAAATAGTGGAGGACGGTGATATGGCCGCCGCTGCTGACGAAGTTCAGCGTGTTCGACCCGGAATCGGCGACGTACGAACCGCCATTGGCGGCCAGGACGCCGTAAGGATTCGAGTCGTGCTCCTGGGGCAACCTATCGGCCGTCGAGTCGAAACCGAACGCGCCGACACCGAAAATCTTCCGCCAGGAGCCGTTTGCCTTTACGGAGATCAGGGCTCCCGCCTGCTGCGTAGCCGCCGCGACGTCCGCCTGGCATCCGGTGTCACCNNTGGCGCATTGGTAGTGCTCGAAGGCCTGCGGGAACACGCCAAGGATTGCCATGANCTTGCCATCACGTGCGGAAATCCCGTCCACTCCCAGGGCCTCGCCGTGGCTGGGATCGAAGAACTCGGCGGCTGAGAACAGGTGGTCGACGAGCGGNGTGTGCGTTTTATTCGCCATGTTCACCCACGAGATCTGCGACGTGCGGCCGAAGCAGATGGTTGGCGTGCCGGCGATGCAGTTCGTCCCACCGTGACCGGCCTCAGCCACTACCAGCTTGCCCTTGAAGAACTCGACGCCTCTCGGACTGTCGAAGCCGGCGGCGACCAATGTGGGCGTGCCCACAGCGGAAGCCGGCGTGGGCACCAGAACGCCCACCGCCATGAATACGATTGCAGCCAACGAAAAGCGGAATTTACCGCGCATCTCCTCCACCTATCCCTTTGCCCCCGCTTAACGAATTCTTACGCCACACCGAGTGGCCCTCGGCATGGTAGCGCCTCGGCGAGTGGTAGTCAATGGGCAGAAACCAAACACGCGCGACGCCCGTTTAATCCGGGAGTGAGGTCGCCGGCTCTTCGCTAGACTCGAATAGAGGAGATGGACGAGGTTTCTACGACACCTATCCTTGACCGGATTGGCACGCCGGCCGATCTTCGCTCGCTGAGCGACGCCGAGCTGCGCGCCCTCGCCGAGGAGATCCGCCAGTTCCTGGTCACGACCGTCTCAAAGACCGGTGGCCACCTGGGTCCCAATCTTGGCGTGGTCGAGCTCACGCTGGCCTTGCACCGCGTCTTCGATAGCCCGAAGGACCGGATCCTCTGGGACACCGGGCACCAGGCCTACGTCCACAAGCTTTTGACACGCCCGCGCGATGGATTTGCGCGGCTGCGCAAGCTGGGCGGAATGAGCGGGTACCCGAACCGCACCGAAAGCGAGCACGACTTCATCGAGAACAGCCATGCGTCCACCGGGCTCAGCTACGCCTCAGGGATGGCCGAGGCTGCTCGCCGCCAGCCCGACGCGGGCCGCGTGGTCGTGGTCGTCGGCGACGGTGCCTTGACCGGCGGCATGGCCTACGAGGCGCTGAACAACATCGGCCATCGAAAGACACCGGTGATCATCGTGGTCAACGACAACGGCCGGTCCTACGCCCCGACCGTCGGCGGGCTGGCCCAACACCTGGCGCAACAGCTGACCGTCCTCAACCCCAGCTATCACCGGACCAAGAGTCGCGTCGACCGGATACTGCGCGGCGTGCCCGCCGGCGACAAGGCCATCGAAGCCGGCCGCCGCATCAAGGAAGGTCTCAAGGAGCTGGTCTCGCCCCGTACCTTCTTCGAATATCTCGGCATCAAGTACTCGGGCCCCATCAACGGTCACAACATCGAGGACATCGAGCGCACGCTGCGGCAGGTCAGCCGCCTGGGCCAGCCGGCCGTGGTACACGTGATCACGACCAAGGGCCGCGGCTATGGGCCGGCCGAGGAAGACGAGATCGACCACCTGCACGGCGTCAGTGCCTTCGACCTGTTGACCGCCAAGCCCTTGAGCCGCCGGGTCAGCTACACCGACGTCTTCGGCGAGGCGTTGCTCGCGGAGGCCGAGCGCGAGCCGCGACTGGTCGCGATCACCGCGGCCATGGGGAGCAGCGCCGGGCTGGGTCCCTTTGCGGAACGTTTCCCCGATCGCTTCTACGACGTCGGGATTGCCGAGCAGCACGCGGTAACTTTCGCCGCCGGCCTGGCCATGGCCGGGCTCCGGCCAGTAGTTGCGATTTACTCGACCTTCCTCCAGCGCGCGCTCGACCAGGTGATGATGGATGTCTGCCTGCACAAGCTGCCGGTGACGTTTGTCCTCGACCGGGCAGGGATCACCGGCGATGATGGGCCCTCCGCACAAGGCCTCTTCGACCTGACCTTCCTTCGAGCGATGCCGGGCCTCACTCTGGCTGCCGCGAGTGACCCGCAGGAGCTACGCGACCTGCTGCACACGGCAATCGAGTGGGAAGGCCCGGGCCCGTTCGCGATCCGCTACCCGAAAGGTGCGGCCGGAGAGAGCGAATCCCAACCGGTGCGGATCCTGCCGGTCGGCGAGTGGGAAGTCCGCCGGCAGGGAAGCGCCGCGTTGCTGCTCGCGACCGGCAAGCTCGTCTCGGTGGCGATAGAAGCCGCGGGCATCCTTGAAGGGGAGGGCCTGCCGCTGACGGTCATCAACTGCCGCTACATCAAACCGCTCGATCCCCGGTTGGAGAGCTGGGCCCGCCGGCATCCTGTCGTGCTGACTTTGGAAGACAACGTCGCGACCGGTGGCTTCGGGTCAGCGGTGTCCGAAGCGCTGGCACCACTTGGGATCCCAGTGACCATAATGGCCGTCCCCGATACCTTCATCGAGCAGGGCGGGCAGTCCGAGCTGCTCCAACAGCTTGGTCTCGACGCGCAGGGTGTCGCCGCGCGGGTGCGCCGGACGGTGGGCGAGCTCGAATCCACGCCCAGCCAGGCGACGCAACCGGGCAGCTAAGCCCACCCAGCGATGGCAACGACCAAACAAGACTCCCTCGCCGCGGGTCGTGCCTACCAGCAACAGCTCCTCTCGCTCCTGGGTCAGGACGACCCGGCCGAGGTTGCGCAGGCCACGGCGTCGGCAGTGCAATCGCTGCTGAGAGACGCGGGTTCAGACCTGCATCGGCGTCCGGCGGCGGACGAATGGTCAGTGCTCGAGCTGGTCGGTCACCTGGTCGACGCCGAGATCGTAATGTCCGGGCGTTATCGCTGGACCATCAGCCAGGACGAACCGCCGTTGCTCGGATACGACCAGGACCTCTGGGTCGCGCGCCTACGCCACAACGAGGCGCAGCCCGACGAGCTGCTGGCGGTGTTCTCCGCTTTGCGTGCGGCTAACTTGCGGCTCTGGCGCCAGTCGACCGCTGATGACCGGGACCGGGTCGCGATGCACGCCGAGCGAGGGCCGGAGAGCTACGGCCTGATGTTCCGCATGCTGGCTGGGCACGATCGTTTCCATCTCAACCAGATGCGCGAGACGCTTCGCACGGTGCGCCAGGCCGGTTAGCCCAGGCGCGACGCCGAATCCCGCCCAGGTAGCCGCGGTCTAGATCGACGGCTATGATCGGTTTGCCCCATGGGGGCAGGAGGAGGTGAGCCGGGTAGACGACGCCATTCGGATCGCGATCGTCGCGCCCGCCTGGTACCCCTTGCCGCCGCGAGGCTACGGAGGCACGGAGCTCGTCGTTCACCTGCTCCACGTCGAGTTGCGCCGAATGGGACATGACGTCACCGTATTCGGAGCGGAGGGATCGGCGGAGGGGGTGACGATGCTGGCCGACGCCGCCTGGAGCCACGATCTCGGTGGGCAGGCAGAGGCGGCTCGCCAGGCAACTTATCTCGCTCGCGTCTATGCCGCCATGTCCGGCCAGCGGTTCGACGTCATCCACGATCACACCGGTTTCGAGGGCCTGTTGCTAGCCCTTCAAAGCGGGGGGGCCCCAGTGGTGGTCCACACCATCCACGGTGAGGTGACCGAACCGATGTCCACCTTTTACAAAGAGGTCGATGCGCGGGCCCGGCTGTGCGCCATCAGCCTGAGCCAGGCGGCCAGTGCCCCAGACATCAAGCTGGCCGGCATCGTCCACAACGCCGTCGAGCTCCCGGCTGCGCCGCCCAGTGTCGCGCACGAGCGCTACTTGATCGAGGTGGCCCGGATCATCCCGGACAAGGGCCAGCACCTGGCGATCCAGGTGGCGCAGAAGGCCGGCCGCAAGCTGATCCTGGCGGGCAAGGTCGAGCGCTCCCCGGAAGGCATGCGGTATTTCGAAGAACAGGTCGAGCCCTTTCTCAGCCCGACCGTCGAGTACTACCCGAACGTCGCCGGGGCCCAGAAAGCGCGGCTCATCTCGCGCGCCGCGGCCGGGATCTTCCCGTTGCAATGGGCGGAACCCTTTGGGCTGGCCATGGTCGAGTGCATGGTGGCGGGCACACCGGTCCTCGCGCTGCGCAGCGGCTCAACGCCCGAGCTGATCGAGGAGGGCGTGACGGGCTTCCTGGCAGAGGACGTCGACGACTTGGTGGAGGGTGCCAATCGCCTCGATGCGATCGACCGAGTTCGCTGCGCGACCGTCGCGCGCGAGCGGTTCAGCCCGCGTCACATGGCCGAGCGCTACGTCGCCGTCTACCGTCGCGGCTCGGTCGAGGTCGAGGCCTTCAGCTCTCCTAACGGACCGGAAGCCGCCGGGCTTACCCGGCGGCGAGCTGTGCCGACGCCTTAGCGACCCGGTCGATGATGGCCTTCCCCTCGCCGGTGGTCTCGTCCAGCCAGCGCGGCTGGGCGTAGCCGTCGATCACGACCGGCCGAAAGTCGACGCGGACCAGCCGCGTGCCGTAGAAGGTGTAGCGGCCGACCATCCCTTCGCGGGTTTCCTGCGACCACATCTGATCGAAGATGAAATTGCCGTGCGCGTAGGTGATCAGGCGATCCTTATAGATCTCCACCGGCTGGACCCAGTGGGGATGGTTGCCGATCACCAGGTCGGCCCCGTCGTCGATCGCCAGGTGCCCGATCTCTCGCGGGTTGTCGGGCGCGATCCCGGGGCCGGCGACCGGCAGGAGTTCGTACTCCTTGCCCCAGTGGAAGGCCACTACTACGACATCGGCCTTTGGCCGCACCAGGTCGATCTCGCGCTTCATCTCGGCGCGATCGATATGGGTCCCGACGCCATTGAAGCCAAGGAAGGCAAAGTAAATGCCGCGGATATCGCGAATCTCGTAGGTGCCGAGGCCAGACGTGCCGATGCCGTGTTTGGCCAGCAGGATCTGGGTCTCGTTCGTGCCGGCCGGCCCGAAATTCGTCAAGTGGTTGTTGGCCAGGTTCGCTACGTTGACGCCAGCGTAGTCGAGGCCGGCGATCGCCCGCTCGTCGCCGCAAAACTTGAACCCACCATGAATGATGGGGCAGTTCTTGATCAGCGGCGCCTCGAGGTTGATGAACAGCAGGTCGCTGGTCTTGAGGTATTCCGCCGTTTGCCGCCAGGGGTAAAGCCAGTCCTTGTGGAGGACGGTTTGGTAGTTCACTTCGCGCGCCGGGATCACGTCGCCGGTGGCCGTGATCACCCGCAGCTTCGACTGGTCGTACTGGCTCAAGTCCGGCTTGTTGTTACCGAAAATGCTGGCCAGGCTCAGTGCCGGTGGGGTGGGCGTCGGAGTTGGGGTTGGGGTCGGGGTGGCGCGGTGCGCCGCCACGGGCGAGCTGCCGGTCGGGCCACTGGTGGGCGCCGAGCATGCCGCGATCAAGGGCAGCATCAGCAGCGGGACCAGGGCACGACGCTTCAAGCGCGGGTAGGATACACCAGCTCTAGGCCAGCCACCAGACCCCACCGTTACCCGGTTGTCTCCTTAGTACCTTGCACAGCAAGGAAGCTTGTGCTACATTGCAGTGGTGCCGGCGGACGGACTCGTGAGCCAGATGCGCCGCGGGGCACTGGAGTACTGCGTGATGGCGCTGATCCTTAAGACCCCTCGCTATGCCTACGAGCTGATCGAGGCGCTCGCCAAGACCGGCCTGCTCACCACCGAGGGCACGCTCTATCCGCTGCTCAGCCGGCTTCGTCGCGACGGCCTGGTCAAGACCGAGTGGCGCGAATCGACGGACGGCCCCCCGCGGCGGTACTACGAGCTGACCGCCGAGGGACGACGGGCGCTGACTGCTTTCAAGAATGAGTGGACCGGTTTTCGCGGCGCTGTCGACGGAATCCTCCAGGAGGGCATCAAGTAATGACCGCCACGCATGCCGACCAGCTGATCGACGGCTACCTCGCACGGCTCCAGGTCGCGGCGGCCGATCTCCCCTCGGGCGTCCGCGATGAATTGATCGAGGACATGCGGGCCCACATCGCCGAGGCGCGCACACGCGAGCCACAGGAGACGGACGCGACCATCCTCAATATTCTTGACCGCCTGGGAGAACCCGACGCGGTCGTGGCCGAGGCAGGCCGCCGTCCCGATGTTTTCGGATCAAGCCAACCGAGCGGGCGACCCGAGCCCTACCGGCCCGGCATTTTGGAAATCGCCGCGGTCGTCCTCCTTCCGTTCTTGTGGCCGGTGGGCGTCATCCTGCTGTGGATTTCGCCGGCATGGAAAACTCGGGACAAGGTCATTGGGACGATGCTGCCGCCCGGTGGCTACCCCGGGATCCTGTTCCTGGGTCTCTTCTTCGCGCACGCGTCAGCCGCGGGTGTCGCCAGCCTGGGCGGCAGCGAGAATAGCTGCACCGTCTCCAACGACTTCGCCGGCAACGTCGTCCAGACCTGTACCAGCGCGACCCCACTCCAGGTCATCGGCGCCATTCTTGCGGTGGTTCTCATCGTCGTCCTCTGGCTGCTGCCGCTGGTCACCGCGGCCTACCTGGCGGTTCGCCTGCGCTGGGGTCGCCGGCCGCAAGCGGTTGCGACGGCGTAGCCGGCGGACTCACGACCCTGTCGGATCAAAACGCCAGCGTGTCGCGCCATATGGCTTCACCGTGGCAACCCCGAACGCCGTAATCGGGGTCACCGCGTAGAGCTCCCACGGCGGAGGCCCGGCGCTAGGTGCGCTGTATTCGGCGGTGATCGCGCCGTCGGCGGCACGAGCGGGCCATCCCTGGGCCGCATACCGTTGAGCGAGTCGCTCAAGCGTTGCTTGGTCGGTCACCTTCGCCGCCCGGCCCTCGACGACGAGGTCGAGGCCAGGGAGCGCCATGGAGAACGCGCAGGTCGGATTCGCGGCCAGGTTGCGGCTCTTGCGACTACCGGGGCCGCTCGTGAAATAGAACTTGCCGTCAACCCAAAGCGCGCCCACGCCGGCGAGATGCGGGCGCCCATCGGGACGGACGGTGCTCAGCCATGTCGTCCGCGGGGCTTGCGTATCTGGGGCTGCCTCGAGTTGCTCCAGCGCGCGCAACCAGGGGATCGGCGGGTCTCCATAGATGTCGAGATTCTTCTCTTCCATATCGAAAGCGTAGACGCGTGGGCGCGGCGAAACTCATCGGTCCGTGATGGGCCGCCTTTTGATGTTAGTGGCCGTTGCCGTTCGACTGGCCGGATTGACCGGACTGACCGGATTGATCGGACTGGCTGGACTGGCTCTTCGATCCCGACGCTTTCGTTTGCTGAGAACCCGTCGAGTTTGCAGAGCCCGTCTGCGAGAGCTCAACATCCAGCTCCGTCTGGGCCTCGGCCACCAGCTTGTCCATCGCCGCGATCGTGCTGGCGACGGCCGGGCGGCTGGTCGCCAGAGCACTGCGCTTCAACTCGATCAGGGCGGTTTCCCTGTCGGAGATATGTTGATTGAAGGCAAGGTGGGCACCGCTTTTTCGCTGTGCGGCCTGCTGCCGCAGGTGCTCCAGGGCAACGAGATCGCGCTGGTAGGCATCGCGGACGGCGCCGGCCGGGTCGATGGTACCGGTCGCGGTTTCAGCCACGTGGCTGGCAGCCGTGTGCAGCGCGACGTTCGCCGACGCAAGGCTGATCGGCGCCAGCGGCCGCTGCGGTGCCGTGGCGGCGTGGGCAACGATGCCGCTGGACAGTGCCAGGGCGATCACGATGCCCAGTAGCCGGTTCGTCATTTTGATGACCATCTAGATTGCCTCGCCCTCAGGCTAGCGCCACCACGCGTTCGCGACATTAAGCTGGGTATTACGTCACCGGTTGCCAGGAGGCTGTCGCGCGCCAGCAAGCTTCGCGCACCGGACCATCGCAGCCCCTACGTCGCCGTCCGTAGTTTTTCCTACGTCGTGCTGCGGAGGGAGGCTCAGCCGATCCGCGGGTCCCACGGGTCGGTGCTGAGTACGATCGTGACCGGACCGTCGTTGACCAACCGCACCGCCATCTGGGCGCCGAAGGAACCGGTCTCCACCGGCAGCCCGCTCTCGCGTAACCGGGCGGTGAAGCGCTCGAACAGCGCCATGCCTTGCTCGGGCCGGGCCGCGTGCAAGAAGCTCGGCCGGTTCTGTCCGCGAGCGTCGGCAAAGAGCGTGAACTGGGAGACCACGAGGAACGCCGCCTTCACCTGGACCGCGCTCAGGTTGAACTTCCCTGCATCGTCGCTGAAGACCCTCAGCTTCAAGATCTTGTCCGCCAGGTAATCGGCATCCCGCTCCGCGTCGGTGTCGGCCACGCCCAGCAGGAGGCAGTAGCCTGGACCGATCGACGACTCGCCGCCATCCCATCGGACCGATGCCTCGCTGACGCGCTGGATCACGGCTCGCATCGCTTAGCTCAGGGGGGTGGATTCCAGCCGGTGAGCTGGGCATCCGTGTGCTGCGTCAGCCAGCTCTCGATGTCCTGGAAGACTCGCTCGTGATCGACCTCATTGAAGATCTCGTGGTAGAGGCCGGGATAGAGGCAGAAGGCGCGGTCGGGAGCGGTGGCCCGGGCGAAGAACCGCTGGCTACCGGCTGGATCGACGATCCGGTCGTCGCGGCCGTGCATCAGCAGGAAGGGCACGCGTAGCTCCGGTGCGCGTGTGATGAACTCCTCGCCGCGAGCAATCGTATTGGCGTAGAGCCCGGCTGTGATCTGGTTGTGGACCAATGGGTCGCTGCTATAGGCCGGCGCGATAGTGGGATCGTGGCTGAGCACCTTGGTGTCGATCTCGTTCGCGAAGCTCGCCTTTGGCGCGACCGTTGGCAGCACCCGGGCCAACGCCTGCTTCCAGGCCGGTACCTTCACCCTGGCGACCAGCGCGGGTGCGGAGAAGATCGCCTTGTCGATGCGATCGGGCCGGTCCAGCGCAAAGGCGATCGCCAGCAGACCGCCAAAGGAATGACCGATCAGCACCACCGGCCCACCACTTTCCGCGCGAGCCCGCATGACGACGGTGTCGATGTCGTCGAGGAGAGCGGTGAGGCTGGGTGCGTGGCCTCGCAGTCCTCCGCTACGCCCGTGGCCGCGGAGATCCATGGCGTAGACCACGGCGCCGCGCGGCGTGAACCATTCCGCGAGGTGCTGGTAGCGGCCGCCGTGCTCTCCCAGCCCGTGCACCAGGACGAACGTCCACTCATGCGGCACGCCCTCGGCCTCCCAGCGACGCAGGTATAGGTCGAGCCCGTCCGCCGTCTTGAGCGGGGCGGTCGATTCCTTCACGGGTTGAGCTGGCGGAAGCCTCGATAAATGCGCATCGCCTCCGCCTCCGCCTCGAGGAACGAAGGGGCGAAATCCCGGATGCCTTTGAGGCTGAAGCCCCACATGCCCGGCTTGTCGCGGCGGAAGTACGAGTTGGGGCGGTAGGTCGGAGGGTAAAACGTAATCGGCTCGCCCTCCATCTTCTTGATCACCGGTCGCGCGGCGAGCACGTCCTCGATCGGCATGCCCGACGGCAGCCGGCCCTGGCGGATCTCGAGGCGGCGGAGCTTGGCGATCGGGTTCTCCTCATCCTGTAACGCGGCCCTGGCGTGGAATCGCTGGGAGATGTCATTCAGGAAATAGAGCGTGGCGATGGCGTCGGTCTCGTCGCCGAGCAAGCGCAGGAAGCCGGCGGCGGACAGGGCCGGACCTTCCTCGTTGCGGAGATGCCGGAAGTACTCCATCGCGAACAGGTCGGTCGTGTTCTCCGTCGCCAGCCAGAAGGCGTCGCCCCTCCAGGCGCGGCTCCTCGTAAAGGCGCGTGCCTCATCCTCCAGCTCGGCCAGCCGAGTAGGGACGACATCGTACAGCCGGTAGAAAAGCACTCGGCGCATGGTGGTTTCGGAGCGTTCGTTAAGGCTGCGCGGCGGCGGCAGCGGCTTTCATTCTAAGTAGTCGCACGCTGTGCGGCGCCAGGGTGAGGCGCAGGCTATCTCGCTTGATCCCGAGCGAGCGGCCACCCCGTCGCGAAGACCAGAGATCGACGACCGAGAAGGTCCCGTCGGCCCCGATCGCTTCGTTGAAGTGCAGTCGGTACGGCCGAGCGGAATCGCTCCAGTTGTAGATCGCCACCACGGTGCTGCCGTCGGGATCGCGACGCACCCAGAGTGGCGGCAGCTCCTGCGGGAAGGCAAACCAGTGGTCCTGCGCCTCGCGCTCGGGAGCGCTGAAGAGGTGCACCGGCTCGGCCGCCGGACCGCCGACGAGTCCAAGCACATTGGGGTTGCGCAAGAGGGCCAGTCGGTCCGCCGGCAGCGTCTCCAGGTCGTCGCTGAGCATGAAGATCCCGCCCGATAGCGCCCCGATAGTGATCATCACCCGCGCCTCGTCGGGCGTGAGCTGCGGCGCCGGGGCCATTACGACGTCGGCATCGACGGCGAAGAGCGACCGGTCGAAGAAAAGCCGGGCGGCCTGGTTGCGCGCCATCGACAGAATTAGGGGGAAGCCGACGTGTGGTGGTCCGGCCTTGCCGTCCTCCATCTGGGGCACGCCGACATCGCCGCCCGTCCTCGCCCCATGCACCAGGCCCACGATCGGCATCAGCGGTGCGCCGCAGGCGAGGATGAACGCTTTCTCCGGCTTGCCCGGAGGGTTGACGGCGTCAACGATTTGCTTCAGGCCCATTCGCAGCGCCTGCGTTCCCGTCACCTCCGGGTCGTGACGCGCCGCCTCATAGGCAGCGCCATAGAGAAAGTCGAGCTTGAAGTAGGTGAAGCCGTCTTTGCGCAGCCCTCGAAAGAGGTCACCGAGGAATCGCTCGACATCCGGATGGGTCGGGTCGAGGACGTGGTAGGCGCGGCTGAGACGGGGATCGACCAGTGGCGTGCCGTCGCTCGCCTTGACAAGCCAATCGGGATGCGCCGCGGCCAGCTGCGAGTCACCGGCGACGTGAAAGGGGGCCAGCCAGATGCCGACCTCCAGCCGGTGGCGGTGGACCCGGGTCGCCAGCGCGTGCAGCCCATCGGCGAAGAACTCATTCGCGATCCAGTCGCCCCATCGCTGCCAGCGGGGCATCCACCCGTCGTCCAGCTGGATCACCGGCCGGAAGCCGTTCGACGAGCTTTTCGCGATCTCGGGCATTCGTTTGGCGAGGAACGCGGCGTTGCGCGCGATGTCGGCTTCGGTCACCGCCAGGCCCAGGTGATACCAGCTGCACCAACCGCGGGGAACGGTGGGAAAGGCGCGCGCACCGGCCGCGTGGCCGGCGGCGCTGAGTGCCTTGCGCAATGTCGCGGTTCCGTCATCGCCGTAGAGCAGCAGGATGGGATCGGACACCAGGCCGGTTGCTGGCAGGACTTCGAGACGGAGCTCTTCGGGCAG
>JGI12635J15846_10002210_pt1 | contig 17039 bp, 14 predicted proteins | sample BlaSpr_A8_OM2_M2_FD_15846 | JGI IMG/M metagenome (IMG submission 15846) | reverse complement strand
AACGCCGCCGAAATTCCCTTCCCGGAAATGTCCGCAATCGCCACCGCAATATGTGTCGGCGTCAGCTGAATAAAATCATAATAATCGCCGCTCACTGACCGCGCCGCCTTGCAGATCGCTTCGACTTCTACTCCAGGAACTGACGGCAGCCGCTTCGGAAACAGCTGGTTCTGCACCTCACGCGCGATGGAAATCTCATTCTCCAAGCGCTGCCGCTGTCTTTGCTCCTCGATTAACCCGCTGATCGAACCGGTCATCAAATTGAATGATTCACCAAGCACTCCCAGCTGATCTCGTCGGTCCACCCTCACGCGATGCGTCAAATCCCCGGATTGCACGTATTGCGTCGCCTGGTACAAATCTGCGATGGCCCTGGTAATAGTGCGCGTCATGCTGATCCCCGTAATTAACGCCGCAAGCTCAATGAGCAGGAATACCAAGCCCACAATAATAAACAGCAGCAGGTACGAATCTCGCAGCTCCCCAAGAGAATTAAATATGCGCGCGCTCAAGCGCGACGGCCGCGCATTGGTCACCGCCAAAACCGGCCGGTCATGCTCTACCTTGCCATCACGCCCAACGTAAACTGAATTAAGCCTCGACACCACGCCCACCGCCGGATCGATCCAGAAACCTTGCGGTTGCAATACGCGCGCCCGCGCGCTTATGGGGATGCCAGCTGCGTACCGTTCGCCTGCCGACTGGTAAATCGCCGTCTCTTGATTTCCGCCTGAAATTTTCCGCATTGGATTTAATTGAATCGCCCCCACATCCGGCGCGATGGCGGAAAGTAGTTCCGGCGTAACCGGAACTCGTAACTGCGCAACCCTGATGCCCTCTTTTCCGTGAATCGCGCGGAGGCTCACCAGCGATAATTTGTCCTCTTCCTGTACCAATCCCGCGAACGATTCTCCCCCGCGCGCCACTTTGCGCAGCAACGTCGGGTCATCAGAAAATGTAATTTCTAATCCGGGCAGCTCACGGTCATGCACGGCATGAGATTGCCCAGCCAGACTGCTCTCTAACTCGACTTGGCTGCTCCCCCGTGTAGGCGGCCCGTGCGCCGCGGCAATGTGCTCGGCCATATCCGCGATGGTATTAATCCGCGTCTGGATATCTTCATAAAGCAGGTAAGCGCCCAGTTGCGAATACAAAATTCGCCCTGCAAGCGCGACCAACGTAACGATCAGCAAAATTGGAACCAACGCGATAAACAGGTAAGCCACAATCAGCCGGTTGCGCAAACTCCACAGCAGTCGCGACCGCCACCAAGCGATAAAGCGAAAGAGCAGGTAAAACAGGCACAGAACCGCCAAAAACTTGACGAAATTGGCTATATTCCCCCTGAGCTCGGCAGAGGTAGCCACTGCCCCCAGCGCAAAAATCACCAGCGCAACAATGTCAAAGCCGGATAGTCGGCGCCAAAACATTTTCAAACTGGAAGAGAGAGGATTCATCGGCAAGGGTAGACTCAAACACTTTACCTGACTTTCGCGCTCTATGAGAACGCGCTAAAGCCTGGCATCGCATCCTGTCCACGCAACAACTCCACCAAACACAAAAGCACGGAATGTCACCACACGCTGCTTTTGTTGAACTGGAACTTCGGAGTGACCAACAGATCAAAGCATATTTCTACGGATTGGGGACTTCGGCTCGCTCCGGATTACTCACCCGGCTATGATGCCGGCTATACACAAAATAAATCACCAGCCCGATCACCAGCCACACGATCAACCGCGCCCAATTCACCCACCCCAGCTTGTACATCATGTAGCCATTAAACAGAATCCCCAGGATGGGTACCACCGGCACCCACGGCGTGCGAAACGGACGCGCCTGTTCCGGATTAGTTCTGCGCAAGATCATCACTGCGATGCATACAATCACAAACGCCAGCAGCGTCCCGATATTCACCATTTTCCCGATATCATCAATTGGCGTCACGCTGCCTACGACCGCAGCCAGCAGTCCTACCAGTATGGTGTTCTTGTAAGGCGTGCGGAATTTCGGGTGAATCGCGGCGAAGAATTTCTTCGGCAACAACCCATCATTGGCCATCGCATAAAGCACCCGCGTCTGGCCCAGCAACATTACAAGCATCACGCTCGTCAGTCCCGCCAGCGCACCCACAGTAATGATGTGCGACGCCGTCGTTAGCCCGCGATCCATGAACGCCCGCGCAATGGGCGCCTCGATATTCACGTCCTGCCAGTGCACCATGCCCGTTAAAATCCCGGCTACCGCGATATACAGCGTCGTGCAGATCAGCAATGACGCGATAATCCCGATCGGCAAATCACGCTGCGGATTTTTTGCTTCTTGCGCCGTAGTCGAAACCGCGTCAAACCCGATATACGCAAAAAATATGTACGCCGCCCCCGCCCCTATCCCGCTGAAACCCATCGGCGCAAAACTGTGCCAGTCGTGTCCCCAATTGTCCACAGAAACGTATCGTGAGCCCAACCCGATGACGAACAGCACCACCGCCACCTTAATCACCACGATCGTTGAGTTAAATCGCGCGCTCTCTTTAATTCCCACTACCAGTATCGCGGTAATCACCAGCGCAATAATAAACGCCGGCAAATTAAACCCAATCTCCATCCCGAAAATTCTTGGCGCATTCATCAGCTCATGCGCGCGCTGCAACAAATCCGGCGATTGCGTGGCCATGATGGCGCTGACTTTGTCCAGAAACGCTTGCGTGCCCGGCACCAGTGTGGGATCCGAACTCAACGCCGTCTGTCGCGCCACAATCTTTTCCGCCGTTGAGAGCGCCGTCCAATGATCGTAAGCCAGCCACAACGGCATTCGAACATGGAACATATTCAGCAGTTCGATGAAGTGGTTGGACCACCCCGAAGAAACCGTGCTCGCTCCCATCGCGTATTCCAGCGTCAGGTCCCATCCAATGATCCACGCGATTAACTCGCCAAGTGTGGCGTACGCATAGGTATAAGCACTGCCCGCCAGCGGAATCATCGCCGCAAACTCCGCATAGCATAGCCCCGCGAACGCGCACCCCATTCCGGATAGCACGAACGAAAGCATCAGCCCCGGCCCAGCATAATGCGCGCCCAAACCGGAAAGTACGAAAATACCGGCTCCAATAATCGCGCCGACTCCAAGCGCCGTCAGTTGAAAAGGTCCCAGCGTCCTCTTCAAGCTGTGTGCGCCAGCTTCTGACGATTCCGCCAGCAGCATGCTCATCGGTTTTTTCGCGAATAACGGATTCCCCATTCAGCATTCCCCCTGGAAGAGATTATCCCCACCGCTCAAGCCAATTTGGACTGGAGCTGTGACATTGTAGGTTGCACCCACCTTTTGCCCTACAACAAAATCACTTCGCGAATCAAATTCTGGCAGCCCCGCCAGCCGTTTTTTCCCAGCACATCCTCATCATGGTCATACCGCCAAAAATCATTCCGCCGCTCGTTCCAACCGCCCCTGCCGCGACCACACCAGGTAAACCGGCACTCCCAGCAACACAATCAACAAACCGGGCCAGGTAGTCTGAGTTTTATACAAAAGCAGCACAAACATAATCGCCGAAGCCGCCACAATATAAAGCAATGGTACAAACGGATATCCAAACGCCCGGTAAGGCCGCTCCGCATCAGGCCGTTTCTTGCGCAACACAAATATCCCCGCAATCGTCAGCGCATAAAATATCAGCACCGAAAACACCACGTAATCCAGCAAATCGCTGTACAAATTCCCGTACGTGATCGTCCCCGCCGCATCTACGTGCCGCGTGCGCAAAAGAATCAGCACGATGATCCACACGCACTGATAAATCAGCGCCACCGCCGGCACCCCGCGTTTATTCAAAGTCCCAGTCGCCCGGAAAAATAATCCATCCTTCGCCATCGCGTACGAAACCCGCGCGCCCGCCAGAATCAACCCATTGTTACAACCAAACGTGGAAATAATAATCGCCACCGCCATGATCGACGCGCCCACCGGCCCAAACACCGCATTCAGCGCCGCCGAAGCCACCCGGTCATCCGGAGCATGTTGAATCTGCGCCAAAGGTAGCGCACACAAATACGCCACATTTGCCAGCACGTACAACGTGATGACAATCATCGTTCCAAATGCCATCGACAGCGCTACGTCTCGCTTGGGATTTTTTACTTCCGCGGCGGTGAACCCGATGTTGTTCCATGCATCCGCGGAAAAGAGCGACCCTACCTGCGCCACTCCAAACGCCACAAACAATCCAAACGCCCCGCTCGCCGCGGTAACGGCCGGCACAAACCCACGCAAAAAATCCGCCCCCGGCTCAATTACCTGCGCCCCGCGAATAGTCCAAAAGTGCGAAAAATTATCGCTGATCGCCGCCGAGTTACGCCCCACAAACACGCAAAGAAAAATCAATCCCAGCAGCGAAAGCGTCTTCGCGCTGGTAAAAATATTCTGAATGATCTTCCCCAGCTGCACTCCCAGCGTATTCAAAAACGTCAAAAAAATTATCATCAGCACCGCCACCAGTTGCTGCACCGACAAACTGATCGCGTATTTCGAGGATATCGCCAGCGGATGCACCACCCACGTCTGCGGCGAGATCGCCGGTGCCAGCACTCCCAGGTACCGCGCAAATCCAATAGCCACCGCCGCGATCGTGCCCGTCTGGATCACCAGAAATAGTGTCCAACCATAAAGAAAGCCCCACAGCGGCGAGTACGCTTCGCGCAAATAAATATATTGCCCCCCGGCATGCGGGAATAGCGCCGCCAGCTCCCCAAAGGAAAGCGCCGCCGAAACCGTGAGCAACCCCGTAATGAGCCACGCGGTAAGCAACCCGCCCGCGGATCCCGTCTGCCTGGNAATATCGGCAGCCACAATAAAAATCCCCGACCCGATCATCGACCCCACCACGATCATCGTGCCGTCAAACAACCCGATGGCGCGCACAAATCCGCCTTCGCTTCGCGCCACATTCGATGAAGCCGTTTGTTTAATCTCTGCCATATCGATCATTCGTCACACCACCGAATCCCGCCGTTCCAATAAATCCACATACTCCCGCGCCCGTTTACCCACATTTTCCGCGCCCAAAATATCGCTGATAATCGCCACCGAGTCCGCCCCCGCCTCGATCACCCCAGCCGCTCGCTCTAGCGTAATCCCGCCAATGCCCACTATGGGCCTATCCGTGATCCCGCGTGTCTCCCTTACAAACCCCACGCCAACCACCGGATCGGGATTCTCTTTTGAGCCCGTCGCAAAAACCGGTCCCACCGCAATGTAATCCGCCGAAGTTTCCAGCGCGCCGCGAAATTGCCCCGCATTGTGCGTGGACATCCCCACCCATTTCCCGTCGCCCACCACCATGCGCGCCTGCTCCACTCCCAAATCGTCCTGTCCGACATGCACGCCGCCAGCCCCCGCAAGCGCAGCAACATCCGCGCGGTCATTCACAATAAATTGCACTCCGAGGGGGTTTAAAAACGTGGCGAGCTCACGAGAAGTCTCAAACAATTCGCGCCCTGAAGCACGCTTGTTCCGGTATTGGATCAAACGCACTCCCGCGTCAACCAGGCTCTTCGCACATTCTTTTGCGGGAATCTTCAACAATGCTGCGTCTAATATCACATACAGTCGCGGCAGAACAAGGCGCATCGGCACCTATTTTCCGTTAGTCCCCAACAATAGATCGATAAAATGCGTATCAAACCGCCCCGCCGCAAAGTCCGGGTCCGCAAGAATTCGCCGGTGCAACGGGATAGAAGTTCTGATTCCTTCAATCACGAACATCTCCAACGCCCGCTTCATTCGCCCAATAGCTTCCCCGCGATCCCGCCCCTTCACAATCAATTTTGCAATCATGGAGTCGTAATACGGTGGAATCACCGCATCTGCATGCGCTGCGGAATCCACCCGCACTCCTGTTCCGCCCGGCGCCTGAAAAGTTGTAATGCGCCCCGCCGAAGGCACAAACGTCTCCGGATCCTCTGCATTGATGCGGCACTCAATCGCATGCCCCGAAAAGTGAATCTCCCCGGTTGCGTCCTGCAGGCGTTCCCCCGCCGCAATTCGAATCTGCGCTTTGATCAGGTCCACCCCGGTAACCAGCTCCGTCACCGGATGCTCCACCTGTATGCGCGTATTCATCTCGATAAAATAGATGGACCCATCTTCATCCATCAAGAATTCCACCGTCCCCGCGTTCGTATACCCGATCTTGCTCAAAGCCTTGACAACTTTGGCGCCCAGCTCCTTGCGTTGCTTCGCATCAATTGCCGGTGAAGGCGATTCCTCAACTAACTTCTGGTGCCGCCGCTGAATACTGCATTCCCGTTCGCCAAGATGAATGATCTGCCCGTGCTGATCGCCTAGCACTTGGTATTCGATATGCCGCGGGTGCTCGATAAATTTCTCCGCATACATATCCGAATTGCCAAAAGCCTGCTGCGCCTCGCTGCTCGCTGCCTGAAACGCCGCCAGCAAATCTTCCAGGCGCCGCACGATGCGCATTCCGCGCCCGCCGCCCCCAGCCGATGCCTTTAAAATTAGCGGGTAGCCGATCTTTGCCGCCGTACCCGCAAGTTGCTCTTCGCCGTGAATAATTCCGTCGCTGCCCGGAACGGTTACCAGTCCCGCCGCGCGAACTTCTCGCCGCGCGCGGTCCTTGTCGCCCATCATTTCGATTATTTCTGGCGTAGGGCCGATGAACGTAATTTCCGAGGCCTCGCAAACTTTCGCGAAATTGGCATTTTCAGAAAGAAATCCGTAACCCGGATGAATCGCATCCACGTTTGTAATTTCTGCCGCGCTGATCACTTGCGGAATATTGAGGTAACTCTCGCTACTGCGCGCCGGCCCGATGCACACCGCTTCATCCGCGAACCGCACATGCAACGAATTGCGGTCCGCCTCGCTATATACCGCCACCGTGGAAATGCCCAATTCCTTGCAGGCGCAGATGACCCGCAGGGCGATTTCCCCTCGATTAGCTACAAGGATTTTTTGGAACATGGCTCTGAGCTGCGGCTATTTCTTCCTGCCCGGCCGGATGCCAAACAACGGCTGCCCATATTCCACCGGCTGCCCGTTTTCGACATAAACGCGAATGACCTCGCCGCTGGCGTCTGATTCAATCTCGTTCATCAACTTCATGGCTTCCACGATGCACAGCGTCTGCCCAGTCTCCACCTGAGATCCAACCTTCACAAACGCTTCCGTCCCCGGACTCGGAGCGCCGTAAAACGTTCCTACGATGGGAGATTTAATCAGATGTAAATCCTCGCTGCCTCGCCCGTCCGCGCCTCCCGCGGAAGCTTGCGTATTCGGGCTGGCCGACGTCCCTGATCCGCCGCCCGCTACAATTATCTCAGGCGTATATCCACTCCGCGACTGCTGCAGCACCATTCCGCTCGACGGTTTGCGCAAACGGATACGCAAATCCCCTCGTGAGTATTCAAACTCTTCAAGGTTATGCTCCGTCATGAACTGCAATAGCTGCTCGATTTGCTTCAATTCGGGGTTTGCGAAGCTCTCGGCGGCCTTGTTGGCTTTCGAAGTCTTTTTGCGCGTCATGCTTGTCGTCAAATCTCTATAAGATCCCGCGTAATGCGGGTCAATACTTCTATCCGATCGGCGTGCACCGCGACATCATCCTCGATGCGTATCCCGCCCACGCCTTCGATATAGATTCCCGGTTCAATGGTTACCACGTTCCCCGCTTCAAGCCGCTTCTTCTGCCCACGCGCGATGCGCGGCTCTTCATGAACCTCTAAACCGAGGCCGTGACCGGTGCTGTGCACAAAATATTTAGCCAGTCCCTGCCGCTCTAGTACCTGCCGCGCGGCCGCGTCCACGTCCCCGCACGAAACACCGTTTTTTACCGTCGCAATCGCTGCAACTTGCGCGTCCTGGACAGCCTTATACCATTGCCGGACTCGTTCCGGAGCCTTCCCATAATAAAATGTGCGCGTGATGTCGCTGCAATAGTGCGCGAGTATAGCACCCAGGTCCAGCACCACAAACTCATTTTTCTTCAATCGCTTGGCGGTCGGACGCGCATGCGGAAGAGCCGCTCGTTCCCCAAAAGCCACGATTGTTTCGAACGCCGCGCCCGATGCTCCCCTCTTCCGCATCTGGTATTCAATCTCCGCCGCAACCTCAAATTCCCGCACCCCGGCCTTTAGCAGCGGTATGGCTTCTTCCATCACTCGGCTTGCCAGAATGGCTGCTCTCCGCATCACCGCCAGTTCCTGCGCGTCCTTATGCATCCTCAAGGACGCCGTAAGCCCGGCGACTGGCTTCCACTTGCAACCTCGTCCCGCCGCCTTCCGCAACGCCCCGTACTGGCTCACCGACAGCTGCGTTGCTTCGAATCCCACACGTTTTGCTTTGCTTCCCGCCAGAAACTCCCCGGTAAATTCAAAAAGCGAACTCTTTTGCTGCACCACCGCGATGCCCGTCGTCTCCGCCTTGGCTTGCCCGACGAACCTTCCATCCGTGATGAGCGTCGTCCCTCGTCGCGTAACCACCAACGCGCCCGATTCCCCCGTAAATCCGGTCAGGTAATACCAGTCCGCCGGGTGCGTGACCAGCAAGCTCTCAACTTGCAGCGCCCCAAATTTCTGCACCAGCGCACTGCGCCTTTCTGCAAACCCTGTATTCATAAAAACGAATCGAGGAGACCGTAGTCTCCTCGATGTACTCCCTTTTCGGGAAAGTTTCCGCTGGCCCTGCCCGGTTGAAGTTAGTCAGCCAGCTCCATTGAGCCAACCCGCCCAGATTATCCGGAAATTAACTGGGTATGATGCGCGGCGTCAGGAAGAAAAGTAGTTCCTGCGACGTCACCGTAACGTTGGTGCGCTTGAACAAGTTTCCGATCAACGGAATGCTGCCCACCACCGGCACCTGTGTGATGTCCACTCGCTGGTTGGTGATAATGATTCCGCCGATGACCACCGTGCCGCCGTCGGCAACCGTCACCTTCGTCTCCGCCGATTGCGTGTTCAACGCTGGGATACCCTGCACTCGTGGAATACCGGAGTCAATCTGCGTGTTTTCCACCAGCACGTCCATGAAAATCGTGCCTTCCGCGGTTATCTGCGGAGTGACTTCCAGTTTCAGCACCGCGTCAATGAACTGCACGGATATCGTGTTATTGATGGTCGTCTGTATGGGAATCTTGGTTCCCTGTTTGATGGTCGCTTTTTCGTTGTTCTGCGTGATGACCTTCGGCTTCGAGAGCAGTTTGCCGACGCCCTTCGCTTCCGCCGCGGTAATGAAGAAGTCCACCGCAAAGTTAGGCGACCGGTGACTGAACCCGAATCCACTGGTCGGAACTCCGGCGCTTAGTGAAGTAACCAGCGGAATACCGGAAGTGATGCCGTTCCCTGTCGGGGACCCTGACCCGATCGAGACTGGCGATGGGGGTATACCTGTGCCCGTCGTCACTCCGCTGCCGCCCACCGCAGGCGTGCCGCTAAAGAGCGAGCGCCCGCTTGTCGTGGACCCGGCAAAGCCCAACTCCGTGCCGATGTCCTGGGCAAACGAGCGCGAAGCGGACACCACTCGAGCTTCGATCTCTACTTGCTGCGACTTGCGGTCCAGCTGCCGGATCAAATTATCGATCGTCGGAATCACCGATGGAATATCGCGAATAATCAACTGGTTCGAGCGGTCATCCGAAAGGATATCTCCCCGCGCGCTCAGGAATTTCTTCAGCGTATCCTTCAGTGTCGCGGCCTTGCCATAGCTAAGCACCCGCGTCACGGTAACCGGAGCCACCGCTTCCGCTTGCGCCTTTTCCAGGTCGCGCTCTGTCTCCGCTTCTTTCTTCAGCGTGTCCCGCGTCGCGATGCGCAACACGTTGCCATTCAATTGTTTGTCGAGACCATTATTCTGCAGCACAATGTCCAGCGCCTGGTCCCAGGGGACTTCGTCCAGCACGATCGTCAGCGTGCCCTTAACCGCCGGATCCAGCACCACATTCAAACCGCTGATTTCGTGAATGAGCCTGAAGAAATCCCGCAAGTCCACATCTTTCAGATTTACAGAAATTGGCTCACCCGTGTACTTACCAGGAGGCGCCACTATCGGTGAAACTTGCGTCGATTGCGCCATCGTTCCAGCAGCAGTGTTCGCCTGTTGGGCAGCTTGTTGCGCAGCCTGTCCGGCATTCGCCGTCGGCCGCGACGCTTCGCTCTTCTCCCGATACGAAGCCAGAGTGACTGAGGACTGGGTCAGTTCGGTTGGCAACGCAAACCGAGGAGTGTTAATCCCGGATTTCTTGCTGCTATTCGCGCTCAGTGTCCGCTTCGGAGTAGCACGCGTCGAATTGCCCGCCTCATTAGCTGCAGAAGTCGCGCCCGCCGCTTCGTTGAAAACCACCACCACCGCCGTGCCGTCATGCGAAAGCTGGAAATGTGACGCTTCCGTCAGATCAATGACCACCCGCACCACGTCATCGCGAAATTGTCCCAGCCGCACTCCGAGTACCGGAGCCATCGCGCCCGCGATCACTGTTTTCTGCGACCCTAGCCTTGCCCCGCTGAAATCCAGCACTAACCGCTCCGGATTCTGCAATCGCTCTGCTCGGGCTTCCAGCTTTCCTTTGCCCTCCACTCGCACGCTGGCTCGCTGCGATGCGTTTTGCACGATGGCAACGCTGGAGATCACTGTCGGCGTGGTCGTCACCCCGGCCACTTCCTGCGCGTGCGCAGGCATCACTGTCGTGCCCACGGCTAAGCTCGTGAGGATCAAGAAACCAGACCGTACCACCGGCCAATTCGTCTTCATTGCTCGTCTCCTGCATTCGTGTAAATTCTCTTGTTCACTTGCCGTTCCTCCGGCTTGCCAAACGCGTTTTTGCCCACTTCATGGAACGTCACACCGTCCATCGCAATCTTGTCTACGCGCCCGTCATACAACTGATCCCCTTCACGCAGGAAGTACGTACGCTGTTGAGGATTGCTGACCACCGCAATCATTCCGTTAGGTCCATGCACAATCCCGTCTATCTTTAGCGTGCTCACCTGCAGTCCACCCTTCCCGGGAGGAAGATTTTTCAGGTCTGACTGCGCTTTTTGGCGTCCCACCAGTGACTCAAACGGATCCCGCCGCGCAATTTTGCCTTGCTCGGCTGCTGAACTCCCGCTGGCAACTTCAGCAGAATTTGCCGCCGTGTGCTTCTTCTCTACTGGTTTTGCCGCTGGTTTTGCCGCTGATTTTGCCGCTGGTTTCGTTGTCGGTTTTGCCACAGGCGTCCCCGCCGGCCGTGCCGCAGCCGCTTTCGGCGCCGGCACCTTTGCGGGCGGTTGCCCCTGTGCGTGCGAGCACGTCGCTGCCGCTGTCAGCAAAATCGCGCTTACTAGTGTGATCACTGAACGCATAGTTCGCTCATTCCCGCTCAGGGCTTTCCAGCCGCTGCAGGCTGCGCCTTCGCTCCAGGTGCGGAGCTCGGACTCCCATCAGCAGGCTTGGTGAAAAATGTCGTTGCCGTGAANACCGCGGACACCGTCGTCCCCGGCCGCAACGGATATTTGGTGCCTTGGGCTTTCTCGGGGTCATCAAATTTCAAATCCCCCACGTTAATGATTCGCGACAATCGGCTCATGCGCCCAAAAAAGTCCAGTAAGTTGAAATAGGGTCCATCCGCTTGCATCTCGAACGGCATGTCATAGTGATATTCCCGCGGCACTACCGCTTGCGCCGTAAATCTCCGAATGGTTACGTTGGACGCCGCAGCCGCGCCTTGCACCAGCCGTATGAACTCATCCACTTCTTTCTCTTCCGGCACGATCGCCTTCAACGTCTCCAATTGCTTCGAAAGCGCATCCATCTGCTGTTTCAATTCCCCGTAGCGCTGTTTGTAAACCTGCAGTTGCGTCACTTCGTCATTCAAAGCTTTTCGCTGGTCTACCGCCTTGTCCACCGAGCTGCGCTCCTGGGCCACCGGAGAAAACGGCAGATAGACTCCGATCAGCACGATCACCACCGCAAGCGCGGCAGCTACGAGTGCCTGCACGATTACCGACATGTCGCGCAATGGATTGGTCATGTCTTACCCTTTCCTCGCGGGGGGCGCCGCTTGCGTCGGCCCATTCGCCGGTTTCGTCTGCACCGCTTGCGGCGGAGTAATTTCAGCGGAAATCTCAAACGTATAGGTCTGCACCGCGGTGTTCTTCTCGTCTTGCTTCGATTCCTTGATCTCCACTTTTTGAAAATATCCCGATCGTTTCAACGCGGTAATAAAATTTGCCACCGAATTGATCGAAGCCGACGAACCCTGCAAAGTCAGGTTGTTGCCTTTACGCGTTACTGTCGTCAGCCACAGGTTTTCTGTCCGCGAAACTGTGTTCGCCACCATGTCCAGTAATTCCTGCCCGCCGGTGCGGTCGCGTTGCAGCGCCTCGATGGTCGAAACTCGTTGCTGCAATACCTGCTTCTGTTTCTGGAACGAATCCACCTGCTGTTTGATTTGTTCCAGCTGCGTTTTTTCCGCGCTCAATTGCGCGATCCGGCGGTTCTCTTCATTCAGCTGTTTCTGCCACGTCAGGTATAGAAAAGTTAGGAACGCCAGCCCCAGCACCACGCCAGACAACAAAAAGATCGCCGGCATCGCTGACCCGGTATCCACCTGCCGGCGTCCGGTCTTCGGTCTGGTTTGTCCGAGAAGGTTTATTCGAATCATGGCTAGTCGAAGCTCCTCAGCGCTAGACCCACGGCGATGGCCAGTCGCGGTGCTAGCTCGCGAATCTGTTCGTCACTGTGCCGGCTCGGATTGATGATTACTTTCCGAAACGGGTTTAACTCTTCCACCGGCATCGCAAATTCTTCCCGCAACAAATCCACCAGCCCCGGCACGCGTGCCGTGCCGCCGGCCACCACGATGCGTTGAATGTTTTCCCCGCTCGCCGTAGCCCGGAAAAAGTCAAACGTCTTCTGAATCTCCAGCGTCAAGATGTCTGACACGCTGCGCAAAATTTGTTGTTTCTGATCGTCTGTTACGCTCGGCAGGTTCTCGCCCATTTTCAGCTTCTCGGCATCTTCGAAGCTCAGGTCCAGTTCCTTTTGCAACGCGTCCGTATATTGGTTGCCGCCCACGCTCACGTCGCGCGTAAACAGCGGAATACCTCCGCGCACGATGTTGATGTTCATCACGCTCGCGCCAATGTTAAGCAGCGCAACCGTTTGTCCCGCGTCCGGCTCATAATTCATTTCAAAACAGTTTTGCAGTCCAAAAGCATCTATATCTACCACCACCGGCGTCTTCCCGGCCTGCGCCAGCACGTTGGTGTGATTCAAAATTTTGTCTTTCTTGACCGCCACCAGCAACACGTCCATCTGCGAATCCATCGATTCGAGTAGCTGGTAACTCAGGTTCACGTCCGCGATATCGAACGGGATATGTTGGCTGGCTTCCGACGGGATGCGGTCAAACAGCTCTTCTTCGGTCATCAGCGGCAGCGGAACTCTCTTCACAATCACCGAGTGCCCTGAAACCGAACTCCCCACATTCTTGGTCTTTATCTTTTGCGTATCAAAAATCTTCGAAATGGCGTTGGCAACTTGCGGCGCGTCCATAATCGCGCCGTCCACCACGGTGTCCTGCGCCAGCGGCTCCATTCCAAAGCTCACCAGCTCGTATCCCGCTTTCGTCGATTTCAGCTCCACTGCTTTTATCGAGCTGGAACCGATATCCAGTCCCACCAGCTGCCTGCCTTTTCGTCCGCCCAGTGCAAACATATTCGCGGCCTCTTTCCCGTGTCCCTTGCTCAATCCCGAACTACCGGCGCCTCGCGTGCGCCTGGCTCATCTTCCGCTCCATCCAGCGGTCCAAAATCGTTTTACGAAGTTTCCATCGGTTGCCCAGCTTGAATGCCGGTATTTCGCCTTCGGTGATGTAACGGTACAGCGTATCCGGAGAGATCCCCAGATACTGCGACGCCTGCCTTACGTTCATCACTTCTCGCGATTCATTCACGAGGAAAGCCACCCCGTCATCCGGACGAACACCCGAAGTTGCAATCATTTTTTGGAGCACTCTGCATCGCGCTACAAAATTGCCGAGTGCGCTTCGTGAATTCGTTATCCCACCCCGTTGCGCGTAGCGTCAAGGAATTCTCTGCCGGAGTTGTCCTAAGAATGGGGGTAGTTTCAGGCAGTTAAAGGGTATTGCAGGTATGCCGTACTGCATATTGTGGTATATACGTCATAGTACCACTACAGGGGGTAACAGTGGCCAAAATTCGCCTGTTCCCGCGGACGGTTATTCTTTCACTCCAAACTTCCTCCCAGCACGACAAATAAATTCAAAATAAAAAACAAATAAAATACCCACAATTTTCCCGCCAAAATAATCCTCAATTTTCTTCCAAATCGATCGCAGCCCTCATCGCGCCGCCCAATCACAAAACAAAAAAGCGCGAGTGTGTCTCAGGTTCGTAATTGAGGCCCTACATTTCAGCCCACACATTTCCGTGCTATGTTTCACGGAACTCACGCAGCGAGGCCACGTGACCGTCTTCAGCCGTATAATCTGGATCGTACTCGACAGCGTGGGCATCGGCGAACTCTCCGACGCCGACGACTACGGCGACGTTGGTCGCAACACCCTCGGCCACATCGCCGAATCCCGCCCCATAAATTTACCTACGCTCCGGAGCTTGGGCCTCGCCAACATCGTGCCCCTAAAAAATCTCTCCCCCGCCGCAGCCCCTCTCGCCGCCTACGGAAAAGGCGCAACGCATTCTCCCGGCAAAGACACCACCACCGGTCACTGGGAAATGGCTGGCATCTGGCTCCCGCAAGCCTTCCCCGTCTATCCACACGGATTCCCTCCGGAAATTATCGCCGCCTTCGAAAAACAAATCGGCCGTCAGACACTAGGCAACAAGCCCGCCTCCGGCACCGAAATAATTAAGGAACTAGGCGAGGAACACGTCCGCACCGGTAAGCCCATCGTCTACACCTCCGGCGACAGCGTCTTCCAGATCGCCGCCCACGAAGATATCATCCCCATCGCCGAGCTCTACCGCATGTGCGAAATTGCTCGCAAATTACTGGACGGTCCTCATCGCGTAGGCCGCGTGATCGCCCGCCCATTCGCCGGCACACCCGGCCATTTGGCTAGAACGCCGCGCCGCCACGACTACGCCGTCGACCCACCCAAACCGATGCTCCTCGACGTTCTCGCCGAAAAACGCGTCCCGATTTCTGGCATCGGAAAAATCCACGACATCTACAACGGACGCGGCCTCAACGACTACACCACCACGAAAAGCAACGCCGACGGCATGGAAAAATTAAGCGCGTCCATTCGCGAGCGACCCGATGGCTTAATCTTCTGCAATCTCGTCGATTTCGACATGCTCTACGGCCACCGCAAAGACGTGGAAGGTTTTGCAAAATCACTGGAGGAATTTGACGCCTGGCTAGGAAACTTTCTGCCCACTCTAAAGAACTCCGACGCGTTGATCATCACCGCGGACCACGGCTGCGACCCCGACCCTCGCTGGCCCACCACCGATCATTCTCGCGAATACGTCCCCATCCTCGCCTACACACCCGCAAAACAAAAAGCCGCCCCACTGGGCACACGCACAACACTAGCGGACATGGGCCAAACCATCGCCGAGAATTTCGGCGCCACTATCCCTCACGGAAAAAGTTTTCTAACCGATTTGAAAAACTAGGCAGGCCATCACGCACGTCTAATAGCCGATCTCAGACTTCTTCACGCACCCCATCACAAACCAAAAAAACGCGAAGGGTGCCCCACCCTCGATTTTTAGGGTGGATCTTGCATTTCTGGCAACAACCTCGCGCACCAACGTCTTGTTTAGGCTTTTGACTTATTTGTTCTGCGAATCAAACGTCACTTCCCCGAAGCCACCCCACCACCCGCCGGAGCGTAATACCCATTCCGCGTCCGCGCCATCAACTTCCCTCGTCCCCGAGGAGGAATAACTTCCACCTGTACCGTCCGATAACTCCCATCCCGCTTCGTATTCGACGGATAGTAAGCCAAGGTGTACTGGTTCCGAATATCGCGCGCCACCTGCTCGCAGATGTTGCGCACATCATCCACATTTTCCGGAAAAAATGCCAACCCGCCCGAAGCCTGCGCAATCTGTTCCAAAGCTTTCTTAGCCCGCTTGGAATTTTTCTTACTCTCTTCGCTCAGCAACCCGATCGTATAAATCACTGTATCCGTTTTCTGCACTTCCCGAATGGTCTTATCCAGCGAATTGTGGCTGGTGTTGTCTTCCCCATCCGTCACAAGCAATAGCACTCGCTTATCCTTCGAAGCCTTCTTCAAATGATCCAACGACCCGATAACCGCATCATAAAGCGCCGTACTCCCGCGCGAGTCAATCCGCTCCAGCGCCTCTTTCAATTCCGGAATGCTGTTCGTGAAATCCTTATCCAGATCCAGATAAAAATCGTCGTTAAAATTCACCACGAAAGCTTCATCCTGCGGATTGCTGGTCTGCACCAATGTCAGAGCCGCTTGATTCACTCGCGGCCGCTTGTCCCGCATGCTCCCGCTATTATCAATCACCAGCCCCATGCTCACCGGAACATCCTCGCGCTTGAACACCGCCAGCTTCTGTTCAACTTTATCTTCCAGCACGCGAAAATTATCTTCCTTCAATCCTTCCGTAAACCGCCCGCGATCGTCCAGCACCGTGGTGTGCAGCACCACCAGGTTAACGTCCACCTTGATGCTCTGCCCCTGCCCACTATTAGCGACCTGATTGGGAGGCGCAGGCTGCGCATTGGGAATTGGAATTTGCGCGAACGAAGCCAGCCCTAACGCACACACCAGCATCGCGGCGAAAAATGCAAACCGAAATTGTCGAGGGAAATGCTTCGTAAAAAGATGCGTCGCAAAAAATCTAATGGCTCGGCGCGTAGTAACCCGTCTTGGCATACACACTAAGCGGAGGCAGTCCCTTAGGCGCGCGCAATTTAACTTTAACTTTGCGCCAGCGCGCATCGTGTGTTTTGTTGCTTGGCCGGTATCCGATGACATATTGGTTTCGCAGCTCCATGCCGATTTTTGTCGC
>JGI12635J15846_10002208_pt1 | contig 17069 bp, 13 predicted proteins | sample BlaSpr_A8_OM2_M2_FD_15846 | JGI IMG/M metagenome (IMG submission 15846) | reverse complement strand
CTCTTGCCTGCGCCGACTGCCATTTTCGCCAATGTCGATCGCACACTCGCCGTCCAGCTCGGGGTAACGTTCGCGGAGGCAGTTATCGGCTTTCTGATTGCAAGCGTGCTGGCGTTCGGCTCGGCCATCATGTTCGTTCGATTCAATACGCTGGAAGAAGGGCTGTTTCCGATCGCCATCGCGGTCAAGACCACGCCAATCGTCGCGGTTGCCCCCTTGCTGGTGATCTGGCTGGGGACTGGATGGTGGTCCAAGATCGTCGCGGTGATCTTGATCTGCTTTTTTCCGGTGCTGGTGAACGCGGTCAAGGGTCTCAAGGCCGCGGACGCCGAATATCGCGAACTGTTCCAGACGCTGGGCGCGACCCGGGCGCAGGAATTCCGCAAGCTGCGGATTCCCTATTGTCTTCCCTATCTGTTCTCGGCGCTGAAAATCTCGTCCTCGCTCGCCATCGTCGGCGCGATCGTCGGCGAATTCGTCGGCGCCACGCAAGGGCTCGGCTATCTCATCATGGTATCTTCCGCGCATCTGGAAACTGCAACGCTGTTTGCCGCGATCGCGGCGGCAGCACTGGCGGGGATCGCGATGTTCTATGTCATCGGATGGACCGAAGAACGCGTCATCTTCTGGCACAGCGGCAATATGGAATGAGCATGCGCAGGACATCTGTCGACGTTATCCAAATCCCGACCAAGGGTCCCGGCGATGTCTCAGGCCTGATGAAGCTCATCGAAGCGGGAAAAGTCGAGCCGGCCTCGATCCTGGCTATCCTGGGAAAGACCGAGGGCAATGGCGGCGTAAACGACTTTACCCGAGAATACGCGGTGTCGGCGCTATGCGCGGCGCTCGCACCTTATGTTGCCCTGCCCGCCCAAGAAGTCGAACAAAAAATCGCGTTTGTGATGTCGGGCGGCACGGAAGGCGTGCTCAGTCCGCATATCACGGTGTTCGCCCGCACAGCGATTGAAGAAGGCGGTTCGCTTGCAGGCGTTGCCGGCAAGCGTTTGAGCATCGGCATCGCTCATACTCGCAACTTCATGCCGGAGGAGCTCGGCCGTCGCGCCCAGATCGAAGAGACCGCGAAGGCTGTTCGCATGGCGATGGCGGATGCCGGTATCGACGATCCGCAGGATGTGCATTTTGTTCAAATCAAATGCCCGCTGCTGACGAGTGACCGTATCGAGGCGGCGCACGCCAGAGGGCACAAGGTCGTAACCAGCAGCGCATACGGGTCGATGGCCTACTCGCGGGGCGCCTCGGCGCTCGGGGTGGCCATGGCGCTCGGCGAGATCGATGGTGTCCGCGACGACCAGATCCTGAAGGACTGGGACCTGTTTTCGTCGGTGGCCTCGACCTCGGCCGGGATCGAGCTTATGCACAATGTGGTGATCGTGCTGGGCAATTCCAATTCCTCGGCGAGCCCCTTTGTCATCGGGCACGACGTCATGCGCGACTCGATCGATTCGGCTGCAGTGATCTCGGCGCTGAAGAGCGTAGGGTTAGGCCTTGGAGAGGTCTCGGGCCCAATCACGCGAAAACGTCTGGTCAATATTTTCGCGAAGGCGGAAGCGTCCCCCGATGGAAGTGTGCGCGGATTGCGTCACACCATGCTGGACGACTCCGACATCGGCGCCACCCGACATGCCCGCGCCGCCGTCGGCGGATTGATCAGCGGCCTCGCCGGGACCGGGGCCGTCTATGTTTCCGGGGGCGCGGAGCACCAGGGACCGCCGGGCGGCGGGCCCGTGGCCGCAATTGCGCGTCAATGACTGCTTGAGGCGGCCCTACGCCGACTTCCGCACCGCGTTATCCACCAGCGTCTTGCCGAGCGACCAGATCGCGCCGGGGACCTTGTGGCTGGAGGCGATCACGGTGTCGAACGCGGTTTCGATCCAGTTGCAGTCTTCTTCGGTGATGGTCAAAGGCGGCAACAATTTTATGGTGTGGCTGCCGTGGCCGGAGACTTGCGTGAGGATCTTGTGGTCCTTGAACAGCGGCACCGTGATGAGCTGGCAGAACAGGCCCTTGTTGGCGGTCTCCAGCACGCTCCATGACGCCTTCAGCCGCAGCGATTTCGGCGGGCCGAACTCGACGCCGATCATCAGCCCCTTGCCGCGGACTTCCTTGAGCAGTTCATAGCCGGGAACCATGCGGGTCAGCGCCAGCCGCAACTCGGCGCCGCGCTTGGCGGCCTGCTCGATCAGTTTTTCCGACTCCAGCACTTCCAGCGTCGCGATGCCGGCGGCCATCGCCAGATCGTTTTTCGCAAAGGTCGAGCCGTGCACGACCGCGCGATCCATCTGGTTGAAGATCTTGTCGAAGATCGACTTGCGGGTGAGCAGCGCGCCGACCGGAACGTGGCCGCCCGACAGCGCCTTCGCCAGCAGCACCATGTCGGGCTCGACATTCCAGTGCTCGACCGCGAGGAAACGCCCGGTGCGGCCCATGCCGGTCTGGATTTCGTCGGCAACGAACAACGTGCCGTATTTGCGGCACAGCGCCGCCGCCCCCGGCAGGAATTCGTCGGTGGGCATGTTGACGCCCTTGCCCTGGATCGGCTCAACGATGAAAGCGGCGACCTGGCGCGACGACAGCGCTTGTTCAAGCGCGGCCAGATCGTTGAAAGGGATCGCGGTGCATCCCGGCAGCAGCGGCTCGAAGCCGGCGCGGAAATTCGGATCGTCGGTTAGCGACAGCGCGCCATACGACAGTCCGTGGAAGGCGTGGGCGCAGTACACGATGCCGGGCCGGCCGGTGGCGCCGCGGGCGAACTTGATCGCGGCCTCGACGCATTCGGCGCCGGAATTGGCAAAGAACACCTTGTCCAGATAAGGCACGTATTCGAGCAGCCGTTCCGCCAGCACACCGGCCAGCGTCGATACGTCGAGTTGCACGAGATTGGGCAGGTCGCTGTCCAGCACGCTCTTCAAGGCCTGGCGCAGCGCCGGATGGTTCCGGCCAATCGCAAAAACGCCAAAACCGCTCAGTAGATCGAGGTAACGCGCGCCGTCGCGATCGAACAGGTACTGGCCCTGGCCCTTTTGAAAGCCGACGTCGTAACCGATGGTCTTGAGGACGCGTACCAGTTGCTCATTCAAGTGGCGCGCATGCATGGAACTGCGCTGCGACTGGCGGTCCACAAACATCTCGGAAACGTCTAGATTGGAATATAGCATCAGCTACATACTTCGGTTGGTGGCCGCTTCGTCAACTGAAAACGCTCAATGCGGCGTTTTGCCCTTGTCCGGATCATCTACTAAAGCACAGGTTTAAGCCATGTTGCACTGCCCACGAAAGATCACGCGCACGCTAGTATATTCGGGAATTTTTTTCGCGACAGGCCTTGCGCCGGCCCTGGCGCTTGATCCAACGGGCGACTGGCGGGTGGCGGACGGTGTCGCCAACATCCGGGTCGCGCAATGCAACGGCAGCATCTGGGGCGCGGTTTCGTGGGAGCAGAGGCCGGGCGGCCGCGACGAGCACAATCCAGATGTCTCAAAACAGAACAGGCCGACCCTGGGCATGCCGATCCTGATCGACATGAAGAAGAAGCCCGACACGGAAGCGTGGCAAGGCCAGGTCTACAACGCCAAGGACGGCCAATATTACAGTTCGACGATCAAGCCGGTCGATGCCGATCACATGGAGATTCAAGGCTGCGTGCTGGGCTTCCTGTGCGGCGGCGAAACCTGGACCCGCGTCTCGCCTCCAATACCCTCAAGCCCCGTCAACAGCATGGCGAAGGGCGGCAAGACCATGGCCGCGCAGCCCAAGGCGGCCGCGCCGAAGACCACCGGGTCGGCCGGCCCGGCTGCCAAAGGTCAGAAACAGGCGACCTCGGCCGATCCGGTCGGCGATGTCTGTCTACTCCCCGATATCGCGGGGTTTGCCCATTAGCGCCGGTTGGAACAACAGCACCGCGGCAAGCGTAGTGACCAGCGACAGCGCCAATAGCTTGCCCATGCTGGAGGTTCCGGGATGGCTGGACAGCCACAGGCTTCCGAACGCGGTTGCGGTGGTCATGGCGCTGAAAAATATCGCCCGCGTCAGGCTGGTCTGCAGCAGGTTGGTCCTGCCCGAGCGCCACGCCGTGACATAATAGATCTTGAAGGCGACGCCGACGCCGAGCAGCAGCGGCAACGCGACGATATTGGCGAAGTTGAGGGGCAGCTTGATCAGCACGCAGATTTCCAGCGTCACGGCGCCGGCCACCAATAACGGCACCAGCGTCAGCGCCACGTCGGTCAGCCGCCGCAGCGTGATCCACAGCAACAGGCCGATCACGACCAGCGCATAGATGCCGGCATGAATGAAGGCGGCCACCACGGTATCGCCCGATTTGAGAATCGATACCGGGCCGCCGATCGCGGTCGGCTCGGCCGCCAGCACCGCGTTGGCGAACTTGCGCAGATTGTCGTTGTCGTTGGGATCGCCGCGCGGCAGGGCCTCGACGCGCTGCAGGCCGTCCTTGGCTTTCCATGAAGCGACGAGATCGGCCGGCAGCGTTTTCAGGCTGACCGGCTGGGCCTTCAGCGCGTTGCGCAACTGGTCGAGAACGACCTTGAGCGGATCGACGAAGATCGCCTGGGCCTTGTTGCGCGTCGCCTCGCTGGATTCGGCGAGCTTCGACAGCGCGTCCGCCAGCCGCCGCGACGCCACGGCGCCCGGCCCCTTGCCGTCACCGGCGGTCCGGCGCAACGAGTCGACTGAGCTCTTCAGGGAATCGACGTTCTCCTGATCCGACGGCGCCGGGTCGATCGAATCCGGGTTCAGCGCGGGGTTGAGAACCCTGGCGGCCCTGTCGATCAGCTTCAGCTTCGGCAACTGGTCCTGGGGTACGAAGCTTTCCAGCCACATCACGCGCAGCACTTCCGGCAGTTTCTCCAGCTTCTCGGCGATCTTCCTGGCGTCGGCGTCCGAATTGGTCACGACATCGATGGCGTTGGCGCCGGTGTTCGGATCGTTGCGCAGGTCGAGGAAGGTGGCGATCGATTCGGCTTTCGGATTGCGCAAATTCATCGGGTTGAAGTCGAACTTCATGAAATAGAGCAGCGGCAGACCGGAGACGGCGACCAGCAGCGTGCCGACGATGATGGCAATGCGGTGCTTCTCCAGGAAGTGATCGACCGGCGCGAGGAACGCATAGCCGACCGGCTCGCTCTCGCCGGGCGGATTGAGCAGGGCCAGCATCGCCGGCAACACGGTGATGCTGGTGAGGAACGCCACCAGCATGCCGACGCCGGCGATCTCGCCGAGTTCGGAAATGCCCTTGTAGTCGGTCGGCATGAAACACAGGAAGCCCGAGGCGGTCGCCATCGCCGCCAGCGAGAGCGGCACCGCGACGCGGCGCGCGGCTTCCGCCAGCGCCTGCATCAGATCGTCATTCTTGAAGCGTTCCGAGCGGTAACGGACGCTGAACTGGATGCCGAAGTCCACGCCCAGGCCTACGAACAGCACCGCGAACGCGATCGAGAGCAGGTTCAGCGACCCCACCATCATCAGACCGAGCGCGGTGGTGACCGACAGGCCGATGAAGAGATTGACGAACACCGCGAAGATGATCTTCGACGAATGCAGCGCCAGCCAGAGAATGAACAGCACCACCACGACAGTGCCGATGCCGTTGACGATCGCGCCGTCCTGGACGGTGGCGTATTCCTCGTTGGCGATCGGCACCGGTCCGGTCAGCCGTACCCGCGCCTGGTACTTGCCGGGGAAATCGAGCTCGGCCGCGGCCTGCCGGATCGCATCGGTCGCATCCTTGCCCGGCTCGAGGGCGTTGTAATCCAGGACCGGCTTGAACTCGATGAAAGCCCGCCGGTCGGAATCGGTCAGCGGCTTGTCACTGGTCAATTCGCGCCAGGAAAAGGTGGCGCTGCCCTTGTTGAGAACATCCTCGACGGTCTGCGCGATCATGTTGAATGGCCGCGCCGTATTGTCGAGCTTGACCTCGCCGCGCTTGACGCCGGCAAGGCCCGTCTCCAGCGCGCCGGTCAGCCCGCGGATCGAGGGATCGCCGGCCATGATCTCGATCAGCGGCGCGGCGGACTCGAACTGCGAGGTGATCTGCGCGAGTTCGGCCGCGGGGAGGAACAACAGGCCATTCTTCTCGAAGAATTCACCGGAGCCGAGCGGCTGAAGCGATTGAAAGTGCTGGGTATCCCCGCGCAGCTTCTGATAGAGGGCCACCGCCGCCGATCCCGTCAATTCCGGCGTCGGCGCTTCCACCACGGCCAGAATCGTGGAGTCCCGGTCGAACGCGCGGTCGAACACCTGGTCGCGCTGGCGCCAGTCCAGCTTCTCCGAAATCAGCTTGTTGATGTCGGTGTTGATCGAGAAATGCCGGGCGGTATAGAAGCCCGCCGCTATCGCAAGAACGAGTCCGACCAGGACAGTGAGAAAAGCAAACCGCGTACAAGCTTTGACAATCGCTACAACGACACTAGTCAGCACAATTTTTCTTTCTAATGTTGGCGGCATGGCCGGAAACGTCCGCTCTCTACCGGAGTTCCACGATCCGATCTAATGTTGTTTTTTGACAATTCTGCCTTGGGGTCTCGGGGACGCGGGACGGCAACCGAAAGCACCGATGCGCGCCGGGAGGCTGATATAGCCGGGATCGGCGGGGGTAAAGTGACGAACAAGTGAGGCTTTGGGGGCTTTATTTGCCGCAATCTCCTATCTACTGTATTCCAATACCGGCTGTCGCGCCTTTGGTGGTTCGTCCGGCGATCCGCCTTTTCTAGCCGACGGTTTTTTGACACAAAGCCCTGTCGCTCCATGCGCTTGGGGGCAAGGACGAGCGCAAAAAAGGGGCGTGGTGCGGATATTGCAGATATCCGGAACTGAACGGAGATGCAGGATATGAGTTTGGTGCAACGTGCGTAACGGACGTCCCATGGAAGTTTATCTTGCCCAGCCCCGCGGGTTTTGCGCCGGCGTCGTGCGCGCCATCGAGATCGTCGAGCGCGCGCTCGAGAAATATGGCCCGCCGGTCTATGTGCGGCACGAGATCGTCCACAATAAGTACGTGGTCGAAAGCCTGAAGAACAAGGGCGCGATCTTCGTCGAGGATCTGTCGGAGGTGCCTCCGCTCGCGGTCACCGTGTTCAGCGCCCATGGCGTCGCCAGAAGCGTCGAAGAGGAAGCTGCCGCCCGCGGCCTGCCGGTGCTCAATGCCACCTGCCCCCTGGTCACCAAGGTGCACAACCAGGGCAAGCGCTATATGTCGAAGGGCCGGGCGCTGATCCTGATCGGCCATGCCGGGCACCCCGAGGTCGAGGGCACCATGGGCCAGGTTCCGGGCCCGGTTACGCTGGTCCAGAACGTCGATGACGTGGCGGAACTGACGCTGCCGTCGGACACCCCGGTCGCCTATATCACCCAGACCACCCTCAGCGTGGACGACACCAAGGACATCATTGCGGCCCTCCAGGCCCGTTTTACGGATATTCAAGGCCCCGACATACGGGATATCTGCTATGCCACACAGAACCGCCAATCTGCGGTAAGGGATCTTAGCAAGCTGGTGGATGTCATTTTGGTGGTGGGGGCCGCCAATAGTTCCAACTCAAACCGGCTTCGTGAAATCGGCACCGAAGTGGGGGTCGCGAGTTATCTCATTGCCGATGGCAGCGAACTCAACCCGGACTGGCTGAAGGACGCCAAGGCCGTCGGCATCACCGCCGGCGCTTCGGCACCGGAAGTCCTGGTCGACGACGTGATCGAGGCGCTCCGGCGCATCGGCCCGGTGACGCTGTCGGTGTTGCCCGGCCGCGAAGAAAATATCGAATTCCGGCTTCCGGCAGAACTTGCCGCGGGCTGATCAACTTCTCTAGCGGGACCAACAAGAAAGTTTGTAATGGCAATACCCTTCTTCAAGGAACTGAGCATCGGCGGCTATCTGATCAAGCAGAAGCTGCTTGGCCGCAAGCGTTATCCGCTGGTGCTCATGCTCGAGCCGTTGTTTCGCTGCAACCTCGCCTGCGTCGGCTGCGGCAAGATCGACTATCCCGACGCGATCCTCAATCGCCGGATGTCGGCGCAGGAATGCTGGGATGCCGCCGACGAATGCGGCGCGCCGATGGTGGCGATCCCGGGCGGCGAACCCCTGATCCACAAGGAGATCGGCGAGATCGTGCGCGGCCTCGTGGCGCGCAAGAAATTCGTGTCGCTGTGCACCAATGCGCTGCTGCTGGAAAAGAAGCTCGATCTGTTCGAGCCCTCGCCGTATCTGTTCTTCTCGGTGCATCTCGACGGCCTGAAGGAGCACCACGACAAGGCGGTGTCGCAGAAGGGCGTGTTCGACCGCGCGGTCTCGGCGATCAAGGCGGCGAAGGCGCGCGGTTTCACGGTCAACGTCAACGCCACCATCTTCGACGGCCATGCGGCTGAAGACATCGCCAAATTCCTCGATTTCACCACCGAGCTCGGCGTCGGAGTCTCGATGTCGCCGGGCTATGCCTATGAGCGCGCCCCCGACCAGGATCACTTCCTCAACCGCACCAAGACGAAAAGACTGTTCCGCGACGTGTTCGCGCTCGGCAAGGGCAAGAAGTGGAACTTCATGCATTCCGGCCTGTTCCTCGACTTCCTCGCCGGCAACCAGAGCTACGAATGCACGCCCTGGGGCATGCCGGCGCGCAACATTTTCGGCTGGCAGAAGCCCTGCTATCTGCTCGGCGAAGGCTACACCAGAACCTTCAAGGAGTTGATGGAGACCACCGACTGGGAAACCTACGGCACCGGCAAGTACGAGAAGTGCGCCGACTGCATGGCGCATTGCGGCTACGAGCCGACTGCGGCCAAGGCCGCCCTGGACAATCCGCTGAAGGCGATGTGGGTGGCGTTGCGCGGCGTGCGCACGACCGGGCCGATGGCGCCCGAGATCAGCCTCGCCAACCAGCGGCCGGCGCAATACATCTTCTCGTCCGAGGTGCAGAAGCGCCTGTCAGAGATCCGCCGCGACGAGGCCCTCGCCGCCGAGCAGAAAGCCTCGACAGCCGCGTAGCGAGCGCAGCGCGCGATTGAAGTCGATCCCGGTCGCGACCAGCCCGCGCAGGGCGGTCGGATTGCGTGCGACCCCGCGCAGCACCTTGCGCAGATCGATGTCGCCGTTCGGCTTGATTGCGGACACCGCCAGCGCCGGCAGCGCGCGGCTGGCGGGGTCGGCGATGACGCGCAGCGCCGCGAACGGAAGGCCTGCTTCGGCGGCATAGGCGGCAGCGATATGGCTCTCCATGTCGACCGCGGCCGCCCCCGTCTCCTGGTGCAGCGCGGCCTTGGTGTGCTGGGCCGCGACCACCTGCTCGGCGCCGGCGAGGCTGCCGCGGATGACGCGGCGGCGGCCCAACGCGACGCTCGCGATCATGGCTTCATTGAGCGCCAGACCCGCCAGCCAGCGGGTATCGCCCGCCAAGACCTCGGTCGCCACCACGACGTCGCCGGATTTCAGCGAGGGATCGAGCCCACCGGCGAGGCCGAAGCTGATCACGCCCCTGATGGTGGTGGGGTCGAAAACCGTCAGCAGCGCCCGCAATTGCTGGGGATCGCTACTGCTGCAGATAACGGTCATGCCGGGCCCGGCCGCGATGCGGGCCTCCTGAACCAGACCTGTCACGATCAGAACCGGCCGCGGGTCAATGCGATTGACCGCGGACTTGCCGCCCCCCGTCCCCAATTTCACATTCCGACCCCTACCACCCTTGAGTTGGTGTTCCTCAGGTTCCGATACCGCGCCAACGCCCAGAGCGGAAAGAACCTCGGATAGCCATGATAGCGTAGATAAAACACCCGAGGAAAGCCCGTTGCCGTGTAGCGTTGCTCGTCCCACAGGCCTTTTTGGCTTTGTGTGGCTATTAGGTACTCTACCCCGCGGGCGACCGCCGGATGCCCAACCTCGCCTGCCGCCATCAATCCAAGCAAGGCCCATGCCGTTTGCGATGCGGTGGCGGGGGCACCCTCATACCCCCGGTAGTCGAGCCGGTAACTCCTGGCGTCCTCGCCCCAGCCGCCGTCCGCGTTCTGGATCGAGACCAGCCAATCCACGGCCTTGCGCATGGTCGAGTCCTGATGGTCGACGCCCGCGGCGTTGAGCGCGCACAACGCCGACCAGGTGCCGTAGATGTAGTTTATCCCCCAGCGACCGTACCACGATCCCTCCGCAAGCTGGGTGCGGCGCAGATAGGCGACGCCGTTGGCCACCGCCTTGCTGTTTTGGAGGGTCTCGCCGAGCTGGGCCAGCATCGAGACGCAGCGGGCGGTGACGTCCTCGGTCGGCGGATCGAGCAGCGCGCCATGGTCGGAGAACGGGATGTTGTTGAGATAATATTCTAGATTGTTGACGTCGAAGGCGGCCCAGCCGCCGTCGCGGCTCTGCATGCCGCAGATCCATTCGCGGCCGCGGGCGATCGCCTCGTCGTATTCGGCGCTCCGGTTCAGGCGCCTGGCGCGATCCATCGCCATCACCACGACCGCGGTGTCGTCGAGGTCGGGATAATAGGCGTTGTTGTACTGGAAGGCCCAGCCGCCGGGGCGCACCTCCGGCCGCTTCACCGCCCAGTCGCCCTTGACGTCCAGCACCTGCTTCGGCTTCAGCCAGTCGAGGCCCTGCCTGGCCGGCGCCAACGCCGCCTCGCCACCGGCCTCGAGCAAAGCATGACAGGTCAGCGAGGTGTCCCACACCGGCGAGACGCAAGGCTGGCAATAGGCTTCGTGCTCGCCGATCACCAGAAGCCTGTCGAGCGCTCTTCGGGTGACCGCGCGCGGCGGATAATCCGCAGGTCTGCCGAGCACCTCGTACATCATCACGGCGTTGGCCATCGGCGGATAGATTGCGCCGAGACCATCCTCGCCATTCAGCCGTTCCTCGATGAAGGCAACGGCGGCGTCGATCGCGCGCTGCCGCAATTTTTTGGGAAACAGCGGCTCGATCAGGCGCAGCACGCTGTCGAGGGCGCGGAACAGGAGAAACCAGCCCCAGCTCTGGTGCGGCGCCTTAGCGGTCATGCCGATCGAATGCGGTGCCTGGAGGAACAACTCGTCGATGCCGACGCCGCTCCGGTTTATCGCGCGCGGCTTCAGCGCCGCGAGCACCATCAGCGGCACGAGGGTGGTGCGCGCCCAGTAGGAGATCTTGTTGAGATGGAATGGCGACCACAACGGCAGCAGCATGATCTCGACCGGCAGCACCGGCACGCTGCGCCAGGTCATGATCCCGAACATCGCCAGCATGAAGCGGGTGAAGACGTTGCTGTGGACGGCGCCGCCGCGCGAGCGCATCGCCTCGCGCGCCCGCGCCATGTGCGGAGCGTCGGGGGAATCGCCGATCATCTTCAGCGCGAAATAGGCCTTCACGCTGGCGCTCATGTCGAAGTCGCCCTCATGCACCAGCGGCCAGCCGCCNTGGGCACCCTGCACCCTCCGAAGATAGNTGGCGATCTTGGCTTCCAGCGCGGCGTCGACNGGTTCGCCGAGGTAGTGGCGCAGCAGCACATATTCGGCCGGAATNGTGCAATCGGCTTCCAGTTCGAACACCCAGTGTCCGTCCGGTTGCCGGTAACCCAGCAACCCGTTCGTCGCCGACGCAATGCTCGCCTCGAGCGCGCCGCTCCCCACTCCATCTGGCTTGGTGCCGGAATGCATCTGGCTCGACATCCCCTGGTTTCGCCCGGCCCGTCCCATCGGTACCCGGGATTTGCTAGCCCCCGATCAGGCCCGCCGCATGGCAAGCACCAGATCCGCGGCCCGGTCTCCGGACCTGACCGATCCCTCGATGGTGGCCGGCAACCCCGTATCAGTCCAGTCGCCCGCGAGAAACAGATTTTTGAGGGCCGTCGACGCCCCCGGCCGCAGCGCATTTTGTTCCGGGGTGGCCTCGAAGGTGGCGCGGCGCTCGCGCACGATCTGCCAGGGCGGCAGGTCGCCGGCAACGCCGCCGGCCTTGCAGACGTCCCGCCAGATCGCCTGGGCGAGTTCCTCGCGCGGCATCTCCACCAGCCGGTCGCCATTGCTGATGGTGACAGCGAGCCGCTGCGGGAACGCGAACAGCCATTCCACGAGCCCGCCGACCACCCCGATCAATGGCGGCATGTCCTTTGGCGGATCGAAGCGGAAATGGGCATTGACGATGGCGCGGAATTTCGACGGCGTTTTGAGGCCCGGCAAAAGCGAGGCGGCCGGGCGCGGCGGAACCGCCAGCACGACGGCGTCGTCGGGCCCGATCGCCACATTGTCGCCGCCAAACTTCAATTCTCCGACACGGCCGCCTGTGAGCGCGAACTCGCGCAGTTCGTGCCCGAACTGGACGCTGGCACCCTTGTCCTGCAGCAGCCTGATGGCGGGCTCGACCAGCACCGCGCTGAGGCCGTCGCGGGCGATCAGCGGCCGGCAAGCCCGTCCGCCCGCCAGCAGGGTTTCCCGCACCACGGCGCCCGCCAGCCCCGCCGACCCCTCGGGCGGGTCGACGTTGAGCGCCGCCAGCAGCAGCGGCTGCACCAGCCGCTGGTACAGGGTTCCCTCGCACCGGATCGCATCGCCGACCAGTTTGCCTGGCGCTGCCCAAATCAGAGGCATCAACGCGAGGTAATCGAGCAAGCCGGTGTCGGGCACCCGGCGGGCCTCGTCGAACACCCACAGCGGCAGCCGGTTGTCCCCGAGGTCGAGCTGCCACCGTTGCCCCGTGGCGAGATCCACGAACGGGAACTGGGCCCGTTTCGGCCCCACCAGTCCCGCTTCGGTGCCGATCGAGCGCGCGTAAGCCAGCGCGTGGCGGTTGCCCGAAAGCAGCAGATGATTGCCGTTGTCGATGGTGAGGTTGGTCGCGGCGTCGAAATAGGACCTGCAGCGGCCGCCGGCCTGTTGCGTCGCCTCGTGGACATGGACCTTCAAATCCGCATTCGCCAGCCGAACGGCCGCCGATAGGCCGGAAATGCCGGCGCCGATGATGTGAACGGCTTTTTGCATCAGATGAAAGCGTAGCGAAGGACGATGGCGATGCGGGCGAATTTGTTGACGCGAACCGGCGCGCGCGGGCTGGCAAAGCCTCGCGCCACCAGCAATTCCAGAATGGCGCGATAATATTTCGACATGATCCTCGGTGCCCGCACCACGCGCCGCCTGTTGCGGTTCATGACTTCGTCCGCCGTTTGGAAATGGATCCTGGCGCGCTCGGCGAGCGGCAGGCAGACTTTGGGCAACGCCCGATCGACGATCACCCTCGACGGGTCGTCGCTGGTGATCCCGGCAAGCAGCAGGCTTTCGCGCGGCAAGTACAGCCGGCCGATGCCGGCGTCCTCGTCGATATCGCGCAGGATATTGGTCAATTGCAGTGCGCGGCCGAGATGGTGCGCGAGCAGGATGCCGTCTTCCTCCGCCAGCCCGAACACCCGCACCGACAGCCGTCCGACCGCGCTCGCCACGCGATCGCAATACAAATCCAGCGTCGCCAGATCCGGGGCGCGGATGTCCTGCGGCACATCCATCTCCATGCCATCGACGATGGCGAGGAAATCTTCGCGCCTCAGGTCGAAGCGCCGAACCGAGGTGGCGTAATCCCGCAGCCGCGCCGGCGGACGACCCTGATAAAGCGCATCGATGTCGTCGCGCCATTGCTGCAGCGCCTTGAGCCGCTCGTCGCGCGGGCCGTCGGAATCGGCGATGTCGTCGACCTGCCGGCAAAAGCTGTAGATCTGGAACATCGCCTCGCGCTGCTCGCGCGGCAGAATGCGCATCGCCGCGTAGAACGAACTGCCGGACGCCGTGGTCCCGTAATTGTTGCCGGCTGCGGCGGCTTCGAGCGTCATGCGCCGGCCGCCGGTTTTGTCACGGGCCGCCGTCCGACCGCCCGGCGGGTCATCTCGCCCGCCATTCCCCTGAGGCTGAAGGCAAGCAGTTCGACCGGACCGAGATGCACCCGCTCGCTCAGGGGGTCGCGCACTTTCAGCATGCGAACGATCTTGTCGGCGAAGGCCTGGATCACGGCGATCTCGAGCCCGAGCCGAAAATCCTTCACCTCAGCGCTGAGCGACTTGCTTTCGTCGAGCAGCGCCTCGGTTCGCACCGCAAGCGCATGCAGGCACTGCAAAAGCTGTGGCGACGCCCTCGCCTCGCCGAGCGCCTCGACCGACGCTCCAGCCGCGGCGAGCGCATCGCGCGGCAGATAGACACGGTTGAGATTGCGAAAATCCTTGCCGCAGTCCTGCAGGTGGTTGTTGATCTGCAGGCCGGCGCAGAGCGCATCGGAAGCAGCCCAGGTCGAAATGCTCTCGCCGTGAACGTCGAGCATGAAGCGTCCGACCGGCATCGCCGAATAGCGGCAATAGTGGATCACCTCGTCCCAGTTCTCATAGCGCAGCTTGGTCACGTCCATGCGGAACGCGACCAGGACATCGAGCGCGTGCCGCGGCGGCATCGAACGCTCCGCCAGCGCGCGCCGCAGATTGACCGCTTCCGGCTGGCTGTCGCCCCGGCCCAGGAGCTCGGCTTCAAGCAAATCGAGATAATGCAGCTTTTCGGCCGCGCCGAGCGTGGCGTGATCGGCGATGTCGTCGGCGGTCCTGACGAAATTGTAGAACGCCAGGATCAGCGCCCGGTGACGCGGATGGATGATCCTCGAGGCGACCGGAAAATTCTCGTCGCGGTGAGTCTTGCCGGATCGCAGTTCGCTCGCGCTGGTCATCAAGGGACTTGCTGCATTCGCTGAAAAACGCTGGTATCGCATGCCCCGGCACTGCCGCGCATGCCAGGGAGATCGCGGACCCCATATAGGGGAATACGATGCGAAAACCAATGCTATCCGCGAATTCCGGCCAATTCCGGCCGCGCCCGATCACGCCGATAACCGGGCGTTCGTGGCGCGCGAGGAACGCAAACGCGGTTCTACTGATTATGGTTCTTCAAGACGGTTTCGCAGGCCTTCGACAGTTTGGGCCGGTTTTGCTGCAGGCAAGCCAGAATGGTGAAGTCGCCCTGATCGATCACCGGTCGGCAGAAGCGCTGAACGTCGCGCGAACAGGCCGCCTGTTCCTCCGGCGTGCCGCTGCGTTGCTGCTGGGCGATGGCGGCGGTGGAAATCGATAGCGACAACAGGATGAGTGCCGGGAGATATTTATACATCGTGTTCCTTCATACTGACGGCAAGAATTCCAATCCCGAAAAGCGCGTGGCGTGAGCGGGACAGACCTTTTGGGTTGCAAACGCCGCGGACTGCAGCAACGAGATGACCAGAAGCGCTGGTAAATGCGGCCAAATTTACGGTGGCCCGCCTCGCATAGCCGACCTTGCCAACGATCTCAATGCGCGTCATTAACCAGTTGATATCAGGGAATTATTCGAAGGCGAGGTTTTTTTGAGTTTGGCCGTTGCGGCCAAGCCATGCGAGGAACTAAATGAGCAAGGTGAAAAACGTGGCGAAATTGGACGTTGTTCCGATCTCGTTGCAGCGAAAATGCCGTTCGCCAGCATCATTCGGCTTGTGTAGTTTGGGGTATCCTGTCCAGCGGCGGTGATCTGGTCAGCGCGATTGCAGGCGGCGCGCCGGGTCTGTCATTTGAACCTAACATACAGCGGCGACACTAAATCTTCGATGCGGCGAGACGTATCTTGTTAGAGAACGTCAATTTGAATGGGAAACTTGAAAATGAAACTGTTTGGTTCCAGTCTGTTTGGACAGGCTATCAAGGCTGCTGGTGTCGGCGCCGCGCTGATGCTCTCGGTGTCGGCTGGCCACGCCCAGTCTGGCCCGTTTGTCGGCTTCAACGGCGCATGGACTGGAAACGGCACCGTGGTTCTTTCCGACGGAACGACCGAGCGCATCCGCTGCAAGGCCGACTACAGGGTTAACGACACCGGCCTCGCGTTGAAGCAGAGCCTGCATTGCGCCAGCGACAGCTACAAATTCGATTTGAGCAGCGACGTGACCAGCCAGGGCGACCGGATTTCCGGCAACTGGAGCGAAGCCAGCCGGAACATCTTCGGCAATCTCCAGGGCACCGCCGGCGGCGGACGGATCGACGTGTTCGTCGAGGCTTCCGGATTTGCCGCCAACCTGACGCTGACGACCACCGGCAACAAGCAGGTCGTGCAGATCAGCTCCAAGGGCGAAATCCGCGGCGTCAACATCACCATGACCAAGAGCTGACGCTGCCGGTGCGATCGTCGCATTATCTCATCAGCGTCAGAAGCGCGAACCAGGCAGGAGGTCGTCGAGGTGCTCTCGTCGTAAAGCACCGACAGACGACGCGCCGTCGGCACGCAGCATGAACTGAAAGACGGCGCCCTCGGGCTTGTTCGGGGCAACCCACAGCCGGCCATCATGGGCCTCGATGATCGAACGGCAGATCGACAGCCCCATCCCCATGCCGCCCGATTTGGTCGTGAACAGTGGATTGAATATCCGATCGAGCTCTTGCGAGCCGATTCCTGTTCCGGTGTCCGCCACCGACACCATGACGCCCCCGCCGTCGTGGACCTCGGACTTCACGCACAGGATCCGCGCCCCATCCTTGGCCGCCATCGAATCGATCGCGTTCGTGATCAGGTTCAGAAGCACTTGCTGCAACTGGATTCGATCTCCTGTTACCTGCGGCAGCTGTGCATTCGGCTCGGCCTGGACCAGTATGCGGTGCCTCTGCAGATCGCCGCGCGTCAAGGCNAGGGATTCCCCGATGAGTTCGTTGACGTCGAGCGAAGTTCTGTTCCGGACGTCCTTCTTGAAGATCGCCCGAATGCTTCCGATCACCGCTCCAGCCCGATGACCGTCAGAGATAATCGACTTCAATGACGCTTTCGCTTTATCAAGATCGGGCGTCGTGCGATCAAGCCAGCGCAGGCCCGCATCGGCATTCGTGATCATCCCGGTCAATGGTTGTTTGATTTCGTGGGCAATCGTCGCCGAAACTGCGTCCCCGGTCATCAGCCGCGCCTCGCGCTCGCGGCGTTGGGCGAAGACGGCGTGAAGCAGCCGCGCGTAAAGCGTCGTTATTTCAAACAGCAGGACAAACAGGACGAGACTGCCGGACAGGAACCCGCAGAACCGGGCGGCATACCAGCCGACACTGAAGCGGAGCGGA
>JGI12635J15846_10002205_pt1 | contig 17072 bp, 18 predicted proteins | sample BlaSpr_A8_OM2_M2_FD_15846 | JGI IMG/M metagenome (IMG submission 15846) | reverse complement strand
GGTGCCGGCGTGGCCGTTGGTGGTGTAGTGCATCTGGAAGACGAGGTCGGAGCCGGCGGGGACGAATTTCGCCATGGTGGGAGGGAATTCGTCGGGGGAGCTACCGGGTGCGTAGACGAGCAGGACGTCCGCGTCGGTCCAGTGGGCGCCGCGGCGGTCGTCGGGATCGGTGAGTTCGTCGGCGGTGAATGGGACGCCGATGGGCGCGCGACGGAGCCAGTTCGAATTGGGAAGGCGGACGTAGACGACGGCGTGATGGACGTTGGCGCGGAGGGAGGGCAGGACTTCGACGGATTGGACCCAGCGGTCTTCGGTGAAATGGGTGGGGACGATTTCGTAGGTGTAGTCGACGTCGCCGTCGGGCGGGATGGCGACGCCTTGGGTCATGGGGAGGATTTGGTCGGGTTGCGGGATGGTCCAGCTTTCGGTCCAGTGGATGGGTGGTGGCGCGTCTTTGGGATTGCCGGCGGGGGCGTTGGCGGCGGCCCAGGCAGTGAGCGCGGCGATTTGATTTTCGGTGAGAGATGGATCGTTGGAGAAGTGGTCGATTTCGGCGACCGCGAACCATGGGGGCATCGATTTGCTTTTTGTGGAGGCGGCGATTGCGGCGGCGTAGGTCTTTGCTTGGGAGTAGGTTTGCAGGGGCATGGGCGCGATGCCGTTGACGCGGTGGCAGGTTTCGCAGTGGTGCTGGAGGATGGGGGAGATTTCGCGGTAGAAAGTTGGAGTTGTAGGGGATTGAGATTGTGCGCGCAAAGAGAGCGAGAGAAATGCGGCGGCAAGTGCGAAGGATGCGACGAGCGTTAGCGTGATCACGCGCTTCGTGGGATTTGGTTTCGCGGGGTTCATTTTGAGCGCGGTTGGTTTGCCTTGGTCACTGTTGCCTGTCGCAGAATCTAGCAGCAAAGACTTCGATGCGGATTCGGTCTCTTGCGGATGACTTGTATTGGTGATAACTTCCCGTCGCGAAATTAGCCCGCCTCCGCACTGCGGACATGTAAGGACAAACAATACTCATGAACGTTCAGCAAGACCCAGCCGTTCCGGCGCGCCGGAATCGATTTGCTATTGCACTGCACTGTGTTCGTTTCCGTTTCAACATTTTGATTGTCGCAATTTTCGCGACGATCGTTTGCCTGTCGAGTTGTTCGCTTGCGAGCGCGCAAGATGTGCAAAACAAACAGGGCGGCGGGAAGTGCCCGCCGGTTACGCGAAAAGATTCGGTCGTCGATGTGCTGCACGGAGTTTCGATTCCCGATCCGTATCGCTGGCTCGAGGATCAGGATAGCGCCGAAACGCGCGCGTGGCTCGATGCGGAGAATCGCTGCGCGGAAGCGGTACTTCGCGTGGCGCCGGGACGTGAGCAAATCACGAAGCGACTGAGCGAACTTCAAAAGACGGATTCGTTTGCGACGCCGTTACAGAGGAATGGGGATTATTTCTTTGAGAAGCGCGCGGCGGGGCAGGATTTGTACGTGATTTGCAGGCGGCATGGGCTCAGTGGGCCGGACGAGGTACTGCTCGACCCAGCGGGGATGAGCGCGGACCATTCGACGAGCGTGGTGCTGCGCGGGGTCACGGACGATGGGGCGACGGTCGCGTATGGAGTGCGCGTCGGGGGCAAAGACGAAGTTACGATGCATTTTCTGGATGCGAAGAGCCGAAAGGATCTGCGCGACGTTTTGCCGGTAGCGGATTATTTTTCGCTGGATTTCGAACCGAAGGGGCGCGGTGTGTATTACTCGCGGTTGACGCCGGACGGGCCGCGCGTGATGCATCACGCGATGGGTAGCGAACCGGCTTCGGACACGGAAATTTTTGGCAACGGTTTCGGGCCGGAAAAAATTATTGCAGCGCAGGTGTCGCACGAAGGGCGCGACCTACTGATCAGCGTATCGTACGGCTCGGGTAGCAGCCGGTCCGATCTCTACTTCAAGGATTTAGAAAGCAATTCGGCGGTGACGCCGATTGTAAACGACACGGAAGCGCTCTTTGGTGGCGAGGTTCAGGCGGGCAAGGCGATGGTTGCCACGAATTGGAAGGCGCCGAAGTGGCACATCTATATGGTCGATCTGAAGAATCCGGCGCGCGATGCGTGGAAGGAGGTAGTTCCGGAGAGCGACGCATCGTTCGAAAATGTGGGGCTGTTCGGCGGGAAGATTTACGTGCAGTACGTGCGCAATGTCGTTTCACAGGTGAAGATTTTTGATATCGACGGAAAGCCGGACGGAGAAATTACGTTGCCGTCGCTCGGCGCGGTCACGGGATCGAGCGGTTCGTGGGATTCGCCGGAGATTTTTCTGGCGTTCGAATCGTTCAATATTCCCGGATCGATTTATCGATACGATCTTCGCGGGTGCGATCTAAAGCCGTGGGCCACCTCAAAGGTGCCGATCGATCCGAGCGCGTACACGGTCGAGCAGGTTTGGTACGAGTCGAAAGACAAGACGCGCGTGCCGATGTTTCTGTTTTACAAGAAGGGATTGGTGAAGAACGGAGCGACGCCGGTGTGGCTTACCGCGTATGGCGGATTCGATGTGAACCTGACACCGGGGTTTTCTCCGTCGGCGGTGGAGTGGGCGGACGCAGGCGGGATTTTCGCGCAGCCGAATCTTCGCGGGGGAGGGGAATTCGGCGAAGCCTGGCATCAAGCGGGCATGATGGAGAAGAAGCAGAATGTTTTCGATGATTTTGTCGGTGCGGCGGAATGGCTGATTGCGAATCATTACACGAATTCGAGCAAACTGGCGATCGAGGGCACCAGCAACGGCGGATTGCTGATGGGCGCCATGATGACGCAGCGGCCGGATTTGTTTCGTGCGATCGTTTGCGGATATCCGCTGCTGGACATGCTGCGATTTCAGAAATTCATGAAGGGGTCGTTCTGGGTGCCGGAGTACGGGTCGGCGGATGATCCGGAACAGTTCAAATACATATTGAAATACTCGCCTTATCAGAACGTGAAGGATGGGACGGCGTATCCGGCGGTGCTGTTTATCACGGGTGACGGCGATACGCGCGTTGCTCCGTTGCATGCCAGGAAGATGGCGGCGCGGCTCCAGGCGGCGAACAACGGGTCGCATCCGATTCTGCTGCTGTACGACACGAAGTCGGGACACTCGGGCGGGCGTCCGCTATCGAAGCAGATTGAAGAGCAAACGGATTCGCTGGCGTTTGTGTTTTCGCAGGTGGGCGTTGGGGCGAAGTAAGTCACTGAGGGAGCGATCGGTCACCACGTTCGCGATGGAGGCGGCTCGCCGATTGGTTCGTCTGGCCGTCTATTTGCTAGCTTCGCCTACACTCGCGGGGCAATTTCCTCTATAATGTGGTGTTCGATTACGCAATTTTGACCACGCACGCTGGAGCTTTCGGGAAATGGCATCGGATAATCGGCAGCAACTTTTCTCGCGCATTCTGTTGGGCGCGGTCGTACTCGTTCTTGCGGGCGGCATGCTTTTGTACCTCGTGCCGAGCATGCCTGGCAACGGCGGTGAAGCCTCCTCAACGGATACGGTAGCCACTGTTGGCGGCGAATCCGTCAGCATGCTGGAGGTTCGGCAGCAACTTGCCGAGATCGAGCAGCGCAACCAGGTTCCCAAGGCGCTTGAGTCGCTCTATGCGCAGCAAATCCTGAAACAGCTCGTTTTCCAGAAAGAGATCGAGTACGAAGCCAAGCGGCTGGGCATTCATGTGTCCGACGAAGAACGCGCGGAGCGCATTCGCCAGTTCCTGCCGACCGCCTATGACGGTGGCGCGTTCGTCGGCATGGACCGCTACGCGGCCGAGGTACAGAACCGGTTTCAGATGACGGTTCCGGTATTCGAAGAACAGATTCGCCAAGGGCTGCTGCTGGAGAAGTTTCGCAAGCTGGTGACGGACGGCGTCAGCGTCGGGCCAGCCGAACTTCACGACGAATTTTTGTATCGCAACGAGAAGATCAAGCTCGACTACGTGCTGATCAAGCCGGAAGACCTCGCTGCGAAGATCAATCCGGACGAAGCCGAGATCAAAGCCGCGTACGAGAGGAGCAAGGCGAAATACCTCGTACCCGAGAAGCGCATCGTGCGCTATGCGCTGGTGGATGTGAACCAAATTCGCCAAAGCACGCAGGTTTCGGATGACGAGTTGAAGGCGGCGTACCAGGCCGACATCCAGCAGTATCAAGTGCCGAACCGGGTTCACGTCGATCACATCCTGTTGATGACGGTGGGGAAGACGCCCGCCGAGGTCGAGGAGATCAAGGCGAAGGCGGAAGAGGTTTTGAAGCAGGCCAAGAAGGGCGGCAAGTTCGACGATCTGGCGAAGAAGTATTCGGAAGATCCGGGAACGAAGGATAAGGGCGGCGACTTGGGCTGGATTACGCAGGGCCAGACGGTGCCGGAATTCGAAAAGGTGGCGTTCAGCCTGCCGAAGGGCGAGATTTCGGACCTGGTGAAGACGCAGTACGGCTTCCACATCATCAAAGTTTTGGACAAAGAAACCGCGCACACGAAGACCTTCGACGAAGTGAAGGATCAGATTCGCTCGCCGATGGTGCTCTCCAAGGCGGACAAGACCGCGAGCGACATCGCGGACAAGCTTTCAACCCAGGTTCGACAGTCCAACAAGGTTTCGCTGGATGATCTGGCGAAGCAGTACCACCTGACCGTTGGCGAGACGCGACCGGTTTCGGTGACGGATCAGATCATCGAGCTGGGGAATTCGAAGGAAGTGAAGGACGCGATCTTCGGGCAGCGCCCCGATGAGCTGAGCGTGCCGATTCACACGGACCGCGGCTTCCTGATTCTTGCGGTTCGCGGTATTTTGCCGGCGCATCAGGGGACGCTGGAAGAAGTGCGCGACAAGGTCGTCGCCGACCTGAAGCTGGAAAAGAGCACGCTCTTGGCTCGCACCAAGGCAGATGACCTCGAGAAGCGGCTAAAGGCGGGCGATAAATTCGACGCGGCGGCAAAGGCGCTAGGTCTTGATCCTAAGGCTAGCGATTTGTTCGCGCGCAACGGTTCGATTGCCGGAGCGGCAAGCGGAAAGCAGGTTTCGGCTGCGTTCCAGATGAAAACCGGCGACGTTGGCGCTCCGCTTTCTCTCGGAGAGAACTGGTTTGTCTACAAAGTGGCCGACAAACAGGAACCGAACCCCGACGATTTCGAAAAACAGAAGAAAGAATTGACCGATCAGGTGCTGCAACAGAAGCGCACGATGGCTTTTGAGGCGTTCCGGACCGCTCTGGAAACCCGGCTGCGGCAAGAAGGCAAGCTGCGGATTATGACGGATAAGCTGAAGAATTTCGGCGATTTAACCAGCTAATCGATTCATTATAAAAGACTTAAAATTTAACACCACACCCCCTTGCCTTGGCTAGGGCTCGTCGGTACGCTATTTGTGTCCGTCCTGGTGGGTTTGACCGAACGCCTTAGGGTTAAAGACAGACGGATCCTTCTTCCGGTGACCTGGTAACCAACTCTGTGGGCTCGATTCAGGGCTACTCTGCGATTTCTGGGCTCCGATAAATCTTCTGCAGGTGAACAACATGCCAGTCCGCACCTCGAACGTCCGCAACGATTACCGCTGCAGCATCGAAAAGAATCAGGGTGGGAAGTACTGCGTCCGCATCCGGGTCCATTACCCGCGTCATGCTTGGTCGCTTGGCGTGTTTTTTCTGGCTTCGTCGTTCGATCGCGCCATGAAAAAGCTGGAGGAGTCGCTCGACTTCCTGCAGCGCCATGAAGAGAAGCTATGGTTCTGGGGAGTGGATCGCGCCGAGGACATGGGATTTTCGGCGGAGTTCCTGCGCGAAGTGGGCATGAAGCTTGATCAGCGCACCGAATTTCCGCGAAAGTCGGCGAGCCTGGCAGTCGTTCCTGAAAAATCGGTTCCGGCGGCCGTACTAGGCCCTATGCGGCGAGGCTTGGCCGAGTCGTTCGATATGTCGCCGCGCACAGCCAACGCCGCGGACTGACGCACGCCGCGCAAGTTCGTTTCAATCGTTCTCCTTCTTGACAAGTTGCTTCCCTGCAGCCATCATTTCGCCCACTCGCAGAGAGAATCCGCCTTTAAGCCTTTGTTCGATTGAAACCAGCCATCATCGAAACGACGGAGTGTCTCGTAGTCTGGGGTGAGGCGGCGCGGAGGGAGAGAGAACGTATGAGCAAGAATCGAAAATTGTATTTGCCGTTTTTACTGATTGGGTTCCTGGTTTTGAGCACAGTCAGCGTCCGGGCGGCACAGCAAAGCCCGAGTCAACCGCAATCGACGGATCAAAGCCAATCGGGCCAGTCGGACAGCTCGACCACCACCAAGAAGAAGAAAAAGAAGAAGACGACAGACGATTCCACGGCGGCGGATGCATCGGCGCAAACCCCTGCCCAGTCGGACGATTCATCCACAACCACCAAGAAGAAAAAGACGAAGAAGAGCGACACTTCGACCGATTCGTCAACCGCGGCCGCCGGGTCGTCGAATTCGAGCGCGGCCGGGTCTTCAACCACGGCGGATTCGAGCACGACGACGAAAAAGAAGAAGACCAAGAAATCGGACACTGCGGCCGATGCTACTCAGCCAGCTTCTGGCGCCACGAGTGGAACCTCGTCCGGAACAGCCGCGGCCCTCAGCTCCAACGCATCGGGATCTTCGACGACTGCGGATTCGAGCGCGACGACCACGAAGAAGAAGCGAACGAAAAAGTCGGATACGGCTGCTGCGGATGGATCGCAGCCTGCTTCCGGCGGTTCTGCTTCCAGTTCCTCCACCGCATCGAGCTCCGGCAGCGCAAACTCTAAGCCGGCTTCAACACCAGCGGCGGCGCCAGCACCCGCGCCCGCTCCTGCATCGACTCCAGCCGCTTCGAACTCATCATCGGGATCTTCATCCGGTTCGACGAAGTCGGCCTCGATCACGAAGTCCGCGACTCCGACGCAGCAGCAGACGCCGCCCGCAAACAGCGCCGGTATGGTCTGGGTCAATACCGACTCCGGCGTCTATCACAAGCCGGGAACGCGCTGGTATGGAAAGACCAAGCAGGGTAAATATATGTCCGAAGCCGACGCGCAAAAGGCCGGCTTCCGCGCAGCCGAAAAGGAATAACAAGAGTCATAAGAATTGCTGCACACGCGATTCGAACGATTGCGTGAACTCGAAAGGAGAACGTCCATGAATAAGCACTCGATTCGCATGTTGTTGCTCGCTTTGCTGCTGTCGTTGGGGATGACGGCGTCGATTTCGTATGCCAATGCCGCGAAGCAGACGCCCGATCCGAACGCCGCAATGAAGGCGCAGACCAAGACCGATTTGCTCGACATCAACTCGGCGACGAAGGATCAGTTGACTTCACTGCCGGGCATTGGCGACAAGTATTCGCAGAAAATCATCGATGGTCGGCCATATGCAAAGAAGACCGACCTCGTTCGCAAGAAGGTCATTCCGCAGGCGACGTATAACAAGATCGCGTCGATGATCATCGCGAAGCAGAGCTAGTCAGCAGGGCATTGCCGTAGGGGCGGCCGGCGCGTCATAGCCGCCCCGATTTTTGTCTCAAGTTTAGTGAGGAGGGCACGATGGGCATTTTCGACGAGGTTGAGAAGATTGGTGGTTCGTTGATCGGCGAGCAGCATGCTGGAGCGCTGAGCGCGGTAACGGAGTACATCAACAGTCCGCAGGTTGGCGGGATTTCGGGATTGCAGAAGATGTTCGAAGAGAAGGGGCTGGGCGGAATCGTGGGTTCGTGGATCGGCGGCGGGCAGAATCAGCCGATTTCGGCGGATCAACTGAACAGCGTGTTGCACAGCGATGCGTTGAATCAGGTGGCCTCGAAGTTTGGGCTCGACACGAGTCAGCTGCAGTCAATGATGACGCAGTTGCTCCCGCACGTGGTGGACAGCATGACACCGAATGGGCAGGCTGCGGCGGCGGGGCAGTAGTTTTTGGGTTGATCTGAAGTTTGTCGGACAGTCTCGAAGTTCGAGAGCGGGTCGGGGTCGTTTGGCTCCGGCCCGTTTTATTTTTATTTTCGCTCGTTCGGCGGATCAGCCGCGCAGGAGCACTTCGCCTTGCCCGATCATCTGTTCGTTGAGCCAAAGTTTGTACTTGTAACCGCCGGGCTTCAGCCCAGGGCGCACGGGGCCGCTCAGGAGTCGCATGCCGGCAGGGGCTTGAAAAACGTTTGAGCCGAAGGGGCAGCGATTGACGTCGAATTCGACTTTGAGATTGCCGGCGTCGGAGATCCAGGAGACCTGGTCGCCGGGCTCGAGTACGACTGCTTGTGGGACAAGTCCTACCAAGACTGGGCGTTCCGCCATTTTTCCTCGCTCAAGTTGTTTGCTGACAGAACGATAGCATATCTCTTGCTTTGCGATGGCGCGACGCGCTGTCCGTTGGTGCAAATGAATTTGTCGTGGCACCTGTCCCATAGTTTGCTTGACCGTTGTCTTGGCGCTCCGTAAACTGAATAAGCTGAATCGTGCTGCTGAGTTTCCCCTGGGTCGCTCGCAAAACGCTCAGTCATACGGCGTCGGACGCCAAATTTTCCAGTAGGAAACTCACCGAGCAATGGCCACTGCAGCACGATCTCTGTCTATCCCCCTGCCGAATGGTGCGCGGATTTCGGTCGTCGGCGTGACGCCGTTCGCGATCATGCATTTGCTGGCCCTGGGTGTGTTTTTCGTGCCGTTCAAGTGGTCGTATCTGATCACCTGCGTGGCGCTGGTTTTTGGGCGGATGTTCTGGGTGACCGCCGGGTATCACCGTTATTTTTCGCATCGATCGTTCAAGACGGGCCGCGTGTTTCAGTTTGTGATCGCGTTCATGGCGATGACTTCGGCGCAAAAGGGTGTGCTTTGGTGGGCGGCGCATCACCGGCATCACCATCGCTTTTCGGACCAGGAAGAGGATTTGCATTCGCCGACGCTGTTCGGATTTTTCTGGTCGCATATCGGCTGGATTGTTTCGGATCGCTATAACGACACGCGGACGAATTACATCGCGGATTTCGCGAAGTTTCCGGAGTTGCGCTGGCTGAACAAGTATCACTGGGTGGCGCCGACGACGCTTGGTGTGTCGCTTTATTTAATTGGCGGGCTGCCGCTGTTTCTCTGGGGATTTGTGCTGAGCACGGTGCTGCTGTGGCACGACACGTTTACCATCAATTCGCTGTCGCATTTGTTTGGCACCGTTCGGTATAAGACGACGGACACGAGCAAGAACAATTGGTTTCTCGCGCTGCTGACGCTGGGCGAAGGCTGGCACAACAATCATCACCACTTCATGGCATCGGCGCGGCAGGGGTTTTTCTGGTGGGAGATTGATATTACGTATTACACGCTGAAGCTGTTTGCGCTCTGCGGGCTGGTGTGGGAGCTGCGGCAGGTGCCGGCGCATTTGCTGCATTCAGATGAAGAGGAAGTCGAGCTAGCGGCTTAACTCGCGGAACGCTTTCTCGGAGCATCGCCTGACGCACGCGCGTTAAGTCACCCGTTCGTAGCCTCTGCACCGCCAATTAATGTTAAAATCTGCGCTCCAAATCTGAGGAGCAGATATGCGCAAACTTACCCGCCAGTTCCGCGCCGGAAGTCCAATCCTTGTTAGCGTCTTTGCGATTCTTTTGTTTGTTGCGCCGGTCGCGCGTCCCGACACCGTGATTTTGCATAACGGTGCGAGCTACTCGGGAAAGTTCGACGTACCCGTCGATTCCACGATTACGTTCACGGATGGGCAGGGGATTCAATACAACTTTCCGCTGCACGATGTGCAGTCGCTGGTGTTTACGGCGAGCAATGACATCGTGACGCTGCGGAGCGGCAAGGTGTATTCGGGGAATTACACCGGCGTCAGCCCGATTCCGTTTATGGATGGTCAGGGCGTCGGCTACCAATTCCCGGTGAAGGATGTGGCGTCGCTGGTGTTGACGCGCTCGCGGCCCTCGCCGCCACCGGCTCTTGCGGGTCCGGCGAAAGTGATTCCGGTGGGAACGGAGATTACGATTCGAACCGACGACACAATCAACGCACATGACTCGGGCACGGGGCAGCTTTATAGCGCGACGATCAGCCAGGACGTATTCGACGCGTCGAACAATGTCGCGATTCCTGCTGGCACGCCGGCGAAGCTCGTCGTGCGCGATATCGGGACCGGTGGGGCGGTGCACAGCGCGGACCTCGTGCTTGATCTGTTTTCGATTGCGATCAATGGCAAGGAATATCGCGTGGATAGCTCCGACGTGAACATCAACAGCAAACGCGGCGTCGGAGCAAACAAGCGCACGGCGGAATTTGGCGGCGGCGGCGCGGCGATCGGCGCGCTCTTCGGCGGGATTTTTGGAGGCGGCAAGGGCGCGGGGATTGGCGCGGCAGCAGGGGCGGGGAGCGGACTGCTGACGCAGATTTTTACACGCGGCAAGCAAGTGCAGGTGCCGGCGGAGACGTCGCTGATGTTTCGGTTGGATCAGACGCTGGTGCTGAAACCGCAGTAAACGGTAGCGCCGGCATCCTGCCCGCGTTTTTGTCATAAAGTCGTCGCCTTGCCCGTACGCCATCAGTTTCGGTGATAAGCTCCCACGCGAAATTCAGGAGACAGGGAATCGTGCGCACACGAACTTTTGTCGGAATGCTCGCCATCGCAGCGGCTCAACTCATCCCGCAAGCCGCTCGCGCTCAAGATCAGGATTTTTCCAAGGTACAGATCAAGGTCACGAAAGTTTCCGGCAACATTTATATGTTGGAAGGCGCGGGCGGGAACATTGCAGCGTCGGTCGGCAATGATGGCATCGTCATTGTTGACGATGAGTTTGCGCCGCTCGCGGAGAAAATTGCCGCGGCCCTGAAGAATCTTGGAATCACCGACAAGCCAGTGCGGTTTGTCATCAACACGCACTATCACGGCGATCACACCGGCGGAAATGCGAATTTCGCAAAGGACGGATCGACGCTAATCGCTCAGGACAATGTGCGCAAGCGGCTCGAGGCCGGCGGCGTCGCGGGCAACGGCGGCAGCGTGAAGATGGAAAACAAGCCGGCGGAAAAAGCGGCGCTGCCGATCATCACGTTTGAACACGACGTGACCGTGCATCTCAACGGCGAAGATATTCGCGCGCTGCATTTTCCGGCCGGGCATACCGACGGCGACGCGATCATTTATTTTCCCCAAAATAATGTTGTGCACATGGGCGACGATTTCGTGCGCTATGGCTTTCCATTCATCGACGTGGCGGCCGGCGGAACCGTGCAGGGCATGATTGCGGCGTGTGAGAAATCGATCGAGCAGCTACCGGCCGATGTGAAAATCATTCCCGGGCACGGAGCGCTTTCGAACGTGGATGATGTACGTGTGTATATCAAGATGCTGAAAGAGACGAGCGCTGCCGTTGATGCTGCGTTGAAGGCGAACAAGTCACTCGACCAGATGAAGAAAGAAAAAATCCTGGCGCCGTGGTCGAAATTTTCAAGCGAGGCCCAAAACGAAGATGTCTTCACCGAAACGCTCTACTACTCGCTGACGAACACGAAGGGCCCATTCGTTAAACACAACTGACAGCGCAACCTTGATCCCTTGATTGACGGGTGCGCCGAATTAGCGTATATACATTAAATATGTTCTTCTCTTGGGATATCGCGAAGGCCCTGAAGAACTATGAGAAGCACGGGATTCGTTTGAAGAAGCCAGCACCGTATTTGGTGATTCTAGGGGGCTCGAATGGCCCGACCTTGAACACTCTGCGTACGAAGTACGTATCAAGCGTGTCGGCGCCTCATCCGAAGGCCGCGTACTTATCGTCGTTTATACGCAACGGAGGTTGAACGATGGCAAAGAAAGTACTCGCATCATCAGCTCACGTCCGGCGAACCGCCAAGAACGTCAGGCCTGCGCCGGACAGTGAGATAGATTTCTCCGATATTCCGCCATCGACCGATGAGGAACTTAAGCGCGCCAAGCGTGTGGGGCGGGCCGCAAAGAGCTTCAAATATGTTCCGGACAGCGAGCTCGATTTTTCGGACATCCCAGAACTTACGCTCGACGAAATGAAGCGTGCACGGCGCGTGGGTCGGCCCACGACCGGCAACGCCAAGATGCTCATCGCGATTCGCATCGCTCCGCGGGTGCTGGCAGGCCTACGCCGTGCCGCCGCCAAACAGCACAAGCCCTACCAAACGTATATCCACGAGCTGTTGGAGAAAGCGGTCAGCAAGCGCTTAGCCTGACCTTCCCGCTCCACGCTTCCAGTTACCTGTCATTCCGAACGAAGCGAGGAATCTGCTTTTCGGTCTTAACACCGAGAAAACGTATCCCGTCTAAGCTCCGGCCGCCTTCACGCCGAGTTGCTGCAGAATTCCCAATTGATCGGAGCTGCCCCATCGCTCGACCAATTTTCCGTTTTCGAAGCGGGCGATCTGGACGCCGCGCGCCGAGACTTTTCGTCCCGTGGGTGCGATTCCCATGAATTCCCCTTGGTGCGTACCGGTTAGCGTATAGGCGATGGCCACGTTGTCGTCATCGGCCACCAATTTTTCTCCCACAATGTTCAAATCCGGAAACGACTTCCGTAACTCTCCGAAATAGTGGATGAACCCTTCAGGCCCCAGCCCCTGCCCCTCTCCTGGATCATGATCGAGCGCCTTCGCATCCACAACTTCCCGGATCCCGTCCAACTTCCCACTGACCACCGCTTCGCCAAATTTCCCCTGCGCCGCAATATTTTCGTTCTTGCCCATGCTAATCCTCCTCAGAGACTCGTCCCTGCTCGACCTCAGCTTCGATGATCCGTACGGAACAGGCGATGTACGTGTTTTTAGCTTACGCCTATTGGGCGATGGCGGCTTGGTTAGACGTTGTCGCCTTCGGCTAGGCGGAGTTCGTCTTCGAGGCTGCGGGTGCGGCGTTCGAAGGTGGTGCGGACTTCGATGCCCAGGCGGGAGGCGTAGTACATGAGCTTCTCGACGCTTTTGCCGGCGATGCGGCCATGCAAGAGTTCGCTCACGCGGGGTTGCGGCTCCTCAAAGATCGATTGAAGCTCCTTTTGGGAGTAGTGGTGAGCGCAGCGCAGGATTTCGGCGTAGAGTTCGGTGCGGAATCTGGCGACGGATTCGTTCTCGGGCGCCAGTCCGGCGCTGTCGCCCGACTTCCAACTGATCATGTAGGCGGGTGATTGAACGTTGTTCTTCATTTTTTCGTCCTCCCAAGGCAAATCGGGCATGAGCGGCACAGTTTCTCTGATCGAGCTACGCCTCTAGGAGACGCTTGACCGGTTCGAATGAATTGCGCCGACCGTTATAGTTATCGTAGAGTAATATATTGACAAGGTACCAGAACTGTGTTATACAAAGTTGTGTTAAGTGCAACTTCGTTCGATTTAGCTCGCGAGCGCGTTCTCAACAGTCCCGCTACCACAGACCTCTATTCAGACTCTAGCGTTGTAAAACAGTTTAGAATCACATCCTTGCGCGTTTTTACAGTGTAAGTGGCCTGGAATCACATCCTTACGCAAAAATGGGGAGGGGGTGGGTCGGCTCTTCCCAATTTGGAACTCGATGGCGCGTGGAGAGCGGTTCCAAATTGTCCGTTGCGGGCGGGCGGCGCGGTGGGCGAAAATTGGGCCCGCTGCTTAGAGGCTGAAAACATGAGCGATAACCCACATATCGGCGAACTGAATCCTCCCAATCGGCTGATGCTGACGCCTGGGCCGTCTTCGATGGACCCACGTGTGTATCGGGCGCTGGCGACGCCGCTGGTCGGTCATGTCGATCCGTGGTTTCGCGGATGCATGGACGATGTGCAGGTGATGCTGCGGCAGATTTTCCAGACGGAGAATCGGATCACGATGCCGTTGTCGGCATCGGGTTCGGGCGGAATCGAAGCGAGCGTCGTCAACACGCTGGAAGAGGGCGACGAGGCGATCGTTGCGGTCAACGGAACGTTTTCCGACCGCATGGCGGTGATTGCGGGATGCACTCCGGCGAAGGTGACCAAGGTTGAGGCGCCGTACGGTAAGCCGGTTGATGCCGACGATGTTCGGCGTGCCGGCAAAGGACGCAAGATCAAGATTGTGGGATTGGCGCATGGCGAGACTTCGTCGGGCGTGATCACCGATCTCGATAGTTTCCGGCAGGTTGCTGACGAGCTTGGCGCGTTGCTGATTGTGGATACGGTTGCGTCGCTTGCGGCGGTTCCAATCAATGTGGATCGGCAGCGCATCGATATTTGTTTCAGCGGGACGCAGAAGGCGATCAGCGCGCCTCCAGGGATGTCGCCGATAACGGTGAGCCCGCGCGCGGAAGAAGTGTTTCGCACGCGCAAGACGAAAGTGCAGAGTTGGTATTTCGATCTGACGACGGCGATGAATTATTGGGGCAAAGATCGGCTCTATCATCACACGCCGCCGATCTCGCTGATTTTTGCGTTGCGCGAGGCGATGCGCATCGTGCTGGAAGAGACGCTGGAAGGGCGCTGGGAGCGTCACCGCGTGAATCAACTCGCGTTAATTGCGGGGCTTGAGGCGATGGGCCTGGAAATGCTCGTGAAGAATCCGAAGGATCGGCTGCCGACGGTGACCGCGGTGATGATTCCGTCGGGAGTCGATGACGTGAAAGTCCGGAACCAGCTTCTCGATGAATTCAACATCGAGATTGCGGGCGGACTTGGACCTCTGAAAGCGAAGATCTGGCGCGTGGGCTTGATGGGGCATTGCAGCCAAAAGCCGTTCGTTCTGTTATTCTTGGCCGCGTTGGAAAAAACTTTGCTCGACCAGGGCTACCGTGTCCCCAGCGGCGCTGGCGTTGGAGCCGCAATACAGAGCTATACCCATGTGGATACCGCAGCCGCCGCAACCCGTTGAAAAGGGCAGGTCGTCGAAGGCCGGAAAAGAGTCGGTGGACGCGACCGACGAGCTCATCGATTCGTCGATGAAGACTTTGAAAGTGCATCCGGACGAGCGAGAAGCTGCGAAAGAGACGCTGAGAAGGCGCGAGGGAGTACGAGTGACAACGACGGATATCAAGCAACACGAGAGCAACGCGACGGCCCGGCCAATGCTCGCCAACAACGGAGCGATGAGCACGTTTGTCGGAGAGTTTGATGTTGAATCGAAGCTGACGAGCGAAAAATTTGTCTGCCGTTTTTCGCACATGTGGAACGGGATTGCGACGCGGCATGCGGACACGATCGATACGAAATTTTATGTGAACGGCGAAGCGCAGGTTGTGGGATTGGCGCACACGGCGTTCGTTACGTTTCGCGATAAGACCGGCCGGGATTTGACGGACCGCGAAGCGAGCTTTATCGCTGCGGAATATTTGCGCGAGCGGCTGGAGCAGGACGATGTGCGGCCATTGTACGATGCGTTTCACGATGATGTGATGCGGCTGATCGACGCGATCGGTATCAAGTAAGTCCTGCTCTGGGCGTTCTTCCGCGGCAAAAATTTTTGAGTTAGCGCTCCTGATTCCTGAGCGAACGGCGTTGCCTAAAAAAACAGCTTCGCATTTCCCGACGCGAAGCTGATTTTTAGTCCAGACCGCCTCGCGAGACAGCCAGCTCCACAAAATGTGATTTGCTCGCGGAACAACGCGTCCTTCCGTCTGCGATCTTATGCAATCATATATCCAACATGAAGCTAGCTCCGCTTCCTCCAAAAACAACGAGTGATCGGCTGACGACGGTGCTGTCGTATGGCGCGCTGTTGCTGCTGATTTACCTGGTGTACCGGATTGTCGAGCCGTTTTTTGTTCCGCTGGCGTGGTCGGCGGTGTTTGCGATTTTCTTCTATCCGTTGCACGAGCGGCTGGAGCGGAGGATGAAGCCGAACGGTGCGGCACTGGTCAGCACGACTGCTGTGACGGTGCTGCTGATTGCGCCGGCGATCATCGTGCTGGTGTTTGCGACGCGGCAGGCGATCGAAGCGACTACACGTTTGCAAACGGCGCTGATGGATCCGGACAAAGAATTGTCGATGCACACGATGGCGTGGATTCACGCTCACTTGCCGGCGGCGTGGCAGGATTGGGATTTTACGCAGCCGATCAAGCAGGGAGCGGAACGGATTGCGGGATTCATCGCGGGGAATTTTGCCGGACTGCTGAAAAACCTGACTACATTCTTTGTGGATTTGTTCATCGTGATTTTTTCGCTGTTTTTCATGTTTCGAGACGGCGAGAGCATCGTGCGCGGAGTGAAGCATTTGATTCCGTTTGATGAGTCGATTCAGACGGACATGCTGACGGAGTCGCGCGATTTGATCTTTGCGAGCGTGGCGGTGGGATTGGTGATTGCGTGTTTGCAGGGGTTGCTGGGAGGACTGGCGTTTACGATCGGCGGGATTCCTTCGGCGGTGTTTTGGGGCGTGATGATGGCGTTCTTTTCGCTGGTGCCCGTGGTGGGATCGGCGTTGATCTGGGTGCCTGCGGCGTTGTGGCTGGGATTCGGCGGACATTGGGGGAAGGGAATTACGATTCTGGTGATTTGCGGGGCGGTGGCTGGGACGGCGGACAATATTATTCGGCCGTTGTTGCTGCGGAATCGGACGCACTTGAACGAGTTGCTGCTGTTTATTGGAGTGCTGGGTGGACTTGAGGTTTTTGGACTGTTAGGGCTCGTTGCTGGGCCGACGATTGTTGCGGCGGCGATGGGAGTGTTTCGGGTTTATATGGATCGGCGGGACGCGGTGGCGACGCAGGAAGCGTGATGGAAGCCATGAAGGCGGGGCGAGCTACGGTTCGCGGGGAGTTAGCGATTCCTTGTCGAGAAGTTGGACCCGGATAAGCTTCAATCCTTTCCCGTCAATCATTTCGTAATCGTACAGGCCACAGTCTTGTTCGTTCGGGCAAGCATTGATTTTGAGCAGGCGACTGTAGGGATAGAACTCCATTCGAGGAAAGACATCCTCGCCTCCGCGTTCTTCGACCCATCTGAAGGGAAGACCGGCTACGCCAAATCCGTCGTACACCTTGCCGGATTTCGAATCCACAATCACGAATCCATTACACGATGTTCCACATCCCCAGCGTGGAATCGTGTAGTGCCCTGCAAACTCCACGTCGGACGTGGCTCCCTCACGTATCCTTGTTCGGATCCCACGGAACTCACCCGTGATGATG
>JGI12635J15846_10002204_pt1 | contig 17075 bp, 14 predicted proteins | sample BlaSpr_A8_OM2_M2_FD_15846 | JGI IMG/M metagenome (IMG submission 15846) | reverse complement strand
CCATGAATGTTACGGATTCAAATTGTCAAACAGCAAACACAGCTTCGCGATCTCGCCGCATGTTTTTGCGCGAGGTTTGCTTGCTCTGAATTCCCACCCTCTGCCAACAGAGGGCGCAGGGAATGCCGGGCGCCCGATGCGCCCGATAGCCGCGTGTGCAATGCTAGTAGTAGAACGCACACGCGTTAGTCAGGTCACACCGGAACAACCCGGCATTCCCCGCGCAATGGTTTACGGCTTATATCGCGCTCTCCTCGGCGACCGGGCTCTTTTGCCACCGTCGCCCGCAGGGCTGCCCCTGCGAACTTGACACCAGCGTCGGGGTGTCAGGACCACACGACTTCGCCGTCCGCGTCCGGCGCCCTCGTCAGAAGCGCCATCCGCGTCCACCGCATCCCGCCCCGCGCTCGTGACGATCGCGAAACGCCCCTCATGTGGGACGAGACGGCGGATATCTACAACTGATTTGGGTGAGATGCAAGCACAAATTCCGAAAAACGGAAACTAATTTCGGAAAAACCGCATGTTGGGCAAATCAGGTGCCCGCCGGATCAGTCGCTCAAATCACCCGCGCCGCCTTCAACTTTGCGATTTCGTCCGGCCCATAGCCGAGCGATCGCAGAATCTCGGCATTGTGCTCGCCGAGATCCGGCGTCGCGGTGCGGATCTCGCGGTCGAAGCCTGACATCTCGCAGGGCTGCGCCACCAGGTCGATCTCGCCGAGCCGGGGATGGGTGACCGATCGCCTGAGGCGCAGCGCCTCGACCTGCGGATCGGCGAAGGCCTCCTTGATGTTGTAGACCGGGCCGCAGGGCAGGCCGGCGGCGACGATCAGCTCGAACCATTCGCGGGTGGTTTTCGCCCGCAGCGCGTCGGCGATCATCTCGTTCATCGTCTGCTTGTTTTGCCGCCGCATCGCGGTCGAGGCAAAGCGCGGATCGGTGGCCATGTTCTCGCGGCCGATCAGCGCGCAAAATTTTGCAAAGTTCCTGTTGCTGGTGGCGGCGATGTTGAGAAATCCATCGGCGGTGGGGAAAGTTCCCATCGGCGTGTTGGTGGGATGGTTGTTGCCCTCCTGCGGCGGAATTTTCTTGTCCATGGTCCAGCGCGTCGCCTGGAAGTCCAACAGCGTAAGTCCGGCTTCGATCAGTGAGGTCTGCACCCAGCGGCCCTCGCCGGAAACCTCGCGGTCGAGCAGCGCGATCAGCACGCCCTGCGCGAGAAAGGCGCCGGCCATGATGTCGGTGACGGCGACGCCGACGCGGACCGGGCCCTGGCCCGGCAGTCCCGTCACCGACATGATGCCGCTCATGCCCTGCGCGATCTGGTCGATCGAGGGCCGTGCGGTATACGGGCCGTACTGGCCGAAGCCGGAAATGCTGCCATAGACGATGCGCGGATTGCGCTGCTTTACCGCGGCGTAATCGACGCCGAGCCGTTTGGTGACGCCGGGCCGCATGTTCTCGACGATGACGTCGGCCTGCTCGGCGAGCCGCATCAGGATCTCGCGGCCTTCGTCACTTTTCAGGTTCAGCGTGATGGCGCGCTTGTTGCGATGCAGGTTCTGGAAATCCGAGCCGTCGCGCCGGCCGATCAATTCCTCGGCGTCGTCATCGCTCGGCGGCGGCTCGACCCGGATCACCTCGGCGCCCCAATCGGCCAGCGTGCGCACGCAGGACGGCCCGGCGCGCGCCAGCGTCAGGTCGATCACCTTGAACCGCGACAGCGGCAACCGCGAAGTCTTGTCCTGCGGGGCGGCGGTGCCGGGTTCGTTGACGGGTTTATGCATGGTTGATGTCCTGCAGCGTGAATGCGTATGCGGGTTAGCGACCGATGGTAGCCCAGAAAAAGCCCGTCATACCCCGCGAAAGTGGGGTATCCAGTACGCCGCGGCCTTTCGGTTCCATCACTAACGCCTCTGGAATACTGGATCACCCGCTTTCGCGGGTGATGACAGCTGTCAGGCTATCGCCCGGTAAACTTCGGCTTGCGCTTTTCCATGAAGGCGCGGCGACCTTCGCGGAAATCATCGCTGTCCATGCAGGCGGTGCCGATCGCCTTGATGGCGTCCATGTCGCGATGGCTTTCGTCCTTCAGCACTTGCTTGATGGTGATCTTGGCGGCCTGAACGGCCAGCGGTGCGTTGCCGGAGATGGTGCGGGCGATCTCCATCGTCGCATCCCACAATTCCGTGCCGGGCAGCACGCGGTCGACCAGGCCGATGCGGAGCGCCTCGGCGGCATCGATCCGCATGCCCGTATACATCAGAAGCCGCGCCCAGGACGGACCGACCAGCGAGACCAGGTTCTTCAGCCCGTCATAGCCATAGGCGATGCCGAGCTTGGCGGCGGGAATGCCGAACTGGCTGTCGTCGGAAGCAAAGCGGATATCCGCCATCATCGCCACCTGCATGCCGCCGCCGAGGCAGAAGCCGCGGATGCAGGCAATGGTCGGCTTCGGGTAATCCGCCAGCAGCGCGCGCTGCGCGGCGCTCTTTTTGGCGTATTCCTCCGATGCTTCTGCGTTGTGGCGGTTCTTCTCGAATTGGCTGATATCGGCGCCCGAGACAAACGCCTTGTCGCCGGCGCCAACCAGGATCACCACCCGCACATCCGGATCGTCGCGCAGTTCGGCGAGCGCGTGACCAAAACCCTCCCACATGTCGAGCGACATCGCGTTGCGCTTCGCGGGATTATTGAAGGTGATGACGCCGACGCCGTCGGTGACGCTTTGGACGATCTTGCCGTCGGCGTAGGATTTTTCATTTTTCTTGGGGACGTCCAGCATGGGGGCGGCTTTCGGTTGTGAGCGGGTTAGGCGAAGCCGTAACCCGCCGAGTTTGCGGGGGCAATGGCGGATTACGCTAGCGCTAATCCGCCCTGCGAGTCTACGAGTCCAAAAACGGACCAATCTTGGCCCGGGCGAAGGCCGGGCGGGCCTGGATGTTGGCCCACCATTCCCTCACGCGGGGATGTCTTGCCGCCGTGACCTCGTCTGGCGCGATTTCCTCGTCGATGCGCTTGACGAACGGGACGGCGGCGATATCGGCGATCGAATAGGCGTCGCCGACCAGCCAGCCGGATGGTTTCAGCGCCTCCTCCATCCGGTCGAGCAATTGCGTTACAAGTTTGGCGCGCGCCGCGTCGCGTTCTTCCTCGGTGTAGGGTTTGCGCGCCACCCGCAGCCACGCTTCCTGGCGCTCCTTGCTCGGGATGTTCTTCAGCCTGGCGGCGAGTTCTTCGTCCGACCATCGCTCGGCCGTCTTCTGCAGATGGTGGCGCCAGTTGAAGATGATGAGATTGCCGATCAAGCCGTCGATATGCCGGATCCAGTTGCGCATCTGCGCGCGTTCGTAAGGCCCCCTGGGGCGGAGCGGCGGATCGGGAAAACGCTCGTCGAGATATTCGCAGATCGTGCCGCTCTCGTGCAGCGGCCTGCCGTCATGGATNAAGGTCGGGATCACGCCGTTCGGATTGATCTTCAGATATTCCGGCGAGTGATGCTCCATCGCCGCCATGTCGACGTGATGGCCCTGGTAGCTAAGCCCTTTTTCTTCCAGGCAGAGCCGCACGCGCCGCGAGGCGCTCGAGCGCCAGCCGTGGTGAAGGATCATCATGGCGTTTCCCCTTTTTGAGGGGATTGAAGCATTGCTTCGCTGTCTCGGCAACGGTGGTGCGCTCCCTCTCCCCGCTTCCTCAACCTCTCCCTGTCCTTTACGGCGAGAGGTCGCCGCGGCTACGCGGCGGGTGAGGGGCGAGGCACACTATTAAATCTAGCATCGGAATTCGCGGATAGAGCCCCTCACCCCAACCCTCTCCCCGCGAAGAGCGGGGAGAGGGAGAAGAGGAGCGTCACTGCGCCAGATGCGCGGTCAACGGGTGATTGGCGGCCTGGCTGAAGAACGCCGCTTCCTCGGCGGTGGCTTCCAGCAGCTGCTCGTCCTGGGCGTAGATGTCGTTGCGGAATTGGATGGTCTGGTCCCTGGTCATCCACGCCGTCAGATAGATCCAGGCGACCGGGACTTTCTTCGGCAACGCGATATCCTGGCGCGCGCCGGTTGAGATCGCGGCGTCGATCGCGGCGCGATTCCATTTCGGCATATCTTCCTGCAACAGCCAGGCGGCGAGGTCGCGCACATTGTCGACGCGCGAGCAGCCATGCGAGTCGAAGCGATAATCGTCGCTGAACAGATTGCGCTGGTTGGTGTCGTGCATGTAGACCGAGTACGGATTCGGCATGTCGATCTTCACCGCGCCGAGCGCATTGAAGGCGCCGTTCTGCTGGCGCACCGTGAAATTCGGGGTATGCGTGCCGGACCAGTCCACCGAATGCGGATCGATCGGGTTGTCATGCGCGTCCAGCACGTCCATGTGCATGCGCGCGAGATAGCCGGGGTCTTTGCGCATGTGCGCGGAGATTTCGGTCTTGGCGATCGAGGACGGCACGGTCCAGGTCGGGTTGAGATTGACGCTGGTGATCTCGGCGGTCAGCGTCGGCGACGGCTTTTCGGTCTTGCCGACGATCACGCGATAGCGCCGCACGACCTGGTCGTTTTCGACCGCTTCCGCAAAGGTCGCAGGCAGGTTGACGACCACATAGCGCGGCCCGAACGCGAAGTTGATGTTCTCAAGCCGCTCGAGTGACGCCTCGAGCTGCTTGATCCGCTTCTGCACGGGCACGTTGAGCGCGGCCAGCGTGCGCGGCGTCACCGTCGCCGTGGCGGCAAGGCCGTGGCGCACCTGGAAGCGCTTTATCGCTTCCGCGACAACATCGTCGAAAGGTCCGGTGGCCTTGTCGTCAGCCAGGTCGCCGGAGATGATAAGCCGTTTGCGCAACAAATCGTCGTTCGGTCCCGGCATGCCGATCGCGAATTTGGCGTCCGCGGGGATTGCCGGCCAGCCGCCGCGCACGGCGATATCCGAATAGCTCAGTGCCGCTTCCTTGATGCGCTGCGCGGTGCCTTCGTCGAAGGTCGGCTCATGCGACAGCGCCAACGCCGCCGCCGACCGCGATTCGGGGGTCGAAGCAACAACCGCCGGTTTTGCCGGGGCGACATGCGCGGGATTGGACCCGGCCGCGGGTGCCGCCGTCACCGGCTTCGCCGGGGCGGGAGCCGCACTCTGGCCGAACGCCGGCGCGGCCGCCAACATTGTGGCCATGGCAAGGAGTGTCATTGTTCGCATGTTTTTGCCCTTGGGATGCGCCGTGTGGACGCAGCGTGTGAAATCAACGGTCCGGCCGTTGCAGCCGGACGATAAGGGATCGGACCTGATCCTCGGATAGCGCGTTAACGAACATAGCCCTTGAGAGTTGCGGTCTGATTAAGTCGGCTTGCGCCGATTCCGACACCGCCAGGCCCGAATTGGACCCTGGGGGTCTTTGATATGTCGCGCCAACCGCTAAAGTGGTTCGCAAGCGGGCGTCGGCCGATGACAAATACCTGCCCCGGGGAGAATGCATGCTGTTGACGCGTCGGGAGGCGATGGCCGGATTTGGCGGCGGGCTGGCCTTGCGAGCGCTGCCGGCCGCGGCCGAGGCGGCCTATCCGAACCGGCCGATCAAGATAATCGTGCCCTATCCGGCGGGGGGCACTATCGACCTGCTCGGCCGCATGATCGCCGAGCGGCTGCAGAGCGGTCTTGGCGCGGCTGTGATCGTCGAGAACAAGGCGGGCGTTGCGAGCGCGCTCGGCGCTGAGTTGGTGGCGCGGGCGCAGCCGGACGGCTACACACTGCTGATCGCGACCTCGACCACGCTGGCCATCAACAAGACGCTTTACCGCAAGCTGGCTTATGATCCGGTGAAGGATTTTACCGCGATCGCGCTCGTCGCCGCCGTCCCCTTTGCGCTGATCGTCGGTCCGCAAATTCCGGCCAACACGCTGTCCGAATTCATCGCCTACGCCAAAGCGACGCCGGGACTGACCTACGGCTCGGTCGGCAATGGCAGTCCGCATCATCTCGGCGCCGAAATGCTGAAGGCCGCAGCCGGAATCGACGTCCGGCATGTGCCCTATCGCGGCAGCATGCCGGCGATGCTCGACATGATCGCCGCGCGCATTTCGTTCATGGTGGTCGATCTGCAGGCCGCACTGCCGCTGATCCGCGACGGCAAGGTGAGGGTGCTCGGCGTGACCACATCGAAGCGGGTCGCGGCGGCGCGCGACATTCCGACGTTGGCCGAAGCAGGCCTCGCCGGGTTCGAACTGGTCGCCTGGCAGGGGGTGGTGGCACCNGCCGGCCTGCCGCGCGGTATCGTCGACCGNCTGGCGGCGCAAATCGAAAAGCTGGTTAGCGACCCCGCCACCCGCGAAAAACTCACGGTCCTTGCGCTGGAGCCGCTGNNNGGATCGACGCCGGACAGTTTTGCGGCTTACATCAAAACCGAGGTCGACCGCTGGGCCGGCATCGTCAAGAACTCCGGCGCCGAACTGGAATGATCGCGGGTCCCGGTGAAGTCCTCCCAGCAAAGTGCTGCGCATGCCTGACATGACTGAGCCCGATGTGCTGATCGTTGGCGCAGGCCCCGTCGGGCTGACGCTGGCGATCGATCTCGCGTGGCGGGGCATCGGCGTCACGGTGGTGGAGACGCGGGCGCGCGCCGCGCCGCCGGAACCGAAATGCAACCACGTCGCCGCCCGCACCATGGAAATCTTCCGGCGGCTGGGGGTCGCGGAAAAGGTGCGCAATGCCGGACTGCCGGCGGATTACCCGCACGACATCAGCTATCGCACGTCGTTCACCGGGCAAGAGCTGACGCGGATTCCGATCCCCTGCCGCCGCGACCGCTTCACGGCGAAGCACGGCCCGGACTGCAACTGGCCGACGCCGGAGCCGCCCCATCGCATCAACCAGATCTTTCTCGAGCCGATCCTGTTCGAGCACGCGGCCGCGCAAGCCCGCATCCGCATCATCAACCGCACTTCGGTCGAAGACGTCAGGATCGAGGAGGCTTCCGCCAGCGTGGCCTTGCGCGACCTGGAAACCGGGGCCGTCAGGCGGATGGGCTGCCGCTTTCTGATCGGCTGCGACGGCGCGCGCTCGGTCGTTCGCAAGGCGATCGGCGCCGAGCTTTCCGGCGATGCCGTGGTGCAGCGCGTGCAGTCGACCTTCATCCGCGCGCCCGACCTGATCGGCCTGCAGCGGCACGAGCGCGCCTGGGGCACCGGCTCGATCAATCCGCGCCGCAGCGGCATGGTCTATGCGATCGACGGCCGCGAGCGCTGGCTGGTGCACAATTACATGAGGCCCGGCGAGGGCGATTTCGTGGACCGCGACGCCTGCATCCGCACCATCCTCGGCGTCGGCGCCGACTTCGACTATCAGATCATCTCGAAGGAGGATTGGTACGGACGGCGGCTGATTGCCGAGAAGTTTCGCAACGCTTGCGCCTTCATCGCCGGCGACGCGGCGCATATCTGGGTGCCGTATGCCGGCTACGGCATGAATGCCGGGATCGCCGATGCCATGAATCTGTCATGGCTGCTGGCCGCCCACCTCAACGGCTGGGCGCCGGCTGCCATCCTCGATGCCTATGAGGCGGAACGCTGGCCGATCACCAGCCAGGTCTCGCGCTTTGCGATGTCNCATGCGGAAGCCGAAATTCGCCGCCGCGGTACCATCCCCNATGAAATCGAGGACGCCGGGCCTGCGGGCGAGGCGGCGCGGCGCGAGGTCGGGCGTCTCACCTACGAGATCAACGTCAAGCAATATGCCTGCGCCGGCCTCAATTTCGGCAGCTATTACGATGCGTCGCCGATCATCGCCTATGACGGGTCGCCGCATCCGGCCTACACGATGGACGTCTATGCGCCGTCGACGGTCCCGGGCTGCCGCACGCCGCATCTTGTGCGCGAGGACGGCGGCTCGCTCTATGACGCGATGGGGCCGGAGTTCACGTTGCTGCGGCTCGACCCAAACCTGGACGCCGCACCGCTCGAGCTCGCCGCTCGCCAGCGGGGTCTGCCGCTAAAGGTGGTCGATATCAAAACGCCAGCAACCGCCATCTTCCATGGCGGCGGGCTGATACTGTCGCGGCCGGACCAGCATGTGGCCTGGCGCGGCAATGCGCCGCCCGCGGATCCGCTTGCGCTGATCGATCGCGTCCGTGGCGCTGCAAGATAGCTCAGCCGAAACCGGAACCGCCTAGGCTTCGTTGGCGGCGATCGATTCCATCAGGGATACCAGCTGACGCTGCACGGTCTGGTCCTTGATCTTGCTATAGGCCCGCAGCAACCTGAGGCTGAAGGCGCTGTCGAGAAACAACAGGCTTTCAACTTCGCGCGCCTTGCCGTCGCCGTCGTAGAAAAAGGTGACGGGGACATCGAGCGCGGTCGCGATTTGCTGGAGACGGGCCGCGCCGACGCGGTTGACGCCCTTCTCGTATTTTTGAACCTGCTGGAAGCTGACGCCGAGTTTGTCGCCGAGCTCCGCCTGCGAGATCTTTTGTTCGACGCGCCGCAGTCTAATCCGCTTGCCCAGTTCAATGTCTGGTTTACCGGCACTGCGTTGCTTCATCTTTTTAGCGGCTGATTTGATCATTCTGTTTCTACCGTCCTTCGGGTCGAGAGAAGCCCTGAACCAGATGGGTCAGGGGTTCACCCTTATATACCGATTTAAATCCGGTTGGATGGATGAATTATTCTTTCAACCACTGGTATTTTGCAAGATTTGCGCCAACGGCCCGGCAGGTCAACCTAGGGATGAGCCGCCTTTCCGGGATGAACGGACGCCAAAGATCGTGTCATCGGGCGCCAATTCAACCTGGAGAGGTATCATTTTCCTGTCAAACGCCCGGGCGTGGCGCGGCGCTAGCCGGATTCCGCCACGGTGCTCCCGGATGTGGCGGAAAATGGCCTTTGCCAATCGGATCCGCCGGGCGGCGTCCGAAAGTCGATCTTCGTTCGCGCCAGCCGGTGCCTGACACATCCTATCGGCCGAAGGATGCCGTCCACGCTGGACCGCAAACCCGCGACCGCAAGGAAATTCCACCAGACCGGCGTTCCTCTGGAGGAACGCCCCATTCCATTGCGGACGCATACACCGTGCCTTTCGCACGCTAAGCTCGCCAGAATAATGCGCGGACTACAACCATGACGGGTCCGGGGAACGCAAGCCCGTTCCGCCTTTGAAGAGGGAGCCGTGTGATTTCAGTTGTAAGCCCCGGGACATTGGCAATTTCATTGGCAAATCTATCGAGCGTTCGAAAGCGTCCCGATCGTTCGCGCGGAATCGCTCGGCCGCCTGCATCGATGCGCCGTAAACCCGACGTCACCTATCTGTGGGACGCATCGCAAAGCCGCGCCCTCGACGAAATGCCGGCCGACCCGGCGCACCGCGCCGTTTCCGACATCGCCGGAATTGATGGAGAAGTTGATGAAACCGCCGACGGGATCGAACGAACTTTACCTCGCAAGCTCGATAACGGAAGAAAAGCTGGTGGCTAATTCAGAACAACAGTTGCATTCGATCCTCTCGACGCTCGAACAGTGCCGGGCGGTCCTCATCGACAGCGCCAACCGCGACACCGCTCACCTGGTGTCGGTGGCGATCCTCGAACTTCGGATGAAGATCCATCGCATTGCGGATTCCGAATTGAAGGCGTTGTGCGATGCGGTGCTGCCGGCCGACGCGCCGGCGGAGCGGCCGCACGATCCGAAATCGCCGCACGGCCCGGGCCGCCCTCCCTTGCTGAAGCTGGTCAAATAGCGCCGCGGTCTCCTGATGCCGCATTGTTGATCGACAAATCCCGGCGATCGCGGGCGCCGGGCGCGTGAGCCATGGCCGCTCTGTTGCGCATTCCCGCCCATCCGCTACATCAGGCCGGGTCAGGTCCGGCGCTTTCTTGAGCCCGGGATGAGGCTTGCTGCCGCGAACGATCGACCATGGCGACCACTGCATGATATCAGATGTCTCGATTCCCGCCGCGCTGATTGCAGGCCTGGTCAGTTTTCTGTCGCCATGCGTGCTGCCGCTGGTGCCGCCTTATCTGATTTACCTGACCGGCGCGACCATCGAGCATCTCGAAAATAAGGAGACCGAATCCGCCTCCCGGCGCGCGGTGATGATCTCGGCGGTCATGTTCGTGCTCGGCTTTTCCACCGTGTTCGTGGCGCTCGGCGCCAGCGCCTCCCTGATCGGAAGCCTGATCCGCGCCTGGTCGGCCGAGCTCTCGATCGCCGCCGGCATCGTCATCATCATCATGGGCCTGCACTTCCTCGGGCTGACGCGGATCGGCCTGTTGATGCGCGAAGGCCGGCTGCCGATCCCGAAACCGGTCGGTCTGTGGGGCGCCTATGTGATGGGGCTGGCGTTCGCGTTCGGCTGGACGCCGTGCATCGGCCCGATCCTGGCGGCGATCCTGTCGGTGGCCGCGGCCGAGGCGACCGTGACCAGGGGCGCCGGCCTGCTCGCGGTCTATTCCGCCGGCCTCGGCATTCCCTTCCTGGTCGCGGCCTTCATGGTCGAGCAGTTCTCCTCGCTGTTTGCGCGGATGAAGCGGCATCTGGCCAATGTCGAGCGGGCGATGGGCGTCTTGATGGTGCTGACCGGCATCGGCTTCCTGACCGGGGCGGTATCCTCGGTCAGCATCTGGCTGCTCGAGACGTTTCCGGGCCTGCAGAATTTCGGGTAGCGGTTTTTGCGCCTTTAACCCTTGTCCTCGAGCGAGCAGGTCACCGTATAGACCACGCCGCCCGGCAGGAAATCGACGGTGGCTTCGCCGCCGAGCTGGTCGCGGGCGCTGCGTTCGATCAGGCGCGATCCGAACCCGCGCTGCACCGGGGCCGTGACGTGGGGGCCGCCGGCCTCGGTCCAGATCAGCCGCAATTTCGGGCCGCTCTCGGTGATGACCTCCCAATCCAGCGCCACCGTGCCGGTGTCGTTCGACAGCGCGCCATATTTGGCGGCGTTGGTGGCGATCTCGTGCAGGATCATCGACAGCACCACCGCCAGCCGCGGCGTCAGCGGAACCTTCGGCCCGAACATCCGAACCCGCTCCGGATTGCTGACCGAATAAGGCTGCAGCACGCGGTCGACCACGTCGTGCAGGTCGGAGCCCTGCCATTTCTCCCGGCTCAACAGATTGTGCGCCTCCGCCAGCGCGCCGAGCCGGCCCTCGAATTTCTCGCGCTCGGCCTTGCTGGCGCTGCGAAAGGTTTGGGTCGTGATCGACTGCAGGATCGCCAGCGTGTTCTTGACGCGGTGATTGAGTTCCTCGATCAGCAGATCATGCAGCATCTCGCCGCGCGCGATCGCGGCCGCCATTCGCACCGCAAAGGCAAGCCCGGTCAGCAACAGCACGCCGCCAATCACGCTGGTGATCGCCAGCTTGCGCCACAGCGGGCCGACCAGCGATATTTCCGCAACGCCCGCGGCGACCGTCCAGTCGGTGAGCGGGGATCGCGTGAAGGACGTGATCAGCGCAGCGCCTTCCGGCGACACCGTCTGCAGGGTCGCCTCGGGCGTGCCAAAAATCTCGGCATACAGGAACGGCGAGGCGCGCTTGCCGACCGCCTCCTGCGGGTTCGGCGCCCGCGCGAAATTGATGCCGTCGCGATCGAAGATCGAGATCGTCCAATCCCTGCTCGGGCGTTGCGCGTTGATGATGCCCTGGAAGATCTCGACCGGCGGGCTGAACGAAATGTCGTAGACGACCTCGCCGTCGCGAAACACCGGCACCTCGACGGTTATGATCGGTTGTTTCTTCACCGCACCGATGAACAGGTTCGAGTACTGCAGGTGCTTTGTTGCGAACACCTTTTCCACGATGGCGCGGTTATTTCGCAGCGGCAGGTTTGCGGTATCCGGGCTGGCCGAGGAGAACAACTGGCGGCCTTCGCGGTCCGCCACCAGCACCACGCCGCCCTCGGGATACTGGTCAAGGAAGCCGTCGGCGATCCGGCGGAACGCCTCGAACTCGCCGTCCTGCAGCGGCCTGGTCAGCGCCAGCACCCGCAGCGCACCGGTCATGCGCTGCATCTCGGCATCGAGCACCAGGCGGATGCTGCGCACGGTTTCGAGCACGCGCAGGGAGGCGCCCTGGCGGTCCTGCTCGTAGTCGTTGAAAACGAGGAAGGCCGCGAAAGCAATCAGCGGCAGGGTGGTTCCTGCGACCAGGAGGGCAAGGCGCACTGGCAGTGAGGGTTTCGGCACGCGGTTCCCGCATCATTGCATTGGCGAAGGCCACGCCGGATCGTCGGGAGCATAGGAGAGGCGCCGGAAATCCGCCAAGGATTTTGGGCGTCAGCCGGTTCCGGAGGCGGCCAGGTCCCTAGAGATTGCTGTCGGTGATGGCCGAATAGACCATGGTGCGCAGTTCGCGCCGCACCGGATAGCTGCTCGACGGTATCAACTGGGTCATGAAAATGGCGATCAGTTCCTCCGCCGGATCGATCCAGAATGCCGTCGAGGCCGCGCCGCCCCAGGCATATTCGCCGCGGCTCCCCGGGATCAGCGTCTGCGCCGGGTTCATGGTGACGGAGAAGCCGAGCCCGAAGCCAACGCCGGCATAGCCCGCCTCGCTGAACAGCGACCGCGACATTTCCGTAAGATCGCGGCCGCCGGGCAGATGATTCGATGTCATCAGCGCCAGCGTCTTCGGTCCGATCAGCCTGACGCCGCCAAGTTCGCCACCGCCCAGCAACGCGCGGCAGAAGGTGAGATAGTCCGCCGCGGTCGAACACAACCCGCCGCCGCCGGAGATCAGGGACGGCGGCTGCAGGTACGAACTCGTCGCCGGGTCGTCCTGCAAGGTCATGCCGCCCTTGCCGTCGGCGGAGTAGCACGCCGCGAGGCGAGGGGCTTTTGCCGCCGGAACGAAAAAATCCGTATCCGTCATGCCGAGCGGATCGAGGATGCGCTCTTTCAGGAACTGCTCGAACGGCTTGCCGCTGATCTTGCCGATCAGATAGCCGAGCACGTCGGTGGAGACCGAATAATTCCAGGCGTCGCCGGGCGAGAACTCCAGCGGCAGTTTTGCGAGATCGGCGATCATCGATTCCAGCGTGCCCGCCTTCTCGATTTCGCCGATCTTCAATTCGCGATAGGCGGCGTCGACATTGGAGCGCTGCTGGAAACCGTAGGTCAGGCCGGAGGTGTGGCGCAGCAGGTCGACGATCAGCATCGGCCGCGCCGGCGGCCTGGTCAGAAATGCCGGCAGCGTGCCGGCCTGGAACACGCCGAGGTCCTTCCATTCCGGGATGTATTTATGGACCGGCTCGTCGAGCGCGACCCGGCCCTCCTCGAACAGCATCATGAAGGCTACCGACGTGATCGGCTTGGTCATCGAATAGATGCGAAAGATGGTATCGTCCTTGACGGCCACCTTGCGCTCGACGTCGGCAAAACCCTGCGCCGCCGAATGGACGACCTTGCCGCGGCGATAGACCAAGAGCCGGGTCCCGGGAAAGCGGCCGGCGTCGATATAGCGGCGCTTGAGATGCGCCTCCAGCCGGTCGAGGGCGGCTCTCGACATGCCGGCGGATTCGGGCGGGGCGGGGGCTAGCATTGGAATGTCTCCGTGGCGATCGGGGGCGGGCTTTTGATAACCGAAAACCATGCCCTGTTCCAATCGCAAGTGCTTACGCTTGCGCCTTGGCCGGTGTAGGCTCGGGCCTGCAATCGCCTAACCCTGCAGGAAAGTCACCATGCCCCAATTCAACGACACCGAACTCACCGCCGCCGTCGTCCAGAGTTTCGAGGAGACGCCGGATCCGCGGGCCAAATTCCTGATGGAAGAACTGGTGAAGTCGCTACACGAATTCGTGCGCAAGACCGATCTCAGCTTCGACGAATGGGCCTATGCGATCGATTTCCTGACCCAGGTCGGCCAGAAGTGCTCTCCCAGCCGGCAGGAGTTCATACTGCTGTCGGACGTGCTCGGCGTGTCGATGCTGGTCGACGCCGTCAATCACCGGGACCGCGCGGGCGCGACCGAGACCACCGTGCTCGGCCCGTTTTATGTCGGCGAGCACAAGCCGATGCCGCATGGCACCGATATCGCCCCCAATCTGACGGGAGAGCGGATGTTCGTGCGGGCCCGCGTCACCGATCTCGCGGGCAAAGCGCTGGCGGGCGTGCCGGTCGACGTCTGGCACGCCGACGATGACGGCAACTACGATACGCAAAGGCCGGGCTACGAGGCGGAGGGCCCGTCGATGCGGGCGCGCTTCGTCACCGACGCCGACGGCCGGCTCTATTTCCGCACCATCCTGCCCTGCAGCTATCCGATCCCGACCGATGGTCCGGTCGGACAGATGATCCTGCAGACACGGCGTCATCCGAACCGGCCGGCGCATATTCATTTCCTGGTCGCCGCACCCGGNCACGAACCGCTGGTCACCCACGTCTTCATCGAAGGCGACAAATATCTGGACTCCGACGTGGTGTTCGGGGTGAAGAACGACCTGATCTCGAAGGTCGAGAGGCGCACCGACAAGGTCATGCCGGACGGCAAGCCTGCGGACGCGCCGTGGCATTTGATGACCTACGAATTCCGTCTGAAGCCGGGCGCGGGAGTGGCGCCGAAACCAATGATGCCGGTCACCGAGGCCGCCTGAACAAATTCCTATTTTGGCATTTGCTCATTTCTTGTGCGGCGCACAAGGAATGAGCGAATCGCAAATTTTGGGTGCGATTGGTGATCGCTGCCCGATTCAAAGGCATCGCATAACCTAGTAGAATTATTTGATTTTTCGCACTTCGCTGGCTTGGCACGAAGCTTGAATAGCTGATGCCTGACGCCATTGATGCCGTCCAATCACCCGAAATTTGAGACCGCCTGACTGGGGCCTTCCTGGAGCGCGCCCCCGTGCGTCGCGGCCTGACCCCAATGAGCGCTGAAAGGAACGAGGTAATGAGCACGCAAGACCCGACCTGGATTAATGACTGGAATCCGGAGGATGAGGCGTTCTGGAATTCCAGGGGCAAAGTCATCGCCCGTCGCAACCTGATCTGGTCGATCATAGCCGAGCACATCGGATTTTCGGTGTGGCTGATCTGGAGCATCGTGGCGACCAAGCTGCCGGCGGCCGGCTTCCACTTCACCACCGACGAGCTGTTCCAGCTGGTGGCGGTGCCCGGGCTGATCGGCTCGCTGATGCGGTTTCCCTACACCTTCGCGGTAACGACGTTCGGCGGCCGCAACTGGACCATCTTCAGCGCCGCGGTGCTGTTCATCCCGACGCTGGCGCTGGCCTATTTCGTCAGCCATCCCGAGACTCCGTTCTGGCTGATGCTGCTGGTCGCCTCCACCGCGGGTCTCGGCGGCGGCAACTTCGCCTCCAGCATGGCCAACATCTCCTTCTTCTATCCCGACCGCATGAAGGGCTGGGCGCTCGGCCTGAACGCGGCCGGAGGCAACATCGGCGTCTCCAGCGTGCAGTTGCTGACGCCGATTCTGATGGGGATCGGTCTCATCAATCTCTATCAGGCACCCCCGGTCGCGGGCGTCTACCTGCAGAACGCCGGCCTGATGTGGATCCTGCCGCTGGCGATCGCGGTGTTCGGCGCGGTCTTCTTCATGAACAACCTCACCTCGGCCAGGTCCTCTTTCAAGGACCAGCTCGCCATCGTCGGCAACAGGCATACCTGGATCATGGCCTTCATCTATATCGGGACGTTCGGCTCGTTCATCGGCTACTCCGCCGCGTTTCCGCTGCTGATCAAGACCCAATTCCCGGCGGTGACGATCGCGATCGCGTTCCTCGGGCCGCTGGTGGGCTCGCTGGCGCGTCCGTTCGGCGGTTTGCTCGCCGACAAGGTCGGCGGCGCGATCGTGACGTTCTGGAATTTTATTGCAATGGGGGCGGCGACGATCGGGGTGCTGTATTTTGTCGGCATCAAGGACTTCACCGGCTTCCTCGTGATGTTCCTGATCCTGTTCGTCACCACCGGCATCGGCAACGGATCGACCTACCGGATGATTCCCTCGATCTTCCGCGAGGAGAATCTTCGCAAGGCCCGCGGCAAGGGCGAAGCCGGCCGGTTGCTCGCCCTGAAAGCGGCCGGCATCGAGAGCGGCGCGGCGCTCGGTTTCATCGGTGCGATCGGCGCCTGCGGCGGCTATCTGATCCCGAGCGGCTTCGGCAAGTCGATCGCCATCACCGGTGGCCCGCAGCTCGCGCTGGAAATCTATCTGGCGTTCTACGCGGCCTGCCTGGCGCTCACCTGGTTCTACTACTTGCGCAGGAGCCCGGCGGAGTCGAGTGCAACCAGCCTCGCCGAAGCCCGCATCTGAACCGCATCGATGGCGTCCCTCGTCCCGCAAACGGGGCGGGGGACGGCAACAAGCAGGAGTGAGAAATGACACCCGACCAGGTCAAACTCGTGCAGGAAAGCTTCGCCAAGGTCGCGCCGATCTCGGAAACGGCGGCCGTTTTGTTTTACGACCGCCTGTTCGAGATCGCGCCACAGGTGAAGGCGATGTTTCCGGCCGATATGACCGAGCAGCGCAGGAAACTGATGGCGACGCTGGCGGTCGTCGTCAACGGCCTCAGCAATCTTGGATCCATACTGCCGGCCGCGAGCGCGCTCGCCACCCGCCATGTCAGCTACGGCGCCAGGCGAGAGCACTATCCCGTCGTCGGCGCCGCTCTGCTGTGGACGCTGGAGAAGGGACTGGGCGATGCCTGGACGCCTGAGGTGGCGGAGGCCTGGACCGCGGCTTACGAGACGCTGTCCGGCTTCATGATTCATCAAGCGTATGGCCGCCCGCAGGCCGCCGAATAAGGATACGGCCCGTGAGTGAACCGCTGGTGATCGTCGGCAACGGCATGGCGGCTGCGCGTCTGGTCGACGAACTGACCAGGGCAGCGCTCGGACGCTACGCCATCGCGGTGATCGGCGACGAGCCGCGTTTGGCTTACAACCGCGTGCTGCTGTCGTCGGTGCTGGCCGGCGAGACCGCCTCCCACGACATCGAACTCAAATCCGCCGAGTGGTGGCGCGACCGCGGCGTCACCCTGAAATATGGCTGCGTCGCCAGCGAGATCGATGTCGGCCGCCGCGAGCTCAAGATCGAGAATGACGAGAGCATCGCGTTTTCGAAGCTGATCCTTGCCACCGGCTCGGCGCCGC
>JGI12635J15846_10002203_pt1 | contig 17078 bp, 14 predicted proteins | sample BlaSpr_A8_OM2_M2_FD_15846 | JGI IMG/M metagenome (IMG submission 15846) | reverse complement strand
GCGCTGAAGCTAGACAGCCATCCCTGTCGATCCCTCGCACCTTCACTTTCTTTAGCATCCCGACCATCTTCATCCGCCCCAACGATTGCTCGACTCGTTTGCGCTTCCGCTGACTCACCTCAGCAGAAGAAAGCGGTTTTTCGACAAACTGCTAGCCTGACACTAAAATGACTAGACCCAACCGGACAAGACAGCGAGCCATTTCTCCAGGATAGCAGTACTATCGGCTCAACGAAGAAGCGGTGCCGTCAGTCGCCACTTCGGATTGAAATACAGGGCTCGCAGCCAGTCAGAGGAGCAAACGCCCTGACAGGCGCCCGTGCGGGTTCGGTGGAAGGCACCATGAACCAAACCGGGGCCCCACTTGTAGGTTCTTACGATTACGGCGAGGTAGCTCGCTCGATACTAATCGCCTTCGCCGCCTCCTACGCCGCACTCGATCTTGCCGGACGCATAACCGCCGCGCGCGGCTGGGTTCGAGCCGCCTGGCTGACCGGCGGCGCCATTGCGATGGGCATCGGAATCTGGTCGATGAACTTCAAGGCGTTGTTGGCGTTCCGCTTGCCGGTCAAAGTGGAATACCACTGGCCGACAGTTCTGGCGTCCCTGGTGATCGCCGTCCTGGCATCGGAAATAGCACTCCATATTGCGAGCCGAGAAAAAATGGGGCCGGCTCAGGCGTGGGTTGGCAGCGTGATCATGGGCGGCGGCATAGCAGCGGTGCATTACCTTGGCATAGCTGCCATGCGATTGGCGGCGACAACCCGCTTTGAGCCGTTACTCGTGACCTTGTCCGTTGTGATAGCGATCTTGTTCTCCCGTCTTGCACTGGCATTCACTTTCGACCGCCGCGAAGATCCCGCGGGAGCCCCTTTGGCCAAGGTCATTAGCGCAGCTGTGATGGGGGCTGCCATTACCCTGATGCACTACAGTGGCATGGCCGCCGTCAGCTTCCTACCCACTGCTGTGATGCCGAACTTGTCGCACACCGTGATCATCTTTCCGCTCGGCGGCTATGGAATTGTTATTGTTACCTTCCTTGTCCTCGGCACAGCTATCTTGACGTCATCGGTGGACAGGCAGACGCAGGCGGAAGCCCTGCGACTCAACGAAGGGCTCGAGCAACGTGTGATCGAACGCACTAGAAGACTCTCAAACGCCAACCAGGAGCTGCGACGCCTCTCCGGACAACTCTTACGGTCGCAAGACGAAGAGCGACGTAGGATCGCCCGGGATCTTCACGATGATCTTGGTCAAGACTTGTTTGCAGCAAACTTAGCCCTGGGTCAACTTTCGAGGATTATTTCTGAAGGGCGGCATCGAGAGTCGCTGTCTGAAGCACAAGAAATGGTACGGACCTGTGCAGAAAAAGTTCGAACGATCGCTCATTTGTTACACCCGCCTGAACTTGAGCTGTTAGGCCTCAGAACCACCCTCATAGCGTACGTGGATGGGTTTAGGGAGCGCAGTGGAATTCAAGTTGACGTTGAAATACCCAGAGAATTACCGAAGCTGACGCGCTCAGTTGAAACCGCGCTGCTTAAGATGACGCAAGAGTGTTTGTTAAACACCCAACGTCATTCGAAGAGCTCGAAGGCTCAAATGCGGATCGAAATCGATTCTAACCAGCTCACTTTAGACATGCGGGACGATGGTATCGGGACCCAACCCGCAAAGTCGAACCCGGCAGACGGTAGTCAACCAAGGCTCGGAGTAGGATTAGCAGGAATGGCTGAGCGGATGAAAGAACTCGGAGGCCATCTAGAAATCACATCGGGAAGTTGGGGCACTTCAGTAAGAGCCACTCTCCCGTTAGTGCTTTCAAAATTGGAATCGGAGGGTTAGGGCGAAGGTTTCTGGCCCTGCCAATAGTGCCAGAGAGACCGAAAATGAGAATCGAGCCTGCACCGGGAACGGGACCTGTTGGGTGATGGCGGCATAACCACCCGACGCGAGGTGTTCTAGCTCCAAGCTCCGAGCGGCGGACCACAAACACAGCGCAGCCAGTAAACGCTGCGAGCGAAGGCGCAACGCTCACGATTAAAGATCTGCCCCCTGGACTGCCATGCGACCTGTTTAGAACGGAGAGAGCGTCTCTGTCCTCACCGCACTCTTACCTTTGGTTCGACCGACAGCCCTGGCTTTAGCAATCCTCCGGCGTTTAGCTCTCGACCCGGAGGGCGATCGAAATCGATTCGTATCGGCACGCGCTGCACGACTTTCACGTAATTGCCGGTGACATTTTGGGTAGGCAATACGCCGAGCACCGAGCCGGTGCCACCGCCCATATTCGTGACGTGGCCCTTCCACTTGCGGCCATACGCGTCTACGTGGACCTCGACGGGCTGGCCAGGGCGCATATGGGCGAGCTGCGTCTCTTTGAAATTGGCTGTGACCCAAACATCGTCAAGCGGCAGAACGTCAATAAGGTCCTGTCCTATATGGACGTTCTGGCCCACCTCAACTCTTCTCTCGCCGACAATTCCTGTCACTGGAGAACAGATTACCGTGTGGCTGAAGTTCAGTTCCGCTTGAGCAAGTTGGAGCTCTCGTCGCGCCACTTCGGCGTCGGTCATCTGCACGTCCGCATTGCGGTGGGAACCCGCAGCTGCGGCGAGCGCGTCGGACAGATTCAGCTGCGCCAGTACTTCTGCGATCTTGTACTCCTCAGGGTCTATGGTCATCATCGCTTCGCCAGCATGGACCAACTGACCCTCATTGACGTACACGGCCTTGATGCGTCCGTTCACTCGAGGGCACAGCGGCATAACGTGGCCTTCGACTTGTGCATCGTTCGTATTTTCGTACTGGAAAGCATTCCAGGCGAAATAGCCGCCTGCGATGGCGAGTGCTGCCACAGCCGAGATTATTATCAGAATTTTTTTGCCGTGGATTTTTGACTGTTTATCGGATTTGGAAATTGACTGCAAAGGGCTGGCGTGTTGGTACACGACAGCAAACTGCTTTTCAGTCGAGATGGTCTGAGCACCGTTTTTGTTCGGCATGATTTTTCCTCGCAGATGCTGATTGGCCGGTTGACTCGTCCGACGAGACATCTTGGCGGATCTGCCGGGCCATCCGTTTGAGGAGCTGCTTCGTGAATACACCGGATGAGCGGAAGCGGGCTCCCTGTTTCATTAGTTCTCGAAGTACGTTCTCACCGTCCTCGGTAATGGTAGTGAGCCCCTTCGCGTCAATAACGAGCGCACGGACCGTTCAGGTCTACCGTCGCCTGCCGCCAGACTCTTGCGAGCTCAGTGGCCCAAGGGCCAACGAGCTTGCCTTCTATCAGCAGCTCGCGCTTGCTCGGGGTGTCGAGAATGGAAATCTTCAACATTGCATCTACGCAACGCTCGTGTAAGTGCAAGCCCTGCGCCAAACGTTCACAATCGTAAGGCCTTGAATTTTCGGGAAAAGGACACCCGCAGTCGAAGGCGTCGAAGCTGAAAGTTGAAAAGGACGAAAACGCCGAAGCTTTAATCAGGCTCCGGCGAAACAGGCGCGCCGCAAACCAAGGACGCTGGGTCATGTTGATCGGCTTGCAGCCACTAGGTGTGCGATGCAGCAGTGGGCTCGGAGGAGCCGATGGCGGGATACGATGCACTTGAGATGCGATGGTTCGCTCTTAACGCCTTGGATGAAGCGAGCCTTGGATGAGCTTCGGCGTGGCCGTCCAACCCTGCCAGGCTCAGGAAAACCATAAGATGCAATAGGTAAATCAGGAGAGACCGCACGATGATCGCCTCCAGCAGCTTCGGCGCTCTTACTCTCAACAACGAATGACAAAAGCACGGCCCACACCAAAGCCGCAGAACCGTAAGTTGCTGAAATTTCGGGAGAACGCTGCCACAAGTCAAAAATGCCGGAGTCGACGAGGTTGAAAGAGTCGAAATCGTCGATGCTATGGGTTAACCAAAAACAGCCGGGCTGCAAGGTCAAGAATACTGCTTCGCGAATATGCCGAACTTTTTCATTCGAGAGAGGAGAGTTGTGCGGTTCATTCCCAGGCGCGCGGCAGCGCCATCGGCGCCGCCCACGCGACCCCTGGACGTAGTGAGTGCCTCTACAATCTCATCACGCCGCTTTCTTGCGTATTCGTCAGCAACGCTCAGTTTGTCGCTTCGCGAGTCTGTTCTGTCGTCACCCATTTGCTTCACTTCAAGCGGCGTGTCCAGGGCGTCTTGCTTACTTGTTTTTCGAAGTTCCGCCAGGGGAGTGTCAAGTGATCTGCCCCTGGTCAGAAGCACGGCTCGCTCAATGAAATTCTCAAGCTCACGAATGTTGCCCGGCCAATCCAAGCTCGTCAGTCCCTTCATAACAGCCGCAGGAACCGATTCGATGCATTTCTGCATTTGCTTCGCATGCTTTTGCACAAAATAGCTGACGAGCAGAGGAATATCATCTCTGCGGTCCCGCAAAGGAGGAATACGGATGGGAAAGACATTCAGCCGATAGTACAGATCACTGCGAAATTCCTTGTCCGCAACCATCTTCTCAAGGTCGCGATTCGTAGCGGCCACCAGGCGGACGTTCACCTTCCGCGTATGCGTGCTGCCGAGACGTTCAAACTCCTGCTCTTGTAGGGCGCGCAGCAGCTTCGGCTGAATCTCAATCGGGATGTCTCCCACTTCGTCCAAAAACAGTGTCCCTTGGTCCCCGAGTTCCAGGCGGCCAATCTTTTGGTNTATGGCTCCTGTGAACGCGCCTTTTTCGTGGCCAAACAATTCGCTTTCCAACAGCCCAGTCGGGATTGCCGCGCAGTTCAGTTTCACTAATGTGCGTTGATTACGGCGGCTTCGGTCGTGAATCGCGCGGGCAATCAGCTCCTTTCCCGTACCAGTTTCACCGAGCAGCAGCACCGTGGAATCGCTGGGGGCAACCGTTTCAACCAGCTGTAGAACCTGCTTCAACGCCGCGCTGTTGCCAATGATCTGCTCGAAACCCATCTCGCTGCGAAATTCCTCTTCGAGATAGACCTTCTCTTGGGCGAGCCTGTCCTTGAGTTCAGAAATTTCCTGGTACGCCAGCGCGTTTTCAATTGCGATGGCTATCTGTCCTGACGCCCGGCTAAGGAAATCAACATCCTGTGAAGTAAACGGGGTGTCTGTGGTGCGCAAGATTGAAAGAAATCCAAGGATCCGGCCGCGATTAACAAGTGGAATAAGGCAATGGGCTTTTACGCCCTCGGTAGCCGCCTTCTCACTTATCTCAAACGCGCACTCGTCACGCGCCTGCGAGTCCATGACTACCGGTTTCAAGGTGCCCATCGCTTTTTTAGCGGCGGCGCTTGGTGTAAGGAGCAGCTCTTCTTTTATGACCCCTTTCCCGTGCGGAATATCGACGGCGAGAACCCTGCATTTTCCCGATGCTGCATCCAGCAGGGAAACGGTTACGCCATCAGCATGTATGACTTCGCGGATATTCGCTGCAATCGCGCGCAAAACCTCACGGCGGTCGAGGCTGGATGTGATTCTGGCCGTCAGATTCAGGAGCAATTGCAACCGGTCACCTAATCCGGATACTTCTTGGAACGCCAGAGCGTTTTCGACAGCGATTGCGATCTGTCCTGAGGCACGGTTGAGGAAATCGACATCTTCCGGCGAAAACGGAGTCTCTGTCGTGCGACAGATCCACAGCAGTCCGAGGCCCCGGCCGCGATTCACAAGCGGGATACAACACAAGGCTTCGATGCCCTCCGCAGTGACGAGGTCAGACGCATCGGGTGCGAGTTCGTCGTGTTCTCGCACGTCGATGACCACGGGTTGCAAAGTATCTATCGCTCGCTTGGCGATGCCGCGGGGTGTAACGAGCAGCTCCTCCCGGATGACCCCCTTGCCGTGGGGAAAATCCATGGCAAATACCCGATATTTTCCGGACGCGGCGTCGGGCAGCGAAACAGCGGCAGCATCGGCGTGAATGACTTCGCGTATGTTGGCTGCAATCGAGCGCAATACTTCCCGCAGATCCAGGCTGGACGTGATGCTGCTCGTCAGATTCAGGAGCAACTCAAACCGCTCGTTTCTAGGCTGAAGTGCCGCTTTTGTGCTCATAGGCAAAGCGCTGCAAATGATTGCCGGACCTACATATAGAGATGACCGATTTCGCTCCGGGGTCGCAAGTATTGCCGGTCGCGTTCCTCACTGCTGCCAGCCGCCACCGAGGGCCTCATAGACTTGCACAAGCGCAAGCCGCTCATTCAGTTGCGCCTGAACGAGATTCAACTCCGCCGCAAAATAATTTGTTTCGGCGGTTAGCACCTGGAGATAGCTCGCGCCGCCTTGTCTATAGAGCACCAGCGAGAGGTCGTCGGATCGCCGAGCTGCCTGAGTGAGCAGCTCCTGCTGACCGCGAAAGTCGCGAAATTTCTGATAACCAACGAGGGAATTGGAAACCTGCTCTAGCGCGTCCTGAACGGTTTGCTGGTATGACAGCACCGACTCTTGCCATTGCGCTCGGGCGAGCCTGAGTCCCGAACGGAGCCTTCCGCCCTCGAACACGGGCTGACTCACGCTGAATGCCGCGTTCCAGGTCTGCGAAGGCGCACTGATAAACTGATTCAATGCGTTGCTTTCGAGCCCTCCCATCCCCGTCAGGGAAATACTAGGAAAGAAAGCCGCTTTGGCCACGCCGATTTGCGCGTTCGCTGCGACGACGTTCTGTTCCGCTTCGCGGACGTCCGGCCGGCGCTCGAGCAACTGCGAGGGGAGGCCAGCGGGAATGCTGTCAAGAAGAGGTTGCTCGGTGATCGCACGCCCCCGCGGAATGGATTGCGGATTTTCGCCCAGCAGGATGCTGAGCACGTTCTCCTGCTGCTCGATTTGCCGTTCGAAGTCGGGAATGGATTCCGAAGCGGCGTAGACAAGTTGTTCTGACTGGCTTACGTCGAGGTCAGAAGCTCCACCGTGGTTGAAAAGCACTTGCGTCAACTGAAGTGATTGCTGCCTGGATGCCAGCGTGCGTTTCGCGATCTCAAGCTCGCTATCAAGTGCGCGAAGCTGGAAATAGGCGGTGGCCACGTTGGCCACGAGCGATGACATCGTTGCTCGCTGTCCCCACTCGGTGCCGAGCAACTGGGCGCGAGCTGCTTCAGTTTGGCGGCGATATTTTCCCCAGAAGTCCAGGTTCCAGATAACCGACAGATTGAGCTGGCCAGCGTTGACCTCGTAGGCTGGAAACAGATTTGAGACTTTGGAATTTCCCTCGCTGAAGACGCCCGCGCCGACGCTGGCGGAGGGGAGCTGATCGGCACGGGTGATGCCGACTTGTGCCTGGGCCTCGAGCACGCGAGTGGCGGCGATGCGCACATCATAGTTCTGCTGAAGCGCGGTGTGAATCAGTTGCACCAGCACGGGATCCTGGTACACCTGCCACCAGTTCTCATTTCCGAGCGATGAGGGCGGCGCCGCCGGGCTGGGCACTGCGGCGCGGTAGTCTGTGGGCACACTCACCGCCGGCCGTTTGTAATTCGGTCCGACTGCACAGCCAGCCAGCGCAACGATGACGACGGGCAAGAACGCAAGTTTTCTCATGTTAATCGCCTTGGCCTTGCGTTTCCGCGGGTAGGAGTCCTGGCGACTTCTGGCGCATAGCGCTGGAGACGCGTTCGACTACAGAGAAGATGGCGGGAACAAAGAATCTGCCGATGAACGTTTCCGCTAGCATACCTCCGATTACCGCCGTCCCCATGATCTGGCGAGCTACCGCACCGGCTCCGGATGCTGTCCAGAGCGGCACGCAACCGAGGATGAAGGCGAGCGCGGTCATCATAAGGGGCCGGAAGCGCAGCCTCGCTGCGGAGAGTGCCGCATCGACGACGGACATACCTCGTTTTTCGTAATCCTCTTTTGCAAATGCGACGATCAGAATCGAGTTCTTCGCTGCCAAACCGATCAGCATCACCAGGCCGATTTGGGCATAAACGTCGTTCTCCATCTGAACCATGTAAGGCGGCAGGTACAGGCCCATCACGAAGCGCCGCAGCCAAAGCGCGGCCAAGGCGCCGAATACCGCAACCGGCGTGCTGAGCAGCACGCTGAAGGGCAGACTCCAGCTTTCATAGAGCGCCGCCAAGACCAGGAAAACGAAGAGGAGCGAAAAACCGAAGATCACTGAAGCAGGAACCCCTTGTTCCGCCTGCACCTCTTGATAAGACATGCCTATCCAGTCGTAGCCCATTTCGGAAGGCATGGTTTGCTTAAAGACATCCAGGAGAGCCGCTCTTGCCTGATCGGCGCTATAACCGGGTGCGGCGGCGGCATTGATTTGTGCGGATCGGTACTCGTTATAGCGCATCGTGAACTCCGGACCGGAACGGGTCTCGAATTTCGCCAGCGCGCTAAGCGGGACCGTCTGCCCTTGCCCGTTGCGGACATAGAATTGTCCGAGATCGTTGGTGGTCGCACGGTAAGGAGCTTCGGCTTCCACATACACCTGCCAGGTGCGTCCGAAATCGTTGTAGTAGTTGACGAATAATCCGCCCATGTAAGCTTGAATCGTGTTGTAAACATCCGTCAAAGCCACGCCTTGCTTCAGCACTTTGCTGCGGTCCACATTGATGAACTCTTGAGGCACGCTCGGAATGAACGTGGTGCTGACCGTGGTAAGCTCAGGACGCTTGCGAGCGGCTGCGAGGAATTTGTTCAGGTTGTCTGTTAGAAACTGGACGTCCTTGCCGGCACGGTCCTGCAGAACAAACGTAACTCCGCCGGCGGTGCCGACACCGGGAATAGCAGGTGGTGAGAAACTGAAGACAGTCCCTTCCGGCAGCTGCTTGAGTTCCTGGTTCAAACGCGACTTGATGGCTTGATATTGTTCGGCCTGGCTCTTGCGGTCATCCCACGGTTTAAGACTGACCCACAAGAAAGCGTTGTAGCTGGTCCGGACATAACTGAGCAAGCTGAAACCAACCACGCTCGTCGTGTACTGAACGCCCGGCGTATTTGCGAGAACCTTCTCTACTTGTTTCGCAGCCGCGCTGGTGCGCTCCAACGACGCCGCATTGGGAAGCTGCATGTTGATATAGAGGTAGCCCTGGTCTTCATCCGGCAGGAAGCTGGTGGGCAGATGTTTTCCCAACAGCCACGCAGCACCTCCAGCCACCGCTAGCAGCACCAACACCAGTGCGCCCTTTCGAATTACGTCGCCCGACCAACGCACAAAGCTGTCGGTGGAGCGCTCCCAGTAGCGGTTAAAGACGCGAAAGAATTTTCCGAGCGGCCCGCGAGTTTCTTTCTTGGACCTGAGAAGCAGCGCCGAAAGTGCCGGGCTGAGTGTGAGAGCGTTGAACGCGGAAAGCATTACGGAGATTGCGATGGTGAGAGCGAATTGCTGATACAGCCTGCCGGTGATCCCCGGAATGAAGATCGTCGGCACGAACACAGCGGCCAAGACCAAAGCTATACCCACAACGGGGCCGGAAAGTTCCTCCATCGCTTTTACGGCGGCATCTTTGGGAGACAGCCCTTCCTCGATGTGATGCTGAACTCCTTCAACCACTACGATGGCGTCGTCAACCACCAGTCCAATTGCGAGCACCAAGCCGAACATTGAAAGCGTATTGATCGAGAAGCCGAACAGCGGAAAGATGGCGAACGTTCCCACCAACGAAACCGGCACCGCCAGCATAGGAATCAGAGTGGCGCGCCAGTCTTGCAGAAAGAGATAGACCACAAGAATTACCAACACAATCGCGATTACAAGGGTCCAAAGGATTTCTTTCATGCCTTCCGTGACCGGCAGTGTCTGGTCGAGCGAAACGGTGTAATCGATGTCTTGCGGGAAGTGTTGCTTCATCTGGGTCATGAGCTTTCGGACGCCCTCCACGGTTTGGACAGCATTGGTTCCGGGTAACTGATACACGGCAATGGCCCCGCTGGGCTTACCATTAAGGCGAGCGATCAAGCTGTAGTCCTGCGTGCCCAGTTCGACGCGAGCCACGTCTTTGACGCGAACGGTCCCACCGTTAGGCGCTTCGCGCACGATCACATCGCCGAACTGTTCCGGCGAAGTCAGGCGGCCTTGAGCCAGCACCGCATAGGTGAACTGCTGGTTGCTCTGAGCCGGCTCACCGCCAACCTCGCCAGCTGGATTCACAGTGTTCTGCGCCTGAAGCGCGTTAACAATATCCGTGACGGTGATACCGAGCTTCGCCAATTGATCAGGCTTCACCCACAGCCGCATGGCATACTGCCCCGAACCGAATATCTGCGTCTGGCCAACACCATACAAGCGCGCGATAGGGTCGTTGAGGTTGATGTAGGCGTAATTGGCCAGGTAGTTGGAATCATGGGTGCCGTGCGGCGAGTATAGGGCGATGATCATGAGCGGAGCCGTGGTTGCCTTCTTTAGCGTGATCCCGTAATTGTTCACCTCGGGCGGCAACTGGCCATTTGCCAGTTGCTGGCGCGATTGCGTGAGCAACAAGTCCGTGTTCGGATCCGTTTTGAGATCAAAATCCACGATCAACGTCGTTTGCTGATTCGCAGTGGCGTTGAGCGAATACATGTAGGTCATGTTGTCCACGCCAGTGACTTGCTGCTCGATGGGTACGTCAACCGATTGCTCCAGAGTCTCGGCGTCCGCACCGGGGTAATTGGCTTGCAACCGGATCTCGGGTGGAGCGATCTGTGGGAACTGAGCTACCGGCAGAGTCGCGATGCTGATCGCGCCGACGATGACGGTAAGAATCGCAATCACGATCGCGACGATGGGCCGTCGAATGAAAAAATTCGCCATGGCCTAACGCTCCTCCGTCTGTTTGTAGGGCGTGGGCGTCACCAGTTGGCCTTCTTTTGTTTTCTCGGCACCAACTGCCGCGACGCGTTCTCCCGGCTTCACCCCGGATGTGATTACCCAGAGCGTGCCCACCTTCGGCCCTACCTCCACGGTGCGGAGCTGTGCCCGGTTATCGGAGTCGATGACTGTGACCTGGTAGGTGCCTTGCTGCTGACTCACTGCCGCCTGCGGCACCAGCAGCGCTCCCGTGATGTTTCCGGTTGGCGCCTGAATGCGCGCGTACTGGCCGGGCCGTAACAGATTTTTGGGATTGGAGAATTCGCCTACGATCTGGATTGTTCCGGTGTCGGTGTTAACTTGACGGTTGGCGAAGATAATCTTACCGCGATAGGAATAGGTACTACCGTCGGCCAAGGTCAGCCGTAATGGAATTCGCGAGGCATGCGTCAGCCAATCCACGCTGCCCGGAGCGGTGCCGTCAGCCAGGCGCAGATATTCCTGTTCGCTAATCGGAAAATAGACCTTGATCGGATTCACCTGGGAGACTGCGGTGAGGACCGAAGACGTTTCGACCAGGCTCCCTACCTGCACAGTGTTGATGCCGGCGATGCCGTCAATCAGCGAAAGAACTTTCGTGTACCCCAAATTCAGCGCAGCCTGTTCGACCGCGGCCTGATCCGCTTCGACTGCCGCCTTCGCTCCAAGTTGCGCCTGCGTGTCGTTGTCGAGTTGACTCTGAGGAATCGCGTGAGCTCCCGCCTCGGGGATGTCGCGCTTCACGTTGATGTCGGCGTTGGCCAACTGGGCCTGAGCCTGCGCCAATTGCCCCTTGGCCTGATCAAGCGCCGCCTGAAACGGGCGCGGGTCGATTTCGAACAGAACTTGGCCTTCCCGGACAAATCCTCCTTCCTGGTAGTCCTTACGAATCAGATAGCCGCTCACGTGCGGTTGGATTTGAGCGTTGACGTACCCATCGAGCGTCCCCACCCATTCCCCCTCAAGCGGTACGTCTTTCTGAATCGCTGGCGTTACTTCAACCATGGGCGGCGCAGGGGGCGACGCTGAAACTACGTGGCGTTCGCATCCGGCCGCCATAGCTGCTACGAACACGAGTGCGATCAACAAACCAAACAGATTCGATAGGGAGCGTTTGCTTCGTGTACTCAAATTCTCAATGATGTGCTTGATGTAGGTTCCGCTGGCGGTGAATTGTGCTCCATCTTCCGCCAGCATGCGCAAGAGCTGCTCCCCGCTGTTGTCTATGAAGGTGACTTCATTGAGATCCACGATGCACGCGCGTCCCGTATCCGTGCGGTGATTCACCTTCCAACATGCCTTGAGCTCGTCTACCCATGGGCCGGAAAGGCGGCCGTGCAGATTCCATTTCTCTTCGGCGGCCGTTTGACTGAAGTTGATCTTCAACATGCTGTTTTCCTTGAAGCTTCTTTGTGAAAATCGCGACTGCGATTCTGTTGTGGCTCTCATGTTGTTTTCGAATCCTCAGCAATGTTCTTTCACTTCGTTCTTGTACTTCTGCGGGAGCTCGCGTTCCGCCTCCAGCCAGTCGTTCAAGTCGCAACCGTGAATCCCCCCGCGTTCAACGTGAATCTCAAACGCTCGCTTACGGATTTCCGCCGGGGATGGCCCGTTCTTCTGTTCGTCTTCCGCAACCTCTGGTGCAACGGGGCGCCCTCGCGTGTTCCAGGGATCGGTACGCAAATGTTGCGATTTCATAGTTCCTCGTCCTTTTCAAAAAAGTTTCACTTTAATGAGGTTTTCTGCCTGAGCGATCATCTGGGCTGAGCATCAGAAAAATCAGAACGCTAGCTGCGGCAATCAAGAGAACCAAAACCATGGGAGCTCCTTTGCGCGAGTTTTAAAATTCATGCGCAGGCCAGGCGATTTGCGGGCTACGGCCACCGAGATCAGGTCCTATCCGACATCGCAGCGATTCGGCTAGACTCCTTCTCGCGCGGAACAAGCGAGTTTTAACGGCGGACACCGAGAGACCCATGTGTTGGGCTGTCTCCTGGGTCGTTAACTCTCCCAGTTCCTGCAACTCGATGGCTCGCTGCATTCCAGGACTCAACTCTCCCACTGCCGTGGACAAGATTCGTACGCGTTCGTCTTGCAAATAGCTGGCTTCCGGGTCTGGGCTGGCATCGGCGATCTGGAGGGTGGGCGTTGTTCCTTCGTCGCGGCTGGAATCATCGAGCGGGAACTCGCGCAGCGCACGGCGTTTGCGCAGCAACACCAGGGCGTTGTTTATAGCAATGCTAGTCAACCATGTGGAGAACGAGGATCTACCTTCGAAGCCCAGCAAGTGGATGAACGCTCTTTGGAAAGTCTGCTGGACAATGTCCTCGGCGTCTTCCCGACTCCGTGTATAGCGGAGCGCAAGCCCAAAAATCCTTTGCCGATGGCGCTTGACGATGGTTTCAAATGCCAGGTCATTTCCACCCCTGGCAGAAGCGACCAGTTCTTCGTCCCTGGCCGAGAGTTGGGAGGAATCGACGGTCACGCCTAGTTCGTCAATCGTCTTCAATAGTCGACGGTCCATGGTGCTTCTCCTGGGTACCTTTCGAATGGGCTCCTGAGGCAACCAACATTACGTATCTGCACTCGCTGGGACTAAGGGCAAGGATTAGGCCAAATCTGCGGGAGCCGTAAGTGGTGGAATTTCAGAGGAACACGAATCGGCAGTTGAATCTGTCGAACCTAACCGGTGTTGAAACTGTTGAAGGCGTCGAAGATGGCGAAATCCTGAAAGGCCGCGATAATAGGGCCAAGCAGGTAACTTAGTCGAGCTAGCAAAAGAGCTCAGGCGCATCGACAGCAATCCCGAAAACACGCGACGCCGGAAAGCGCAACTCGAAGCGGAGCTTGAAAATCTGACGCGAGCAGTCGCCGGCGGGTTGGATTCAGCATCGCTACGTAAGGGAATTGCGGAGCGTGAAGTGGGAATCTCCGCGCTCACAGCCAGGGTGTCGGGGCGAACGAAAGTTAGCGTCCGTTCTCAAATTCGTGATCTGCGAAAATTCGTGCTCGGGAGCGTCGGCGATTTTCGCGAGCTTATCTCGGCCAACGATAATGCCGCGGCAACGCGGATGGAGCTGACAAAACACGTCAAAGAAATCGTGCTCTCACCGGGAGATGGGGGAGGAGATTAAGTACACCGGGAACTGGGACCTATTGGGTGACGGCGGCAATATGGATGGTGCCGAGGGCGGGAATTGCTCCCATCTGCCGCAGACCCTTCGCCCCGTAATCCCATTTGAAGGCTTTTTCAAACGAGTGGCCTAGCAGTTGTCAGGGGCGTGCGCAGCCTAGGCCGGTGGGCCCGATGTGCGACTGCCCGATGCGACGGAGGTCGGATCAGTCGTAAAGCGCAACGAGATTCAGGGAAGGAGTCTGCCCGATGCCGAAGGGCCACGGAACGCGAGGCTATTATCGGATTCCGACCAAGAGTCCGGCCAATCTAATAGACGGCCCTCTCGCGGAGGCCGTGCGAGCCAAGTTTGCGGACGGTTGGCCCAAGGCCCGAATCGCGCGCGAGTTTCGTCTCAACCGCCGCACGGTAATTAGAATCTGCGGTTCCACCGCTTGTCAGTCCGATCCCCCGACGCCTGACCTTGCGCCCGCATCGAGCCCGACCGTACGGTGCATCGGCTGCGGGATAACAATCCGAAAAAGCATTTTGCGCGCGCACTGGCCGAACTGCCCTGCGGTGCGAGAGGGTCAATTGTTGCTCACGGACTTCCCGATCTAAAAACGCTCACAGACTCCCGCCTGAACAGAATCGGACAGTGACAAAAGCTGACTCCTGGGATCTTCAGAACCCCTCGAAAATTCAGCACCGCAATCGCGCAACGGCCGTCAGCATTGAGGAAAGTACTCTTGGCTCGAGTTTTTGTTTCGCCCTCGAGGAGAAAACTGATTGCCCGCGAGTGCACGAATTCCTGAGCGCCTTACGCGGTCATCACACGGCGCCGTCCCGTGGCGGAATTCCAGTATCGAAAACGCTAGCGACTGGCGAACTGAGTCCTGATAAGTGGATCCGCACTTGATTGCATAAACAACGACCAAAGGTTCGGGAGAAAGGAGCCGAACATGATCATTATAGGCGTGGATTATCACCCGAGCGACCAGTACATCGCGTTTGTCGATACCCAGACAGGAGAAGGCGACGAACGGCGATTGAACCACAGTGATGGAGAAGCCGAGAAGTTTTATCGCGAACTGGCNGCACGAGGAGCGAGCGTGCGCGTGGGGATGGAGACCACCGGCTATTTCCCGCTGGTTCGAGCGGTTACTGGCAGAACTGGGCATCGAGTTGTGGATCGGCGATGCGGCGAAGATCAAAACCAAACGAGTCCGCAAGCAGAAGACCGACCGCAACGATGCTCAGCTTCTGTTGAAGCTGCTGCTAGACAATAACTTTCCCAGGATCTGGGTACCTAGTCCGGAGAATCGGGATCTGCGGCAACTGCTCTGGCATCGGCATCGGCTGGTGCAGATGCGCACGCGGATCATGAATCAACTGCAGGCTCTGGCGATGAACGAAGGCCAGCGACGGAAGAAGAAGCTGTGGAGCGAAGCAGGGCGAGCACAGCTGGAAAAGCTTCCGCTCGCACCGTGGGCCTCTCGGCGCCGGCAGGATCTGCTCGAGCTGCTGGACCGGATGAACCCCAGCATCGCAGAGCTAACCGCAGCGATCGAACGGGAAGCCAAGAAGTGGCCCGAGGCGCTGCGGCTCATGACGCATCCTGGTGTGGACGGCGCTGGCCTTCGTGCTGATCATCGGAACGGTGGAGCGATTTCAGTGCTGCAAGCAGATCGGTAGTTATGTCGGACTGATTCCATGCGAGGACTCCAGTGCGGGCCATCAACGACTAGGCCACATCACCAAGCAAGGCATTTCTCTGTTGCGTTTCTTGCTGGGGGAAGCAGCGCAAGCGGCAGCGCGTTGCGATGTGGACTGGAGACGACGGTACATGCATCTGGCGCTGCGCCGGCAACGGAACATTGCCAAGGTGGCCATGGCCCGAAGACTGGGAGTGCGCTTGTACTGGATGTGGCGAAACGGTTGGCAGTATGCGCAGTGGATCACGTTCAGTTCGCACGCGGGACAGCTCGGTACCGGACATGGCGTGCAGTAGAACGCCGTCCACTTGAATGGGCATCCCGCTCCCTCGCGAGAGGGAGTTTGAACGAGTAATTATGGTCTGAAGCTGGGATCGAAGAGATGTGTGGGTCGGACTGAAACCGACCGAAAGATTACAGGCGAGCCGTGGTCGTCGACAGGGCCGAAGAACACGACGAACAAAAACACTCTCTGAAGTGAACGGAGAAGTGCGCTTAAAAAAGAGATTGACACAGCCGACGTTGTTAGAGATGTCCGGTTTGAGCTGACAGCGTTAATCAGGACTTGAGGATTACTTCCGGGTTGCCCGGTTAAACATGAGGTCTGTCGACACCCCGCTGACTTCCTCGGACTGCGCCGGGCAAGTTCGGGCAAGTTCGTTGTCACACACGGAGGCGTAGCGTATGATGCGCGAGTCGCAAATCCCCATCACAGATCCCGGAAGACACCTTTCAGTCGAAATTCATGCTTGACCGGAGGTGGGCTCATGGTCATGCCCACGAAGACGAGAAATTCGGCCCCATTCGCGGAAAGGTCGCTTGTCGGAATCCTAGCGGCGCTTCTCGCCGTCGCTGCGCTGGGTCGGGCTGAAGCCCAGGCGCGAAAATTCGAGATGGGAGACGTCCAGAGAATCGTCGAAGTTTCCAGCCCGGCGATTTCGCCCGACGGAAAGTCGATCATCGTTATCGTGACCCGCGTGAATTGGGATGAGGACCGTCACGACAGGCAACTCGTCCTCGTGGATACCGCCACCGGCGCCCAACGACAGCTCACCAACATCCGCAAAGGATTGAGCTCGCCGCAGTGGTCGCCCACCGGCGATCGGCTGGCATTCCTTGCGGAAACTGGCGAAGAAAAGAAAGCCGCCGAGCAAATCTTTGTGCTGCCCATGAACGCCGGCGAGCCGCAGCAGGTCACCAGCGCGCCTCTGGGAGTCGAGCAGTTTGCCTGGCGTCCGGACGGCGCCCGCATAGCTTTCGTCTCGCCCGACGAACCACCCAACCAAGCCGACATCGACAAGCACCACGACCTCTTCGAAGTGGGCGACAACTCATTTCTCGCTACCGCCGCTCCCACTCCTTCGCACATCTGGCTGGTCTCTGCCTCAGGCGGCGCAGCAAAGCGCCTAACCTCCGGCGCGTGGAGCCTGTCAAAAACCGCGCAGGCTTCTTCGCCGTCCTCCCCGCTTTCCTGGTCGCCG
>JGI12635J15846_10002200_pt1 | contig 17087 bp, 17 predicted proteins | sample BlaSpr_A8_OM2_M2_FD_15846 | JGI IMG/M metagenome (IMG submission 15846) | reverse complement strand
GGGTTTTAGCTTTATAGTGATTCGCCCCCTGGCACTCAACCTGAACTTGCACCGGAACCCGAAGCTGCAGCCGCCGCTCACGCCTCATAAGGGCCCGAACCGCCCTGAAACTCGATTTCGCCCGTTCCACTGCAAACGGTTTGTGCAACACGAAATGGGCTCCCATATCGAAGCCGCCCTTGAGCCCGACCGAAGCCTCCACCAACACGATCGCCAGCGCTCTCTTGTTGACCGGAGCCGCCTGTGCCGCCTTCAGCACATTGGTGGCATTCTCCACATTCGCGGCGTCCACGATTATTGCTTCGAAACGTTGCCGCGTAATCCGCCGGATGGCATCATCAACTTCGGAGCAGTGTTCGACGGTTATCTCCAAGTCGCTGAGAACCCGGCGCAAAATGCGCACCGTCTTTTCGTCGGAACTAAGGAGCAGAGACTTCAGATTCATGCTGACTCATTGGTTCATTTAGATTGATCGAAGCTTTTGAGGCATTTCCAAACTTAAGGGATTGGTTCGGCAGGCGGAACGGCCCCCATTCGAACTTTAAGTCTGCTGCAATGTGCGGTCAACGCCATAGCCCGAGCTCCCGATTACTCTAGTCACTTCTCGGCATATTCGGTTCGCTCAACAATAGGGCTCGTCCTGAAACGCGACCGACCCGCCCGCTGGAGATCAAACCGTAAAGATAGGACGGTTATATTATTTTTCATAATTAGGCAGAATCGAGAACTGGCTTGTTGCGGTGCAAATGCTTCTACTCAAAGGGGATACGACAAAAGAACCGCAATGTCGCATTTAGTTGTTGACTAAATGATAAAAAACCTATTATTATCAACAGCTTCCAAGGGCATAAATGGGGTTGGTAATAGCCGTCGCATTTTTTACTTCTTCTCATGAATCCCTTGGTGGTTGCTTCGAATCAAACTGTGTAGAGACTCGACTAAAGTCCTTTATTCCAATTTCAAGAGGAATATTATTCATGGCTAAAAGACGCGGAAATCCAAACTGGGGCAAGCCAGAGCCCATCGGCCCGGTTGTCCCTACGATCACCGAATTTGAGCAAGTTGTTCACGAGTATAAACTGTCTCCTGACCAATATTTGCGCTCAACCCGGCTGCGCGAATGGGCGCGCCGTAACAAGAATTCCAAGTACATCCCTGAACCATTACTCGAAGCTTGGGGCTTTGAAATCGAATCCACCCTGTAAAGAGCGGTGAAGTCATAACAAGGGTCGCTGCGGCGACCCTTTCCTTTTGTTTATTATTCTTAATCGCGGTGCAACGTATTTTTAAATGAGGCGGATTTTTTAATTGGCGGACATTTGGCTAGCCTTTGTCTATAAGATTTTGTTTGAACAGGCTGGCGCTTTATCTATAAGTTCTGCTAACGCCTTGCATATAAGTTTTGAAGGGGCCCGGCTTTAGCCGCGCCGTTTCGTCCCATAGGAAAAGGGGCTTTAGCCCCTGAGTGAGCTATGACCCCTAACTCGCCTTTCACCGACGTCCCCACCGCCATCGAAGAGATCCGCGCCGGCCGCATGATCGTCGTCATCGACGACGAAGACCGCGAAAACGAAGGCGACCTCACCTTAGCCGCCGAAAAAGTCACACCTGAAGCCATCAACTTCATGGCCAAGCACGGACGCGGCCTGATCTGCCTCGCCATGACCGAAGAGCGTCTCGACCATCTGCGCATCGGTCCTATGACCAGCGAGAACACAGCTCAATATGGCACCGCTTTTTGCGAAGCCATCGACGCCCGCGAGGGCGTCACCACCGGAATCTCCGCCCACGACCGCGCCCATACCATCAAGGTGGCCATCAACCCCGCCACGCGCCCATCCGATCTGGCGCGCCCCGGCCACATGTTTCCGCTCCGCGCCCGCAAGGGAGGAGTCCTGGTTCGCGCCGGCCAAACCGAAGCCTCCGTCGATCTCGCCCGTTTAGCCGGAATGATTCCCGCCGGCATCATTTGCGAAATCATGAAAGATGACGGCACCATGGCCCGCGTCCCCGACCTGATCGAATTCTGCCGCACCCACGAAATGAATATGCTGACCGTAGCCGAATTGATCCGCTACCGCATGCAGCACGAGCGCTACGTTCACCGTGTAGGAGAAGCGCTGGTAGAAACGAAACACGGTGAATTCCGCCTGATAGCCTACGAAAGCGAAGTCGATGGCGGAGACTCGCACTTGGCCCTGATCCGCGGTGATATCAGCGATCCCTCTACCTCAGTTCTAGTCCGCATGCACGCACATTGCCTGCTGGGCGACGTCTTCGGAGCGACCGGGTGCGATTGCAATCCTACCCTCGAAGCCTCAATGAAGATCATCGCCGAAGAGGGAAGAGGTGCACTCATCTATTTGCACCAAACCTCCAAAGGCTTCTCCGCGGAGAAAATCGGCGAGCAGTCCTTCCTTACCTTCCATAGAGAACGCAGCCTACCCTCACTCCCCGAAAGCGAAAGAAAAATCCATAGAGAAATCGGCCTCGGAGCCCAAATCCTCTCCGACTTAAATCTCAAACGCATCCGCCTGCTAACCAATCACCCAAGACGAGTAGCCGCCCTCGAAGGCTTCGATATAGAAATCGTAGAGCAGGTCCCCGTAAAGTTCTCCGCCCAAAAAAATAGATGATTGTGCTTGCGTAGGGACGGACGCATTCGTCCGTCCAGCCGAGCGCAGATTGGCAAAGCCGCCGCACAGCGCGAGAGAAAGCCGAAAGCGACTGAACATAATTTTAACTATTACTTCGAAGGGGACGCAGCAGCCGCTGTTGCTTTTGGGTGGCGCAGCGGTTCACCGCCGCGATAACTCGACTAGTCTCACGGGCGGCTTTAGCCGCTGAGGCGCATCACGAGAAATGCGCGGAACTCTAGAACGACTTGCGCACCGTAATCACTTCATCCTTAATAAAAAACTGCGCGGGACAAACAGTCGATCCGCAGATCGTCGGCAACAAGCCCGCCATCTGCTTTCGCGTAATCAACCCTAGCGTCCCGCACGATGGGCACGAAAGCACCGCCCAGTAAGGATCTTCCTTCTCGCCCACTTCGCCGGCATTCTCCAGCACAAACACGGTCCCGGGTTCCATCTGTTCGGGAATCCACTCGTTAATAATGCTCAATTCACCGATCATCATGCCTCCCCCGCTTTCCGTTTATGCTCTCTTCGCCCGGCGAAAATGCCGGACCGAACCCGCTGCCTTCTTGCGTGACTGAATCTCCGCCCGCACCCGCCGGACCTCGTCGCTCAGGCAAATGTCGAACATAGGCTGCCGCGCATTCTTCAGCAGATCCACCACCTGCCGCGCCGATGTTCGCAGATACAAATGCATGCCATCCGTCAGCAGGTGATACTCAGAAGACGCGCTTACCGAAGCCGCTAAGTCCGTTCCAAATTCCTTTTGCAGGAAGGCAATCACCTTCCGCATCCGCTGCAGCGAAAATCCACGACGCCGCAACTGGCAGAGCACCGCCACCGTCACCAGTTCCTCCCAGTTGTAAACACGCCGATGCCCCTCGCGACTGGGCACAACAACTCCGCGCTCATCCCACCACTGCAACTGCCGCGCCGTAATCCCGGTCAGCGCCATCACGTCGTTGGATGAAAACTGTTTCTGCATCTCGAACCCATTCTGTTTCAAACAATAAAACACGAAAATGTTTCAAACATTCTAGGCGGGATCGGTAGAAAGAGTAGAAGCTTTCATTCGATCGATTGTTAACTAGAAGGGAACATCCTGAGCAGCTCACCCCAAACACCCGTAACAAGCACGAAAAAGTCTTCCTTAGTGAACCTTAGTGCCCTTGGTGGTGAATGCATAATGCGGACAGCACCACGAATGCGAGCCCCTGTACGTTTCGGTCCCTACCAATTAACATTACTCACAGCAAAATTTCCGAATCAGGGGCCCATAACATTCCATGATCCAAAAAGTGCGTGTGTCCGCAATCGCGATAGCCGTGTTCGGCCTGATGTCAGCCACTTTAACTTTCGCGCAGCAAACGGAAACTAGAAGACGCAAGACCGAAGCCGCGCCTAGCAAAACCGCTATCGCCACCGACACAACTAGCGCCGATCAAGACAAAGAAAAAGATAAAGACGAGAAGAACGAAGGCGACCCGCTCTTCCGCGGAATGAAATACCGCTCTATCGGCCCCTTTCGGGGCGGACGCTCCCTAACCGCCGCCGGCATTCCCGGTGACCCCACGACCTACTACTTCGGTGCCACCGGAGGCGGCGTCTGGAAATCCATCGACGGCGCCAACACCTGGTCTCCTATCTTCGACAAAGACGGAGCTCCCTCCATCGGCAGCATCGCCGTCGCTCTCTCCGATCCCAACGTCGTCTACGTCGGAACGGGCGAAGCCTGCATCCGCGGCAATATCTCGCACGGCGATGGCGTCTGGAAATCAGTCGATGCTGGAAAATCCTGGAAGAGCATCGGCCTCAAGGATTCGCGCGCTATCGGCAAAGTGATCGTTAATCCACACAACTCCGATATCGTCTTCGTAGCCGCTCTTGGCCATCCCTTCGGACCCAACGCCGAACGCGGAGTTTTCCGTACCACCGATGGCGGCAAAACCTGGCAGAAGGTTCTCTACAAAGACGACAACACGGGAGCCATCGATATAGCCTTCGATCCGCAGAACCCGAACATTTTATTTGCTTCGCTCTGGGAGGCGCGAAGAACTCCGTGGACGCTCTCCAGCGGCGGGCCCGGCAGCGGCGTTTATCGCTCCAACGATGGCGGCACAACATGGAAACATCTTGAAGAGCATGGCCTCCCCAAAGGTCCCTACGGGCGCATCGGCATCGCCGTCGCCGCAAATTCCGACCGCGTCTACGCCCTGATCGAAGCAAAAGAAAACGGCGGACTCTACCGCTCCGACGATGGCGGCGACTCGTGGGATCTGGTCAATGGCAGCCACGGCCTCTTCCAGCGAGCCTGGTATTACATGCACGTCATCGCCGATCCGCAGGATTCGAACACCCTTTACGTCGCCGATGTCGAGTTTTTCAAGTCAACCGACGGCGGCCGTAACTTTAATAAAATCAAAGTTCCGCACGGCGACAACCACGGTCTCTGGATCGATCCCAAAAATACAAAAAGAATGATGGCCTCAAACGACGGAGGCGTCACTCTAAGCCTCGATGGCGGCAAATCCTGGACTCGCGAAGACAACCAGCCGACCGCGCAGTTCTACCACGTTGCTACCGATACGCGATCTCCGTATTACGTCTACGGAGCGCAGCAGGATAATTCCACCGTAGCCATCGCCAGTGCTAGTGATGAAGGCTCCATCGGCCGCGATAGCTGGTATTCCGTCGGAGGCGGGGAGGCTGGCTACATCGCGCCCGATCCCAGCGACCCCAACATCATTTACGCTGGAGACTATCAAGGCAACCTCACGCGCTTCGATCGCCGCACAAATCAAGTGAAGAGCATCGCCGTTTGGCCCGAACTCTCCGACGCCAGCGGCGCTGCTGTTCTCGATCACCGCTTTCAATGGACTGCTCCCATCATCACCTCGCCGCAAGATCCCAACACGATCTACTACGGAGGCGAGCGCGTCTTCAAAACCACCGACGGCGGAACCCACTGGCAGGCAATCAGCGGCGACCTCACGCGCAACGACAAATCCAAGCAGCAGCCCTCGGGCGGACCGATCACGGTCGACGACACTGGCACCGAATACTACGACACCGTTTTCACGATCGCTCCATCGCCGCTAACCAAGGGCCTCATCTGGGCGGGCACTGACGACGGTTTAATTCAAATCACCCGCGACGAAGGCAAGACTTGGACCAACGTCACTCCCAAAGATCTCGCCGAGTGGAGCCGCATCAGCTTGATCGAAGCTTCTCCGCATGACGCCGCGACCGCTTACATAGCCGTTGACCGCCATCAAAGCGATGACCTCGCCCCGTACATCTACAAGACCACCAATTACGGATCCACGTGGACCCGCATCAGCAACGGCATTCCCGACGGAGCCTTCGCCCGCGCCGTTCGTGAAGATCCTAAGCGAAAAGGCCTGCTCTACGCCGGAACCGAGCGCGGCATCTTCGTCTCCTTCGACGACGGTGCCCACTGGCGCTCGATGCAACTCAATCTACCGAGCACGCCGGTGCACGACGTAGTCATTAAGAACGACGACCTGGTAGTAGCGACACACGGTCGAGCCTTCTGGATCCTCGACGACGTATCCCCACTCCGTCAATTCGCGGACTCCGTAGCCAGCGAAGATGTCCATCTTTACAAGCCCACAACTGCGCATCGAGTGCACAGCGGAGAAGCGCCGTCCCGCCTGGCATTTGCCGGCAAGAATCCTCCTAATGGCGCTGTCGTTTACTACTATCTGAAACCCGAGCCAAAACAAGAAGGTTCAAAAGAATCGCCGAATGGCATCAAGCACGACGTAAAGCATGAAGTGAAGCAGGAAGTTAAGATCGAAATCCTCAACGCTTCCGGCGCGGTAATACGCAAGTACTCGAGCAAAAAGTCCGATCCGCTCGATGAGCCGCTGGATCCCGATGACAAAAAGCCAGAAAAACAAATCAAGCCCGAAGAAGGCCTCAATCGCTTCGTTTGGGATCTACATTACGAAGAGGCAAATCGAGTCCCCAACTATTACCTTTGGGAATATAACGAAGGCGCAAAAGGACCCCTGGCTCTGCCCGGCAACTATCAGGTGCGGCTGATCGCAAACGGCAAAACTCTAACTGCTCCTTTTGAAGTCAAAATCGATGCCCGAGTCACCACCTCGCAAGCCGACATCGAGAAGCAGTTCAAGCTAGAGATGGACGTCCGTGAGCAACTAAACCGCGTTTACGACGCTGTCAACCAGATTCAGGACGTTCGCGAACAATTAACTAGCCTCAAAAAGCGCCTAGCTGAAAACGACTCCTCAAAAGTCTTGTTCGACAGCGCAACTGCCCTAGATTCCAAGCTGATCGCGGTTCGTGACCCTCTGATCAACTTCAAAATCAGCGCCAGCGAAGATTCCCTGGCCTATGCTCCAGGAATCGACGCGAAGCTTGCATTCCTCTCGATGGCGATAGCTGGTTTCGCCGACTCCGCTCCAACCGAGGCTCAATACCAGGAGTTCGACAAACTGAAAAAGCGGACCGACGAATTGCTGGCCCACTGGGACGAGGTTCGCAACGCGGATATAACCAAGTTCCAAAAGTTAGCCGCCGAACAAAATGTCCATTCCATCTACGTGCCCGATGTAAACAGCGAGCGAGTGCAAGGCGGAGGAGAAGAAGAATAAATAAGCGCAATAAGTAAGCCCAAAAAATTAAAAGCAAAAAGTAAGCACGAAAAAGTAAGGCAAAAAAAGTGGCGCACCGTTAAAGTGCGCCACTTCGCTTTCCCCGGTGAGTTTTTCCTTCGTGAACCTTAGTGCCCTTCGTGGTAAAGCTCTTGCTTTTGATCTTGACCTAGCTTCGAAGCCGCTCCCCCTAAATAAACATCTCGTCCTGCGGAACGTTAGAACCATTGCGTGGCCGTTTCTTCTGTCCCACAAAAACCTCAAACCCGGTACTGATGGCAGCCACCAGTCCGTTGACCTGCCGCAGCGGAGAGGTAACCGTGCGATGAACAGCCTCGCTCGTCTCCTCCACCTTGTCGATGGTCCGGCCCAGCAACTCGTCCGCCCGAATCACCTGCAATCGTGCCCGATCCACAACGTCGGTGATGGTTGCATCGATCCGGCTGATCTGGTTCTTCACCGTCGCGGATGATTCCGAAACATTGGCGCTGATCTCCTCGACCTTACCCGCGATCGCTTCAACCCTGGCCGCGATAGCCTCGATCTTCGGACGCAGTTCCACCACGGTCGCATGTACGGTTTCGATTAAGGGTATCCCTTTGCCCTTCACTTCTTCAGCAAGCGCTTCCATCTTCGTCATCGTCTTGCGAGCCGTCAGAAAAAGCGCAACCAGTACTCCGGCCTGAATCAGCACCGCGAACGAAGTTACCGCGATAAATATTTTTAAAAGATTGTCATCCATTGCTGCGACTCCCGCGCTGCTTTGGCAGCTTTAGAGATTTTTGGACTGTTCGGCACCAGCCGTCGTCGTCTCGTTATATGCCTGCCGGCCGGCTTCATATGCGGAGCGGAACTGCTCCTTCTGGTTATTAAGAACCTCGCGCCCGCGATCCGCCCACTCTCCTGCCTGCTCTTTTACCCGTCGAGCCTGCTCCTTCGCTTTCTCGCCACCGGCTTGCGCTTTGGTGCGAAGAACTTCGCGGGTTTCATCGCCCGATTGCGGCGCATACAATACTCCAACCACAGCTCCAACTCCGAGCCCGGCCAGAAACCACAAGAAACCACCACCATCACGATCTGCCATAATTACCTCCTCTTTCTCTATCTGGGATGGTAGCACCCGGATAACGTCAGCACAATTTGTCGAGCCAGTCACGGAGCCGTACTTTCTCCATCGCTCGCAGTTCAACTTTAGAGGGTCTTATGCACAGCAGGGTTGTACCACTTGAAAGAAAGCATGGCTCCACCGGAAAAGTCAGCTGTAAGCACGCAGTAGCGGACGCATTCCACCACGCAGCGGCGATCAGGCACTTGTGCTAAATGCCCTAAAAGCGCAGAATGAGTCAATTTTTTAGGAGGTCTTTATTGTCCGACCGCAAGTATCGGCAACGCGGCTACCAGGATTCCGGTAGCAAGCCCAAGAAAGAATTCGAGAAGTCTACCTCCGCAAAAAGAGAAAATACTTACGGTCCGCGTCCTCTCAACATGCCCGGCACCCGGACCGTCTCCCGTTGCGCCGAATGCGGAGCCCTCCTGCTGCACCTAACTGATCCCGTCGGAAATTGTCCCAAGTGCGGCTTTGCTCTGCATGCCTGCAAACAATGCGAACACTTCGATCCTTCCAGCCGCTTCGAATGCAACCAACCGATTCCTGCCAGGGTTTCTCCCAAGGACAAGTTAAATAACTGCCCCCTCTATTCCATTCGAGTCATGGTAGAAAAAGAGACATCAAGCAAACCCGCGCAACGCCCCAACGACGCCCGCGCCGCATTCGACAATTTATTCAAAGATTAATTTTAAAATTGGCCTTGGTTAGAGAAGATTTAACCGCAAACGGTCTGGAACGGAAAACGCTACCGGGCGTTCGCATGTATCTCAACCGTGGACCAAGTTTTATCGGCGGCATGGCATAGGGTCTCCAAGAGACACTGCGCGCATTTCGGATTTCGCGCCATGCAAAGCTTTCGTCCATGCCAAATGACTTCATGCGAAAAATCCGTCCAGCGCTCCTGCGGGATTATGCGCATCAGATCCTCTTCAATCTTCTTCGCCTCTTCGTGCTTCGTGAGTTCGAGACGGCGTGAGATTCGCGTCACGTGCGTATCCACAACGAGCCCGACATTTTTTTTAAACCAGGTCCCCAGCACGACATTCGCGGTCTTGCGAGCCACTCCCGGCAGGCTCAGCAACGATTCCATCTCTTCCGGAACGTTGCCCCCAAATTCTGCAACTACCTTTCGCGCAGCGCCCACTACTGACTTCGCTTTGTTGCGGAAGAATCCCGTCGAGCGAATATCGGGCTGCAACTGCTCCGGTTCAAGCCGCGCGAAATCCTGCACCGTAGGATATTTCTTAAAAATGATCGGCGTTACTAGGTTGACTTGCACGTCGGTGCATTGCGCCGAAAGGATCGTAGCCACCAGCAACTCCCACGCACTTCGATGGGTCAGCGCACAAGTCACGCCGGGATAAAGCTGATCAAGCCCAGCGATGATTTTACGCACCCGCTCGGGAGACGTTGGATCAGCCGGTCCCCGGCTGGACCTATCTTTTCCCCCCTCTTTTTTTTCCGCGGAAGATTTCGTTTTGGGTCGCAACTTAGACAGGCCCTCCATCGGCGTCGAAGACTGAACCGTCGCGCGACCTCCCGTCCTGCGAGCCGTCGCACCCGCGGCTGAACCGCTCTTCGTTCGCGATCCCTTCGTTGTCTCGCCGCTTACTCCCGCCTTCTTCAACGTTACCTCCCGCACCCGCCGAGCGCCACTGCGGCTCGGCTGACGCGGCGAATTTCCCCGAGGCATTGTTCCTCCTGATCAATGAACGTCGATCATGAACGTAGAGCAATGAACGTCGTTATGGTACCAAAGCCTCTACACTGCCAAGTGGCTACACATGGCTGAAAGTAACTCGGCTGCAATTGACGCCGTGGCTGCCGGATGAGTAGTCTGGAACCTGTCAAACAAAAAGGAAAAATAAAGTGGCCGTGAAAAGCGTTCAACTCGGACAGGTCTGGCGCCATGATGCAACGGGCCGGGACCATCTCATCACCAAAGTGTACAGCGAAGTCTTCTCGCAATATGCGGTTCTTCGCCCCGCCGAGGTCACTGCTCCCGACGCTCCTGTAGTGAAAGTGAAGGTCGCAAAATCGGCAGAAGGCGTCACCTTGCCCGGCTTCAGCTTTACGCAAGAAGGCGCGTTCTGAACTTGCTGAGCCATTCCATTAGAATCTAAGCACCTATAGAATCTAGCCACCTATGATTCCCATCTATAAATTTGTCATCCTGAGCGAAGCGAAGGACCTGCTTTTGATCAGCCGCCGCTCCTGACCCATGATCCTCATCATATGACCTTCATAGCATGACTGAAAAAATCCTAATCATTCTGTTCGCCTTTATCAGTTCTCTAGTGGCCGCAACCGGCTATGCCGGAATCACGCTCCTCATGGCCATCGAATCCGCGTGCATCCCGCTGCCCTCAGAACTCATCATGCCCTTCGCCGGTTATCTCGTCTACACCGGCAAGATGCATCTGTTCTGGGCCGCAACCGCCGGAGCCATCGGCTGCAATCTAGGTTCGCTGGTTGCCTACGAAATCGGCTGCTATGGCGGCCGTCCTCTAGTCGAGCGCTACGGACGTTGGATCCTCATGGGCCGCCGCGAACTCGACTGGGCCGACCACTTCTTTCAACGTCACGGAGACTTGGCGGTCGTAATCGGTCGTCTGCTTCCAGTGATCCGAACATTCATCGCACTGCCCGCCGGAATCGCACGCATGCCCCGCGGCAAATTCCACATTTATACATTTATAGGCTCATGGCCCTGGTGTTTCGCCCTGGCCTACCTAGGAATGAAATTAGGAGAAAACTGGCGCTCTCTCGGCAAATATTTCCATAAGTTCGACGCCATCATAGGAGTCTTCTTAATCGCCGCCATAGCCTGGTTCCTCTGGTCCCACTGGCAAAATCGCCTTCAAGTCAACGAGAACTAGTAGGGCCTCGATTTTCTCCGTGACCTTCGTGCAACCTCCGTGCCCTCTGTGGTAAAGATTTTCAACCACAGGGCAAAAGGAACAAGGGGAAACCAAATCGCGCCTATCATTCGACCACCGGACGCGCCAACTGCGATGCCACTAACATCCACTTCCCATTGCGCTTCCGCAGCACATCAAGATAAACGTAACGCACGCTGAATTTCTTCCCCTCAGCTTCCACCTCATTAGACTCAGAGCCGTGCACCACCGCCGTATCGCCGAACACGCGAATCCTGCGCCCAGTAGAAACAATCGACGGATACCGAATTGCACCCGTCCGAAAATTATTCAGCACATCGTGCTTAGTAAAAGCCTTGCCAGATTCGTTGTACTGCACGTAGTCGTCCGCAAAAATCTGCGCCAGCACCTCCAGATCGCTACTCATAAGCGCCCTATCTCCAGCCTCGTGCAGTGCCAAAATCTGCCGCTCGTCATCCTCTGCCGTACACCGCTCTTCGCTTGTCATCCCCAACCCTCCCGTAGAGACGCGGCTAGCTGCGTCTCACCGCCGACCGCTTTTGAAAATGGCGTACGAATCGCGTGCTTGATTGCGAGGAGCGGTGGTGGACGTGCGGGAACGCCCGTCGCTCCACGAATTTTCTATAGATCGCGCTCTATAGATCGCGGCACTTTCTCCATCTTCCACAAATGTGTAATCTCACGCTAGGCCAAAACAGGCTAAACACTCATGGGACTTTTAAGCCACCTGCTCTATCCGTGGGGCATCATCCTCCAGGGACTAGCCATCGTCCACTTCATCCGCCGCCGCCCCGATACCTACTGGATTTTCATCATCATGTTTCTCGGCCCGCTCGGCGCAATCATTTATCTCTTGGTCGAGGCCGCTCCCGACCTCACCCTCGTAGGCCAATCCTTCAAAGTCTTTCCACGCCGCAGGCGCATTAACGAACTAGAGGACGCGATCCGAGACAATCCATCCGCCGGAAACTACGAAGAACTCGGCAACCTTTATCTGGACGACAACAATTTTGCGAAAGCCAGAGCCGCGTTCGACAAAGCCATCGCCGCCCGAGCCGATACCCCCGACCCCTTTTATCGTCGCGGAGTCTGCGCCATTTATCTAGGCGACGCCGCAGCCGCCCTACCCGATCTTGAACGCGTGGTAAGCAAAGAGCCCGACTACGATTTCCAACGCGCCGCCGGATTGCTGGCCCATGCCTACGCGCAAACCGGAGAAAAAGAAAAAGCCGAAGCGCTCTTCCGCAAAGTAACCGTCACCTCAACCTTGTCAGAAACATATCTAAATTTTGCCGAGCTTCTAGCCTCCGAAGGCCGTAACGCCGATGCCAGAGAATGGGCGCAGAAAGTGCTGGATAAGAAGCCAAATATGCCCGCCTATCTACGACGTCGTGAGTGCCCATGGTTTCGTAAGGCAAACGAGATGCTGAAGCGGGTATCAGCTTAGCAACCCGTGCCGGAAAATTGATCCGTATAGGGTGTGACTACACAGGCTGCAGAAACCCTGATCTGACTTTGATTTGAAAGGGGCGCGGCTTCAGCCGCGCCGCAAGGTCTAGGTTAGAGGACTGGCGATAACTACTTAATGCATCCCTCAGGCGACGAGAATGATTGCGTCGACGCAACAGCAGGGTCGATTTGTTGTAGCGTCCCGGTCGGGCAAATGTCCTGCGCGGATACATCGAGCGGCTCGGCGCCCTCCGCCTTAAAATGCTGGAGCCAGTTTACGATTTTGTTAGCCGATCGCGGAAACGGGTTCTCACGATCCGCATCTGACAACACGACGCGCCGGACGCCATTGTCGCGCGGAACCTCCGCTACAAAAGTTTCCCCACCGTTGCGCAGAATGCGAGGCGCAGAGGCAGTTAATTTCATGAACTCTCGGTTTCCAAGAAGTTTCCGCAACGCCACAACCTCACTAGGCGGCAGAGTTCCTTGAAGTAATTCAGTGCGCGGAGTTTCGGGCAATAGTTTAGTTTGGAGATTTCCTTCAGCCGGCTCGCTTTTAATCTTCATTGTCAGCCGTCGCATTTCGTAATGGCCATCCTCGTCCACCGATAAACAAATCTGCGGAAAGTCGCGGTCCCCGATGTCATTGACCCATGTACTCGTGAAAGACATACGAACGAGCAATGACTTACCGGAGTTGTGTTGGAGCTGGCCCAAAGCGAAGGTTGAAGCTAAGAGCGTCGACGCCACGACAAAAAACCTCTTCGAGATTCGCATGCTAAACCTCCCACTAATCGGAAAGTTTACGACCTGAAGTTAGTCAACGCAACTTGCTGGGTGAAGCCGCAATTAATTAAGCCGTTCCGACCTGAAGTTTGATCGCACTTGTTTATACCTAGCGGCGAACAGTCAAAATGCTATCCTTCCCCCAATGCAAATCTCGTACCTTGAATGCACGCGCTGCGGAGCTCATCTCCCAGGCGATCGCCCTCAAAATATCTGCCCAAAAGATGGCGGAGTACTCTTCGTCCGCTACGATCTAGCCAGCCTGAAAGGGAAGTGGACTCCCAAAGATTTGTCCGGACGCGTCGCCAGCATGTGGCGTTACGCCGAAGTCCTCCCCGACGCAACGCCCGTAACGTTGGGCGAAGGCTTTACGCCCATGCTTCCCAGCCGCGAGCACGTCAACGTCTTCATCAAGGATGAAGGCCTGAATCCCACGGGATCCTTCAAAGCGCGCGGCATGTCAGCTGCCGTGACCATGGCGAAACATTACGGTCTCGAGAAACTCGCGGCTCCCTCGGCTGGAAATGCCGGAGGCGCGCTGGCAGCCTACGCTGCCGCAGCGGGCCTCGAAGCCCACATCTTCATGCCAAGAGATGTGCCGCTGGCGAACCGCATTGAATGCGATTACCACGGAGCGCACGTCACGCTGGTCGATGGCCTGATCAGCGACTGCGGTCGCATGGTCGCTGAACGTAAAGACAAAGAAGGATGGTTCGATGTCTCAACCCTCAAAGAACCATTCCGCGTCGAGGGCAAAAAGACGATGGGCTATGAGATCGCTGAGCAGATGAAATGGAAACTTCCGCAAGCCATTATTTATCCAACCGGTGGAGGCGTTGGCATGATTGGCATGTGGAAGGCATTCGATGAGATGGAAGAGCTGGGCTGGATCGGCAGCGAGCGCCCGAAAATGATCTGCGTGCAAGCCGCTGGCTGCGCGCCGATCGTGAAAGCATGGGAAGCAGGGAAGAGCAGTTCGGGAAAGAGCGAGTCGAGAATATGGAGCAGCGAAATGTGGCCCAACTCTCAGACCTTTGCCGCTGGCCTGCGCGTGCCGAAAGCCTATGGCGATTACCTGATTCTCGACATTCTCGAAAAAAGCCAAGGCACGGCAGTGACCGCGACCGACGATGAAATTCTGACTGCGTTGCGCCACTGGGCAAGCAAGGAAGGCATCTTCGCCGCTCCCGAAGGAGCCGCTTCTCCTGTCGCATATCAGAAACTGCGTGCCAGCGGATTCCTGCGCGCGGAAGATAAAGTCGTGCTCTTCAACACCGGCTCAGCCTACAAATATCTAGACATGATAGAGACGCAAGAAAAGAAGTCGCGGCCTGCCCCGCAAGCTGCAAGAACCATCGGCGGAATCATTGGTCCATACTGATGTGTTCAACTAATCAAGACCTCGTAGCGACGGACGCATTCGTCCGTCCCGCGCTGGTGAAGCCGGGCAGATTGTATGCATCGTAAAAACACCATGACCGACTTCCGCCAGACCGAACAGCAACGCGAAAAAATGGTGCGCGAGCAACTCGCAGATCGTGGCATTCATGACAAGCGAGTCCTCGATGCCATGCGCCAAGTGCCGCGGCAAGAATTTATTCCCGACACACTTCAGCAAGATGCCTACGAAGATCATCCGCTTCCCATCGGCGAAGGCCAAACCATTTCGCAACCGTACATCGTGGCCGCGATGCTCGAACATCTTTCGCTTCAAGCCAATGATCGCGTTCTGGAAATCGGTACCGGTTCCGGATACGTGACCGCATTGCTGTCGTTACTGTGCGCCGAAGTATTTTCCGTCGAGCGCCACGCGCAACTTGCCGCCTCGGCAGCGACCATTCTGCAAGGCTTGGGCCGCAGAAATATGAAGATCAAAGTAGGCGATGGCAGCCATGGCTGGCCCGAGTACGCGCCCTTTGACGCCATTCTGGTTTCTGCCGCAACCGCGGAAATGCCGTCTGCTTTGTTCGCGCAACTCAACGAGAATGGACGCCTCATTATCCCCATCGGCCCGCCCTCCAGCCAGGAACTGCAGTTAATCCGAAAAATAGGTGGACGACCAGAAATAAAAATTCTCGAAGGTTGCCGCTTCGTGCCGCTGGTGGAAGGCAACCCTCGATAACACGATGGAGACCGTCCTCGCCCGGCCAAGCTGATGCTACGGTTAGGCCGGGCGTGGACGCCCGGCGCTCCACTAACAACTGCGTTTACAATTGTTTCGTGGGCCTTCTCCGAAATCTCAAGACCACGTTAGAGATGATCAAGTGGGAGCACTCGATCTTCGCGCTCCCGTTCGCTCTCTGCGGAGCCATGCTCGCCGCAGACGGCTTGCCTGCGTGGCATCAGCTAGCGTGGATAATAATCGCCATGATTTCGGCGCGTTCGGCTGCGATGGCTTTCAATCGCCTCGCCGACGCCGCGATCGACGCTGCGAATCCTCGCACTGCCACTCGCGCTCTACCTGTCGGGCAACTCACGCCAGCATTTGTCAGCGTTTTTGTTCTGGTCTCGTCCGGAATTTTCATTCTTGCCGCGTCGCAATTGAACCACCTGACGTTATTGCTTTCGCCGGTGGCGCTGGCCGTAATTCTCGTTTACTCCTACACGAAACGATTCACCCGCTGGTCGCATTTGGTTTTAGGATTCGCCCTCGGCATCGCCCCAGCGGCGGCGTGGATTGCTATTCGCGGCTCTCTCGACCCTCGGATACTATTGCTCACCGCCGCAGTCACATTCTGGGTCGGCGGCTTCGACGTGATCTACGCCTGTCAGGATCACGAATACGATTGCAACCACGGCCTGCACTCGCTGCCACGTTATTTGGGAATTCGAAACGCCCTCGTCATCGCCCGCGTCTTTCACCTCGTAATGCTTGGCCTACTTGTGGCCTTAATTGTCACTTTTGGCTTGGGCAAATTGGCGGTGATGGGAGTGATCGCCGTGGCCGCCCTCCTACTCTACGAACACATGCTGGTTCGGCACGACGACCTGAGCAAACTAAACGCCGCGTTTTTCACCATGAATGGAGTGATCTCGGTGGTGTTCTCTTTCTTTGTTGCCGGAGACTTACTGCTAAGGCGCGGTTGAACTTCGACGGTTGGGATTTGGCACGCCACGTATATAGACGCGAGAAGTGGCGCGCCTCCAATTATTGCGTCTCCGCGCTCAGCGATGTGGGTCAACCGGCGGTAAAAATTCAGAAATATGTGGGGGTACCCCCCTCCCCCCTAAAATTAGTTAAGTTGATGATAATAAAATAGTTAGAGGCAAAGTATTCAAAAGATGTGACTTAGCATTGAATGTTGCTATTTGGCGTACACTTGCGGGGGTGCTGACCGGGGCCATATGTTGTCAAATAGCGGTGAAAAGTTTGAGGCCGGAAACGCGTCCGTCTCTGGAGACTGGCGCAGTTCTCGATGATGCACTGTCGAGGTATCTTCGCAGCGATTGTGGTGCATGTCTGTGATGAGCGTACGGGAAAAATGTGACGAAAAAAGTTGGGAGGAACGCAGTGGTCCTTGGCAGTGTGGAATTCCAGTCTTCGCGGAGTGCGCGAGAAGTGGCG